>FSZR01001969.1_pt1 | contig 25454 bp, 20 predicted proteins | sample 1638781 | NCBI WGS metagenome assembly FSZR01 (sample SAMEA3914813, study PRJEB12502) | metagenome | biome: forest; material: soil | place: Canada | collected 2011-07-07 | depth 0.3 m | reverse complement strand
TGGCGTAGTTGAAGGCCGAGTAGATCAGCGCGTTGCCGAACTGGCCCTCGTCCTGCAGGTTGGCCACTTCGCGGTCGTAGGCGTCCAGGCCCAGCGACAGGTCGGGCGTCGCGTCCCACGCCAGGCCGGCGTCGAAGTAGTTGGAGCGCTCGGACTTCACGGCCGTGTCGGCGTCCGACGGCAGCGCGTTGGTGGTGCCGGCGAACTTCGCCACCGACGTGGTGTCGATCTTCTCGGTGGGCGGCGGCGTGAAGTAGCGCGCGAAGCCGGCGTGCAGGCGCAGCGTCGAGCTGGCGTCGAGCACCACGCCCAGGCGCGGGCTCAGCTGGCTCTCCTTGACCACCGTGTGCACGTCGTCGTAGCGCGCGCCGTAGTTGATCGTGAGGCCCTTGACCGGCTGCCACTCGTCCTGCAGGTACGCGCCCCACAGGTTGCCGTGGATCGTCGTGTCGTCGCTGATGGAGACGGGCGTGGTGCTGGTCTGGTTGCCGTCGGCGTCGGCCGGGAACACCTGCGACTGGTTGTCCACGCCGAACTTCTCATGCTGGAAGAACAGGCCGCCGCGCAGCGTGTGCGTCATCCCCCAGCCATAGCTCGAATCGAGCTGCAGGCCGTCGGCGGCGTTCTTGCGCTTGATGTCGGCGGCGATGCCGTCGAACACGAGGTCACCGACCGGGTCGGGCGAGTAGTGCACGTCGGTCGCGCGGTGGAACACCGACAGCTGGTAGTCGGCGGAGTCGCCCACATGGCCCTGGTACGACAGCACCTCGAAGCTGTTGCGCTCGCGCTGGCGCGCGTCCAGCGTCGCGGAGTCGACCGTCGGGTCGCCCTGCAATGCGTAGGTCGGCGTCTGCCCCGGCACGTCGGGAATCTGGAAGTGGCTGTTCGACACGCCGAACATGAAGTTCAGGCGGCTCGAGTCGTCGAGCAGGTACGACACGGTGCCGAAGCCCTTGGCCTGCTGCGTCTGGTCGTGCAGCGCGGTGCGCGACGCGGTCGGGTTCTCGATGCCCATGCCGTCGCGCAGCACGGAGCCCGTCAGGTACCAGCTCACCGGCCCGTGCGCGCCGGCGATCTCGCCGCTCTCCTCGTTGTGGCCGTTGCTGCCCCCGGTGTAGCTGACGCTGCCGCTGTTGCCCTGGGCCTCCTGCCTGGTCTTGATGTCGACCACGGCCGCCGTGCGGTAGCCGTACTGCGCCGGCAGCGCGCCGGTGAGCACGTCGATGTGGTCGGCGAAGCGCGTCTCCAGCGACTGCCCGAAGCCGCTGATCGCCTCGGGAATCACGACGCCGTCGATGCGGTACTGCACATTGGCGTGGTCGCCGCGCACGTGGAGCTGGCCGTACGAGTCCTGCACGACGCCGGGCGCCTGCAGCACCACCTGGTTCAGCGGCGTGGCCTGGCCCAGCGGCAGGGCGGCGATGTCGGCCTCGCCGAACTTGAAGACGTTGCTGCCGGTGTCGGGCGACAGGCCGTTGCGCGCGGCGTCCAGCTTCTGGCGGACGGCGTCGATCACGACGGTCTGCGCGGGCGTCGCCGCCGACGCGACCACGGTCCGGGTGAACGGCGGCGCGGATGCCGGGGCGGCGGCCACGGGTGCGGCGGCCTCGTCGGCGAACGCGGAGAAAGTGACGGACAGGGGTACGGAAAGAACGAGCGCGCGCGCCACGTTCCGGTGCTTGAAACCGAACATTTGAAAGTTCCTCTGGAATGCGAATGCAGGTGCCCCGCAAGCGGCCACGCCAAGGCGCGGCCCGGCTCGCGGGTCAATCGACTGACGGACGGTTCAGAGGAATGCCGGAGGTCCGCGGCTTCGCGCGGCAGGCGCATCGGCGGCGATGAACGCCGGCGACTCGTTGGCCGGAATGCCGTAGCTGAAGCTCAGCAACGCGGGCGGCGCCACGTGCGCGGTGGCCACGCCGGCCAGGTGCGCGAAGGCCAGGCAGGCCTCGCACTGCAGGTCGCCGGGTTGGTGGCCCGAACGATCCGGGCCGCCGGCCGCGCGGGACGCGGCGTCGGTCAGGTGGCTCAGCTCGTGCGTGATCGCGCCCTGCTGCGACAGCAGGAACACGAATGGCAGCACGAGGGTGAGCAGCAGCTTGCGCATGGACTGTCGATTATGACGTCGTCGCCTGAGCCACGGCTGTCGAGGGACATCGATGTTGCGCCGACACCAGACGTGCTCGCGAAGCGCGGCACGCTCCGGGACAATGGCACCCGCGCCGCTCGCGCGCCCGACTCCGGAAGACACCATGCGCCTTCGAACCCGCCTGATTCTCTGCGCCCTGCTGGGCACCTCCCGCCTGGCCTTCAGCCAGCCGGCCGCCGCGCCGGTGCGCCAGCTGGCGGTGAACATCCCGCCGTACTACTCGGCCGCCGCCTCGCCCGCCACGGCGCCCAAGGTGGCGGTGGATCCGGCCTACGACGCACTGCTGGCGTCCATCGACCCGGCCGCGATCCGCAAGGCGCGCGACGCGATTGCGGCACATCCCGACCTGGTGCGGCCCGAGACTCTGATCGTGCTCGCGATCCGCCTGTACGACACCGGCCAGCGTGACGACGCCGTCACCTGGTACTACGCAGGCCGCGATCGCTTCCTCACGATGGAGGCCGTGCTGGACATGCGCTCGCTGCGGCTGGCGCGCCAGGCACAGGCGGTGGACAGCTTCATCGACGCCGTCGGCCCCGCCATCGACGGCTACGCGCTGTGCGACGTCGATCGTCACCAGAAGCGCGAGGACGATGCGATCGCCTGGGTTGCCGCGCACCCCTACAAGCCCCTCGGCTACGCCGACCTGCCGGCGCTGGAGGAAGACCGCAACGCGGCGCTGGTGAACTCGATCAACCGGATGCGCGAGGCGTCGGCCAACAACGCGCTGCTGATCGTGCAGCCCGAGATGCGCGCGCGCTTCGCCGAGGCGCGCGCCGCGAACCAGGCCGACGCACGCTACTGCTGGAAGTAAGCCCTTTCGCCGGCCCCGCATGGCCGGCGCAGGGGCATTGCGGCGCGGCGGAGAATGCCCGCATGACGGACACCGCGCCCTCCGACGCCACCGCGGCCGCGGCGCGCCGCTGGACGCTCGTCAGCGCGGTGCTGGGCTCGAGCATGGCGTTCATGGACGGCACCGTCGTCAACGTCGCGCTGCCGGCGATCCAGCGCAGCCTCGGCGCGAGCGGCGCCGACGCGCAATGGATCATCGAGGCCTACGCGTTGTTCCTCGCAGCGCTGCTGCTGGTGGGCGGCGCTCTCGGCGACCGCTTCGGCCGCAAGCGCCTGTTCCTGATCGGCGTCGCGGTGTTCACCGTCACGTCGGCGGCCTGCGCCGCCGCACAGGACACCGGCCAGTTGATCGCGGCGCGCGCGTTGCAGGGCATCGGCGCCGCGCTGCTGGTGCCCGGCAGTCTGGCGCTGCTGGGCGCCAATTTTCCCGAGGCCAGCCGCGGCCGCGCGATCGGCACGTGGTCGGCCTTCAGCGGCATCACCGCAGCCATCGGGCCGGTGGTGGGCGGCTTTCTCGTCGACCATTTCTCGTGGCGCTGGGCGTTCCTGCTGAACGTGCCGATCGGCGTCGTGCTGGTGCTCGCGTGCCTGGCCAAGGTGCCCGAGAGCCGCGGCAGCGCCGACGGCCCGGTCGACGTCGCCGGCGCCGTCACGGCCACGCTGGGCCTGGCAGGCATCGTGTTCGCGCTGATCGAGGCGCCTGCACGCCATTGGAACGCCGCGCCGGTGCTGGCCGCGGGCGCGCTCGGGCTCGGCGGCCTCGCGGCCTTCCTCGCGTGCGAGGCGCGCGTGCGCGACCCGATGCTGCCGCTGCACCTGTTTCGCAACCGCGACTTCGCGGGCGCGAACCTGCTCACGCTGCTGCTCTACGCGGCGCTCGGCGGCGGCCTGTACTTCGTGCCGCTGAACCTCATCCAGGTCCAGGGCTACGGAGCGACGGCGGCCGGCGCCGCGCTGCTGCCCTTTGTCGCGATCATGTTCGCGCTGTCGCGCTGGGCCGGCTCGCTGGTCGACGCCGTGGGCGCGAAGATCCCGCTGGTGGTCGGCCCGGCGATCGCGGCCGCCGGCTTCGCGCTGTTCGCGCGCCCCGGCGTCGGCGGCAGCTACTGGACGACGTTCTTTCCCGCCATCTGCGTGCTGGGGCTGGGCATGACGATCACGATCGCGCCGCTCACCACCACGGTGATGAACGCGCTCGGCGAGTCGCTCGCGGGCACCGCCTCGGGCGTCAACAACGCGGTGTCGCGCGCGGCCGGGCTGCTCGCGATCGCCGCGCTGGGAGCCCTGCTGGCGCAGGTGTTCGAGGCGCGGCTGCACGACACCCTCGCACATGCCGGCCTGCCGTCCGACGTGGCCGACTCCGTCTTCGAGCAACGCCACAAGCTGGCCGCGATCGCGCCGCCCTCAGGCACCGCCTCGGCCGTCGCGGCGCGCGTGCACGCGGTCGTCGGCGACGCCTTCGTCGCCGGCTTTCGCGCCGTGATGTCTTCCGGCGCCGGCCTCGCGCTGGCCGGTGCGCTGAGCGCCTGGTGGCTCATCTCCGGACACCGGCCCGGTACCGATTCGAAAGGACGCGACGCATGATCCCGACCTCGTTCGACGCCCTCGTCATCGGCAGCGGCCAGGCCGGCCCGTCGCTGGCCGTGCGCCTGGCCGAACACGGCTGGAAGACCGCGCTCGTCGAGCGCGGCGAACTGGGCGGCACCTGCGTCAACAACGGCTGCACGCCCACCAAGACGCTGGTGGCGAGCGCGCGCGCAGCCTGGATGGCGCGCCGCGCCGCCGACTTCGGCGTAACGATCTCCGGCACGGTGACCGTCGACTACGCCGCCGTGCGCGCCCGCATGTTGAAGGTGGTGCAGGAATCGCGCGACGGCCTGGGCCGCTGGATCGCCGGCACGCCCAACCTGGGCCTGGTGCGTGGCGAGGCGTGCTTCGTCGGGCCCGACAGCGTTCGGGTGGGCGAACAGGTGCTGGCGGCGCCGCGCATCCTCCTCAACGTGGGCGCGCGGCCGGTCGTGCCCGACTGGATCGCCGCATCGGGCGTGCCCTTCCTCACCAGCGAGTCGCTGATGGCGCTGGAGCAGCTGCCCACCCACCTGGTGATCCTGGGCGCGGGCTACATCTCGTTGGAATACGCCCAGGTGTATGCCCGCTTTGGCTGCCGGGTGACGGTGATCGAGCACGGCGCCCGCCTGCTGCCGCGCGAGGACGACGCGGTGGCGGCCACGGTGCAGGCCGTGCTCGAACGCGACGGCGTGCGCTTTCTCACCGGCGCCGACGCGAGCGCGCTGCGGCGCGACGGCGCGGGCGTCGCGTTGAGCGTCAACGGCGCGCCGGTGTCGGGCAGCCACCTGCTCGTCGCGGTGGGCCGCCGCCCCAATACCGAGGCGCTGGACCTCGCCCGCGCGGGCGTCACGTGCGACGCGCACGGCAGCATCCAGGTGGACGAGCGCTTGCGCACCAACGTGCCGGGCATCTGGGCGCTCGGCGACGTCAACGGCCGCGGCGCGTTCACGCACACCTCGTACAACGACTACGAGATCGTCGCCGCCAACCTGCTGGACGGCGACCCGCGCGGCGTCGGCGACCGCGTGCCGGCCTACGCGCTGTACACCGATCCGCCGCTGGCACGCATCGGCCTGTCGCGCGCCGCGGCGAAGCAGTCGGGCAGGCGCGTGCTGGTGGGCCACCTGCCGATGACGCGCGTCGGGCGCGCCCGCGAACGCGGCGAGACTGACGGGTTCCTCGAGGCGCTGGTCGACGCGGACTCGCTGCGGCTGCTCGGTGCGACACTCCTGGGCATCGAGGCCGACGAAGCCATCCATGGCCTGCTGGACGTGATGGCGGCCGGGCTGCCGTACACCGCGATCTCTCGAACGATGCACATCCACCCGACCGTGAGCGAACTGATTCCCACCATGTTGCAGTCGTTGAAGCCTCTGGAATGAGCGATGTCGCGGTCTTCGAGGTGTTGCTGTTGCCGCACGAGCTGCGGTTTTCGGCGCGCGCGGACGAGTCGCTGCTCAAAGCAGGGCTGAGGGCCATGGCGCCGGTGCGCAGTTCGTGTCGCAACGGGACCTGCCGGACCTGCCTGTGTCGGCTCGTGAGCGGGACTGTCGGGTACGAGATCGAATGGCCGGGCTTGACGCGCGAGGAGAAGTCCGAGGGGCTCATACTGCCGTGCGTGGCGAGGCCGTTATCGGATGTCGTCCTGCGCTACGAGAGTTGAGGTTTTCGGCGACCGGCGTGGGTCGAGGTGCCTGGCACCGGATCGTCGCGCCACGATGCCGACACTGCCGCGACGTCCGATCGCGGCGATCCGGTGCCTGGCGCCGATCCCCAGCGAGGCCGGCGTCAGGCACGCCTCGGATCGCGGTCGCCGTGTCGCCGATCGGAGCCGCCTCGGCGCGATCCGAGGCGAGCCAGACACCTTCGGCGGCGGCGTGGCTCGCCAACGGTCCGGACATGCCCCCACGCGGCGACACGACTTCGGGCCGGACATAAAGTCGGGCGACACCCCTTTCTTCGGAGCCACGATGACACTCCCACGACGCAAGCTCGGCCGCCAAGGCCTGGAAGTTTCCGCCATCGGCCTGGGCTGCATGGGCATGAGCCAGTCCTACGGGCCGGCCGACGAGACCGAGTCCATCGCCACCCTGCACCGCGCGATCGAGCTGGGCTGCAACTTTCTCGACACGGCCGAGGTGTACGGCCCGCTCACCAACGAGGCCCTGCTGGGCAAGGCGCTGAAGGGCCGGCGCCACGAGGTGACGATCGCCACCAAGTTCGCGTGGCGCTTCGAGAACGGCAAGCAGATTCCCGGCGCGCGCGCGAACACGCCGGCGCTGATCCGCGCGGCCGTGGAGGGCTCGCTGCGCCGCCTGGGCACCGACCACATCGACCTGCTCTACCAGCATCGCATCGACCCTGACATGCCCGTCGAGGACGTGGCCGGCACCGTGGGCGAACTCGTGCGCGAGGGCAAGGTGCGCTTCTTCGGACTGTCGGAAGCCGGCGTCGCCAACATCCGCCGCGCCCACGCGGTGCATCCGGTGACGGCACTGCAGAGCGAGTATTCGCTGTGGGAGCGCAACCTCGAGGCCGACGTGATCCCGGTGCTGCGCGAGCTGGGCATCGGCCTGGTGCCGTTCAGTCCGTTGGGCCGCGGCTTCCTGACCGGCGCGGTGCAACGCGCCGAAGACCTGCCTGCCGACGACTTCCGCCACGACGACCCGCGCTACCAGGGCGCCAACTTCGACGCCAACGTGGCGGCGGCGCGCCAGGTGCGCGAGATCGCCGAGTCGCTGGGCGCCACCGCGGGCCAGGTCGCGCTCGCGTGGGTGCTGGCGCAGGGCGACGACGTGGTGCCCATTCCTGGCACCAAGCGCCGCAAGTGGCTGGAGGAGAACGTGGCGGCGGCGGCCCTGCGGCTCACGCCCGAGGTGCTGGCCGCGCTGGGCACCGCGCTGGCACCGGGCAAGGTGCAGGGTCCGCGCTACTCGCCGGAGCGAATGGCGATGGTGGACCGCTGACGCCGGCTCAGAGCGAGAAGCGGTAGGTCAGCCCCGCCAGCCACGTGCGCGTGACCGGCCGGTCGTCGATGCTGGTCTGCCAGCCCAGGTCGATGTCCAGGCCCGGCCGCGCGGTCCAGATCGCGCCGGCCAGGATCGTGCCGGGCCAGGTCGTCTTGTGCGGGTTGGGCGACTGGCCGAAGCTGCTGTCCACGGTCAGGATCAGGTGCTCGTTGATTTGCTGCATCAGAGCGGCCGACACCCCCGTCATGACGCGGCGGGCGGGCGTGCCCGGCGCACGCGGCACGACGGTGAGGCCCACGTTCGCATGGACGACGGTGGGCCCGTGATCCCAGGTGAGCGCGACCAGGCCGTGCTCCGAGGTCTTGCCGCGCGTCAAGCCGAGCCCGTGCTGGTTGGTGGCCAACGCCACGCCCGCGCGCAGCGCGAACGAGAACGGGTCGCTGCCCCAGAAGCGCCATTTGGCGTCGACGTTGGTGTCGCCGAATCCCGAGATCGACCCCTGCCCCGACGCGTGCACCCATTCGACCGACGGCTGCACGATCGCGTCGATGGTGGTGGCCAGGCCCACCGAGAGCTGCGGCTGGTAGAGCGTCAGCGTCGTGGCGTCGTAGCGCGCCCGCGACAGGCCGTTCTCGATCTCGAGGTTGCCCGCACCCTGCGTGCCGGTGTCCTCGGTCTGCAACGGGTGCGCGGCATGCACGGCCGGCACTGCGAATGTCAGGGCGCAGGCGCAGGCCAGCGATAGATTGCGAACGGCCAAGGGAACACTTTCGAAGAAGGGCACCGGGCAGCTTGCCCGTGCACGGTGACAGGGTCGTGTCGATTGTCATGCAGCCGCCACGCGAGATCGCCACACTCCCCCTATGACGACAATCGACCGACGCTGGCGGACGCTGGCCAGCTCGCTGACCCTTGCACTGGCCTGCGGCGCCCGCGCGGCCGAACCCCTGCACGGCGCCGGCGCCACCTTCGCCGCCCCCGTGTACGACGCCTGGGCCGAGGCGTGTTCCGGCGCCACGGGCGCGCCACTGCGCTACGACGCGATCGGCTCGGGCCTGGGCATCGAGCTGGCCACACGCGGTCAGGTCGACTTCGGCGACACGGACGCGCCGCTGCCCCCCGAGCAACTGGCCGCCGCCGGCCTGCGCCAGTTTCCTGCGCTGATCGGCGCGGTCGTGCCGGTGGTCAACATCGGCGGAATCGCGCCCGGCCAACTGGTGCTGGACGCCGCCGCGCTCAGCGCGATCTACCGCGGCCGTATCGTGCACTGGCGCGATCCGGCGATCGCCGCGCTGAACCCCGGCCTGGCCTTGCCCGATGCGCGCATCACGGTCGTCCACCGGGCCGACGCGTCGGGCACGACGTGGCTGTGGAGCCGCTGGCTGGCCGAGGCCGACCCGGCGTGGCGCGACACGCTGGGCAGCGCCACGACGATCGCGTGGCCGGTCGGCGCCGCGGGACTCGGCAACGAGGGCGTCGCGTCGCTGGTGCAGCGCACGCGCGCGTCCATCGGCTATGTGGCGTTCGCGTACGCCCGCGAGCATCGGCTGAGCGACGTGGCGCTGCCCTCGCACGACGGCCCGGTGGTGCGCGCAAGCCGCCCGGCGTTCGAGGCGGCCCTCGCGGCGGCGCACTGGCGCACGGCGGGCGACCTCGCCGGCGGGCTCACGAACGAGCCCGGCGCCGGCAGCTGGCCGATCGTGGGCGCGAGCTACGTGCTGCTGCGCCGCGACGCGCCCGGCGCCGGCCGCGTGGACGCGTTCTTCGCGTGCGCCTGGCATGCGGGCGCGCGCCTCGCCGGCGACCTCGGCTACGTGGCGCTGCCCGCCGACGTGGTCGCGCTGGCGCAGCGCGCGATGCGAGAACCCTGAGGGCGCCTACGCCGTCGTCGTGTTCTGGAGTTTCAACTCCGCAATCATCTGGTCGCGCATCACGAACTTCTGCGCCTTGCCCGTGACCGTCATCGGCAGCTCCTGCACGAAGCGCACGTAGCGCGGCACCTTGTAGTGGGCGATCTGGTCGCGGCAGAAGTCCTTGATCTCGTCCTCGACGCAGGTCTCGCCCGGCTTGAGCACCACCCACGCGCAGACCTCCTCGCCGTACTTGACGTCGGGCACGCCGAACACCTGCACCGACTGGATCTTGGGATGGCGGAACAGGAACTCCTCGATCTCGCGCGGGTAGACGTTCTCGCCGCCGCGGATCAGCATGTCCTTCACGCGGCCCACGATGTTGCAGTAGCCCTCCTCGTCTATCGTGGCCAGGTCGCCGGTGTGCATCCAGCCGTCGACGACGGCCTCCGCGGTGCGTTTCTCGTCACCCCAGTAGCCGGTCATCACCGAATAGCCGCGCGTGCACAGCTCACCCTTCTCGCCCACCGGCACCACGTTGCCGTCGGCGTCGACGACCTTGCATTCGAGGTGCGGCTGCACGCGCCCCACGGTGGTGGTGCGGCGATCGAGCGGATCGCTGGTGGCGCTCTGGAACGACACGGGCGAGGTCTCGGTCATGCCGTAGGCGATCGTCACCTCGCGCATGTTCATGCGCGCGACCACCTGCTTCATCGTCTCGATGGGGCACGGCGAGCCGGCCATGATGCCGGTGCGCAGCGAACCCAGGTCGAACTCGGCGAAGCGCGGATGCGCCAGCTCCGCGATGAACATCGTGGGCACGCCGTGCAGCGCGGTGCAGCGCTCCTCGGCCACGGCCGCCAGCGTGGCGGCAGGGTCGAACGCCTCGCCGGGAAACACCATCGCCGCGCCGGTGGACACCGAGGCCAGAACCGCCAGCACCATGCCGAAGCAGTGGTACAGCGGCACGGGAATGCACAGCGAGTCGTGCTCGGAGAAGTCCATCGCCATCGCGATGAAGCGGCCGTTGTTGACCACGTTGTGGTGCGTCAGCGTGGCGCCCTTGGGGTTGCCGGTGGTGCCGCTGGTGAACTGGATGTTGATCGCCTCGGTGCTGAGGCAGTCGGCGAAGGGCACCGGCTCGGCGCGGCCGCGCGCGAGCACGTCGGCGTAGTTGAGCATGCCGGGCGTCTTCTCGTCGCCCATGCGGATGATGGTCTCGAGCGCCGGCAGCTCGGGCCGCACCTTCTGGAGCATCTCCAGGTACAGCGACGTCTTGAGCCGTTCGGCCGAGACGATCGCGCGACAGCCCGACACCTGCAGCGCATAGGTGAGCTCGGACAGCCGGTACGCCGGGTTCACGTTGACCAGCACCAGGCCCTGCCGCGCGGTGGCGAACTGGGTCACCAGCCACTCGACGCGGTTGGGCGACCAGATGCCCACGCGGTCGCCCTTGGCCAGGCCCAGCCCGGCCAGGCCGGCGCCGAAGGCGTCGACCTCGGCCACGAACTCGCCCCACGTCCAGCGCACGCCCTGCTCGCGGAACACGACCGCGGCACGCTCGGGGTAGGCCTTGGCCGTGTCGGCCAGGAGGCCGTAGATGGTCGCGTTGGACAGCGGGATGTCGGTCCAGCCCGCCACGTGCGACAGGCCGTTGATGGGGAACTGGGGCGTCCCGTCCTGGATCACTGCGTTCATGGCGGTCTCCGTCTCGTTGTGCGGCGCGGCCGAGTTCGAGGGCCCGCGCGTTCGATGCGAGGTTAATCCAGCTTCGTGAACCAGAACTTACTCTGTCCAAATGGCAGGTAACGAGTGTGTCGAGACCTGTTGGCGGCCCGCAGGTTCTTAGCCGGGCAGCTTGAACAGGCGCCTGCCGTTGGCGGTCGACCGGGCCGCGATCGTCGCCGCGTCAACGCCCTTCAGCTCGGCCACGGCCTGCGCGACGAAGGGCAGCAGCGCCGGTTCGTTGTATGGCCGCGTCTTGCCGGCGTTCTTCGGCCGCAGGTAGGGCGCGTCGGTCTCCAGGTGCAAGCGGTCGAGCGGGATCACGCGCAATGCGTCGCGCAGCGCGCTGCCGCGTTGGGCGTCGGTCACCCAGCCGGTGATGCCGATGTCGAAGCCGAGTGCGAGAAACGCCTCGGCTTCGGCGATGCCCTCGGTGAAGCAGTGGACGACGCCGTGCGCGCCCGCCGCGGCAGCGTCGGCAAGCATCGCGCGGAAGTCGTCGAAGGCGTCGCGGCAGTGCAGGAACAGCGGCTTGCCGAGCCGCAGCGCGGCGCCGATCTGCTCCTCGAACGCGCGTCGCTGGTCCGGAATGGGCGAGAACATGCGGTTGTAGTCGAGGCCGCACTCGCCCACGGCCACCACATACGGGTCGGCCCACAGCGGCGCGAACTGCGCGGCCGACCCCGCCGTCCAGTGCTTCGCGTCGTGCGGGTGCACGCCCGCGGTGGCCCACACACGCTCGTGCTCGCGCGCGAACGCGAGGGCCAGCTCGCTGGCGTGAAGCGATGTGCCGGTGGCCAGGATATGGGTGACGCCGGCGGCGGCCGCGCGCGCCAGCAGCTCGGCGTCCTTGCCCTTGAGTTGCGATGAGTGGAAGTTGACGCCGATGTCGATCATGCGCCGATTGTCTCAGCGCAGGAACTTGGGCAGCTCGCTCTTGAACTTGCCCAGCGACAGCGGCTTGGTCCAGTACGCCTCGGCGCCGCGCCCGATCGCCTCGGTCACCTGCGCGGGCATCGCGTCGGCCGACAGCGCCACCACGCGCAGGCCGCTGGTGGCCGGATCGGCGCGCAGGCGGTCGAGCACGTCGAGGCCGCTCATGTCGGGCAGCTGCATGTCCAGCAACACCAGGTTGGGCATGGACTGGCGCACCAGCGCGAGGCCGGATGCGCCGTCGCGCGCCACCAGCAGCTGCACGTCGGCGCACAGCGCGACGTACTGCTCCATCAACAGGATGTTGACCGGGTCGTCCTCGATGTAGACGACGACGCCGGCCGTGCCGGCCGGCATGAGGCTGCCCGAGGCCGTGGCCTCGAAGTCGGGATAGTTCGTGTCCTCGACCTGGTCGTGGTTGAGCCGGATCGTGACGGTGGTGCCCTTGCCCGGGGCGCTCGTCAGGTCCAGCGAGCCGCCCTGGCGTTCGGCCAGGTGGCGGCTGATGACCAGGCCCAGGCCGGCGCCCTCCGTCGCGTTGCGCTCGTCGCCCAGGCGGCGGAACGGGATGAACAGCTCGCGTTGCTGCTGCGCCGTCATGCCCGCGCCCTGGTCGCGAACCGTGATTACGGCCTGCGTGGGGGTGAGCGAAAAGCCGACGAATACCGTGCCGCCGGAGCGGTTGTACTTGATCGCATTGGACAGGATGTTGACCAGCACCTGCTTCAGGCGCATCGCGTCGGCCATCACGGACACGTCGGCCGGCGGCTCGTCCATCGCGATGGTGATGCCGCGCGCCGCGCGCGCCGTCTCCAGCAGGTCGACCGCGTTGCGCAGCACCGGCGCGAGACGCACGCTGCCCAGCGAGATGCTCAACTCGCCGACCTCCAGCCGCGCCACGTCGAGCAGGTCGTTGACCAGGCGCAGCAGGTACTGGCCGCCGTCGACGACGCGGTCGAGCCGGCCCTTCTGGGTGGCGCTGAGCGGCTCGCGCGTGTCGGTGCGGATCAGGTCGGAGAAGCCGATCACCGCGTTGAGCGGCGTGCGCAACTCGTGGCTGACGCGCGAGAGGAACTCGCGCTTGGCGAGATAGGTGCGCTGCGCGGCGCCCTCCTCCAGCAGCGCGTCCTGCGCGGTCACCTCGTCGGTGACGTCGCGCAGCAGGCCCACCAGGTGCGACACCGAGCGGCCGTCGGCCAGGAACGCCCGGCCATCGACGGCCAGATGGCGCAGGCGCCCTGACGGCAGCACCACGCGGAAGCGCTGCACCACCGACGCCCGCGCCGTCATCGCGCGCAGGCCGTCCTGCTTCATGGCCCGGCGGTCGTCGGGATGCACCAGCAGGCGCAGATCGCGCGCCGAGTACACGTTGTTCGGCGCCGGCGGCAGCTCGTAGATGGAGATGGCACGCGCGTCGAGCAGCACGGTGTCGTCGTGCACGCGCCATTCCATCAGCCCGAGCCGACCAGCCTCGGCCGCCAACGTCCAGCGCGCGTTGACCTCTTCCACCTCCTGCTGCGACCGGGCCAGGCGGTTCCACATGCGGCGCGCGTACAGCAGGCCGCTGGCGAGCAGCACGAGCGTGAGCACCGCCGTGGCCAGCAGCAGCAGTCCCTGCACCCAGCGCGCCGCCGTGCCGAGCTGGCGCGAGAAGTGCAATTCCTTGGCGTTGAGAACGTCGTCGAGACGCAGCATCTCGCGCTCGAAGCCGGGGCGCCACCCGTCGTCGGCGCCGGCGGTGCGCGCCGCGCGGATGCGTTCGCCCAGGCGCTGCAGTTGCAGCACGTCCTCGTCCGCGTCGGCCCAGGTGTCGACGGCATCGGCGACCAACGGCACGTGGCGGAACAGGCGGTAGAAGCCGATCAGCGCAGAGATGTCGGCCGGGTCGTTGCCGCCCTGCAGAAAGCCCTGGCGCACCAGGGCGTAGTCGGGCTTGGCCTTCTCGAGCTCCAGCTGCGCGGCGCGATCGCCCAGAGGCACGGCCAGCGCGTCGACGAAGTGGCGATAGTCGCCCTCCTCGCCCGAGCGCACGTACTGGCCCAACCAGCGCACCGCGTTCTTCTGGCCCTTGGAGTAGAGGCTCTCGCCGCCCACGTAGGCACGGGCCGACGACAGCACGCCAACGACGGCCGCGCACAGCAGCGCCAGCACGAGGATGGCCATCACGAACACGACGGCCCACCCGCGGCGCTTGCCGCGATGCCAGTCGCCGAGGCCGTTGGCCGCGGCCGAGATGCTGTCGCCTCCGGACGCCGCGGTCATCGACCGCCCCGCTGGCGGGGGCGAAGGTGCAGTCCGTCCGACGCGGCCTGGCTCCGATGCATGGTGTGTTTCCTCGCCTGGAACTTGCCAGTTTGCAGCAAGTCCGGGCGATTGAACAGCCAAGTTAGGACGCCGCGGCGCCGCCGCGCGGGTCAGACGCCCAGGATCGACACCGACTTCGTCACAAGATAGGGCTCCAGCGCCTCCGGGCCGCCTTCGGTGCCATAGCCCGAATCCTTGACGCCGCCGAACGGCATCTCGGGCGACGGCGTGGCCGGCTGGTTGATCCACAGCATGCCCAGTTCCAGGCGCTGGCTCAGCACGTGGGCGGTCTTGATCGACCTGGTGAACGCGTAGCCGGCCAGGCCGAACGGCAGGCGGTTGGCCTCGGCGATGGCCTCGTCCAGCGTGTTGAACGCGCGCACGGCGGCCACCGGGCCGAACGGCTCGTTGTTGAACACGTCGGCGTCGAGCGGCACGTCGGTGAGCACCGTCGGCGCGAAGAAGTTGCCGGCGCTGCCCACGCGCTCGCCGCCGGTGGCGATCTTGGCGCCCTTGGCGCGTGCATCCTCCATCACCTTGGCCATCGCGGTGACGCGGCGTCCGTTGGCGAGCGGACCGATGTTGGTGCCGGTCTCCAGGCCGTCGCCCAGCTTGAGGCCTTGCGCGTGCTTGACCAGCGCCGCCGCGAACTCGTCGCGCAGGCTGCTGTGCACCAGGAAGCGGGTGGGCGAGATGCAGACCTGGCCCGCGTTGCGGAACTTGGCGGCGCCGGCGGCCTTCACGGCGAGCGCCACGTCGGCGTCCTCGGCCACGATCACCGGCGCGTGGCCGCCCAGCTCCATCGTGACGCGCTTCATGTGCGAGCCCGCCAGTGCGGCGAGCTGCTTGCCCACCGGCGTGGAGCCGGTGAACGTCACCTTGCGGATGACAGGGCTGGCGATCAGGTAGCTCGAGATCTCGGCCGGATCGCCGAACACCAGGCCCACCGTGCCGGCCGGCACGCCGGCGTCGACGAAGGTCTGCAGCAGCGCGGCCGGCGAGGCCGGGGTCTCTTCCGGCGCCTTGACGAGGAACGAGCAGCCGGTGGCCAGCGCCGCGCCCAGCTTGCGCACGATCTGGTTGATGGGGAAGTTCCACGGCGTGAACGCGGCGACCGGGCCGACCGGCTCCTTGAGCACGAGCTGCTGCGCCGCCAGGTTGCGCGACGGCACGATGCGGCCGTACACGCGCATGCCCTCGTCGGCGAACCACTCGATGATGGCGGCGCCGGCCAGGATCTCGACGCGCGACTCGGCCAGCGGCTTGCCCTGCTCCTGCGTCATCACGCGCGCGATCGCGTCGGCGCGCTCGCGCAGCAGGCCGGCGGCCTTGCGCATCATGCCGGCGCGCTCGGCCGCGGGGATGTTGCGCCAGGCCTCGAAGCCGCTCTGCGCGGCCGCGAGCGCGGCGTCGAGGTCGGCGACGGCGGCATGCGCGACATGGCCGATGGTCTGGCCGGTGGCCGGGTTGGCGACGGCGATCTTGCGGCCCCCGGTGGCGTCGCGCCATTCGCCGCCGATCAGCAGGCGGGTGTCGGGATAGGAGGCGGTGGTCTCGGTCATGGGAAGGTGTCCAGGGTTTGTCGGTTCGGGTGGATCCCGCAAGGTTACCTCCGCGTCAAAGGCCTTGTGGTGCACCGCGGCAAGGCGCGGCGTTCTTCATGGGTCCATGCGAATTTGCGTATGCCGACGCCGGAACGCGGGGCAGGCGCGCATAGACTGGCGCCCCTTGCCTTTTTTCGCTCCCCGGTTCCCGATCCGACCGCTCGCCGATGACACTCGCCACCGATCTCCAGAAGCTCATCGAGCAGTCCTGCGCCACCGCGTGGACGCAATTCGACTGGGTCAAGTCCCATGCCGCGCTCTACGGCCTGTCGCGCCGCACCACCGACAAGTGGACCACGCCGGGCGAGCCCGCCTTCGTCTCGATGCTGGTCGACTCGCCGGTGCTGCGGCGTCGCCTCGCCAAGGCCGTGCAGTCTGCGCTGCCGCCGGCGCTCTGCAAGGAGAGTCCGCTGGTCTCGGGCGTGTTCCATGCGAACCCGACCAGGGTGCGCTTCGGCAGGAGCGCGACCCAGGTGGAGCTGGCCGACCTGCTGCTGGTGCGCCACCACTACCGCCACGGCGACGTGCGCCCCGAGGGCCGCGCGCTGTTGCTGCGCGCCAAGGCCTCGACCACGCCGCGCACGGGTCGGCTCACCGGGCGCGACGCGCACCAGTTCGACCTGCACGCCGACTGGTCCACGCCCATCGCGTTCCCCAATGGCGACTTCGGGCCACCGCCCAGCGGCGACAAGTGGGTGCTGGGGCAAGGCCCGTCACCCGAGCTCGCCACGAGCGTCTACGGCGTGGTCTCGAGCCAGCGCTCGTGCCGCGGACAGAAGTTTCCCGACAACTGCCCCTGGGCGGTCGGCAGCGCGCCACCGCCCGAGCCGGGCCACGGCCGCGAGTCGCGCGGCACGCTGAGCCTGGCGGCGGCGCTGGCGGGCTTTGTCGAGGGTCGCCACGGCCGGCCGTGGCAGGTCATGGCCGACGCCGACGATCACTGGTCGCACTTCGTGCGCGAGGCCCTCGAGCGCTCGGTGGCCTGGGAGCACCAGGTGCAGCGCGTGGGCGGCGTCGACCTGCCGAAGAAGCGCGCCGCGCTGTCGTACGTGCAGTCGTTCCTGGCCGTCGAGGTCAACGCCAGGCTCACGTCCACCGTCGATCGCGAGCAGAGCTTCGAGGCCTACGTCGACGAGCTGATCGCCAGCGTCGACAGCATCGGCAGGCAGGCCAAGGAGTGGGTGGGCTCCAGCAATGCGAGCGAGGAGCCGGTCGCGCCGCGCGCGGCGCCCGAGGGCCCGCGCGGCGGGCTGTCGGTGCTCTACATCGCCACCTTCGGCGACGCGTCTCTGCCCGAGCCGCAGCGCGACTGGATCCCGGCGCCCGACACCACCGGCTGAAGCCGCTGCGCGGCGCCCGCGCTCAAGTGCGCAGCACGCAGACGCCGGCGTGGCGCAGGCAGTCTTCGATGCCCAGCTGGTTGAACTGCCAGGCCATGTCGGCGCCGTCGACGTTCCTGGCCAGCACCACGGCCTTGCTCAGGTCCAGCGGGGCGTGCACGTCGGTCGGCAGCCGCACCTCGTCCAGCGGCTTGCCGGCCGGCACGGCCACGTAGGTGCCGGCCTTTTCCGTCCTGTACCAATCGGTCTTCACGTTGTCGTCCTTCGTCGGGGTTTGGATGCTCGGCGGTGAGAAGAGCGAGCGGAGTGTCCGGCAGATCACGACGGCGTACCAGTTTCTCGTACGAAGATGCAGAATCCGCCATGTCCCGTATCGGAAACCGGTACCTCACCGCGCCGCCACCATGAGTTCACCCGAGACCATCCTGCAGGTGTTGCGCGCCGAACTGCGCAGCGCCGGCGTCACCTATCGCACGTTGGCCGAGCGCATCGGCATGAGCGAGTCCAGCATCAAGCGCGTGTTCAGCAGCGGCGACATGTCGCTGACGCGCCTGGCGCGCATCTGCAAGGCCACGGGCATCTCCATGGAGAGCGTGCTGCGCCAGGCCGCCGACGCGACGCCGCAGGCCGACACGCTCACGCTGGCGCAGGAGCGCGCGCTGGTGTCCGAGCCGCACCTGCTGCTGGTGGCCATCTGCTGCGTGGGCCAGTGGAGCGTGGCGCAGATCGTGGAGACCTACGACCTCACCGAGGCCGCCTGCGTGAAGTCCCTCGTCAAGCTCGATCGGCTGGGCCTGATCGAGCTGAAGCCAGCCAACCGCTACCGCATGAAGGTGTCGCGCGCGTTCCGATGGCGCCCCGACGGACCGGTGCAGCACTACTTCCGCGAGGTGGTCGTGGGCGACTACTTCGGCGGCCGCTTCGACAACCCCGGCGAGACGCTTCTGTGCGTGCACGCCCGCCTCTCGCAGCCCAGCGCGGTCGACCTGGTGCAGAAGATCCAGCAGCTCGCCGGCGAGCTGGCGCGGCTGCACGAGCTCGACCAGCGCCTGGCCGCCGACGAGCGCGACGGCTACACGTTGATCCTGGGGCTGCGCTCCTGGGAGTTCGCGGCCTTCACCGCGATGCGCCGCGTCGCCGCGGCGGGCTGACTCTGTTCCGACGGCACTTGCGCCACCGCAAGTCCGACTCGGGGCAGCGTGCGCCGCCGCACCGACGCCGTACCGAAGGACGCGCACGATCCGGGGATGACCATCGCCGCACACATCGCCGACCGTTCCGCTTCAGGCAAAGCCACATTGGAGCCGGCTCTCCTGGATCGCGTGGATGCGTACTGGCGAGCCGCGAACTACCTCTCGGTCGGCCAGATCTACCTGTGCGACAACCCGTTGATGAAGCGCCCGTTGGCTTTGACCGACATCAAGCGCATGCTGCTCGGCCATTGGGGAACGACGCCCGGGCAGAACTTCATCTACGTCCACCTGAACCGCGTCATCTGCAAGTACGACCTCGAGATGATCTACGTCTGCGGGCCGGGGCACGGCGGCCCCGCGGTCGTTGCAAACACCTATCTCGAAGGCACCTACAGCGAGGTCTACCCCGAGATCAGCCGCGACGAAAGCGGATTGCAGAAGCTCTTCCTGCAATTCTCGTTTCCCGGGGGCATTCCCAGCCACGCATCGCCGGAGTGCCCGGGTTCGATCCATGAGGGCGGCGAGCTGGGTTACTCGCTCAGCCATGCCTTTGGCGCCGTGTTCGACAACCCCGGCCTGGTGGTGGCCTGCGTGATCGGCGATGGCGAAGCCGAGACGGGTCCACTGGCCACCGCCTGGCATTCGAACAAGTTCCTCGACCCCGTCAACGACGGCGCCGTGCTGCCGATCCTGCACCTGAACGGCTACAAGATTGCCAACCCCACCGTTCTCGCGCGCATCACGCACGAGGAACTCGACCAACTCCTGCGCGGATACGGCTGGACGCCGATCTTCGTGGAAGGTCATGACCCGCGCCTGATGCACGAAGCGATGGCCACGGCGCTGGACGCGGCGATCGAACAGATCCACGCCCACCAGGCCGCCGCCCGTCGCGGTGGTGTCACCACGCGACCGCGCTGGCCGATGATCGTGCTCGCCTCGCCCAAGGGCTGGACAGGCCCGAAGGTCGTCGACGGCCTGAAAGTGGAAGGCAGCTTCCGGTCGCACCAGGTGCCGATCACCGATCCGGCGCGGCATCCGGCGCATCTGCAACTCATCGAGGATTGGCTGCTGAGCTACCGGCCCGCCGAGTTGTTCGATTCCCACGGGCGATTGAACGAAGACCTGGCAAGCCTCGCCCCGACCGGCCCGCGCCGCATGGGCTCGAACCCTCACGCGAACGGCGGCAAGCTGCTCCAGGACTTGCGGCTGCCGCCGTTTCGGGACTTCGCCTTCGCCGTGCCCGTGCCCGGCCTGGTGGGGCCGGGCGACACACGCATCCTCGGCACCTTCGTGCGCGACGTGATCTCACTCAATCAGGCGAGCCGCAATTTCCGTCTCTTCGGACCCGACGAGACGCTGTCGAACGGTCTCGGCGCCGTGTTCGAGGTGACGGCGCGGCAATGGGACGCCACCAGCGTGCCCGACGACGACTGGCTCGCGCGCTCGGGCCGGGTCGTGGAAATGCTCAGCGAGCACCAATGCGAGGGCTGGCTGGAGGGCTACCTGCTGACCGGCCGCCACGGCCTGTTCAATTGCTACGAGGCCTTCATCCACATCGTCGACGCGATGTTCAACCAGCACGCCAAATGGCTCAAGGTCTGCCGCGGGCTGGCCTGGCGACGGAGCATCGCGTCGCTCAACATCCTCTTGACGTCGCATGTGTGGCGACAGGATCACAACGGCTTCACGCACCAGGATCCCGGCTTCATCAACCACGTCGTCAACAAGAAGGCGGAGATCGTGCGCGTGTACCTGCCGCCCGATGCGAACTGCCTGCTCTCGGTCATGGACCACTGCCTGCGCAGCCGCGACTATGTCAACGTCGTGGTCGCCGGCAAGCATCCGTCGCCGCAATGGCTCTCGATGGACGCGGCCGCCGAGCATTGCCGCATGGGCATCGGCGTGTGGGACTGGGCGAGCAACGAGGACGACTCCCGTCCCGATGTCGTGATGGCGTGCTGCGGCGACGTGCCGACGCTCGAGACGCTTGCAGCCGTGTCCATCCTGCATGAGCACATTCCGGAGCTGCGGATCCGCGTGGTCAACGTCGTCGATCTGATGAAGCTGCAAAGCGCTTCCGAGCATCCGCACGGCCTGACCGAGACCGATTTCAACGCCATTTTTTCCACGTACAGCCCGGTGATCTTCGCCTTCCACGGATATCCCTCGGTCGTCCACAAGCTGACCTACCGGCGGATGAATCATGCTCACTTCCACGTCCATGGCTACAAGGAAGAAGGAACGATCACCACGCCGTTCGACATGACCGTGCTCAACGAACTCGATCGGTACCACCTCGCGATCGACGCGATATGCCAGTTGCCGCAGACCGGCGAACGGGGCATCGCGCTCATCCCGCTGCTGCGCGACAAGCTTGCGGAGCATCGCCGCCACATCTGCAGGCACGGCGAAGACCTGCCCGAGATCCGGCATTGGCAATGGAAGCCCCGAAATGCCCCGGCATCCGTCGCGTGAGATCGCAGGCATGACGTCCTGCCGACCTTCGACGCGGGCTCGGCGCCCCGCGGCGCCTACTCGAACTGATCCGCGTAGGCTGCCCGGTCGCTCGCATAGCAATTGCAGGCGGCTTGTTCGAGTCCGGTGCGATCGATGATGGTCATCTCGCCACGATCGTAGGCGATGAGCTTGCGACGCTGGAGCGCGCCCGCCGCCGCGGTCACGCCCACGCGCCTGACGCCCAGCATGTAGGCCAGGAACTCCTGCGTCACCCTGAACTCGGCGGAATGCGCGCGGTCCTGGCTCATCAGCAGCCAGCGCGCCAGCCGCTGCTCGATCAGGTGGAAACGCAAGCACGCCGCAGACCGCGCGTGCTGCGCGAGCAGCACGTAGACGTAGCGGTGGATCATCGATTGGAGGCCCCTGTTCGACGCGAGCTCGCGGCGGAACGGCGCGGCGCCGACACGTAGCGCCTGGCCAGCACCCTGCACGAGCGCCTTGAGCGGCTCCGTGGCGACGCCGAGCGCGAGCTGGATCCCCACCATGCCCTCGCGCCCGACCATTCCCACCTCGATGACGTGCTCGTCGTCGACCTGCGCCAGCAGTGAGACGAAGCCGCCGAGAGGGAACAGCACGTAGGCCGTGGGCCGGCCCACGTCGCCGACGATCTCGGAGAGCTTGAGTTCGACCATCTCGCCGATTGCTTCCATGCGCCGTTGCGACGACGCTGGCAACAGCGCGAGCAGTTGGTTGGAGGGCAGAGGCAAGGACGGACTCCTGGAGTGCCGCGCTCCTCGGACGATGCGAGCGATGAATCGGGCTGGCGCGACCACGAAGCCGAATCGTCCAGATGCCGACTCTCGCACGCCCGGCGCTTGCGGACTGTGCACCAGCGCACCGACGCGACCAAATGGCGACGCCTTCTACTTCGGGACGGCTGCCGGCAGGAGCCGGTCGTACTCCTTCTTCACCACGGCATAGCATTCGCAACTGCGACCCTCGAGTCCCGGACGATCCATGACGGTGATGTGGCCGCGGGCGTAGCTGATCAATCCCGAGCGTTGCAGCTTCAACGCCGCTTCGGTCACGCCCTCGCGCCGGACCCCGAGCATGTTCGCGATGAGCTCCTGCGTCATCACCAGCTCGTTGCTCGGCAAGCGATCGAGGCTCAGCAACAGCCAGCGGCACAGTTGCTGGTCGAGCGAATGGTGGCGATTGCAGACCGCGGTCTGCGCCATCTGGGTCAGCAAGGCCTGGGTATAGCGCAGCAGCAGGTGAAGTACGGGGCCTGCACGGTTGAACTCCGTCTTCATCTCCTCGGCGCTCAGGCGATATCCCTTGCCCGCGCTCTGGACGACCGCGCGGCTGGGCGTGGTTTCGCCCCCCATGAAGAGCGACACGCCGACGATGCCTTCGTTGCCGACGACCGCAATCTCGGCCGACGAACCGTTCTCCATCACGTAGAGCAGCGACACGATGGCCGTCGTCGGAAAGTAGACATGGCTCAACGTGCTTCCGGATTCGTAGAGCACCTTGCCGAGCGGCAGGTCGACTTCCTCGAGCGCATGCTCCCAACGCTTCCACTCGGCATCGGGCAGGAATTGCAGCAGGTGGTTCTTCTTGGGATTGGTCATGGTGGTTGCGCGACTGCCGACCGTCTTGGAAACCAGGAGGGGAGCGGCCATGTGCGGGCGCGCGAAGCAGCTACTCTACCTTTCGAAGGGGTCTCATTGTTCGCTATCGCACAGACGTCCGGCGTCGGCCGTCGGGTCGGTGGACGCCCTAGGAACCGGCGGGCTCGGGCTTCAGGTCGAATTCCCGGATCATCACGGGCTCGATCGAGCCATTCGCGACACGCCGCCGTACCGCGTCCTCGATCGCGCCCAGGTTCGTCTGGAACGTCACGAGCGGATCCTCGTCGACCGAGTGTGGCGCGTAGCGATGGTGGAGGACGTCGCGCCTGACGCTCGCGCCGACGGCAATGCCCGCGATCGGCACCCAGAAGCGGACGCAGTCGGAATCATCGTGAAAATATGGTGGGTGCATGGACAGTACCTCCTGCGACCGGTGCGAGACGCACTGCGGCGCGACCTTGACTTGCCTGTTCGGCCCTGCATGTTTATCACGCTGAGAAGGACGGATGCAACGGGAGGGCGATCGTGAAGACGCACCCTGTCCCGGGAACATCACGGACGGTCAGCGTCCCGAAGTCTGCCTCGACGCTGTGCCTGGCGATGGCCAGGCCAAGACCCAGTCCGCTGAGGTCCGCATTGCCTTGGGTAAACGGAATGAACATCGTCTCGGCCGTGCCGGTTTGCAGGCCACCGCAATGGTCGTGCACTTCGATGTGCACCGTGCCCTCGTGCGCCGAGGCCTGGAGCGTGACGTCCGTGTGGGCGTGCGTGAACTTGAAGGCGTTCTGGAGCAGGTTGGCCAGCGCCGCATGCAGCAGCTGTCGGTTTCCACGAACGGACATGCCCAACGTGACGGGACGTACATGAAGTCCACAGCCTGACGCATTCGCTTCGAGGCGTGCAGCCGTGCCGGCATCCTCGATGAACGAGGCGACCGAGAAGACCTGACGCTCCGACGGCGTCCCCTGGCGCACTTCGCCCACGGCGCGATCGATGAGGAGCCCCAGGGACGCCAGGCTGCGTTTGAGCACTGCGCCTGTCGCGCCGGTCAGGTTCAGGTTTCCGTACTCCAGCGCACTGACCGCCACGGTCGCGGTCGAGAGCGCGTTCCGGAGCTCATGCACCAGGAAGCCGGCGCGCTGCCTGGCCTCATCCGTGTGGCTTCTCAGTGCCCGCGCGTCGCGCAGCGACGTGAACTCCAGCACGGCGTCCGCGATCGCGTTGTCGAGGCATCGATTCAAGGTGCGGAACTCGTCGACCGAAAACGGGGCATCGTGCTCGAACGCCAGATCCGTGATGGCCTGGCAAAGGTCTCCATAGTCGTGAACGACCTGGTCGACCGAATATCCCAGGGCCAGCAGGCTCGCACCGTGTGCGGTGGCACTCATGCCGATTTCGGAGAGCTCTGACCCATTGCCACCTGCGGGTCCGGAAATATCGACACTCTCCGCGTGTTCGCCGGCCTCCTCCGCCTGCAGCGTCCGGATCAGCTGGTCCAGCACCATCGGAATGCCGTTGGAAAGCTGCACTTCGCTCGCGGCCCTTCTCGGTCGGGCCGCAACCTTCGCCTTGCATCTTTCGATCAAGTCGTGGCGGTTGCCGGACAAGAAGACGTGCATCACCAGGAAATCCCTTCAAACCGCCGCCCGGTCTCGATCGACGGTCGCGCGAGACTCACAGATGGGTCAGCACACGATAACTGGCGTCACCCTGCTCGTCCGTTCGGTGCCGCACAGACTTCAGCCCTGCGCGTCCGACCCGAAAGTGCCGCGCCAAAAGAAAAACAGCCCGGAAACTTGCGTTTCCGAGCTGTGTTTCTGGACAGACTGGAAACGCGCGCCGTGTCCGGCTGCGACTCCAGATTCCCCCAGTCTGTGAGCTGCTGTAGCGCCTGCGTCAATTCCTCTGGAGACGGCCGGACGTCACCCCAAGCGCCTTCAACCAGAATTTCGTCAGGTCGCAAAGACAGGCGAAATTGACGCCTCGCCGATCTGGGCTACAGCACTTGAATTTTGAGCAAAGCTCCATAGAGGTTTTGAGTTGTGCAATGCGCAGGCCTCCGAGACATGGTACGGCAGCCCAAAACCAAGGCCTGGCGGCCGTGCCATTCGGCTCAAAGCCTCCTGAGCCCTGCTCAAACCACTTGATGTGATGCCCCTCACAACCGCGAAACGCTGCTCAAAACAACTCTCATCAGCTCAAAACTGACTGATTTTCAATCGAAACCAACTTGGTTATGAGCAAAGGATGGCAGAATCATATCAAAACGAAGTGCAAGACCGAGCATCTACTCATAACCGTCGGATAACGATAGGGAGTCTTCTCAAAACATGCCGCGTCCAAACATCTTCACCGACAAGGAACTGATTGCCGCCATTGCGCAAATCAGTGGTTCCGGTGCCGCACGAACGCGAGACATCGCTGAGGCGCTCTCGGCCAGCGTACCCACCGTAGTGCGGCGCCTAACTCAGCTACTTGCTGAGGGGGTCATAGAGAAAATCGGTGCGGCACAGACTACTCGCTACAAGTTGTCGCACCCATCTTCAGGCTCTGCTATGGCTTCTCCGCAGCCTGCGCTTGCGACTGCAGACACCGGCGAGGTTGTCGAGCAGACGTCTGAGACAGCGCAGCCAAGATCGCCGGCGCAACTGCGTGAGGCCCTCCGGCAGCCCTTGGCCACTCGCACTCCGGTGAGCTATGCACGCGGGTTTGTAGATGCCTACATCCCGAACAGCTCATTTCTTCTTCCCCCTTCGCTGGCAGATGAACTCGCGAAGCTAGGTCGCATGCAAGGACAGCAGCCGGCAGGAACCTATGCGCGCAAAGTCCTTGAGCAACTGCTTATCGACCTCTCGTGGTCGTCGTCTCATCT
>FSZR01001459.1_pt1 | contig 27090 bp, 24 predicted proteins | sample 1638781 | NCBI WGS metagenome assembly FSZR01 (sample SAMEA3914813, study PRJEB12502) | metagenome | biome: forest; material: soil | place: Canada | collected 2011-07-07 | depth 0.3 m | reverse complement strand
GTTGCACCACATGCGCACCGGGCGGCCCGCGAAGGTCTTCAGGTGGTCGGCCAGCGCGTGGAAATGGTGTTCCTCGCGAAAGAACGAGGTCAGGTTGGTGGTCAGGCAGTTGACGAACTCCTGCCACTCCGCGTCGGCCGCGGCGCCGGTGCCGCGCTCGAGCGCGTTCAGGTAGTCGACGAAGCTGCGGTCGCCGGTCACGCGCAGGCGGCGCGACAGCCGGCTGTAGACCATGGCCCGCTTGCCGTCGTGCAGGCTGATGCCGGCGCGCTGGTAGATGAGCTTGCACACCCGGCCGAAGTCCGCGTTGCTGAACGTGAACTCGTGGGTGGCATCGATGGGGGCGTCGGAGGCGAGGTCGGTGCTCATCGTCTTTTCAGTAGGCTCGCGAACGGAGGTTCGGTATGGGGTTATCGGACGCTGCCCGCCCAGTCTCAAGACTCCTTCATCGACGCGGCGCGAAGAGATGGCGCCGAAATGCGCCTCTTTTCGCGGTTACTGCCCTCCGTGCACCGGCGGTAGACTCGGCTCAACCGATCCAGCGTGCGCCGTTGCGCTGTCGAGAACTCCCTACTTGCCCGAGTCGTCCGCAGTGAATTCCAAGCCCCAGTTCCTTCAGCCGGCTGCCCCGGACGCCCTGCGTCTGGAGCAGGCGCTGGCGCTGCTGGCGCAGTCCGGCCACGCGCGGCTCGCCGGCCCCGAGGGCAGCACGCCGTGGCTGCAGTCGCTGATCGACGGGCTGTGCGACCTGTCCAGCCGCGATGGCCTCACCGGGCTGGCCAACCGCCGCAACTTCGAGAACGCGATCGCGCGCGAGTCCGATCGCGTCGCGCGCTCGGGCGAGCCCGCGCTGCTGCTGATGCTCGACATCGACCACTTCAAGCGCATCAACGACCACCACGGCCATCACGCCGGCGACCTCGTCATCAAGGCCGTCGCCGACGCGCTGGGTGCCACCGTGCGGCCGATGGACCTGGTCGCGCGCATCGGCGGCGAGGAATTCGCCATCATCCTGCCCAACTGCCCGCCCGCCTTCGGGACGGCCGTCGCCGAACGCATCCGCGAGCGCGTCGAGGCGCGCGCCATCCAGCTGCTCAGTGGCCAGTCGCTGGGCTGCACCATCAGCATCGGCGGCGCGTATGCCCCGCAGTGGGTGCGCTCCACGCCGTCCGTCTGGATGGAGCGCGCCGACCTCCAGCTCTACCGCGCCAAGTCCGAAGGCCGCAACCGCACCTGCCTGGAGCCGACGCCGGTCTCCGTGGTCTCGGCGGAAGAAAAAGGCCTCCTGTTCGCGTCGTCCATCTTTGGGGAAGATCTTTCATGAACGGCGCTACCGCTGGACGACGCGCCCGCATCACCGCCGTGACGAGCGGCAAGGGCGGCGTCGGCAAGACATTCCTGTCGGCCAATCTCGCCGCGGCGCTCGCGCGCCAGGGCGAGAAGGTGCTGGTGCTCGACGCCGACCTCGGGCTGGCCAACCTCGACGTCGTGCTCAACCTGTTCCCCAAGATCACGCTGCACGACGTGTTCACCGGCAAGAACACGCTGCAGGAGGCCGTCATCGAGGCCCCGGGCGGCTTCTCGGTGCTGCTCGCCGGCTCGGGCATGGTCGAATATTCGCGGCTCACGCCCGAGGTGCGCGAGCAGCTCGTCGCCGTCGTCGGCCAGGTGGTGCCGCACTTCGACCGCATCCTGCTCGATACGGGTGCGGGTATCTCGGACGTCGTGCTCTACACCGTGTCGCTGGCCGACGAGGTGCTGATCGTCGCCACGCCCGAGCCCACCTCGCTGACCGACGCCTACGCCACCATCAAGGTGCTCGCCACCACGCAGGGCCGACGCGACCTGCGCGTGATCGTCAACCAGGTGAGCAAGCCGGGCGAGGGCCGCGTCATCCGCGGCCAGTTGCAGCAGGTCGTCGACCGCTTCGTCAGCCCCGGCCTCGAAGTGCCGGTCAAGCTGGAGTTCGTCGGCGAGATCCCGATCGATCCGTCCGTGCGCGACGCCGTCAAGCGTCGCCAGCTGCTGCTCGATTGCCTGCCCGGCTCCGCCGCGGCCCAGGCGGTCGTCGCCGCGGCCACGCGCCTGCGCGCCTGACGCGCTCGCGGGCGGGGCGCGCGCGACGCGCGGCTCGACGGACAATCGCGGCATGACCGACGCGACCCCCGACACTCCGGCGCAAGCCACGCCCTTCGACCTTCTCGGCGGCATCGACGGCGTGCGCGCGCTGGTCGACCGCTTCTACGACCTGATGGACCTCGAGCCGGACTTCGCCGCCCTGCGCGCGCTGCATCCGACCAGCCTCGACGGCTCGCGCGACAAGTTCGCCTGGTTCCTCACCGGCTGGCTGGGCGGCCCGGACCTCTACATCCAGCGCTTCGGCCACCCGCGCCTGCGCGCGCGCCACCTGCCGTACCCGATCGGGATGGAGGCGCGCGACCAGTGGCTCACCTGCATGGGCCTGGCGATGGCGCAGATCGGCGAGGCCGGCGGGTTCACGCCGTCGATGCAGGAGCGCCTGATGCAGTCGTTCGCGAACACGGCGGACCACATGCGCAATCGCACCGGCTGACCGGCCCGTCCGGGCGTGGACGAGGCGCCAAATCCGTCACAATCGGCAGCCCCCACGTGCAGGCTCCTGTCGAGCACGGCCGTGGCGGCCTCCAGATTCCCCGGCTCCGGACTCACCGCGGGCCCTACCGGCTTCCTCGCGAAGCATCTCCGAATGACCACTCGTCCCTGCACCGCTCGCCTGCTTCCTTCCCTCGTCGCCGCCGCCTTCCTGGCCGCCTCGGCCGGACCCACCCGCGCGGCGCCGCACGCCAAGCCGCACGCCGCGGCGCGCAAGCCGGCGCCGGCCGCCGCGGCCGCGCCCGCGACGACGACCGACGCCAACGGCCTGCAGGTGCCGGTCCTCGCCAACAAGGCGTGGCTGCTGATGGACTTCAACACCGGGCAGGTGCTCGCCTCGTCCAATGGCGACGAACCGCTGCCGCCCGCGTCGCTGACCAAGATGATGACCAGCTACCTGGTCGAGCAGGGCCTCAAGAGCGGCAAGCTGAAGCCGACCGAGCTCGTCACCATGTCGCTGAGCGCCTGGTGCCGCGGCGGCAAGGACGGCGACAGCTGCATGTTCGTCCCGCTCAACGCCCAGGTGCCGCTGATCGACATGCTGCGCGGCGTCATCATCGACAGCGGCAACGATGCCTCCAAGGCGCTGGCGGAACACGTCGGCGGCTCCGAGTCCGGCTTCGCGGCCCTGATGAACGCCGAGGCGGCGAAGCTGGGGATGACCCATTCGCACTTCGAGAATTCGGCCGGGCTGCCCGACCCGACCCACAAGGCGTCGGCGCGCGACCTCGCGGTGCTCGCCCGGGCGATCATCCGCAACAGCGCCGAGTACTACCCGATCTACTCGGAGCACGAGTTCACCTACAACGGCATCAAGCAGGGCAATCGCAACGCGCTGCTGTACACCGATCCGACCGTCGACGGGCTCAAGACGGGGCACACCGACGAGGCGGGCTACTGCCTGACGGCCTCCGCCAGGCGCAACGGCATGCGCCTGATCTCGGTGATCATGAACGCCGGCAGCGCGCAGGCGCGGGCCGACCAGACGCGCGTCCTGTTCAACTGGGGCTACGGCAACTTCGAGGAGGCGACGCCGGCGCAGGCGGGTGCCGCTCTGGCGACCGCCAAGGTGCAGTACGGCGTGGTGCCGACCGTGGCCGCGGGGGTCGCGCAGGCGTGGACGCTGGTCGTGCCGAAGGGCAAGGGGTCGGCGGTGCAGACCACGGTCTCGCTGAACCCGGACCTGGCGGCGCCGATCGCCAAGGGCGCCGTGATCGGCAAGGTCGTGGCCACGGCCGACGGCAAGACGCTCGGCGAGGCGCCGGTCGTCGCGCTGGCGGCGGTGGAGCGCGCCGGCTTCTTCAAGCGCATCGGCCAGCGCATCTCCGGCTGGTTCTCGAAGTAGGCCCTGGCCGGTCGGGGCGTGCCCCGATCAGGCGGACAGCCGGTCCAGCGCCGCCATGCCCTCGTCCCACGCCAGCGCCATCGCCTCCAGCATCGGCTCGAGGTCGGCCTTGCGCGGCGACGACACCGCGCGCGCCATCTTCAGGATCAGCGTCTTCGCGTCGCGCGAGAGGCGCTCGAACGCCTGCGACGCGACGTCGGTCGGCGAGCCCGGCGCACCGCCATGCCACGCCAGCCCGCGCGCGGCCAGCTCGAACGCGGCGCCCACTTGGCGCAGCGTGCCGAACGCCCACTGGTGGTAATACTCCAGGCCGTATTCGCGCAGCAGCGGCAGGTCGGCGTGCAGGCGGCGGGCGAAGCGGCGCACCGGGTTGTCGGCGGGCCGGAAGGCCAGGTGTCGGCCCAGGTGGTGCAGGGCCAGCACGTGCAGTTCGTCGGTCGAGCGCTCGACGCGGCGCGTCGAGCGGATGAACTCGGCGAACAGCGGCAGGCGGCCGGATTCCAGCGCCACCGCGGCGGCGCCCACCTCGGCGACGCGCGAGCCGCGCCAGTCGGCGATGGCCTCGAGGTCGGAGGCGTCGTCGGGCAGGTCCAGCAGGTGCATGCAGTCGTCGCCGCGGGCCTCGTGGTAGCCGGTGTTGTGCCAGTAGCCGAGGGTGCGGGCGTCGAGGTCCACCGCGTTGAGGATGATGGTCGTCTTCGCGTGGTTGCGGCGGTAGTCGGTGCCGGCGGTGTCGGGCAGCCAGAACGCGTCGACCTCCAGGCTCAGCACGCGGCCGGCGCTCAGGTGCTCGATCGCGTGCTCGGCGAGCGGGCGCCAGACGGTGAGCTCCTGGACGTCTACGCCGTACAACGCGCGCAGTTCGTCGTGCGGCGGCTTGAAGAAGGTCCACTGGTCGTCCTCGAAATCGAGGGCGACGGTGCAGGGCCAGACGGCGTGCGGGTCGAGGTCGAGCGCGTGCAGCAGCTCGATCCAGACGTCGAAGTAGCAGTTCTTCTCCGGCCACAGCGCGTCCTCGCCGTGCAGCGCGTGGGGGACCCAGGACGTCGCGTCCGGCCCGGGCAGGGCGCGCGCGCGGCGCACGCCGCTGCCGCCGAGGTCGCCGACGATGCTCATGACCACAGGTGCGCGCGCGCCTCGCTCGGCCAGCGGGCCGGATCGAAACCGTGCGTCTTGATGAGGGCCAGCGTCACGCGCTCCAGGCCGAAGCCCAGGCAGGCGGTGTGCGCCGTGCTGCCGTCGTGGCGTTGGATGCCGAACTTGCCGGTGAAGTGTTCCTGGTGCCAGTTGAACGAGCACACGGCGGTGGGCCTGCTCTCGGAGATCACCGGCACGACGATCTCGAACTTCAGCTGCTGGTCGCGCTGGCTGGCCGCCATCATGCGGCCGCTGCGGCCGAAGAACGGGTCATTGGCGACGTCGCTGACCGCCGGCAGGGCCAGGCCCTGCAGCAGCTCGAGGCCGCGCTGCAGCCACATGTCGCGCCAGTCGTGCACCGCCTCGGGCGCGCCCACGCGCACGAACTCGCGGATGCGGAACGACTGCAGGCGGGTGGGCTCGTCGGACGGCTCGTGGCGGTAGCACCAGTTGCGCGTCGTCACCAGCCGGCCGCCTTCGGGCAGCAGGCCGCTGAACAACGGGTAGATCGGGTAGCAGACGGCGGGCACCAGCATGCTCGCGGTGGGCTCCAGCAGGTGCTCCCAGCGCTCGCCCTTCTCGGCAAGCTCGGCCATCTCGCGGCCCTGCAGCTCCTTGCCCACGAAGCTGTGGATGCTGCCGATCAGCTGCGGGAAGTTGCCGAGGTAGCCCATCTGCTCGATCAACGTGCGCGCGACGATGGGCGGGAACACCATGGACTCCGCGCCGTCGTCGGCCGCGCGCTGCATCACCAGCGCGTCGAAGCGGTCGAGGATGTCCTCGAACTTCGCCGTGCGGCCGTCGCCGCCCTTCACGCCGGTGGGGATGATGAAGCCGTGCTCGATCAGGCCCGCGCGCAGGGCGGCGGGATCGTAGGGGTCGGTCATTCCTGGTCGTCCTTGAACACGAGCAGCATGTTGGCGCTCTGGGCCGCGATGCGGTCGTTGGAGATCATCAGCGCGCCCGACAACGCGTCGCGGTAGTGGCGGCCGAGGCTGAAGGGGGTGTCGTTCTTGTAGCCGAGGATGCCCACGACCTGCAGCGCGCCGTGCACGATCTCGGGCGCGCGTTCCGCGGCCGCGGTCTTCAGGCTGTTGAACTTCAGCGCCCAGCCGATGCGCGCGAGCGCCGCGGCGGCGTCGGCGGCGGGCAGGGCGTCGAACTCGTCGGCCACGCCTTGCCAGTGGTGGCGCATCGCCTGCAGCTTGACGGTGAGTTCGGCCAGCCGCAGCGCGGTGGGCGGCACCTGGCCCGGGCTCTTGCGGGCCTGGCCGCGCACGAAGCTCGCGGCGCGCGCGTGGGCGTCGGCGGCGATGCCGGTCCACAGCGCGGCCCACAGCACGTGCGAGTACGGCACCATGGTCTGCGCGGAGATGTCGGCGAACGGCGCCGGCAGCACCTGCGCGAGCGGGGCGCGGGCGTCGAGCCGGAAGCCGGGGCTGCAGGTGCCGCGCATGCCCATCGTGTCCCAGCTGCCGACCTGCGTGACGGTGGCGTCCGAGCGGCGGACCCAGGCCAGCACCTGGTCGCCCGGCGCGGCGTCGGGCGCGCGGCGGGCGGTGACGAGGATGGCGTCCGCGTGGCCGCAGTACGAGCCGGTGGTGGCGTCCTTGCCGAGCGTGAACTGCGTGCCGTCGGCCTCGATCGCGCAGACGCTGCGGCGCGTCTCGCCGAAGGTGCCGGCCTCGGACGTCATCGACGCCAGCAGCAGCTGGTCGGACACCAGCTCGCGCAGCAGCGGCTCGAACGCCTCGCCGCCGTGGCGCACCGCGCAGGCGACCTGGATCGTGTGCATCGCCAGCACCATGGCGCTGGAGGCGCAACCCTGCGCGAGCGCGTGGCACAGCCGACCGAGTTCGGCCAGCGTGAGCCCGGCGCCGCCCAGCGATGCGGGCACGGCAGCCGACAGCGCCCGCACCTCCTTCAGCGCCGCCAGCGATTCGTGAGGGAAGCGCGCATCGCGATCGACGGCCACGGCAGCGGGCGCGGCGATCTCCTTGGCGATACGGCGGATGTCCTGGAGCAGGCGCGGGAACTCGGCACTTTGCATGCCCGTTACTTTAGCGAACGTTGCGCAATGTTTCGTGGGGTGTGGGCGAGAATCGAGCGCGTGACCTGTTCCGATGCCAATTCCTCGACGCTCTCGGCCGAATCCGTCTCGGCCGCGCCACCGTCCGTCCTCTGGATCGAGCCCGCCGGCGAGGCGCGCGTCGCCGTCCTGTGGCTGCACGGGCTGGACATGTCGCCCGCGGTGGTCGCTCCGTTGCTGCGCTCGCTGAAGCTGCCGGCGCTCGTCGCGCTGCCTTCGGGACCGATCGCGCGTACCGGCGGCGGGCGCTCGTGGTGGCCGGTGGACGACGCCGCGCGCGCCGCCCGCCTGGACCGCGGCCCCGCCGACCTGCACGACGCCCACCCCGAGGGCCGCGCCGAGGCGCGCGCCCTCGTGCACGCCGCGGCCGCCGCGCTGCGCGAGCGCGTCCCGGGCCGTCCGCTGGTGGTGGCCGGCTTCTCGCAGGGCGCGATGCTGGCGCTCGATTGCGCGTTGCAGGCGCCGCCGCTGGCGGTCGACGCGCTGGCGCTGTGCGCCGCGTCGCGCCTGGCCTTCGTCGAATGGGAGCCCGCGCTGCCCCGGCTGCGGGGCGTGCCGGTGCACCTGGTGCATGGCAGCCAGGACGACAACCTGGGCCTGTTCGCGGCACTGGCGTTGCGCGACGCGCTGGTGGGCGCGCAGGCGCAGGTGCGCTGGGCGCCGTTCGACGGCGGCCACGAGATCCCGCTGCAGGCCTGGGTGGGCCTGCGCCGGCTGGTGCGCGAGCTGGCGGCGGCGTGACGGTGCGCTCGTGGTCTTGCGGGATCACGGCAGCGCTGTCATCGTGACTTATCCGGCACGAAAAGCAGAATCCGGGACGCGGCGCTCGCCGAAGATGCCGGGAGTGCCGGTGCGAGCCTGGAAGCGACCGCTAAAATTGCCCGCTACCTTTTGTCACCATGCTCGACTCGCGTCCCGCCACTGTCTCCACCCCTGATGCCGCCGCGACGCGCATCGGCATCGACCTGGTGCAGGTGGCGCGCATCGAGCAGTCGCTGGAAAGCTTCGGCGAGCGCTTCGTGCACAAGCTGTTCGCCGCCGGCGAGCAGCGCGATTGCACGGTGGACGGCCGCCTCGACGCGCGCCGCCTCGCGCGGTGCTTCGCGGCCAAGGAGGCCACGATCAAGGCGTTCGACCTGTCGGACGCCGGCGTCGGCTGGTCGCAGATCGAGATGACGTCCGCCGGCCGCATCCGGCTGCACGGGCGCGCGGAGCAGGCCGCCGCGCGGGCCGGCGCCTACGAGATCGCGGTCTCGACGACGCTCGACGACGACCTGGCCTGTGCCGTCGTCGTCGCCCGGCCCCGCGCCTGACATCAAACACAAACGGAAAGAGGGAACCCCCATGACCGACAACGCCAGCCTCGACAACCGCATCCGCGCCGTGCTCGCCAAGCAGGGCCGCCTGACGCAGGACGCCGCCGGCCTGACCGACGCCGCCGACCTCTACCAGGCCGGCCTGACCTCGCACGCGAGCGTCAACGTGATGCTGGGCCTCGAGTCCGAGTTCGACGTCGAGTTCCCCGACCAGATGCTCACCCGCAGCGTCTTCTCCAGCGTCGCCGCGATCCGCGCCGCGCTGGTGCAACTGATCCCGGCCTGACGGCGCCGTGAGCGCGCGCGACGCGGCGACACGCCTCGCCCTGGCCGACGGCTGGGAGCTCGCGCGCGCGGGCGACGCGTCCTGGCGCGCGATCGGCGCGCCGCTTCCGGTGGCGGCCGTGCTCGCCGAGTCGGGCGAGTGGTCGCTGGACGGCCCGGCGCGGCGCTTCGACGCCGAGGCCTGGCACTACCGGCTGCGGCTCGATGCCCCGGCCGCGGTGCTGGCGGCCGGCGGCCGCCTGGTCTTCGAAGGCCTGGCCACCTGCTGCGAGCTGCGCTTCAACGGCGAGCCGGTGCTCACCGCGCGCAACATGTTCCGCCGTCATGGCGTGGACCTGCCCGCGTCCGCCTGGCGGGCCACGGGCAACGAGATCGAGCTGCGCTTCGACGCGCTGGACGCCCACCTGGCCGCGCGCCGGCCGCGCCCGCGCTGGCGCACGCCGATGGTCGACCACCAGCAGCTGCGCCACGTCCGCACGACGCTGCTCGGGCGCACGCCCGGCTGGTCGCCGGCGGCGGCGGTGGTCGGGCCGTGGGGCGAGGTCTGGCTGCAGGCGCTGGACGTCGTCGAGCCCGAGGTCATCGAGCAGCGCGCCTGGATCGACGGCCGCGACGGCCGGCTCGAGCTGGCGCTGAGGCTGGGCGAGGTCGAGGCCGCGTCCATCGTCCTGCGCGGTCCGGACGGCGACGAGTCCGCTTGGCCGCTGGCGCGCGGCGCCGACGGCCTGCAGCGCGCCAGCGCCCGCGTGCCCGACGCGCAGTTGTGGTGGCCGCACACGCACGGCACGCCGGCGCGCTACGAGCTCGCGCTGCGCGTGCAGCCCATCGACGGCCCGGCCGTCGAGCAGCCGCTGGGCCACGTCGGCTTCCGCGCGCTGGCGCTCGATCGCGGCGCCGACGGCAACGGCTTTGCGCTGCGCGTCAACGGCGTGCCGGTGTTCGCCCGCGGCGCCTGCTGGGTGCCGGCGGACACGCTGCGCCTGCACGCGAGCCCGCAGCGGTATCGCGCGCTGGTGCAGGCGCTGCGCGCGGCCGGCGCCAACATGATCCGCGTCGGCGGCACCATGGTCTACGAGCCCGCCGCCTTCTTCGAGGCCTGCGACGAGGCCGGCGTGCTGGTCTGGCAGGAGTTCATGTTCGCCAACATGGACTATCCCGAGTCCGACCCGGCCTTTGCCGCCGAGGTGGACGCCGAGGCCGCGCAGCAGCTCGCGCTGTGGCAACGCCACGCGTGCGTCGCGGTCGTCTGCGGCAACTCCGAGGTGGAGCAGCAGGCCGCGATGTGGGGCGCGGACCGCGCCGCGTGGGCGCCCGCGCTGTTCCACGAGACCCTCGCGCGACTCGTCGCCACCGCGCTGCCCGACGTGCCGTACTGGCCGTCCAGCGCGCACGGCGGCGCGTTCCCGTTCCAGCCGTCGGTCGGCACCACGTCGTTCTACGGCGTCGGCGCCTACCTGCGTCCGCTCGAGGACGCGCGCCACAGCGGCGTGCGCTTCGCGACCGAGTGCCTCGCGTTCGCGCAGGTGCCCGACGACGCGGCGCTGGGCCGCCTCGCCGCGTTGCAGGGCGGCATGCCCGTGCGCAGCAACCAGCCGCTGTGGAAGGAACGCGCGACGCGCGACCTCGGCGCCGGCTGGGACTTCGACGACGTGCGCGACCACTACCTCGAGCAGCGCTTCGGCCTGCCCGCGGCCGAGGCGCGCCGCGGCGACCTGCCGACGTTCTGGGCCCTGTCGCGCACCGCGACGGCCGAGACGATGGCCGCCGCCTTCGCCCACTGGCGCGACCCGGCGAGCGCCTGCCAGGGCGCGCTGGTCTGGTTCCTGCGCGACCTGCGCGTGGGCGCCGGCTGGGGCGTGCTCGACGAGCAGGGCCATCCGAAGGCCGGCTTCCACGCGCTGGCCGGCGCCTGGCAGCCGCGCCACGTCGGACTGGTCGACGACGGCCAGGACGGCCTCGCCGCCTACGTCGTCAACGAGGCGCCGCGGCCGCTCGAGGGCGTGCTGGAACTGCGCTTCCTGCGCGAGGGCGAGATCGTCGTCGGGCGCGTCGAGCGGCCCGTGGCGATCGCCGCGCACGGCGCGTGGCGCGAGCCGGTGCTCGCGCACGCGCCGGGCTTCGTCGACCTGAACGGCAGCTACGGTTTCGGCCCGGCGGCCGCCGACACCGTCGTCGCCACGCTGCGCGACGCCGCCGGCGCGGTGGTGTCCGAGGCGGTGCACCTGGTGCGCGGCCCGGGCGTGCCGGCGCTGCGTCGCCACGACATCGGCCTGCAGGCGAGCGCGCGGCGTGACGGCGAGTCGGTGCGCGTGCGCGTGCAGTCGCGCGCGACCGCCCGCGGCGTGCACTTCGAGGCGCCCGGCTGGCGCGCCGGCGACGAGTACTTCGCGCTCGCGCCGGGCAGCGTGCGCGAGGTGGTCTTCACGCCGATCGGCGCCGCCAGCGCGCCGTGGCTCACGCGCGCCAGCGCCGTCAACGCCACGGGCTGGACGCCCGCCGCGCTCGAGGTTCCGGCTTGACGGCTGCCGCCCGCGTCCCGGTCGCGCCGCAGCCGCTGCTGATCACCGCCAACGGCCACGCGTGCCTGGCGTGGTGGCATGCGCCGGCCGCCGCCGTCGACCCGCACGCGGCGCCGACGCTGCCGCGCGGCTGGCTGTCGGGCGGCGCGTTGCCGCTCGCGGTGGTCATCGCGAACTCCTGGGGCGCCGAGGACATGTCCGGCTACGACGGCCTGCACGCGCTCGCGCAGGAACTCGCCGCGGGCGGGCTCGGCACCCTGCGTTTCGAGTGGCCCGACACCGGCGACTCGTCCGCCGACGGCCCCGAGACGACGCTGGCCGACGCGCTCGCCGCGTTCGACGCCGCGGCCGCGCAGGCGCGCCTGCTTTCCGGCTGCGAGCGGCTCGCGTTCGTCGGCGTTCGTCTCGGCGCGCTGCTGGCGGCGCACGCGGCCGCGGGGCGGCGCGACGTCGATTCGCTCGTCGCGCTGCTGCCCGTGGCCAGCGGCCGCGCCTTCGTGCGCGAGCAGCGGATGCTGGGCGCGACGCTGCCGCCGCCCGTGCCGGCGGCGGGCGAATCGTTCGACCCGGCGCAACTGCCGCTGATGCTGGGCGGCTTCACGCGCACGGTGCGCCAGGCCGAGGCGTTGTCGGCGCTGAAATGGCCGGCCGCGACCGACGTCGCGTGGCGCGAGGCGCTGGTGCTGTCGCCGGCCGAGGACCCCGCCGCGCGCGCCGCGAGCGACGCGCTCGCCCGCGGCGGCGTGCCGGTGCGCGAGTGGACCCACCACGGCCTGGCCGACCTGCTGGCCGTGGCGCACGACGCGGTGCTGCCGCTGGCGGCGATCGCCGAGACGCTGCGCTGGCTGCAGGCGCGCGCCGCCGACGCGCCTTCAGCCGACGCGATGCGCCGGCTCGAGGCGGCCACCGGCGCGGTGGTCGCGCTGGCCGCCATCGACGCCGCGGCCGGGATGACGCTGCGCGTGGACGGCACGCCGGTGCGCGAGCGCATCGTGCGCATCGAGCCGCGCGCGGGCGATGCCGCCGGCGCCGCCGCGCTCGTGGCCACGCTGTCCGAACGCGCGGACGACGTGCCGCCCGCCCCGGGCCGGCGCGCGGTCGTGCTGCTGTCGTCCGGCCGCGAGCGCCGCGTCGGGCCGCACCGGCTGTGGGTGCCCTGGGCGCGCCGGCGCGCGGCGCTCGGCGACGTGGTGCTGCGGCTGGACGTCGCGGGCATCGGCGACAGCGCGCGCCGCACGCTGCGCGATCCCGACGGCACGCCCGAGCTGTACGACGCGCGCTGCGTCGACGACGTCGCCCGCGCCGCGGCCTGGCTGCGGCGCGAGCACGGCGTCGGCCACTGCACGGTGATGGGCGTGTGCTCGGGCGCGTTCCACGCCTGGCGCGCCGCGCTGGCGGGCGTCGACGTGCAGCAGGTCGTGCCCATCAACCCGCTGACCTTCCACTGGCGCAAGGGCATGTCGCTGGACCCGCGCTCGCAGGCCTTCGGCCAGATCGCGATCGCCGCGAACGCCGGCCGCTCGCTGCTCGACCCGCAGCGCTGGTGGAAGCTGCTGAGCGGGCGGGCGAACGTCGGCGTGATCACCGGCGCGATCGCCGCGCGCCTGCGCCATTCGGTGCGTCTCAAGGGCCGCGACATCGCGCGCTCGCTGGGCTGGCGGCTGGTCGACGACCTGGCCGCCGAGCTGGCCCAGGCGACGGCGCGCGGCGTGGCCGTCACGTTCGTCTTCTCGCGCGGCGAACCTGGCCTCAAGCTGTTGCGCGAGGAGTCGGGACGGCGCGGACTGAGGCTGATTAACGACAGTCTGGTCAAGGTGTGCGAAGTCGAGCACGCCGACCACACGTTCGCAGGTGTGCCCGGGCGGCTGGATCTGTACGCTCGCCTCGATAGCCTCCTCCTCACCCCTCCCGTGAAGACTTCCGTTACTGCGCCTGCACCGTCGCACCGACCGGCCCTGCGTCGGTCATGATTCCTCGAGACCAGGAAAAATCCCTCGTCATCATGGGCATCCGCGGCGTTCCCGCGGCCCACGGTGGTTTCGAGACCTTCGCCGCGCGACTGGCACCGTGGCTGGTCGAGCGCGGCTGGAAGGTCACGGTCTACTGCGAGGAGCCCGTCCCCACCGCGCCGTACGAGAGCGAGTGGCGCGGCGTGCGCCGCGTGCACATCGGCTTCGGGCCCGACTCGGCCGTCAACAGCGTGCGCTTCGACTGGGCCTGCATCCGCCACCTGCTCGCGGAGCGCCCCCGCCCGCCGCTGGTGCTCACGCTGGGCTACAACACGGCGGTGTTCGGCCTGCGCCTGCGCGCGGCCGGCATCACGCACGTGATCAACATGGACGGCATCGAGTGGGCGCGCAGCAAGTGGGGCCCGGTCGCCAAGTTCTGGCTCTACCTCAACGACTGGGCCGGCTGCCTCGGCGCCTCGCACCTGCTGGCCGACCACCCCGAGATCGCGCGCCACCTGGCCACGCGCGCGCAGCCGTCGCTGATCAGCATGATCCCGTACGGCACCGACCTCATCGAGTCCGCCGACCCCGCGCCGCTGGCGGCCCTCGGCGTCGAGCCGGGCGGCTACCTGACGCTGATCGCGCGGCCGGAGCCCGAGAACTCGGTGCTGCAGATCGTGCGCGCGTTCAGCCGCAAGCGCCGCGGCTGCAAGCTGGTGGTGCTGGGCCGGCTGGTGCCCGAGACCAATGCGTACCACGCCGACGTGGTGCGCGCGGCGAGCGACGAGGTGATCTTCGCCGGCGCCATCTACGACCCCGCCGTGCTGGCCGCGTTGCGCCGCCACTGCAAGGCCTACCTCCACGGCCACCGCGTGGGCGGCACCAACCCGTCGCTGCTCGAGGCGATGGGCGCCGGCAACCCCGTGATCGCGCACGACAACCGCTTCAACCGCTGGGTGGCGGGCGAGGACGCGCTGTACTTCACCGATACCGCCACCTGTACCGAGGCGATCGATCGCCTGCTGGCCGAGCCCGGGCTCGCGGCGACGATGGGGCGGTCCAGCCTGGAGGCCGCGGGCAGCCGGTTCAGCTGGCCGCTGATCCTGTCGCAGTACGAGATGACAATGGCGGCCTTGCACGCCCGCGCGACCGGCGTGGCCGGCGCCCCCGCGCCGCCGCTGGCCGGCCGCGCGGAAGTGTTCACCGAGCTGGATCCGACATGAGTCTTCACGCAGGACTGGCGCTGGCGACGGCGGCCGTGGTGCTCGCGCTCGCGGGCTGCACGTCCACGCCGCTCGCGGCGCCCAACACGCCCACCGCGGCCGCGCAGGTGCTGCCGCTGGCGGCCGCGCCGGTCGCGGCGCCGGCGTCGTACGTGTTCGCGGTCGGCGACGACTTCGACCTGCGCGTGCCCGACGCGCCGCAGTTCGACCAGGCGATGAAGGTGCGCCCGGACGGCAAGGTCAGCATGCCACTGGTGGGCAGCCTGTACGTGCTGGGGCGCACGCCCGAGGACGTCGAGGCCGAGCTGCGCGAGCGCCTGCACGCGCTCGGCGGCGCGCCCGGCACGCGCGACTACCTGCTGCAGCCGGGCGACGAGATCGAGGTCAAGTTCGCCTACGCGCCGCAGCTCAACGAGGTGCAGAAGCTGCGACCGGACGGCCGGATCTCGCTGCAGCTGGTCGGCAGCGTCGACGCCCAGGGCCTCACGCCCGAGGAACTGCAGCGCGAGCTGAAGAGCCGCTACGCCCGCACGCTGCGCACGCCCGAGCTGGCCGTCATCGTGCGCGGCGTCACCACGCAGAACGTGCGCGTGGCCACCGCCGACGGCCCGGTCACCGGCCGCGCCGGCCTGGGCGCGCTGCAGCCCACGCTGATCGTGCGCACCACGCAGGCGCCGCAGGTGTTCGTGGCGGGCGAGGTGGGCAAGCCCGGCGTCATCGCGTGGCGCACCGGGCTGACGCTATTGCAGTCGCTGGCCGAGGCCGGCGGGACGCTGGCGACCGGCGACGACTCGCACATCGTCGTGCTGCGCCGCGTCGCCGGCGCCTCGGGCCAGCCCGACAGCATGCAGGTGATGCGCCTGGACCTGCCCAAGGACTTCGTGCGCCAGCCCGATCGCGACGTCGCGCTGCAGCCGTCCGACATCGTGCTGCTGCCGAAGTCGGACATCGCGGTGCTGGGCGACCGCCTCAACCAGTACCTGTTCAACATCCTGCCGCCGCTGAAGAACAGCTCGTTCAGCTTCGCCATCCAGCGCGGCTCCAGCAGCACGTCGTACGTCTCGTTCTGAGCGCATGTCCGCACATTCCACACTGTTCCCCCCCGGCGAGCCGCGCTCGTCGCCGCCGCGCTCGGCGCGCGACGTCGTCGCCGTGCTGTACCGCCAGGCCGGCCTGATCGTGCTGTGCGCGCTGGTCGGCGCCGCCGCCTCGCTGGTGCTGTATGGCCGGCAGTCGCGCGTCTACGCCTCGTCGGCCAAGGTCTGGGTGCAGACCGAGCAGCAGGGCACGCCGTCCTTCCTCTCGGGCATCGCGGCCTACCGCGAGACGCCGTATCCCGATCCGGTCAACCGCAAGATCGAGACCGAGATCGAGCTGATGCTCACGCGCACCAACGCGCAGGCGGTGGTCGACAGGTTCGGCATCACCGACGCGCAGCTGGTGCACGGCGCGCCGCGCCCTCGCGCGCCGGCGAGCGCGGCCGACGGCGATGGCCGCGCGCAGACGGTGGACCTGTTCCTCGAGGGCCTGTCGGTCGAGCCGCTGCGCTCCAAGACCGCCGACACCTCGTCCAACGTGCTGGAGGTGCGCTTCGAGTGCACCGACCCCGCGCTGGCGCCGGTGGCCCTGCAGGCGTTCCTGGACAACTACCTGCAGCTCGGCGCGCAGCAGAACCGCCGCCTCGGCGAGACGACCTCGCGCCTGATCGAGACCAAGCTGGCGCAGGCGCGCGACGACCTGCGCGCCGCGGAGGACCGCATCGTCGCGCTGCTGGTGCAGGACGGCGGGCGCGCGGGCAGCGACGTCGCGCCGCAGTCCGCCGCGCGCAGCAGCACGCAGGCGCTGGCCGGGATCGGCAGCGGCCTGCGGCTGGATCTCGGCGGCGACAGCCTCGGCAACGGCGCCACGCCCGCGGTCGCCGCGCTCAAGGCGCAGACCGCGGAGCTGCAGCTGCGGCTCGACGAGGCGCGCCAGCTCTACACCGACGACGCCGAGAACGTGCGCAACCTGCGCTCGCAGCTCACCGGCTCGCAGCAGCGCCTCGCGCGCAGCGTGCGCGAGAACACCAAGCTGGAGGCCGAGCTCAACCGCCTCGAGCGCGCGCGCACGCTGGCGCAGGAACGCTTCGTCGAGCTGCAGCGCAAGCTCGACCAGATCGACCTCTACCTGCGGCTCAATCCCACCGAGGCCGACAGCCGCGTGATCATCGATCCGCCGGACCACCCGTCGGCGTCGGCGGGCAAGAAAAAGAAGATCGTCGCGCTGCTGGGCCCGGTGGCCGGCCTGTTGCTGGGCCTGGTGCTGGCGCTGCTGCGCGAGCTGGGCGGCGACCGCATGCGCTCGCCGCGCGAGGCCGAGTGGGCGCTGGGCGTGCCGGTGCTGGGCGGGATCCCGACCTTGTCCGCGAAGGCGCGCGCCGCGTACTTCGCGGCCGGCGCCGCCAGGGAGGGCGCATGAGCACCGCGCACGACACGACGCTGTTCACCCGCATCGGGCTGGGCGTGCTGGAACACCTCACCCGGTATCACGGGCCGCTGGCACAGCCGGCCGGCGACGGCACCACGCCGTCGATCGGCGGCCGCGTGATCCTGGTCAGCAGCGCGCGCGCCGGCGAGGGCAAGAGCTTCGTCGCGCAGGGCCTGGCCTACGCGCTGGCGGAGCAGCAGGGCGGCGACGTCTGCTGGGTCGACGCCGCGTTCGACCGGCCGTCGGCGGAGGAGGACATCTCCAGGCGCGGCGCGGCCGGACTGTCCGAGATCATGACGCTGGGCTCGCTGCAGGGCCTCGCGCCCGCGGGCGCCGGCCCCGACCGGCTGTGGCGCCTGGGTCGCGGCGTGCTGGCGCAGCCGGCGCTGCTGTACCGGCCCGAGGCCGTGCGCAAGGGCCTCATGGCGCTGCGCGCGGGCTTCGCGCTGACCGTGCTGGACGCGCCGCCGCTGTCGGCCTGCGGCGCGCTGCTGGCCGAGGTGGACAGCTGCGTGATGGTGGTCGACGCGCGCCACACCGCGCGCCACACCGCGCAGCAGGCGCTGGCCGCCACGCACTTCGGGCCCGAGCGCCTCGCCGGCGTCGTGCTGAACCACCGGCCGCGCTCCGTGCCGCGGTGGCTGGGCGGTGACTGAGTGACCAGCTGGCCGGACCTCGCCGAGCCGCTCGCCTGGGGCGCCGCCGCCGTGCTCGGCGCGCTGGTGCTGGCCGCGGCCGTCAGCGGCGACTCGTCCGCCGTCGGCGTCGGCCTGATCGGCTTGCTGGGCATCGGCGCCTGGCTGGCCTGGGGCCGGCAGCCGCGCCGCATGCTGGTGGCCGGCCTGTACTTCCTCGCGCCGATCGACGTCTCCAAGGCCATCGTCGCGCCGCTGGACCGCTTCTACTCGCCGGGCCTCTACCTCACCGTGGGCGAGGTCGCGCTGCTGATGCTTGCCGCGCTGTGGGCCGGACGCCGCCTGCTGGTGGAGCGGCGCCGGCTGCCGTTCACGCGCCTGGACGCGCTGGTGCTCGTGTTCTACGGCTGGATGTGCGTGCGCACCGTCGGCTCGCTGCAGGGCGAGCTGGCGACGGCCACCGCGGTGTCGTACGGCCTCGCGCTGCTCGCGTTCTACGTCGCCTCGCACGCGCTCGAGACCCAGTCCGACCTGCGGCTCGCGTTCAAGGCCGTGGTGTTCGGCGTGGCCGCGGAGCTGCTGTTCACCGCGGCGCAGATGGCCACCCACACGCCGCTCGCGCTGCCCGGCGCCAAGGTGATGGCCACCGGCGAGATGCTGTACTTCGGCGGCGCCGGCGAGGCGTTCCGCCCGTCCGGCTTCTTCGTCCATCCGAACTCGCTGGCCGACCACATGACGTTGGTGATCCCGCCGGCGTTCGCGTTGCTGCTGCTGGGGCGGCGCCGGCTGTCCGCGCGCGTCTGGTGGGCGGCGCTGGCGACGCTGCTGGCCTGCACGGCGATGCTGCTGGCCACGCTGTCGCGCGGCGGCTGGGCGGCGGCGGCGCTCGGCGGCGGCTGGGTCGTCTGGCGCGCGCTGCGCGGCGGGCTGCTGCGGCCGCGCCATGTCGCGCAGATGGCGCTGGCCGGCATCGTGGCGATGGGGGTGGCGGTGGCGGTCTATCCGCAGTTGCTGCTGCGCCTGACCGCGCCGGACGAGCGCTCCACCGAGTCGCGCCTGCTGCTCAACGACCAGGCGTTCACCATCATCAAGGCGCACCCGTGGATCGGCGTGGGCTACGGCGGCTACAACCGCGCCGCCTACGAGTACATCGCGCCGGCCTTCGCCAACGTGTCGCAGGAGTACCAGGAGGCGCTGCTGCAGCTGGTCGTGCACAACCACTACCTGCTGGTGGGCGCCGAGCTCGGCATACCCGCGACCGTATTCCTGCTGTTCCTGCTGGTGCGCGTCGTGCTGCTGCCGCGGCCGTGGACGGCGTGGGACGACCCGGGTGCGTTCGCGATGGCGATCGGGCTGTCGGGCGCGATGGTGACGCAGCTGCTGTTCCTCGCCTCGGACAACTACTACGCCGACATCCGCATGTTCATGATCTGGCTCACCGCCGGCACCTTGCAGGCGCTGTGCCTGCAGCGCCGGGCGCGGGCCGCGGTCGCGGCGACGACGCCCGCGGCGGTCGTCGAGCCCGTGCAGCCCTTGCGCGAGGCGGCATGAACCGCGGCGGACTGGCCCACGCGCTCACCTCGGCGATGGGCGCGCGCATCGGCATGGCGGTGCTGAACTACGCGCTGTTCTGGCTGCTGTCGCACCGCCTCGGCACCACGGCGCTGGGCGGCTACTCGCTGCTGATGAACATCTACTTCATGGCCGCGGTGCTGCCGCTGCTGGGGCTGTCGACGCCGCTGACGCGCCGCGCCGCGACCGAGCGCGAGCACGTGGGCCGCGAGATGAGCAACGCCGCGGTGTTCGCCACGCCGGTGGCCCTCGTGCTTGCGGCCCTGATCGCCGGCGTCGGGCAGGGCACGTACGGCCCCGGCCTGCGCCTGCCGTTCGCGCTGCTCGCGCTGGCCATCCTGCCGACCGCGTCGACGCTGGTCTCGGAGGCGACGCTGCTGGGCCTGGAGCGCGTGGCCGACATCGCGCGCATGCAGTTCGCCGAGTCGCTGCTGCGCACGCTGTTCGCGGTGGGCGCGGTCGAACTCGGCTACGGCCTGCCGGGCGTGTTCGCGGTGTTCCTCGCGCTGCGTTGCGCGGTCGCGGTGGGCTATCGCTTCCATCCGCAGCTGCCGCGCTTTCGCTGGCGCGAGGTGAACGCCGCGCTGCAGCGCCGCAACTGGCGCGAGGTGCCGGTGTTCCTGGGCATCGGGCTGCTGGCGGCGGTGTCGGGGCGCATCGACATCATCGCGCTGTCGCGGCTGGCCGGCCTGCACGAGGCGGGCGTCTATGCCGCGGCCTCGCGGCTGTACGACGCGTCGCTGATGCTGCCGACGATCGCGTCGCTGTCGGTGATGCCCACGCTCGCGCGGCTGTTCGCCGATGACCGCGCGTACTTTCGCGGCGTGCTGGTCACCGCGCTGCGGCTCGCGCTCGGCGCGGGCCTCGCGATCGCGTTCGCGGTGGCGGCGCTGTCCGGGCCGATCATGCAGCTGCTGTACAAGCCCGAGATGGCCGCGGCCGCGCCGGTGCTGCGCTGGCTGATCTTCGGCGCGGTGCTGATGACGCTGGACCAGGTGCTGTCGTCCACCATGCTGGCCGCCAAGGCGCAGGCGCACGACCTCGGCGCGCTCGCGCTGTCGGTGGCCGTCCTCGCGCCGGGCCTGGCGCTGCTGGTGCCCGCGTTCTCGGCGACGGGCGCGGCGATGGCGGTGACGCTGGCGATCGCCTGCCGCGTCGGCTACCGCGTGCGCTGGGTGGTGCGGCTGCTGGACGTCGGCCATCTGGTGGCCGACCTCGGCCGCGTGCTGGTGTCGGGCGCGCTGGGCCTGGGCGCGCTGATCCTCGCGTTGCCGGCTGGGGCCGTCGCGGCGCTGGGCGCGTCGCTCGCGGCCTACGTGGCGACGTTGCTGGCCACCGGCGCGCTGGGCCCGCGGGCGCTCGCGCAGGCGCGCGATCGCCTGCGCACGCTGCGGGGAGGCTGAGCATGCGCATCCTCCACCTCGACCCCGACGACCTCGACAACCCGCTGGCCGGCGGCGGCCCCGTGCGCACCTTCGAGATCTGCCGCCGGCTGGCGCGCCGCCACGAGGTGACCGTGCTGACGCCCACCTTCCCCGGCTCGACGCCCGAGCTCGTGCGCGAGGGCGTGCGCTACGTGCGCCTGGGCCGGCGCGTGCGCGAGCACGGCTCGTCGCACCACATCACCTTCGCGCTCTCGTTGCCGCGCGCGGTGCGCCGCTTCGAGCACGACCTGCTGGTGGAGGACTTCATGCCGCCCGCGTCCGCCACCTGGACGCCGCTGTTCCGCCGCCGCGACCGGCCGCTGGTCGCCTCGGTGCAGTGGTTCTTCGCGCGCAAGTACACCGACTGGCTGCGCCTGCCGTTCCACTGGGGCGAGGAGTACGGCGTGCGCCTGTACGACCACTTCGTCGTGCTCACGCCCGCGATGCGCACGCGCATCCTCGCGCGCGCGCCGCGGGCCGACTGCCGCGTCATCCCCAACGGCGTGGACGACGCGCTGTTCGGCGTGCCGCCGGTCGACGCGGCGACGGGCCGCGGCGTGCTGTTCCTCGGCCGCACCGAGATCCACGCCAAGGGCCTGGACCTGCTGCTGCACGCGCTCGCCCGCATCCCCGACACCGTACGCCCGCCGCTGACCATCGCCGGCACGATCCAGGACGGCCCGCAGCTGCAGGCGCTGGTCGACCGTCTGCAACTCGGTCGCTGGGTGACGCTCACCGGCAGCTACGACGCCGCCGGCCGCCTCGCGCTGCTGCGCGCCTGCCGCGTGCTGGCCATGCCGTCGCGCGACGAGACCTTCGGCATGACGCTCGCCGAGGCCAACGCCGCCGGCCGCGTCGCCGTGGTGTGGGACCGCGCGCCGATGAACGAGGTGGCCGCGCCGTCGTGCCCGCGCGTGGCGCCGTACGACGTCGAGGCCTACGCCCACGCGCTGCTCGCGCAGCTCGAGGCGCCCGACGACGAACTCCGTGCCCGCGGCGAGGCCGCGCGCACCTGGGCGCGCCAGTACGACTGGGACGCCGTCGCCGCCGCGCAGGAGGCCTACTACCTCGACGTGATGGAGCGCTTCGCCGCCCGCCGTCGCCGCTGAACAACCGTGAACATCATGACCGACATCGACGTCAGCATCATCGTCGTCAACTGGAACGTGCGCGACCTGCTGCGCGAGTGCCTGCGCTCCACGCTGGAGGACGGCGGCATCGCGCGCGAGCGGCTGGAGCTGATCGTGGTCGACAACGACTCGCACGACGGCAGCGCCGAGATGGTCCGCGCCGAATTCCCGCAGCTGCCGCTGATCGCCAACCGGGACAACGTCGGCTTCGGCCGCGCCAACAACCAGGCGCTGCCGCTGTGCCACGGCCGCCACGTGCTGCTGCTGAACCCCGACACCCGCGTGCTGCCCGGCGCGCTCGCGGCGCTGGTGCGCCACATGGACGCGACGCCCGACGCCGCCGTCATGGGTTGCCGCCTGCTCAACGCCGACGGCAGCCTGCAGCGCTGGACCGGCGGCGCCTACCCGCGCCTGGCCAACGTCGTCAACCACTACTTCTTCGTCGACCGCCTGCTGCCCCCGAGCTGGCGCCCGATGCCGCTGTACCTGGACCGCGACGTGACCCACGACATCGAGGTGGACTGGGTGTCGGGCGCCGTGATGATCCTGCGCGCCGACCGCCTCGGCGGCGAGCTGTTCAATCCGCACTACTTCATGTACGGCGAGGACATGGAGCTGTGCCACCGGCTGAAGCAGGCGGGCGGCAAGGTCATCTACACGCCGGTCGCGTCCATCATCCACTACCAGGGCGAGAGCATGAAGCAGCAGGAGGCCAGCGTGATGCTGTCCTCGCTGAAGGGGCCGCGCCAGTTCTACCTGCACATGCGCGGCGACCGCGGCGTGCTGCCATACGACCTGGTGACGATCGCCGGCTTCGGCCTGCGGGCGGTGCTCTACGGACTCGCCGCCGTCGTGCGGGGCGGCGACGCGCGCCTGGCCGCGAAGGCGCGATCGAGCCGCGACCTGATGGCGCGGGCGTGGAAGATCATGCGCCGCCCGGCGCCTGCGGGAACACCACCGAACGCTTGACGCGCCCGTACGCGAAGCTGGTGTCGATGGACTGGATGCCGGGGATGGCGTGCAGTTCCTGGCGGACGAAGCGCTCGTAGTCCTTCAGGCTGCGTGCCAGGACGCGCAGCAGGTAATCGACCTCGCCGGTCATCACGTAGCAGTCCAGGACGGCGTCGATGGCCTGGATCGCCCGCTCGAACCGGCGCACCGATTCCGCCGAGTGCTCCTTGAGCTTGACGCCGACGAACGCCGTCACCGGCAGGCCGAACGCCTCCTCGTCCACCACCGCGGTGTAGCCGCGGATCATTCCCGATTCCTCGAGCATGCGCAGCCGGCGCAGGCACGGCGTGGGCGTGAGGGAGACGCGTTCCGACAATTCCTGGTTGGTCATGCGGCCGTCTGCCTGGAGCGCGGCGACGATCTGGTAGTCTTTGCTGTCCATGGCATGAACGTTAGCAGGAACTGCCAATAGACGGCGTTGTCGTTGGAGTATTTGGATATTTTCGGCGCGGTCCGGCGCCGAGAATCCGTGGCGATCCTGAAACCACCGCCATGAACGCCTCCACGCCCACCGCCGACCGCATCGTCCCTGTTCCTGTCCTCCGAGGCGCCGCCACCGGCTGGCTCGCGATGGGGCTCACGCTGTTCATCTGGGCCAGCTTCTCGCTGTCCATCCGTGCGATCGGCGCCTCGGTCCTGGCGCCGTGCGACGTGGCATTGCTGCGCTTCCTCGTGCCGGCGATCGCGCTGTCGCCGTTCGTCGCGTCCCGCCTGCCGCAGCTCAGGGTGCTGCCTGCGAAGTGCTGGGCGATGATCGCCGGGGGCGCGGGCCTGCCGTTCTTCCTCGTCGCCTCGCTGGGCGGGCGGTCCACGTCGGCCGCGCACGTGAGCGCGCTCATCGCCGGGACGACGCCGGTCGCGTTCTCGGTCACCGGCTGGCTGCTGTTCAGGGAGCCGGTGAGCGGCGCCCGGGCGAGGTGCCTGGCCGTCATCGGGGCCGGCGTGGCGCTGATGGTCGTCGGCTTCGGCGTCCACTCGACGCAGGTGTTCGCCGGCATGGGCGTGCTGCTGCTGGCCAGCCTGCTGTGGGGCGTCTACACGCAGGGCCTGCGCGTCGCCGGCATCGATCCGCTGGCCGGCGTCATGGTGGTGACCTATCCCTCGCTGGTGCTGCTGGCGGGCCTGATGGGCTCGGGGCTGGTCGAATCCCGGCTGGGCAGCGCACCGTTGCGCGAGGTCCTGCTCTTTGCGGGCGTGCAGGGGATCGGCGTGGGCGTGTTCTCGACGCTCCTCTACGGCCTGTCGATGCGCCTGCTCGGCGCGCAGCGGTGCGCGATGGTGGGGGCGCTGGCGCCGGTGCTGGCCACCGTGCTCGCCGTGCCGGTGCTGGGCGAGCATCCGGGCGGGCTGACCCTCTGCGGCTTGGCGGTGGTGAGCCTGGGCGTCGTGCTGTGCGTCCGGGGCACCGCCGGCGGTGCGTCGACCCGGCGCTGACGGGGCGCTGGAAACGAAAAAGCCCCTGGCCGCGGGCGGCGCAGGGGCTTCGCGGAGCGGCTCGGCTCAGTTCGAGCGCTTGCGGCGCGCGGCGACACCGGCGAGGCCCAGGCCCGCCAGCATCAGGGCGCCCATCGCGGGTTCCGGCACGGTGCTGGTCACGGACACGTCGTCGACGCCGTTCCAGGCCGGGTTCTGGTAGCCGGAGAATTCCAGCGTCGTGTCGGTGCCGGTGGCCACCAGGCCGCCGATGGTGTAGACCGTCCAGGCGGCTTCGCCCAGGCCGAGGTCGGCGACGACCGTGCCGTTCCAGTAGACCTTGGTGTCGGCGCCGCTGATCGTCACGTCCGCGCCGGGGTTGAACGCGAAGGTCAGGCTGTAGGTGCCGCCTGCGACGGTCGTCAGGTCCTGGCTCAGCGTGCAGTAGCTGGCGACGCAGCCGGTGTAGGCGAACAGGCTGCCGTCGTCGGCCGAGACGCCGTAGGTGCTGTTGGTCACGGACCAGCCGTTCGTCGACCAGCCGGTGGTGCCGTCTTCGAACCCGCCGTTGGTGACGAGGTTGGCCTGCGCGCCGGTGGCGATCAGGGCGAGCGATGCGGCGATGCCGGCGACGAGCTTTCTTGCGATCATGGGAACTCCTCTTGATTTGGCGAAACGGGACTGTGTTCCGATGGCCGGACGGGCGTCCGAGCCGGCGAGAACCTGCTCCCTCTTGTAATGCGCCACGACTTTAGCTCGACAGTAGCGTTTCGACGTGCCTGCATGCAGGTGTTTCACCCATTCTGGTGAGGCGGGCGGCCGACATCGGCGCGAGCAGGCATCGTCGATCCGTTCGGGGTGATGCAGAAACGACGACGGCTCCCGCGGGAGCCGTCGTCGTTCGAGGCGGGAGCCGGTCAGCGGCGCACGCCGCCGTCGCCCGTCAGCATCGACAGCTCGACGAAGTGCGAGGCGGTGTGCTCGCGGCCGAAGTTGAGGTTGAAGCCGTCGAGGTCGACCTTCTGCAGCGACTCGAGGCCGGCGGCCAGGCCTTCGCGCGTGTTGGCGCGGCCGCGACGCAGGCCTTCGACGAAGACGCGGGCGTCGATGTAGCCCTCGAGGCTCGAGTAGTTGGCCAGGGCCTCGCCGTTGGTCGCCTTCACGGCGTCCAGGTAGTCGCGCACGATGGGGATCGCGGGCGAGAACGGATAGGGCATGACCTGGCTGACGACGACGCCCAGCGCCTCGCGGTTCAGTTCGTCGGACAGCGCCTTGGTGCCGACGAACGACACATTGAAGAACTGCCCGCCGTAGCCGGTGCTGCGCGCCTGGCGGATGAAGGCCGCGCAGGCCTTGTACGAGCCGATCTGCACCACGCCGTCCGGCTGCGCGGCGGTGATGGTCTTGACGGCCTCGCTCACGTTGACCGTGTTGCGCTCGAAGGCGCCGATGGCCACCGGGGCCAGGTCGAGCGCCTTCAAGGCCTTGACGACGCCGTCCAGCCCGGCCTGTCCGTAGGCGTCGTTCTGACGGAAGACGGCGATCTTCTTGAGGCCCAGGTTGTGCAGCTGGTTGACGATCAGCGCCGTCTCGTCGTCGTACGAGGCCCGCACGTGGAAGACGTTGCGCAGCGCCGGGGCGCGCAGCGACATCGCACCGGTGAACGGGCCGAAGAACGGGACGCCGGAGTCCTTGACCTGCGGCAGCGCGGCCAGCGACGTGGGCGTGCCGACGTAGCCGAACAGGGCGAACACGTCGTCGTTCAGGAAGGTGGTGGTGTTGGCCTTCGCGCGCGCCGGCTCGTAGCCGTCGTCCAGCAGGCGCAGCTCGATCTTCTGGCCATTGACGCCGCCGGCGGCGTTGATCTTGTCGAAGTAGAGGCGGGCGCCGCGATTGAGCTGGATGCCGAGTTGCGCGGACGGGCCCGTCGTGGGGGCCGACTGGCCGAGGACCAGGTTGCCGGATTCCTTGGCGAATGCGGGAACAGCCGGCAGGGAGGCCAGCAAGCTCAGCATGGTGCGGCGTTGCATTTTCGGGGGGTGCGCTGGAGGGGGCGCACGGGATCTAGGGGGTATCCCGATTGTCACCGGCTTCCGTGACAGGCGAAGCCAGGAACTGGCGTCCGTATCCCGTTTGTTTCGCGCCTTCGTGACCTGCTTCACGAACTCTCTGCCGAGCTGGCGATAAATCTGTGGCAGGCGCTTTCAGCGCGACACGCGCGTTACGCCTGGTTACCCGGGTGGGTATGTTCACTGGATGGGGACGCGCAATCCGATTGCGGCTCCCTATGGAGGATACCCCAGGCCGATACCCCCACCCGTTCCCGCGCCGCTCAACGCGGCGGTTCGGTCGGCGGCAGCACGCCGCCGGTCGGCGCGGTCAGCTGGGTCAGGCCGGTGTCGTTGTTCACCGCGGCGTGGCCGCCGTCGGTGCGCTGTCCGGCCAGGCGGGCCTCGACGCCGGCCGACGGCACCGGGGCGGCCCGCGTCGCCTGTTCCTGCAGCTCGGCGCGGATGCGGGGCAGGGCGTGCGGCTGGTTGCGCTGCAGGAAGCCCACCAGGCCCTCGCGCAGCAGGCAGCGCAGGTCCCAGCTCTGCCCGGCCGAGGGCGAGCTGACGATCAACCGCAGCTGCATCGACTTCTCGCTGGTGTCCACCACCTGCAGCAGGCAGACGCGGCCGTCGTAGTCCTTCGAGCCCTGCGCCAGCCGCGTGGCCTCGGCACGCAGCGGCTCGAGGTCGGTGGTGTAGTCCACCCACAGGAACACGCTGCCGATGATCTGCGAGGTGGTGCGCGTCCAGTTCTGGAACGGGTTGTCGATGAACCACTGCAGCGGGATGACCAGTCGGCGCTCGTCCCAGATCTTGAGCACGACGTAGGTGCTGGTGATCTCCTCGACGCGGCCCCATTCGCCCTGCACGATCAGCACGTCGTCGATGCGGATC
>FSZR01000618.1_pt1 | contig 28733 bp, 19 predicted proteins | sample 1638781 | NCBI WGS metagenome assembly FSZR01 (sample SAMEA3914813, study PRJEB12502) | metagenome | biome: forest; material: soil | place: Canada | collected 2011-07-07 | depth 0.3 m | reverse complement strand
CCCCCGCTCCCGTGTCCGGCGCCAGTGTGCTTGCGCCGGACCCCGCCGGTCGAGTCGCTGCGCGCGTCATACCCGTGGCGGTATGAGCCGAAGCGCTGGCCGCTCTGGCCGCCCTGGTCGTAGTTGCCGCCCTGGGCGTAGCGTTGCTGGCCCGACAGCGTGCCGTACGAATCGTCGCGACCTCCCCCGTAATTGCCGAAATTCCCGCTCTCGGTGATGCCGCGATTGCCGTAGTCGTTGTCGCTCGCCTGGCCGCCGAAGCTGCCCTGGCCGCCGGCCGACGGGCCCTGGCGCTCGCGCCAGTTGTCGCCCTGCTGATGGCGGTTCTGGTCGTACTGGTTCTGGTGGCCGCTCGAGCTGCCGTAGTCGCTGTGGCCGCCTTGCTGGCTGCCGTACGGATTGCTGGAGCGTCCGCCCGAGGACTGGTCCTGCTGCGGATTCGATGCGTCCTGCTGCTCGCGATGGCCTTGCTGCCAGGCGCCCGATTGAGTGCCGCCGGGGCGGCGGCCGTTGTCGTGTTGAGCCATGTTCACTGTCCTTTGCAAAGAGAGTGGCTGTCGCCGGCTAGAGGGCCGGCATCGGACTCTCGATGCAGCAACGGCAGTGCCCCGCCGAGCGCACGCGGCGCGCAAAGATATGCGCCGCGCGCGTTACGCGAGCGCGGGCGCAGGCCCCCGCACGCGCGGCAGCGCGAGCGCGATCGCCCCCGCGCCCAGGCCCACGGCGAGCGAGCCCAGATACATCCAGGTGTAGGCGTGGAAGTGGTCGTAGATCCACCCGCCCAGCGCCGGGCCGAGCGCCATGCCGATACCCGACAGCAGCGTCATCGCGCCCAGCACGCTGCCCATGATCTGCGGCGCGAAGTAGTCGCGGGCCAGCGCCGAGTACAGCGGCATCACGCCGCCGTAGGCCATGCCGAACACGAAGGCGACGGCGTAGAAGTCGCCCAGTCCCGTGGCGAGGATGTACGCGCCCGCGGCCAGCGCCTGCACCAGCAGGCCCGCGACGATCATGCGCTTGACGCCCACGCGATCGGCCAGGACGCCGAACACCAGCCGCCCGACCAGCCCCGCGAAGCCTTCGACGCTGTAGATGGTGACGGCCGTCATCGGCGGCAGTCCGCAGCCGATGGCGTAGCTGATCGTGTGGAAGATGGGCCCCGCATGCGTTGCGCAGCAGGCGAAGAAGGTGAGCGACAGCACGATGAACGGCCTGGAGCGCAGCGCGCGCCGCACCGCGGCCTTGAACTCGGCGCCGCCGAGTCCGCCGCTGGCGGTGGCGGCCGGCATGTGGTCGGGCCGGCGGATCAGCAGCGCGGCCGGCACCAGCAGCAGCACCAGCGCGGCCGCGAGGATCAGCTCCGACGTGCGCCAGCCGTACGCCATCACCAGCCGCGCCGCGATGGGCGACACCGTCATCGGCGCCACGCCCATGCCCGACGACACCAGCGAGACCGCCAGCGCGCGATGCCGGTCGAACCACAGCGTCACCGTCGACATCAGCGGCACCATCAGGCTGCCCGCGGCCACGCCGATGAGCAGGCCGTAGACGAGCTGGAACTGCAGCAGCGAGGTCGCGCGGCTGGCCAGCGCCAGCCCCGCGCCCATCAGCAGCACGCCGGCGAGCAGGATCATGCGCGGGCCGTAGCGGTCGCTGAGCCCGCCCCACACGGCCGAGCCCAGGCCCATCGTGAGGAAGTTGAGCGTCATCGCGAAGCCGATGCCGCCGCGCGACCAGCCGGTGTCGGCCGAGATCGGCGCGAGGAACACGGGCAGCGCCAGCAGCGCGCCCATGGCCATCCACGTGATCAGCGCGCCGGCACCGACCACCCCCCATCCGTACTTCGAAGCCGTCATGTCGGGATCCTCCTGTCAGACGACGAACGGTGAACCGGGAAATCGACAACATAATCGGGCGCATGTTCACGCGCTGGGCCGGGTTCTGCGTCTGGGCGCTCGTCGCGGCCAGCGCCGTGTCGTGGACCTTGCGGATCTTCGCCGACGTGCGCCGCGTGCCGGCCGGCGCGCAGGCACCGCTGGCCGTGGCCGCCAACGGGCCGATGACGCGGCTGTTCGGCGCCGCGCCTGTCGCGCCGGTGGCCGCGGCCCCGGAGCATCCCGAGCGCGACCGTTTCCAGTTGCTGGGCGTGATCGCGCCGGGCTTCGCCATCCTGGCGGTCGACGGCCAGCTGCCGCGCACCTGGCGCGTCGGCTCGACGATCACGGGCGACACCGCGCTGCTGGCGGTCAGCCGGCGCGCGGCCGATTTCGGGCCGCCGGGCGGCGCCGGCCTGTTCTCGCTGCAACTGCCGGAGCCCGGATCCAGTGGCACCGCGGCCGGTGCCGTCGCGCCGCCACCTGTGACCGCGCCACCACCCGTGACGATGCAGGCGCCTGCCCCGGTGCCCGACAACCCGCAGCGCCGCAACGGCCGGCGCCATGCCGGGCGAGTGGAGCGCGAGGACGGCAACCCGCAGCCCTGACCGCTGTCCGGCGAAATTTCGAAAGCTCCGTGCTTTCCATTGCGCCGGATCCTCCCGCCGAAAGGCGCGGCGGGTCGAACAGGCGACCGGCCGATACGATTTCGATTACACTGAAACGAAATCGAAACCGCGTTACTGTCTCTTTCGCTCATCCCAATGAAGAAGTCCTCAGCCACCAGCGCGCCGGTCGTCGAATCGTTGTCGATGGAGGAGCGCCGCCGCCTCATCCTCAGCCTGGTGACCGAGGAAGGCCGCGTGAAGACCGAGGAGCTGGCCGAGCGGTTCGGCACCTCGCTCGTGACGATCCGCAGCGACCTCAACGCGCTGGCCGACAGCGGCGCGGTCGTGCGCACGCACGGCGGCGCGCTGCCGCCGCCCGAGGGCGAAGAGGTGCCCATCGAGGTCAAGCAGGGGCTGCACCAGGCCGAGAAGATGCGCATCGCCGCGGCCGCCGCGGCGCTGATCGTCGACGGCGACACGGTGCTGCTCGACTCGGGCACCACCACCGGCGAGCTGGCCAAGCAGATCACGCGGCTGCCGCTGCAGGGCATCAACGTCATCACCAACGCGCTCAACGTGGCGGTCACGCTGGCGCACTGCCCGCACGTGCAGCTCGTGATGCTGGGCGGCATGCTGCGCCCCGATTCGTACTCGCTCACGGGCCCGCAGGCCGAGCTCGCGCTCGCGGGCCTGCGCGCGGACAAGCTGTTCCTCGGCGTCGACAGCCTCGACCCCGAGGTCGGCGTGATGACGCCACACCTGCTGGAAGCGCAGCTCAACGCGCAGATGATCCGCGCCGCGCGCCAGGTGATCGCGGTGGCGGACTCGTCCAAGCTGCTGCGGCGCAACCTGGCCGTCATCGCCAAGGTCGAGGAGCTCGACCGCCTCATCACTGACAACGCCGCCGATCCCGAGATCGTGGCGGCGCTGCAGGCCCGCGGGGTCGAGGTCACGCTGGTCTGAACGCCGGGAGGCGGTCGATCGCGGGGTGGGACGCCCCGTCCTCAGTGCGCGAGTCAGCCGCCAAGGCAGAGGCGCGAGCGCGCCCGGTGTGTCTTAGACGCCCGCAGATGGCTTTCGTTTGCTTCGTGTATCGCAGGGTATTTACCGTGATCGAAGAATAACGAAAGTATTTACGCTTTGCGCACTCCGATCGATTCGTGGTGCCGCAAAGCGGCCTGGCCGGCCGGAGCCCTTCCACCCCGTCCCTCCAGGAGAATCATGGTGAACCACTTCCTGCACGCCCGGCTCGCGCCGCTCGCGCTTTCCGTCGCCCTGGCCGCCACCGGCGGCGCCGCCCACGCGGCCGCCACCTACTACGTGTCGCCGTCGGGCTCCGACAGCAACACGGGTACGTCGCTCACCGCGCCGTGGAAGACCATCAACCACGCCGCGCAGGTGGCGACAGCCGGTGCGACGGTGAACGTGCGCGCCGGCTCGTACAACGAGATCGTCAACGTCGCCAACTCCGGCAGCGCCTCGGGCGGCTTCATCACGTTCCAGCCCTACGGCAGCGAGGCGGCGGTCCTCGACGGCACCGGCGTCTCTTGCTGCGGCGGCGACATGGTCGGTTTCTTCAACATCGCCAGCAAGAGCTACGTGATCGTCAAGGGCTTCGAGATGCGCAACCTGCACGCGACGGCCGCGTCGAGCGAGCCGTCGGGAGTCACCATCACCGGCTCGGGCAGCAACGTCCAGGTCCTGGACAACCGCATCCACGACATCGGCGTCACCACCGCGCTGGAAAAGAAGAACGGCAACGCGCACGGCATCGTGGTGTACGGCACCGCCACCACGCCGTACTCCGCCGTCACGATCAGCGGCAACGAGGTCTGGAACATGAAGACCGGCTGGAGCGAGACCGTCACGTTCGACGGCAACGTGACCAACTTCACGGCCAGCAACAACGTCATCCACGACAACGACAACATCGGGCTGGACTGCATCGGCTTCGAAGGCACCGGCCCCAGCGGGCACGACCAGGCCAACAACGGCGTGTTCTCGGGCAACGTCATCTACAACATCACGAGCGCGTCCAACGGCGCGTACGCCGGCGACCGCTCCGCCGACGGCCTGTACTGCGACGGCTGCACCAACGTGCTCATCGAGCGCAACCTCGTCTACAGCACCGACCTGGGCCTGGAGGCCACCAGCGAGACCAAGGGCAAGACCGGCAGCTACGTGACGGTGCGCGACAACATCTTCTACGACTCGTACCAGGCCGACATCTCGATCGGCGGCTACGCCACCAGCGCGGGCGGCTCGGACCACGTCACGATGGTCAACAACACGCTCTACGAGCCGGCCTCCGCCGTGGGCTCCGCGCTGCAGGTCCAGTACCACGCCACGAACAACGTGTTCGAGAACAACGTGGTCTACGTGTCCAACACCGCGCCGATCCTGAAGTACTTCGCCACGGACACGTCCAACGCGATCGTGATGGACTACAACGACTACGACTCGAGCGGCGCCAACGCGACCTGGCTCTGGAAGAACAAGACCTACACCGGCTTGGGCGCGTTCCAGTCGACCGCGTCCGGGGCGCCGGGCCAGGAGGCGCACGGCAAGTACGCCGATCCGCTGTTCGCGAACCTGGCGGGCCACGACTTCCACGTGGCGGCCACGTCGCCGGCGGTGGGCGCGGGCAGCAACCTCGGCGCGTCCGTGGTGGGCACGCTGGACTTCGCGGGCGGGCCGCGCGTGGTCAACGCGATCGACATCGGGGCGTACGAGCGCTGAGGCGCGTCGACGCTGCTCGCTGACAGGCCTCCCGCGCGAGCGTGCGCGGGAGGCCTTTTTCGTTGGGATGCTGCTGCTCGCCACGCCGGCGTCTTCGCGAAAGCGACCCGCTTCCGCGCCATCGAAGGCGACAGCTTTCGAACAATTTACGTAACGCCTGAAAAGCATTTCGCATGTCAGCGAAATGCAAGCATGCCAACGCCACCATTCGCACCAGGACGGCATCGCCGAAACGGGTCTGCGCGCCAATTCACCCAGGGAAAACACCCATCCGCAACGGGCCCCGCAGCATTAATTTCGTTTGCCTTCGATGTTGTCTTTCGTTATGCTGCGTTTGTCGACGACGATTCGTAAATGAAAACGAATTTCGGAATTCGACGAAAGATCGAACCAGTCCCGCCGACCGAACGAGGAACCCGTCGATGAAATTCCGCCCGTCTCCGCGATCCATTCCGCACCGCCTGTCCCTGGTGGCGGTCGGCGCCCTGGCACTGGCCGGCCACGCGGCCAGCCAGGCGCAGTCGGCGGCAGCCCCGGCCGGCGCGGCGTCGCAGCCCGCGGCGAGCGACGCTGAATCCCAGCGCGTGGTGATCACCGGCACGCGCGCGAGCCTCGAGCGCGCGATGGCGATCAAGCGCGACTCGTCGCAGATCCAGGACAGCATCAGCGCCACCGAGCTGGGGCGCTTTCCCGACGACAACGTGGCCGACTCGCTGAGCCACGTCACCGGCGTGTCGATCAGCCGCACCGCCGGCGGCGAAGGCCAGTACGTCAGCGTGCGCGGCCTCGGCCCGGAATACACGCTCACCACCTTCAACGGCCGCATCCTGGGCACCGACGGCGCGGGCCGCGACTTCGCGTTCGACGTGCTGCCGTCCGACATCATCAACGGCGCCGACGTCGTGAAGTCGTCGTCCGCGTCGAACGTGGAAGGCGCCATCGGTGGCCTCGTGAACCTGCGTTCGGCCAGCCCGTTCGACAACAAGGGCCAGCACGGCCTGCTGCGCCTCGAAGGCGACCGCAACACGATGACGCTGCTGAACGGCACCAAGCTGTCGGCGACTTACAGCAACACCTTCGCCGAGAACCATCTGGGCGTGCTGTTCGGCCTGGTCTACGCGCATCGCAAGGAACGCACCGACGAGGCCGGCAACGACGGTGGCTGGACGCGCAATCCCATCACCGATCCGGCCGCCAACTGGTCGGGCAACGCGTGGGGCGGCAACATCGACCTCAACGGCAACGGCGTGCTCGATCCGAACGAGGAAGGCCTGATCGGCACGGGCCAGTTCCGCGTGGGCTCGATCATCGAGGACAAGAAGCGCGTCGCGCTGTCCGGCAAGGTCGAATGGCGGCCGAGCGATGCGCTCAAGGTGGTGGTCGATGGCATCAAGACGCGGCTCGACTCGCCGCAGGTGGGCTACGAGCAGTCGTTCTACCCGCTGTTCGCGCCCGACCGCTGGTCGAACATGACCGTCACCAACGGCGTGGTCACCAGCTTCACGATGGACAACACCGATCCGGACCTGCGCATGAATCCGGAGCTGCTGAACAAGACCTCGCACCGCGTCGTCGACACCGGCCTGTACGGCATCAACGCCGAGTGGCACGCCACGAAGGACCTGCTGCTGACGACCGACGTCTACGAGTCCTCGTCGCGCCGCCACTCCGGCGGGCAGGACACCTACGTCGTGCTGCGCATGAACCAGCCCAACACGACGCAGATCTCGCTCACCGGCAACCAGGTGCCCGACGTCACCGTGAGCTTCGACGACGGCCGCGACCTGACCACGGGCCTGGCGAGCGGGCAGTTCGGCGCGTCCGACTTCAAGACGCACTACTTCGAGCTGTCCGGCGACAACGTCGACGACCGCATCGTCGGCGCGTCGGAGGCCGCGGTGCTGCAGGTCAACCTGTACCACGTCGACCAGCTGAAGTTCGGCGTGGCGATGACCTCGCGCAAGAAGACGCGCAACCTGGTCGACAACGACTTCAACAACGGCGCCAACTACTACTCCGACGACAACGCGATCAACGTCGCGACCCTCGGCGGCAACGTGCTCGACCAGCACCTGGCCCTGCCCAACTTCATGGAAGGCGTGTCGGGCAAGTTCCCGCGCGACTTCCTCGGCTTCGACGTCAACAGCTACATCCAGCAGCTCAAGGCCTACGACGGCCACCAGCGTGCCGACGGCAGCACCTACAGCTACGCGGACGCGGCCCCGGCGTGGGATCCGCTGCAAAGCTACCGCGTGACCGAGCGCACGTGGTCGAGCTGGCTGGAGGCCGACCTGTCGGGCGAGGACTGGAGCGCCGACGTGGGCGTGCGCCTCGTCAACACGCACACGAGCTCGCTGGCCTGGGACGCCAAGATCATCGGCCTGCAGGAGAACAACGCGTTCGACTACACCGTGACCTACGGCGCGCCCACGCCGCTCACCCAGGACGGCCGCTACACCTACGCGCTGCCCTCGGCCAACTACGTGTGGCACATCAGCGAGCCGCTGCAGCTGCGCCTGGGTGCGGGCAAGACGATGGCGCGGCCGTCGGTGGACAAGCTGGCGCCCACCAGCACCACGCAGAGCGTGTCGTGGGGCGACTTCACCGACGTGTTCGGCGGCAACGCGAAGCTCAAGCCCTACACCGCGCTGCAGTTCGACGCGTCGCTGGAGTACTACTACGCCAAGGACTCCGAGGTGAACTTCGCGGTCTACCAGAAGAACATCAAGAACCAGATCACGTCGCTGTATTCGAGCGGCGTGGACCTGGGCGTGCCGGGCCACCTGTTCAACGTGTGGACGCCGATCAACGGCGATCGCGCGCGGGTGCGCGGCTGGGAGTTCGGCTTCCAGCACCTGTGGACGAGCGGCTTGGGCGTGCGCGGCCAGTACACGCGCAACGTCTCCAAGAGCTGGGTGGCGGGCCAGGAGCAGCCGCTCGAAGGCATCGCGCCGGCCACGTCGTCGCTGGGCGTGCTGTACGAGAAGCACGGCATCAGCAGCAGCCTGACCGCCGACCACACGGCGCAGTACGTCACCACCAACAACGCGCTGGGCGCGGGCTTCAACGGCGAGGCCAAGGCGCTCACGTGGCTCACGGGCCAGCTCGCCTACGACATCACCGATCACTTCAAGATCTCGCTCGAAGGCCGCAACCTGCTCAACACCAAGGAGCAGTACGTGCTGACCAATGGCGTGGTCACGCTGCCAAACGGCTACGACCGCTACGGCCGCGCGTTCACGCTGGGCCTGAGCGTGTCGATGTGAGGGCCTGCGAGATGCGACGCCTGCTGATCCTGCCCCTCGCGCTCGCGTGCGCGTTCGCGCGCGCGGCCGCGCCCGAGGCCCGCTACACGGTGGCCGACTTCGACAAGGTCGACAAGATCGACACGCACGTGCACCTGCACAACCCCGAGGCCACGTTCATCGAGGCCGCGCGCCGCGATCGCTTCAAGGTGCTGACGATCAACGTCGACTACCCCGACTTCCCGCCCATCGACGAGCAGCTGCGCGTGGCCGTGGCGCTGCACACGGTGTTCCCGACGACGGTGGCGTTCGCCGGCACGTTCGCGGTGGCCGACTTCGAGTCGCCCGGCTGGGCCGAGCGCACCGAACGCCGCATCGACGCCGCGATGGCCGCCGGCGCGGTGGGCATCAAGGTGTGGAAGAACGTGGGCATGCAGTTGCGCGATTCGACGGGCAAGCTCGTGATGCTCGACGACCCGCGGCTCAAGCCCGTGTTCGACTACATGGAAGCCAGGGGCATCATGCTGCTCGACCACCAGGGCGAGCCGTACAACTGCTGGCTGCCGCTCGAGAAGATGTCGGTCAACAACGACCGCGCGTACTTCAAGGCGCATCCGCAGTACCACATGTACCTGCATCCGGAGATGCCGTCGTGGGAAGACCAGATGGCCGCGCGCAACCGCCTGCTCGATGCGCATCCGAAGCTCAAGTTCGTGGGCATGCACATGGCCTCGCTGGAGCGCGACGTCGACGAGCTCGCCGCGTTCCTCGACCACTATCCCGCCGCGATGGTGGACATCGCCGCCCGCATCGGCCAGGTCCAGTCGCAGAGCCAGCACGACCGCGAGAAGGTGCGCCGCTTCTTCATCAAGTACCAGGACCGCCTGCTGTACGGCACCGACGTCGAGCAGGAACCGAAGCAGCCGGGCGCGGACATGGCGCACGACACCGACGCCGCCTGGCGCGCGCAGTGGCGCTATCTCGTGACCGCGGACACCATTCACACCGACGACCTCGACAAGCCCGTGCAAGGCCTCGCGCTGCCGCGCGGCGTCGTCGACAAGCTCTACCACCTCAACGCCGAACGCACCTTCGCGGGTGCCTGGGGAACCGCCCGATGACCGCTCGCCGTGACATCCTCAAGTGGCTCGGTGCCGCGCCGGCACTGCCCGCCATGCTGCCCGCCACCAGCCGCGCCGCCGCCGTCGACGGCGCGCGCGGCCACATGCGCGTGGAGGACGCGCGCCTGTTCCTGCAGTTCGACGACCAGCTGCGCTGTCGCGTCGTGGCCAAGGACGGCGCGCGCAGCCAGGCGCTCACGCGCTTCGATGCCGCGGGCCTCGCGCTGAAGGGGCGTCGCATCGAGCACTTCGCGCGGGTGTCGGCCGAACAGCATTCGGGCATGACCCCGTTCGGCGCCGGGCAGTCGCTCGAGCTGGTGGGGCGCAGCGCCGACGGCGTTGACAAGCGCGTGGTCGTGACGCTGCTCGACGCCTTCCCCGGCACCGCGCTGCTGCAGGTGGCCTACGTCAACGGCGGCACCGCGCCGCTGCAGGTGGAGCGCGCCGAAGCCGTGTCGCACCGCCTGCTCGCCTCGCCGCATCGAAGCGGCGGCTGGTGGACGTACTCCGGCTCCACGCACCAGGATCGGCGCGACTGGGTGCTGCCCGTCAAGCGCGGCTTCGACCAGCGCAACTTCATGGGCATGGACGCGCCCGACTACGGCGGCGGCACGCCCGTCACCGACGTCTGGCGGCGCGACGTGGGCCTGGCCGTCGGCCATCTCGACCACTTGCCGCAGCTCGTGGCGCTGCCGGTGCGCGCGGTGGGCGACGAGGTGGCGATCGGCCTCGTCGACGACAAGCCGCGCACGCTGGCGCCGGGAGAGACGCTGGCGCTGCCGCTGTCCTTCGTCACCGTGCACGGCGGCGACTACTACGCGCCGCTCGACCGCTACCGCCAGATGATGACGCTGCAGGGCATCCACGCCCCGAAGCCGCCCGCGTCGGCCTACGAGCCCGTGTGGTGCGCGTGGGGCTACGAGCGCGAGTTCTCGTTCCCGCTGGTGCGCGCCACGCTGCCCAAGGTGCAGGAGCTGGGCCTGAAATGGGTGGTGCTGGACGACGGCTGGCAGGTGCGCACCGGCGACTGGCGCCCAGACCCGGCCAAGTTCCCGAACGGCGACGCCGACATGCGCGCCTTCACCGACGAGATCCACGCGAAGGGCCTGCTCGCGCGCATCTGGATCGCGCCGCTGGCGGTGGCGCCGGGCAGCGACGAGCTGCACGACAACGCCGACGAGCTGCTGCTGGACCAGGACGGCGCGCCGCAGCCGGTGAGCTGGTGGAACAGCTTCTACGTGTGCCCGGCCTACGAGAAGACGCAGCAACGCATGGCCGCGATCGCGCGCAAGGTGATCGGCGAGTGGGGCTTCGACGGCTTCAAGGTGGACGGCCAGCACCTCAACGGCGTGGCGCCGTGCCACAACCCGCTGCACCACCACGCGCATCCCGAAGACTCCACGCAGCACCTGTCCGATTTCTACAAGGCGCTCTACGACGCGGTTAAGGCGGTCAACCCGCAGGCCGTCGTCGAGGTGTGCCCATGCGGTACGGGGTATGCGTATCACAACATGCCGTGGATCGACCAGGCGCCGGCGTCCGACCCCGAATCGAGCTGGCAGGTGCGCCACAAGGGCAAGACGCTCAAGGCGCTGATGGGCGCGTCGGCCGCGTACGCCGGCGACCACGTGGAGCTGAGTACCGGCGGCCAGGACTTCGCATCGGCGGTGGGCGTGGGCGGCGTGGTGTCGACCAAGTTCACGTGGCCGGTCGACCCCAAGCCCAAGGACTCGTTCCTGCTGACGCCCGAACGCGAGACGCATTGGCGCAAGTGGATCGGCGCCTACAACGCCCACCGCCTCGCGCAGGGCACCTACCGCGGCGAGCTGTACGACATCGCGTTCGACAAGCCCGAGACCCACGTCGTCGAGAAGGACGGCGCGCTGTACTTCGCGTTCTACGCCGACACGTGGCACGGGCCGGTGACGCTGCGCGGCCTGTCGCGCGGCGACTGGGTCGTCGACGACTACGTGGAAGGCCGGCCGCTCGGCACCGTCTCCGCGTCGCGCCCCGTGCTCGACGTCGCTTTCAACGGCCACCTGCTCGTGCGCGCGCGCAAGGCCTGATCCGCAACTCCCTTCGAGGTGATCCGCCCATGAACAACGACATTCCCCTGGCGATGCCCGCGGCCGCGGGCGCGCGCGCCGACAAGCGCTGGCTGCTCTACGCGTTCATCACGATGATCACGTGGGGCGTGTGGGGCGTCTACACCGACCTGCCCGCCACCTACGGATTCCCGCCGACGCTGATCTACGTGGTGTGGGCGCTGACGATGATCCCGCCGGCGTGGATCGTGATGCGCCGCGCGGGCACGCGCCTGCAGACGGACCGCCGCAGCGTATGGCTGGGCCTGGCCGCGGGCCTGCTGGGCGCGGGCGGCCAGATGGTGCTGTTCTACGACGTGCGCATCGGGCCCACGTACCTGATCTTCCCGATCATCGCGCTGTCGCCGGTGCTCACCATCGCGCTGTCGTACTGGCTGCTGGGCGAGCGCACCGGCCGCCTGGGCGTGGTCGGCGTGGTGCTCGCGATCGCCAGCCTGCCGCTGTTCGACTACGGCAGCGGCGGCGCCAGCAACTACGGCCTGTGGTTCTGGCTCGCGCTGGGCGTGCTCGCCGCGTGGGGCCTGCAGGCGTACGTCATCAAGATCGCCAACGAGTCGATGACCGGCGAGAGCATCTTCGGCTGGATGGCGTTGTCGGCCGTGGTGTCGATCCCGTTCGCGCTGCTGCTCACCGACTTCACGCAGCCCATTCACTGGGGCTGGCACGGCCCGGGCCTGGCCGCGGTCATCCAGGTGCTCAACGCCATCGGCGCGCTGACGCTGGTGTACGCGTTCCGCCACGGCAAGGCGATCGTCGTGTCGCCGCTGATCAACGCGGGCGCGCCGCTGATGACGGCGGTGCTGTCGATCTGCCTGTCGGGCGCGCTGCCGGGGCCGCTGAAGCTCGCCGGCGTGGTGCTCGCCAGCGTCGCCGCGTTGCTGCTGTCGCTGCCGGACTCGTCCGCCGAATCCTGAAAAATCGAAGACCGACGTCATGTCAGACCTGCGCCAGTTCGTCAGCCGCCACAAGTCGGGCGAGCCCGTCGGCATCACCGCCGTGTGTTCCGCCCATCCCGTGGTGCTCGAGGCCGCGCTCGCCGAGGGCGCGCGCGAGGGCACGCCGGTGCTGATCGAGGCCACCTCCAACCAGGTCAACCAGTTCGGCGGCTACACCGGCATGCGGCCGGCCGACTTCCACCGCTTCGTGTCGACGATCGCGCAGGCGTGCCGCTTCCCGATGTCCGAGCTGCTGCTGGGCGGCGACCATCTCGGCCCCAACTGCTGGCAGGGCGAGGCCGCCGCGCCGGCGATGGAGAAGTCCGAAGCGATGGTGTCCGAGTACGTGCAGGCCGGCTTCCGCAAGATCCACCTCGACTGCTCGATGGCCTGCGCCGACGACGTGCTGCCGCTGCCCACGCGCACGGTCGCGTCACGCGCGGCGCGCCTCGCGCAGGCGTGCGAGCGCGCGTGGGCCGCGGCCGGCGGCGAGCCGCCCGTGTACGTGATCGGCACCGAAGTGCCCGTGCCCGGCGGCGCGCACGAGGACCTCGCCGAGCTGCAGGTGACGCGCCCGCGGGACGCCGCCGCCACCATCGCCGAGCACGAGGAGGCGTTCCGCGACCTCGGCCTGGCCGACGCGTGGCGCCGCGTGATCGGGCTCGTCGTGCAGCCCGGCGTCGAGTTCGACCACCACAAGGTCATCGACTACGTGCCCGCCAAGGCGCGCGCGTTGTCGGCGTTCATCGAGGGCGTGCCCGGCATCGTGTTCGAGGCGCACTCCACCGACTACCAGACGCCGCAGGCGCTCGCGCAACTCGTGCGCGACCACTTCGCCATCCTGAAGATCGGCCCCGGCGCCACCTTCGCGCTGCGCGAGACGCTGTGGGGCCTGGCCGAGATCGAGCGCGACTGGCTGGGCGACGACGGCGGCTTCAAGCGCCAGGTGCTCGCGGCCATGCGCGAGCGGCCCGTGTACTGGCAGAAGTACTACGACGACCCGGCGCGGCTCGACCTCGACCTGCAGTACAGCCTCAGCGACCGCATCCGCTACTACTGGGCGAGCCCCGAGGTGGGCCAGGCCTGCGAGCGTCTCGTGGCGCGCCTGCAGTCGCAGGGCAGGCCGGTGCCGCTGACGCTGCTGAGCCAGCACCTGCCCCGCATCTACGACGGCGTGCGCGCCGGTGCGGTGGCGAGCGACGTGAGAGCCATGTTGCGCGAAGGGGTGGCCGGCGTGCTGCGCCAGTACGCACGGGCTTGCAATCCGACCCCGGCGCCGTGCGGCCCCGCGGTCCAGACCATCAGGGAGTTTTCGTGAAGAGTCTCGAGATCGATCCGTCCTCGTTCATGTTCGAGGGCGGCGAGTGGACGGCGCGGGAGATCGCGCACCAGCCGGCCGTGTGGGGCGAGGCGCTGGCCGGCCTGGCCGGCGGCGACGTCGGCGCGTGGGTGGCCGAATTGCTGGCCGACCCGCGTCGGCGCGTCGTGTTCACCGGGGCCGGCACGTCGGCGTACATCGGCGACAGCCTGGCGCCCGCCGTGGCCGCGCGCTGGCGCCGCACGGTGGAGGCGGTGCCCACCACCGACCTCGTGGCCGCGCCGCGCACCGTGTTCGCGGCCGACGTGCCCACGCTGCTGGTGTCGTTCGCGCGCTCGGGCAACAGCCCCGAGAGCACGGCCGCCGTCGACCTCGCCGACGCGGTGCTCACCGACTGCCGCCACCTGGTCATCACCTGCAACCCCGACGGCGCGCTGGCCGCGGCGGCGCGCGGGCGCCCCGAGGCGCGCCTCGTGGTGCTGCCCGATCGCACCAACGACCGCTCGTTCGCGATGACGTCCAGCTTCACCACGATGCTGCTGGTGGCGGCGCGCGTGTTCGGCGTGGTGGACGAGGCCCCGGCCGCGGCGGGCGTCGACGCGGTGCGTCGCGGCGACGGCGTCGCGCATGCGCTGGTGGCGCAGGGCTTCGACCGCATCGTCTATCTCGGCGGCAACAGCCTGCAGGGCCTGGCGCGCGAGGCCGCGCTGAAGATGCTGGAGCTCACCGACGGCGAGGTCGTGGCGCTGCACGAGAGCCCGCTCGGCTTCCGGCATGGGCCCAAGACCATCGTCAACGAACGCACGCTGGTGATCCTGTTCCTGTCCAACGACCCGGCGGTGCGCGCCTATGATCTCGATCTGCTGCGCGAGCTGCGCAAGGACGGTCGCGCGCGTCGCGTGTTCGCGATCGCCGGCCGGCCGTGCGACCCGCAGGACGGCATCGACTTCGTGATCGACCACCTGGCCGAGGCGAGCGAAGTGGAGACCGTCGCGCCGTTCGCCGCTGTCGCCCAGCTGCTGGCGCTGCACCGCTCGGCCTCGCTCGGGTTGACGCCCGACCAGCCGTCGCGCTCGGGCACCGTCAACCGCGTGGTGCGCGGCGTCGTGATCCATCCCCTGGCAAGCGAGGCCTGACATGTTTCTCGGAGTCGATGGCGGCGGCACCAAGACCGCGTTCGTGCTGGCCGACGAGCACGGCCGCGTGCTCGCCACGCACGAGGAGGGCTCGCTGTACCACCCCGAGGTGGGCCTGGACGGCGTGCGCGCCACGCTGCAGCGCGGCGCCGAGCGCGTCGCGCGCGCGGCGGGCGTGCCCGTGGACGCGCTCGCGGGCGCGTGGGTGGGCCTGCCCGCGTTCGGCGAGGACAGTCGCGTGCAGGCGCACCTGGAAGCCGTGCCCGCGCAGGCCTTGCCCGGCGTGGCCGTGGCCTGCGGCAACGACCTCGAGTGCAGCCACGCGGGCGCGCTCGGTGGCGCGGACGGCATCTCGCTGGTGGCCGGCACGGGCTCGATGACCTGGGGCACGTGGCAGGATCGGGCGGTGCGCTGCGGCGGCTGGGGCGAGATCTTCGGCGACGAGGGCTCGGCCTACTGGATCGCGCGCGAAGGCCTGGCGCTGTTCTCGCGCATGAGCGACGGCCGCGCCGAGCCCGGCCCGCTGCTGGCCGTGCTGCGCGCCGCCAGCGGCATCGTCAGCGACCTCGACCTGTCGGGCCGCGTGATCAACGACGGCGCGCGCAGCGCGGTGGCGAGCTACGCCGTCGCGGTGCACGAGGCCGCGCTGGCCGGCGACGTCGCCGCGCGCGACATCTTCCTGCGCGCCGCCGCCGAGCTCGCGTCGCTGGTGCACGCCACGCGCCGCACGCTGGGCGTGCCGGCCGACGTGGCGATCGTCGCGTCGACCTCGGGCAGCGTGCTGCGCGAGGACGGCTTCGTGCTGCCGGAGCTGCGGCGCCTGCTGGCGGCGGGCGGCAGCGTCGAACTGCGCGCGCCGGTGATGGCGCCGGTGATGGGCGCGGTGACGCTCGCCGCGCGCACGGCCGGCCGCGCGCTACCGGCCGCGGCCGTGCAGGCCCTGGCGAGCGCGCCCATCGCCGGCTGACCGGTGATCGCCGGCCCCCGTTCGGACAGCGCGCGCCTGGCCGCGATGGCCGCGCGACGCCGCCAGATCCGCGACCTGGTGGACGCCAGCGGACGCATGGAAAGCGACGAGCTGGCGCGCCGCCTGGGCACGTCGGCGGTGACGATCCGCTCCGACCTGCGCGCGCTCGCCGAGAGCGGCGCGCTGCTGCGCACGCACGGCGGCGCGGTGTCGCAACGCGAGGGCGACGAGGTGCCGCTGGCCATCCGCGCCGGCCACAACCGCAACGAGAAGCAGCGCATCGCGCAGGCCGCCGCGGCGCTGGTGCGTGACGGCGACACGCTGCTGCTCGACTCCGGATCGACCACGCACGAGGTCGCGCGCCAGCTGGCTGCGCGGCCGCCGGCCAACGTCAACGTCATCACGAACGCGCTCAACGTGGCGATGACGCTGGCCCACGTGCCCGACATCCGCCTGGTGATGCTGGGCGGCGTGCTGCGGCCCAACTCGTTCACGCTGTCGGGACCGCAGGCCGAGGCGTCGCTGGCCACGCTGTACGCCGACCGGCTGTTCCTGGGCGTGGACGCGCTGGACGCCGGGCTCGGGCTGATGACGCCGCACATCATGGAGGCGCGGCTCAACGCCGGCATGATCCGCGTGGCACGCCAGGTGATCGCGGTGGCCGATGCGTCCAAGCTGCAGCGGCGCAACCTGTCGGCGATCGCGGGGATCGATGCGTTGGATCTGCTGATCACGGACCGGCGCGCGCCGGCGTCGGTGGTGGAGGCGGTGCGTGAGCGGGGTGTGGCGGTGATGGTGGTCTGAGCCACTGCGCCGTCATCTCCCGCGCGCAGTCGCAGGGAAGCGGTGCCGAACGAGTGCCGCGCCGCCCACGCCGCAAAGGGCCGGATCCCTCCCGGCCCTTTGCGAGCGCTCAGTCGCAGCTGTATCGGAACGTCCCGTCCAACTCCAACGGCAACACCAGCGTCCGGATGTTCGCCGCCTTCGACGCCTTGCACAGCGCATCACGTGCCCCATTGGTGTTGTTGACGTACTTGTCCGCGTACTCCGCGTTGAACACCGCCTTGTTCTTCGACGTGAACGCCGAGTAGCCGCCGCACTCGGTGTACTCGTTGCACTGCTCGTTGATGGCGAAGTCGAACGAGGGTTCGAGCGTGGCGAGCTGGTCGACGTCGTTCTTCAGCGCCACCGACAGCCCGCGCGCGTGCGCCTGCGTCGCGAGGAAGGTGTTGTAGTCGATCTGCGTGGCCGCGGTCAGCGGGAAGCCGGTCTTGTTGGTGTAGCCGTCCACGTTGTCCGGCTCGACGCCGTCGCAGCCGCGCGTCTTCGCGTAGTCCAGGCGCGCCGACATGATCTTGCGCACGTTGGCCGAGCGCGTGTCCAGCCAGTTCTCGCCGGGCCAGCCGTCCAGCGCCTTGCCCTTGTCGGCGGCCAGGAAGCTGGCGTAATCCGCGCGCCAGTTCTCGGCGCTGCCGGCCGAGAAGTAGCAGATCACCTTGTGGCCGGCCGACTTCAGCTGCGTGATGAGGTCGACGTTGTCGGGGCCCGTCTGCGTCGTGTACAGGTCGATGTCGTAGACCGTGGCGTTGACGGTGGTGTCGACGGTGCCTTGCAACTGCCATTGCCACGTGGTGGCGGTCGCCGGCTTGTACCAGCTGCCGGGGGCCGGCGTGGGGGCGGGCGTCGGAGCAGGCGTCGGAGCCGGGGTGGGCGCAGGCGTGGGTGCGGGCGTGGGCGCGGGTGCGGGTGCCGGCGCGCCGGTGATGCCCGAGAGGCTGAACACCTGCGCGGCCGTCGACGCGTTGCACGCCGCGGTGGAGAAGCCCACCGCGTTGAGCTTGCTGCCCGCGACCAGGCACAGGTTGCTCGCCACGTTGCGCAGCACCGCGTGCACGCCGTCGGCCTGCATCTGCACCGCGAACTGCTGCTTGGTGGCCGAGCTGCAGGTGTCCAGGCCCGTGAAGGCGCCGGCGCTCGTGCTGTCGGGGCTGATGCAGGCGCCGGCCACCGACTGGCTCTCGATGCCGTACGTGCCCGAGCTGCCCGTCACCCGATGGAACACGAAGTTCTGCGCGGCGCTGCCGGCGCAGGTGGCGATCTTCAGGTCCCAGCTGGCGCTGATGGCCGTGGTGCAGCCGGCCAGGTTGCCCGGCACGATGGTGGACGTGGTCAGCGTGGCGGCCACGGCCTGGATCTGCTTGCGGCCGTGGCTCGGGTTCGCGGTGGCCGCGGCCGACGCCATGGACGGCGTGGTGGCCGTGTCGGCGCCGCCGCCGCAGGCGGTGAGCAGGCTCACGGCGCTCATCATGGCGGCGATCTGCGCCAGGCGCGCGTTGCGCGGCGCCGGCGTGGGCGCAAGGGCTGCGCGCTTGGGGGTCTTGGACATGTTGCTTGTTCCCGTGGAGGAAGTGAGGGGGTTGTCGGACGGCGCGCCGCTCGTGGCGGCGTGTTCACCGGGTTCGAGTCGCGAGTTCGAAGATCAGCGAACGAAGCGAAATCTATGGAAGACTAACGAAAGCTGCAATACCGCAAACATGGTTTCGAATCGTCTTCAGGCCACTGTTACACGCGGTCATGCTTTCCATCCATTTGCGAGGGATGGCGTCAGCAACGAGACAGCTGTCGTCCTGGTTCGCGAGTCCGGGCCGCCCCGAAAGACGCGCGGCCGGTGGCGCCGAAACACCACCGGCCGCGTGCCGGGGAAGGGCCGCGCGACGCGCCGTCAGAGCTTGAAGCTGAGCCCCGCGGTCACCGTGCGACCCCACGCCGCATAGCCGTAGGAGGCGTCGGCGCGTCCTAGGTTGGAGCGGTACAGCGCGTCCGACAGGTTCTTGCCTTCCACGAACAGCTTGAGGTGGTCGTTGACGTCGTACGACGCCGACGCCGTCACCCACATCAGCGGCGCCGCCACGTTGGGCAGGTTGGCCTCGGTGGTGCTGTGCACGACGTAGCTGCTGGTGTGGTCGAACGACAGGCTGGCCGACAGCCCGTCCTTCTCGTAGATCAGGCCCAGCGACGACGTCGACGGCGCCACGCCCTCGAGCTGCCCCACGTACTGCCCCTCGACCCACGCCTTGCTGCGGTTGCGCGTGTACTGCGCGCGCACGCCAAAGCCGTTGTCGAACAGGTGCTGCAGGCCCAGCTCGATGCCGGCCACGCGCCCGCGATCGCCGTTGATCGGGCTGACGATCGTGTAGAGGTAGCCGGGCACGCCGATGTCGACGTTGGTGTCCGTCTTGGTCGTCACGAAGTTGTCGATCTGCTTGGCGAACAGCGCCACGGTCAGCGCCGACTTGGGCTTGTAGTACCACTCGAGCGACAGGTCCTCCTGCTTGGCCTCGGCTGGCTTGAGCTCCGAATTGCCGGCGATGGTGATCGTGTAGACGCGGTCGATGGTGGTGTCCGAGCGCGTGGGCGCGAGCTTGTCGAGCGACGGCCGCGCCATCACCTTGGCGCCGCCCAGGCGCAGCTGCAGCGACTTGTCGAGCCACCAGCTCAGGTTGAACGACGGCAGCGCCTTCGTGTACGAGCCGGTGGCCACCACGGGCTCGGGCTGGCTGTACGTGACGGTCGGGCTGGACGTGGCGATGTCGGGCGTCGGGTCGTCGATGGCGAGGATCTGGTCGATCGCCGTGGCCGAGTACGTGGACGTGTGCACCAGCCGCAGGCCCAGGTTGCCCGACCACGTCTCGCCCGCGAGGTTGGCCTCGAGGAAGGCCGAGGTGGTCTTCTCGATCACGTCGTACGAGTTGGTCGGGTCGCGCGAGGGCAGGGTCTGCGAGAAGTCGAAGGTGCCGCCGTTGGGGTTGGGCTGGCCGTCGAGGGCCTTGAGCGCGTCGAGGTACGCGCCGGCGTCGAACTTCACGAGGCTGTGCGGGAAGTTGCCGCCCGAGTTCTTCATGAAGTTGGGCACGGTCAGCGGCGTGACCACGTGCTGGCCGAGCGACGCGAAGGTGGTCGAGTACATGTCGCAGTACTGGCACGAGCCGCCGGTCCAGTCGTTGTCGATGTAGTCGCGCACCTTCTGGCGGCGCGTGCGGCTGGCGCCGAAGTCCAGGCTCTCGAGCGGGCCCAGGTCGATGTCGTAGTGGGCCGAGAGCGAGGTGCCGGTGACGGTGTCGTGGATGTTGTCGCCGCTCAGGCCGACGTAGTGGATGCCGTAGTCGGCGTCGCCCAGCGAGCCCGACGCGAGCGCGGTGGCGAGGTCGCGGCCGTCTGGCAGCGTCACCGAGATGTCGGGCAGGCCGTTGGCGTTGTCCTTCCACTGCAGCGTGCTGTCGCCGGCGATGCCGGCCACCAGGAAGGTGTCCTTGCCGCCTTCGTCGCGCGCCGACTTCGAGCGGTACACGTCGCCGGCGAACTTCAGCGACGGCGTGGCGTTCCACTGCCCGTTCAGGCCGATCTGCGACGTCTTGACCTCGCGGTCGATGGAGATGTTGGCCATCTCCGGCACGAACTGGTTGGCGGTGAACGAGGTGACGAGCCCGTTCGAGCCTTTCACGTTGGTCCAGCGGCCGTCGGTGTAGTCGGGGTAGAACGCCTCGTTGTAGCCGGTCTGCGGCGCCTTCAGGTGCGTGACCAGGCCATCGAGCGTGAAATGCAAGGCGGGCGTGGGCTTCCACTCGAGCGCGCCGGAGAGCGCGGTGCGCTCCTGCTTCTCGAAGTTGGAGCCGAAGGCGATGCAGCACGGCGCCACCAGGTTCTGCTCGTCGGGCGAGATCGTGCCGTCGCCGTTCAGGTCCCAACTGCCGGGGTTGCTGGCGTCGTAGGTGTTGTAGTCCAGCGAGTCGGTGCGCTGGTTCGCGCGCGACCAGACGGCGCCCAGCAGCACGCCCAGCGTCCTGGCGTCGTTGGTGGTGCTGAACACGCCCGAGAGCTTGTGGCCGTTCAGGCGCGACAGGTCGTTGTGGTCGCCTTCGAGGCGCAGCGCCGCGTGCGTGCCGGCGTTGTCGAACGGCCGCGCCGAGCGCAGGTTCACGGTGCCGCCGATGCTGCCTTCCACCTGCGAGGCCTGGGCCGACTTGAGCACGTCGGCGCCGGAGATGACGTCGGAGGGCAGCACGTCGAACGCGAAGTCGCGGCCGTCGCCGTCGGTGGCCAGGATGCGGTCGTTGAGCGTGACGATGTTGTAGCCCGAACCGAAGCCGCGCACGCCCACGTACTGGCCTTCGCCGCCCGCGGTGCGCGTGATCGAGATGCCGTTGATGTGGCTCAGCGAGTCGGCCACGTTGTCGTCGGGAAAGCGTCCGAGCTCGGTGGCCGAGATCGAGTCCTGCACGATGGTGGAGTTGCGCTTGAGGTCGAGCGACTTGGCCAGGCTCGCGCGCGTGCCGCTGACGACGACGGTCTGCGGGGCGTCGTCCGCGGGCGCGGAGGCGGCGGCCGGCGCGGCGGGCGCCGACTGCGCCGCGGCGAGGCCGCAGAAGGCCAGCTCGATGCTGGCGACGAGCAGCGTGCGCGCGGCGGAGGGACGGGAAGGCGGGCTCATCGGCGGGTCCTCTTGCGGTGGTTGGTTTTCGAAGTTTCGTATTCGAAAGTTAATTGCTTGCTTGTTGCTTTTGTATTCTGTCGAAATGATTCTATGAAAGCGGATGAAGCGCTGCAATAGTCAATTCGTCTAATATTCGAAGATGCTCGAAAGTACCTACGACGGATGTCGCGCTTTCGACCGGTTTGCGCGCGGGCAGAGGGCAAAAAGGCCCGTCACTCTCGCGAGTCCGGGCCTTGGCGGCGACGAGGTCCGACCTGGGGCTTTCGAGGCCAGCCGCCGATAGCGTTTGATGGGTTGGCGAGGCAAGCGTGTCCCGAAACGACCGCCGAAGGTCCGCGCCGGGCCTCGCGCAACGCCCTCGCAGCTGCCAGACTGCACGCATCCACCCGAGGAACGACCATGCTGCTGCTCAAGCCCGGCTGCGAATGCTGCGACACCGACCTGCCCGCGGACTCGACCCGCGCCCGCATCTGCTCGTTCGAATGCACGTTCTGCGCGGACTGCGCCGGGCGGCTGGCGCAGACCTGCCCCAACTGCGGCGGCGAGCTCGTGCGACGGCCCGCGCGGCCTCCGGCCAAGCTCGTCGCGAACCCCGCGTCGACCACGCGCGTGCACAAGCCCGCCGGCTGCGCGGCGGCTGCAGGGAGCGTCAGCGCAGGCTCTTGAAGTCGGGCGCAGGGCAGTCGCTGTCGAAGTGCGCGGCCCACGCGAACGGCGCGCCGGTGCGCACGTAACGCTTGTACAGGGCGCTGGAGATGTCCGGCTGCCGGCTCTTGGTCCAGCTCGCGGCGCGGCACAGCACGGCGGCGTAGGCCTGCGACTTCGGCGGCAGGTCGCCGGCGGCCCGTGCGGCCAGCAGCGCGGCCTGGCCGCGGTAGTGGAAGCGGCCGTCCGGCGTCACCCGCGACCGCTTGTAGCGCGCCACCTCGGCGGCGCTCACGAAGGGCCCGATGACGGGCGGCGCCTCTTCGAAGTCGAACTCGCCTTCGGACGCCATGTCGTCGGGCCCGAGCTCGGAGCCGAACAGCTCCAGGCCGTGCTCGCGCACCAGCTGCGCGGTGGCAAAGCGCGTGGTCGCTCGCTGGAGCGGGGTCGTCGCGGCCCGGGTGTCGCGCAGGCCCTGGCGGTAGGCGATGACCAATGCGCGCACGTCCCCGAACTCCGCGCACGGGCACGGCGCGTGGAAGTAGGCGATGGCCTCGTCGACGCGGCCGTCGCGCATCAGCCGGCGCGCGAGCAGGTCGCGCAGGCGCGGGCCGTTGTCGTCGATGTGGTTCATCATCTCGTCGCCCTGGTCGCGCGCCGGATCCGGCTTGCCGTCCTTGCCGGCGGGGACGTGGGCGTCGACGAACGCCTTGAGCTCGTTGGTGGTGACGGCGCGGTCGGCCACGTAGGCGAGGTCGAGCCAGTAGCGGTCGCCGACGGCGAACCAGAGTTCCAGCGACGCGGTGAACTCGCCGCGTGCCAGCCGGATCGTGCCGGCCTCGGCCCGCAGTCGGTCGCCGTCGACCTGCGTGGAGCCGGACCCCTGCGACGCGGCCATGGCCTCGACCGCCTGCGCGTAGCGCGCCGCCGCCACGTCCTTGCGGCCCGCGCGCAGGGCGAGCTTGGCCTGGATCCACAGCGCGAGCGGGCTGTGCGACTGCGCCGCGAAGCGCGCGGCCAGCGGGTAGCGGCCGCCGCGATAGGCCAGCGCGGCCACGCGATCGGCGTCCTGCATGGCGCCTGGGCGCGCGCCGGCCGCCGCGAGCAGGTCCAGCAGGTCGTTCAGGCGTGAGCGCGGCGACGCGAGGGTGCGCGCCCACGCCAGTGCCGGGTCGGGCGGCGCGCTCTCGGCGTCGTCGTAGAGCCCGCCCAGCGACAACGCGTACTTCAGCACCAGGCGCTGCAGCACGGGATCGGCCACGGCCGGCGCCAGGCGCGCGTGGTCGCGGTACAGCGCCCAGGCGACCTGCTGCAGCGACTGCACGGCCACGTCGGCGTCGTCGCCGCCCGACGCGGCCTGCTCTTCGTAGAGCGTCACGGCGCGCGCCGCGTTGCCGCGCTCGTACTCCACGCGCGCCTGTTCGCCGAGGCTGGCCGTGGCCAGTCGCAACGGGTCGCTCGCGCCGCGCGCCGCGCGCAGGCGCGTGAGTTCGAACGCGGCGACGGCGGCGTCGGGCTCGCCGAGGGCGTGTCGCAGGCGCCCGAGGCTGAACGCGGCCCAGGCGGCGCGGGCGCTCGCGGCGCTGTCGTCGAGTTGCAGGATCTGCTCGAAGCGCACGGCGGCCTGGCGCAGCCGGGCGGCGTGCGTGTCGTCGAGGTCGAAGCAATGCGCGGCATCGGGCCGGAGCGCGTCGTGCGTGGCGTCGCAGGTGTCGGGCGGCAGGCCGGCCTTGAAGTCCACGGCGGCGGCAGCGTACAGCCGGTACGCAGGCGGCAGCGCGGCGCCCGCGGCGAACGCGGCGTCGCCGGTGGCAGAGGCCCGTGCCGTGGCGATCGCGTCGGCCTGGGCGCCCGACAGCCCTTCGGCCTGCGCGAGCGCGCGGTCGCGATCGCCGGCGGTGGGCTCGCCCGCGAGCCCGGCCAGCGCCGCGGACGCCGCGTCCGTGGGCGGCCGCGCCGCCGGGCGCAGCGGCGGCGCGAGCTGGCGTGCGGCGCTGCCGAAGTCGTCGCTGGTCGGCTCGGCGAGCGTCGCGGCTCGTGTGGGCAGCAGCAGTTCGAACTGGGGGCCGCAGGCCTGCGCGGTGAAGGCCGCGAGCAAGGTGGCGGCGATGGGGATCTTGCGGATTCGCATGGGTGGACTACGAGGAAGGGTTGCGGTCGCAGCGCGCCCAGCCGACCACGCGGCTCGTGTGCGGCGCCAGCAGGCGCGCGTCGGGCGCGTCCAGGGCGTGCTGCGGGGAAGTCGGATCGAGGCGATAGCCGTTGGCGCCGTCGGCCTGCGTGCAGCCGGCGGGCAGCGCGATACGGGTGGGGGCATCGGCGTCGATGTCGCCGTGGTTGACGAGCACCACGTCGTACAGCGATGCCGACTCCGCGGGACGCCAGTCCACCGCGGCCGACGCCGTGAGCGGCCGGCCTCGCACGACCGCGCGCCACGTGGCCAACCGCCAGGCGCGCGTGTCGTCGTCGGTGGGCAACCGGAACCACGCCCAGCCTTCGAAGTGCGCGGGCCGATGCGCCTGCACGCTGGCGACGAAGCCGGCCACCGCGAGCGGCGAGACGCTCAACTCGCGGCGCTCGGTGGCGTCGTGCAACGTGGGTGTCTCGCTCTCGATGTCGGACAGCCGGCCCTGCGCGTCGAAGCCCACGCGCGAGCCGTACGTGGGCAGCGCCACGCGGAACGGGCGCGCGGTGCGGCGGGCGTAGTCGGTGGTCCAGCGCAGCGCGAGAGCGGCGTCGAACAGGCCTTCGCGCGGCTGGCGGACAGCGTGCACCTGCAGCGTGGAATCGTCGGCCTGCGCGAGCACCTGCTCGAGCGCGGGCGACGCGAGCCAGGCGGGCAGGGCGGTGATCGACAGCGGCGTGTCCGGGCCCAGCGCGCGATGCAGCTCACCGAGCCACGCGGCGTAGGCCGGCAGGCGCGCGGTGGCGCAGTCGTGGTCGATCTCCACGCCCGACACGGGCAGCCCCGCGGCCTGCCAGCGTGCGCGCAGCGCGACGACGTCGCGCACCAGCGCCGCGCCATCGAGTCCCGCGAGCTGGCCGTCGATGCGCACCACCAGCACGACGGGACGATGCGTGGCCGCGAGCGCGTCGACGTCGACGGCGACCGGCTTGAGCTCGCCCTGCGGCGTGGCCTCGGCGGCGAGCACGCGCCACGCGTGCGCGAGGTCGGCGGACTGCGCGAGCGCGTCACGCAGCGCGGGGCGCCAGGCGCGTTGCCAGACGTAGACGTCGCTGTCGACGGGTGCCGGTGCGTGCGTGCAGGACGCGAGCGCGACCAGCGCGATCGGCAGCAGGCGGCCAAGCAGTGTGGAAAAGGAGATCGGGTTCATGGACAGGCCCGCAGCAAGGCCTGCATGTTGGCAGGACGCCGCCGCCGCTGGCGTGAGTCTTGCGTGAGTGTTTGCTCCGTGGCGCGCGGACGCGGCCGGCTCGGAGTAGTCACCGAGTGGCGCGGCCCGTCAGTTGGGCGATGATGCGCGCTGGATCCCGAGGAGTTCCCCTTGAAAGAAACCGCCCCATCCGGCAACGAGCTGACCCTGCGTGGCATCGTGCTCGGCCTGCTCGTCACGCTGCTGTTCACGGCCGCCAACGTCTATTTCGGCCTCAAGGCCGGCCTGACGTTCGCCACGTCGATCCCCGCGGCGGTCATCTCCATGGCCCTGCTGCGCTACGCGCGCGGCGCCACCATCCAGGAGAACAACATCGTGCAGACCGTGGCCTCGGCCGCGGGCGCGATCTCGTCGATCATCTTCGTGCTGCCCGGCCTGGTGATGATCGGCTGGTGGAGCGGCTTCCCGTACCTCACGTGCGTGATCATCTGCGCGCTGGGCGGCGTGCTGGGCGTCACGTACTCGATCCCGCTGCGGCGCGCGCTCGTGACCACGTCCGACCTGCCGTACCCCGAGGGCGTGGCCTGCGCCGAGGTGCTCAAGGTGGGCGACGAGAGCGCCAACGCGGCCGAGAACCGCGCGGGGCTGCTGGCCATCGTGTGGGGCGGCATCGTGTCGGCGGGCTTCCAGGTGGTGGTGGCCACGCAGGTGTTCGCGTCCGATGTGCTGGGCTACTTCCGCCTGAGCCGCAGCAGCAACGCGGCCACCGGCGTCGACGTGAGCCTGTCGCTGGCGCTGCTGGCCGTGGGCCACCTCGTGGGCCTGTGGGTGGGCGTGGCGATGCTCGTGGGCTGGGCCGTGGCGTGGCTGGGCGGCGTGCCCTGGCTCACCAGCCTGATGCCGTTCGACGGCAGCCTGCACGTGGCCGACTACGCCGAGCACGTGTGGCGCAAGCAGGTGCGCTTCGTGGGCGCCGGCGCGATCGCTGTGGCCGCGATGTGGACGTTGGTCAACCTGGTCAAGCCGGTCGGCAAGGGCCTGGCGTCGGCGATGGCCGCCGCGCGCGTGCGCAAGGCCGGCCAGGGCGCGACGCTGCCGCGCACCGAGCAGGACCTGCCCATCGGCTGGGTGGCCGGCGTCACGCTGGCCTGCCTGGTGCCCGTGGGCTGGCTGCTGGCCGACCTGAGCGCGGGCGCGGGCCTGGGCGCGGCCACGGCCGTGCTCGTGATCGGCGGCATCGCGTTCATCGCGTTGATGAGCTTCTTCGTGGCTGCGGTGTGCGGCTACATGGCGGGCCTGATCGGCTCGAGCAACAGTCCGCTGTCGGGCGTGGGCATCATCGTCGTCATCGCCGCGGCCATGCTGGTGGCGCTGGGCGTCAAGCCGATGCTGCCGGCGAGCGCGGGGCCGGCGCTGGTGGCGTTCACGCTGTTCGTCACGTCGGTGGTGATCGCCGCGGCGACGGTGGCCAACGACAACCTGCAGGATCTGAAGACCGGCCAGCTGGTGGACGCCACACCGTGGAAGCAGCAGGTGGCCCTGGCCATCGGCACCGTGGCCGGCGCGCTGGTCATCCCGCCGGTGCTCGATCTGCTGCAGAAGGCCTACGGCTTCGCCGGCGCGCCCGGTGCCGGCGCCAAGGCGCTGGCCGCGCCGCAGGCCGCGCTGATCTCGGCGCTCGCCAAGGGCGTGCTGGGCGGCGACCTCGACTGGAACCTGCTGGGCAAGGGCGCGCTGCTGGGCGTGGTGGTGGTCGTCATCGACGAGCTCATCAAGCGCCGCCGCAAGCCCGGCAGCCAGGTGCAACTGCCGCCGCTGGCGGTGGGCATGGGCATCTACCTGCCGATGTCGACGACGCTGGCCGTGGCCATCGGCGCCGTGCTCGGGTGGATCTGGGAGCGCCGCGCCGACGCCTCCGCGCGACCCGCGACGCGCAAGCAGCTGGGCGTGCTGCTCGCGAGCGGCATGATCGTCGGCGAGGGCCTGTTCGGCGTGGCCATCGCGGCGCTCACGGTGTTCAGCGGCAACGACGCGCCGCTCGCGCTGGTGGGCGGCGACTTCGCGGACAAGGCGGTGTGGATCGGCGGCATCGGCTTCGTCGTGGCCACCGGCGCTCTGTATCGCTGGCTGGCGAAGGTGAGCGACCGCGTTGCAGCTTGAGGTGGGACGGCTGAGGATCGGTTGTGGCCGTGTCGACTAACGGCCACAAGCCGAGGCTCGTCAGGATCAGTCCACCGACCGCAGATGATCGCTTTCCGGCTGCAGTGTCGCGCTAGCGACGGACAGCGTCTGATCGCATGCACACCTTCAGACCAGCGGCGGCGGGCAAGTTTTGAAGGCGTAGCACCAGTCGCATACGACTGCTTTGAGGTAGGCTAGCAACACCGCTCTTGAGGATGCCATGGCCGACAGACATTCGAGCCGCGTGATCGATCACGTCCACTTGCGGGTTGCCAACCTCGAGCGCAGCCGTCTTTTCTACCGGGCCGTGCTGGAAGCCGTCGGGCTTGGCGACGCAATCCGCGAAGGTGATGACTACTTCAGCGCCGACGAACTTTGGATTGACGCGGCCGACAGTCCACAGGGCCCGTTCTCCCGAATTCACCTGGCGTTCAGGGCCGAGGACCGGGCTGCCGTTCATGCCTTCCACAGCGCGGCGCTCGCTGCAGGTGGCCGGGACAATGGACCGCCTGGTGAGCGTCACTACCACCCTGGATACTATGCTGCGTTCGCAATCGATCCAGACGGCAACAACGTAGAGGCCGTCTTTCACGGGTCTCGTTGATACCCCGGGCTCTCCACGACCCTTCGACCGACTTTCAATCGGCTCGATAACGTCCCCCTCCAAGGCCCATCGCGCCGCATGGGCCCTGCGACTTCGCGCAGGGTGACGGCGTGTCGTGCTCACCGCGCCCGGTGCAGCCGGCGGTAGATCGTGTTTCGACTGATCCCGAGCGACTTGGAGGCCACGGAGATGTTGCCGCCCGCGGCGTCGAGCGCGGCTCACTGAGCTACGGACGCGGACCTTCGAATGAGTGGCCGGGGCGGCAGGGATGGAACCTGCGTGCGCTGGGTCAAAGCCAGCTTTCTGTACCACTCGACCACGCCCCGGCTGATTGAACGTTGGTCCCCTCGGTCCGAGTCGAACGGACACGTCTCTCGACCCCGGCTTCTGAGACCGGTGCGTCTGCCAATTCCGCCACGAGGGGGCGAT
>FSZR01001813.1_pt1 | contig 29042 bp, 24 predicted proteins | sample 1638781 | NCBI WGS metagenome assembly FSZR01 (sample SAMEA3914813, study PRJEB12502) | metagenome | biome: forest; material: soil | place: Canada | collected 2011-07-07 | depth 0.3 m | reverse complement strand
CCGTCGTCGAACTCCACGCGCGGATGGCGGCGCGTGCCGACCAGGTGCGCGACGTGGCCGTCGTCCAGCAGGTAGGTGCCGCGCACCTGCTGCCAGTCGGCGGACTGCGGCGTGAAGGCGGGCGCCGCGGCGGCGGCGCAGCCGCCATTCGCGCCGAGTGCGAGGAACAGGCCGAGGGTGGGAAGGAGAGGGTGCATGAGGATCTCCGAGGTTGGCGCGCGCCGCGGATGACGCGCGCAGGCACGCTCGCGCGCGCCGCCTGTCGGTGGCGCCCGTGAGGGCGTGGGTGGGTGGAAGCGTTGCGGGCGGCGCGGCGCCGCCCGCGGGATCAGGACGACGCCGGGAACTTGTCCAGCGCCTGCTCGGCCTGGCCACGTTCGAAGGTGGGCAGCACACGCGCGACCTGTCGGTAGCGCGCGACCAGGCCGCTGTCGGACGGCATGCGCCCGGCCAGCGCGAGCAGCACGGACGTGAGGTCGCCCGCCGAATCGATGCCCTCGAGGGCGTTGAGTACGGCCATGCAGCCGTCCTGGTTCAGCGGCGTCGACTCGATCAGCGCCAGCAGCGCGGTGCGGCGCTCGAACGACGACCGGATCTGGCGCGCCGAGTCGGCGTAGCGCTGATTCATCTCCGCGTTGTTCAGTGGCCCGAGGCGCTTCGCCACGTGTTCCAGCAGGCTGCGATGGTCGAACTCCGACGTGAAGCCCGGGGACACCTGCAGCGCCAGTTCGGCCGCCGTCGGCGCATTCTGTTCGAGCACGTTGTCCAGCACCTCGCGCCGCGCATGGTCCGACGGGAGGGCGCGCAACGCCGCGGCTGCAGTGCCCACCGTCTCCGCCGGCGTCTGTCCGTCGAGCTGCACCAGGACCGCCTGCAGCGCGCCCGTGCTGTCGGAGTCGTTGGCGCGGGTGAGGAGCGCAGCCAGGAATTGCTGCCGCTGCGCGGGCGTCAGGTGTTGGCGCAGCGCGATGTCGCGCAGCGACAGCACGCGGTCGTGGTCGTCGCCGGCCGGCTCGGCGCGGTCGACGGCGGCGATCATGCGTTGCACGGTCTCCGCGTCCAGCGTGCGCTTGCCGGCATAGGCCTCGATGAGCGCGTGCTGGGTCCCGATGTCGATCGGCTTTTCGATCGTTCGTACCACCAACTCGGGGCCGCCGCGCCGCAGCAGCCGATCCAGGCGCTGTTCGGGGTTGAGCAGGGTCTCGACGACGATGTTCCAGCGCTTCTCCGTCCACTGCTTGGCCGCGTCGTCGAGCGGATGCGGCGCGCTGTCGAGGCTGTAGCGGCGCGTGGCGATGCCGGCGGCATCGACGGCGATGTCGATCCGGCGGGTGACGCCTGCGCTGGTCTCGCGCAACGAGACGCGGCCGGTCTTCAGGTCGTCGCTGTCGTCGCGCAGCGTCGCCGCGCCGTAGATCCAGACGTCGATGTCGTCGCCCGGTGAACGCGTCATGACGTGTGTACGGGGGCCGGCGGCGGGCAGCGCGTCGGCGACGAAGTCGCGCCACCCGGTCGCGCGCAGCTCGTCGCCGCGCACCTTCAGCGTGGGCAGCAGGCACGCGCTGCCCGCGACGACGGCGGCGACGATCGCCCAGGTGCGGCGCGATACCCGGCGGCCGTCCCGTGCCGGATCGTGATGCATCAGGGTCTCGATGCGGCTGACCAGCGGCGAGCGTGCCGCGACCATGCCGACGTTGAGCCCGGGCGCGCGCGCCCCGGACCGCAGCCGGCTGGCGCACAGGTACAGCGTCTCGGCGACCGCGCCGCGATCGGCGACGGCGCGCGCGGCGCGGGCGTCGCAGGCCTGCTCGGCCAGGGCATCGAGCCGGCGCAGCGCGATCGCGTTGAGCGGCTGGATCCAGCCGATGCAGGCCGCGACGCGCGATGCGACGCGCCAGGCCGGATCGCGCCGCGACAGGTGCGCCAGCTCATGCGCCAGCACGGCGTCGCGCTGCGTGCCGTGCAGTTGCGCCAGGCACCAGTCGGGCAGGCAGACGACGCCGCGCGGGCCCACCAGCGGGCTGGCCCAGCGGGCGCCGACCTTCAGCGCGGGCGTGCGCCTCAGGGCGTAGTGGTGCGCGAGCTCGCGCAGCGCCGTCGTCCAGCCGTGGTCCACGTTGGGCCGCAGCCTGGCGCAGGCGCGCATCAGCGCGACCCACTGCACGACGAGACGCAGCAGTCCGGTGGCCGCGACGAGCGCCCAGGCGAGCAGGGCGGCGAGCAGGCCCAGGCGCATCTCCGGCGGCAGCCACCAGCGCCACGTGGGCGTCGGCTCGGGCGGGGTTGCCGACTGCACGGGTGTGACGGGCGCGGCGGCGGGCGCGCGAGGCGCGGGCGCCGCCGGCGCGGCGTCCAGGAAGGCCAGCTCGACGGAGGGCGCGACGGCCGCCTGCGGCGCCGCGCGCGGCGCCGGCACGAGCTGCGCCAGTGGCTGCAGCGACGCGGTGAGGAACGCGCCGAAGAAGGCACAGCGCCACAGCGTCTCCAGCAATACGGCATGCCGTATCCAGCGGCTGGCGATCCAGACGGCGCCGAGCATCAGGGTGCTGTGCACCAGGTAGGCCAGCGGCCACAGGAGCAGGGCGTCACTCATGGTCGCCTCCGCGCGGGGCGTCGAGCAGCTTGCGGATGCGCGCCAGGTCGTCCGGGGCGATCTCGTCGCGTTTGATCAGGTGGCTCAGCAGGTCGCTGGCGCGGCCTTCGAACAGGTTCGCGAGCAGGCCCGACACCATCGACTGGCGCACCTGCGACTCGGAGATGAGCGGCCGGTAGACGACCTGCCGGCCCTGCCGCTCGGCCTCGACGACGCCGCGCTTCTCCAGCCGCGTCAGCAGGGTCGACACGGTGGTGTGGGCCAGCGCGCGCTCCTCGCGCAACGCCTGCACCATTTCTGCCGCGGTGGCCTGGCCGGCGGCCCACAACGCGCGCATGAGGCTCAGCTGCAGCGCACTCAGGGAAACCTGTTCGTCGTTCATGGCGAGCCTTCATCTACACATGTAGTACTACAAGTGTAGATGTGGTCGTTCGCGTTTGGCAAGTGCTCTTTGCAGCGGACGCGAAAAGGGCCTGCATGCGAGGCCCGGAGAGGGGGGAAGGTGCCTCGCGCAGGCCGCTAGGGGCAATTTGCCGAGATCTGTTGCTGCGTCTGCGCAATGGTGGCCGCGCGGTTCTTGTCCTCGACGTAGACGCGGTTGCCCTTGTTGTCGTACGAGTAGACCGGGCGCTGCTCGTTGAGGACGCCCAGGTTGCCGCGCGCAGTGTTGCAGGCGGCCGAGTTGACCACCTTGTCGTTGCGGTGCGCATCGAGAGCGGCCTGCTGCGAGTTCTCACGCCGGTTGCGCGCCTGCACGTCGGCGACGAGGCTGGACGTGGACTGGGTCTGCGTGGGCGCCGGAGCCGGCGCGAAGGGCGACGGCGGCGCCTGCACGATCGGCGCCTGCGGGTGCGGGCGCGAGCTCACGCTGTTCGCGTACGGATCGTCGTAGGGCTTGTCGTCCCTGGGCGCCGCAGCGCGCTGGGCATTGAGCTGCGCCGCCGTCGGGTGCGACGGCGGCTTCTCGCTCGTCGCGCACGGCGTGGCCTGGTAGCCGATCGTTCCGTTGGACTGCGGGCACTTGTAGACCTGCTGCGCTCGGGCCTCGAAAGGTGAGCCGGCCAGGACGCCGACAAGCACGGCGACCATACCCCACGCGGGCGATGCTTTGATCATGGGAATTTCGATGGGAATGGAGTTGTCGGGCGATGTTCTCACGCTGGCTACACGTCCCCCGGGTATTGCGGCGTACGAACCACGCTCCGCCGTGAAAGATGACCTCAGCCAGCGTGTTCGGACAGATCGACCGTGAGGTGGTGCGGCGCCAGCGCGTGGAGGAAGTCGCGCGCGTCGACCGCCTGCCCGAGCGAGAGCGCGCCGTGCCGCGCGCTGCCCGGACGCATCAGCCGCACCGCGGCTTCCACCACCAGCGGGGCGGACACCGCGTAGATGTCCTGCCCGCGCGCCACGGCCGTTTGCAGCGCGTCGCCGCGCCGCGCCTCCACGACCATCTCGAAGCGCTGCGCGGAGCGGCCAAGTGCGTCGGTGGCTGGCGGCGGCGGCGTGGACGCGTCGCGGATCTCGTCCAGCGACGCCCGCGTCAGCTCCGCGTGCAGTCGGCGCACGGGCAAGTGGCGCGAGATCGTGATCACCTCGCTGAAGGGCAACGCGATCGTCGCCTGCTCGCCGTGGGGCGCGCCGAAGCGACGGGTGGACTCGGCCGCAGGCAAGGGCAGCGGCACCAGGCGGCCGCCTTCCACCACCAGGCGCGGAACGTTGTTGCGCTCGCCCGTCTTGCGCGTGCCTTCGGTGGGCCACCAGTGGTCGAGCGCCACCGCCACCGTCAGGTCGACGCCTTCGGCGTGCGTACCCAGCAGCGCCGTGGCCAGCAGGTCGGCGAGGCCGCCGTAGAAGCCGGCCGCGGGAACCACTGCCACGCCCGCGGCGCGCGCCGGCGCGTCGAAGCGCTCGAAGACGTCCAGCGCGCTCGCCTGCTCTGCCGTCACGTCGAAGTAGCTGGCGCCGACGCGCAGCGCCGCCGTGATCACAGGACCGGCGGTGTCGAGGAAGGGGCCGGCGCAGTTGATGACCACGGCGCAGCCGGCGAACGCGGCGTCCAGCGCCTGCGCGTCGTCGATCGCGGCAACGCGAGCCGGAACGCCCGCGGGCAGGGCGGCGGCGGTGCGGCCGACGGCCAGCGCCGGGATGCCGCGGCGGCGCAGCTCGGCGAGCACGAAGCGGCCGGTGTGTCCGCTTGCGCCATAGACGGCGACGGTGCGGACGGCGGGTGTGGTGTGGGTCTTCGTCATCTCGGGCTCCCTTGAATTAAAGAAACAGACAGGTCTGTAGCGTGCAATGGTAAAGACAGGTCTGTATCATGTCAACATGGCCACTCGAATCCCGAACGCGAGACGTGACGCACCGGCGGAAACGCCCGACGTCCGCCAACGCATCCTCGACACCGCGTCCACGCTGTTCTACGAGCGCGGCGTGCGCGCCGTCGGCGTCGACCTGGTGGTGGAGGAGTCGGGCGTCGCCAAGACCAGCCTGTACCGCCACTTCCGCACCAAGGACGACCTGATCGTGGCCTTCCTCGAGCGCGAGGACCTCGAGTTCTGGGGCCAGTGGGACGAGGTCGCGGCGCGCCACGCCGGCGATCCGGCCGGCGAGATCGACGCGCACATGCGCTGGATCGCCAAGCGCCTGGCGCGTGCCAACTATCGCGGCTGCCCGCAGATCAACGTGGCCGCCGAGTTCGCGGAGGCCGAGCATCCGGCACGCGAGGTGTCGAAGCGCCACATGCAGGCGATGCGCCAGCGGCTGGCCGAGCTCGCGCGCCAGCTCGGCGCCGCGCGGCCGGGCGATCTCGCCGCGCAGCTGGGCTTGCTTGTCAATGGCGCCTTCGTCAGTTCCTCGATGATCGCGCCGGACGAGGCCACGCGCGTGCTGCTCGCATCGGCGCGTGCGCTGCTCGCGGCCGCCGTGCCGACCCGCTGACCCGAAACCGCGGCAGAATCCGCGCATGGCCGACCACCACGCCTCCTGCTCCTGCGGCCAGCTCACGCTGGTCACGCGCGGCGACCCGATCCGCGTCTCCATGTGCCATTGCCTCGCGTGCCAGCGCCGCACCGGCAGCACCTACGGCGCGCAGGCGCGCTTCGCGACGGAGAACGTCGCGATCACGGGCGCGTCGACCGAATTCGTGCGCGTCGGCGACGAAGGCAACGCGATCCACTTCCATTTCTGCCCGACCTGCGGCGCCACCGTCTACTGGTGGTTCGGCGACCACAGTTCCACGGCGGTGCCCGTAGGTGCATTCGCCGACCCGACGTTCGCAGCGCCCACCTTCTCGGTGTACGAGGAGCGCCGCCACGCCTGGGTGAGCGTGCCCAACGACGCCGAGCACATGGACTGACGCGTGCACGACGAAGTTGCCCACGACAACCCCACGGCGCAGCCCTGGGTGCTGTACCTGATCGAGTGCGCCGGCGAGCGCCTCTACGCGGGCATCACCAACGACCTCGCGGCGCGTTTCGCCGCGCATCGCGCCGGCCGCGGCGCGCGCTTCACCAAGGCGTTTCCGCCCGTGCGCATCGTGGCCGCATGCGAGCTCGGCTCGCGTTCGCTGGCGCTGAAGGCAGAGCATGCGTTGAAGCGCCAGCCGCGCTCGGCCAAGCGGGCGTTCCTCGCGACGTGCGGCACGCCGTTGACGGTCGGGGATGACGCTGCGGCCTGAGCGCCGTCAGGCCGTCATGCGCATCAGGCCTTCCTGAGCCACGCAGGCCACCAGCGTGCCGTCGCGGCGGAACAGGTTGCCGCGCGCCAGGCCGCGCGCCCCGGCGGCGGCCGGGCTGTCCATCACGTAGAGCAACCAGTCGTCGACGCGGAAGTCGCGGTAGAACCACATGGCGTGGTCGAGGCTGGCCATCACCATGCCCGGCGTGTAGTAGCCCACGCCGTGCGGCAGCATGGCCGTGGACAGCAGCGCGAAGTCGGAGGCATAGGCGAGCAGGCCGCGGTGCAGCGCCGGCCGGTCCGGCACGGCGCCGGCGGCGCGCAGCCACACGGCCTGGATCGGCTCGCCCGCGCACGAGGCGCCGTGCAGCGCGGCCGCGGGCACGGGGCGGATGTCGATGGCGCGGCCGCTGGTGATCTTGCGACCGCTGGCCGACGGCTGCGGGCGCGTCATCTCCAGGAACGGTTGCAGGCCCTCGGGCGCCGGGACGTCCGGCATCGCGAGCTGATGCTCGAAGCCGGGCTCGACGGCCTGGAACGAGGCGGACAGGATCAGGATGGTCTTGCCGTGCTGGCTCGCGGTGACGCGGCGCACGCTGAAGCTGTTGCCGTCGCGGATGCGGTCGACCTGGTAGTGCACGGGATGCTGGGCGTCGCCGCCGCGCAGGAAGTAGGCGTGCAGCGAGTGCGCGTCGCGGTCGCCGCAGGTGAGCGCGGCCGCCATCAGCGACTGGCCCAGGATATGGCCGCCGAACAGGTTGCGAAAGCCGAGGTCCAGGCTCTGGCCGATGAAGGCGTCGGCGTCGGCGGGTGCCAGGTCGAACAGGGTGAGCAGATGGCCCAGGGCGTCGGGCTCGGGCGCGGTCATCGTGCGGGCTCGGCGACGAACGGGGCGGGCGGTTGGGCGTGGCGGCGCATGGCGGGTGGCATCTCCGATGACGACTCTATCCCACCGCCGCCGTTCGACTATGGCGTGCGACTCAATACTTGAGGGCGGCGCTCGCCCGCGCCTTCGGCGCCGTGGCGGCCGCGGGCAGCTCAGGTCGCGGCAACGTGCCGGTGTGGCAGTCGAAGTTCTGCTGGGTCATGGTGGCATCGCCCCCGCCGATGTTGGCGGCCTTCAGGAGCGCCAGGAGCCTCTCCGCGTCGCGCCGCGCCAGGCCCTGGCCGGCGAAGACGGCGTGCATGAGGTTGCCCTTGCGGTCGTCGGCCACGGTGAGCGCCACCTTGAACGCGTAGTCGGGGAAGTCGCGCTGCACAGCGCGCCGATACAGGTTCGCCGCCTGGGCGTCCTTGAAGCCGGAGGCGACGATGACGTTCCAGGTGCCCTTGTCGCACGGGCGCAGCCAGTCTTCCGGCGGCGCCGGCGCGGGGCTCACCACGGCCGCGCCTTGCGCTGGCGCCGTCGTCGCCTGGCTCGCCGGCGGCGTCGCCGCGCCCACGCTGCTGGCCGGCGCGACCGCGAGGTACGCGGGCTGAGCTTCGTAGCTGCGCAGGCGGCTCCAGGCCGACCATGCCGCGACGGCCGCCAGCGCCAGCAGCAGCGCCAGCACCGCGCCGATCACCCACCACATGCGCGTGGCCGAGCGCGCGGCGTCGACCTGGCGCTCGGTCTCGTGGACGGCCTTGAGCACCGCGTAGTCGCGCACCGCCACCGTCTCTTGCGCCGCGCGTTGGCGCGCCTCCTCGAGGTCGCGCGCGAAGCGCTCCTCGCGCCGGCGCTCCTGGCCGCGCAGCTCCTCGAGCAGGATGTCCTGGCGCTTCTGTTCCTGCGCATGCGCGACGCGCTCGCGCTCGAGCTCGGCCTTGAGGCGTTCGCGCTCGGTCTCGATCTCGATCATGCGCGCCTTCTCGGCCTCGCCGGCGCTCTTGAGCGCGTCCATCTCCGCGTTGAGCGCGGCGATGGCCGCGTCGATGGTGCCGATCAGCTGGTCCCAGCGTGCGACGCGCTCCACGTCCCACTGGCTGGTGACAACGCGCAGGATGCGCTGGAAGGCCTGCAGCGCGTCATAGGCGAACAGCGAGGCCGGCGCCTCGCGGAACACCGACTTCTGTTCCTTGTAGGCGCGCAGCGCCTCGAGATCGATGGACACCGAGTAGGTGTCCTCGAAGCGGATGCCGAACTCGCGCACCAGCTCGTTGCGGTAGCTCACCTCGCCGGGGTCGGTGGACTTGTTGACGATCACGCCGCGCAGCACCGACTGCCGTCCCATGCCCTGGGCCGCCTCGCTGATGCGGTCGACCAGGTTGCGATCCTGGTAGAAGTTGGTGTACGTGGCCTCGGTCACGACGACGAAGCTGTCGCCGGCGGCGGCGACGTCGGTGCTCTCGAAGGAGAAGCCGCCGCGCGAGTCGACCAGCACGTAGTCGTAGGTGCCGGCCGCGCGGATGCGGTCGAAGAAGCCCTGGACGGCCTGCTGGAACTTGCCGCGCGCGAACTGGCGGTCGATCGACGAGCCGTTGGGCCGCTCGGACAGCGGTGCGTCGCCGTACAGGTAGCGGTCGCTGATGACCACGTCGTAGCTGAGCCCGTGATCCTGCGTGCGGTGCACCGTATGCGGCTTCGGATCCATCTCGCCCGTGCGGTCGAAGCGGTCGAGCATGCCGGTGAACGTGCTCTCCGGCGCGAAGCTCGCGAGCTGGTCGCGGCCTTGCGGGCCCAGCACGAACAGCGAGAGCCCGTCGGTCGCGCGGTCGGCGTCGACGAACAGCACGCGGTGCCCGGCCCAGCGCAGCGCGTAGCCCAGCGCCGAGATGAGCGAGGTCTTGCCGGTGCCGCCCTTGCCGCTGCAAAAGACGATCACTTCCGTGTGGTGGGCGGGCGTGGCGCTGGTGCTCATGATGGGCGATGGCGCGGGCTGGCGTCCGAGAACAGCGGCAGCACGATCTTGGGCGCGCGACGCGGCGGGAAGGTGGGCGCGCGGATCGGACGATTGAGTTCGAAGCCCGGCAGGTCGGGCGCATCGACCGTCTTGACGATGCCCGGGCGTTCGGGCGCGGGGCCGCGCGTGATGCCTGCGAAGTCGACCGGTGCGGGGTTCATGGGTTCTTCTGTCCCGCCGGCGCACGATCGCCCGTCACCGTGAGCTGCTTGAGCTTGCGGCGCAGCTCGGCGTCCTTGGCGACCAGGCGTCGATACAGCGCGTGGAAGTTGAAGCAACCCTGCGGCGACGAGCCGAACGGATTGACGTGCGTGAGGCGCAGCATCTCGAATTCGCGATAGGCATCGAGGAACAGCTCGCGCGACTCACGTGCGCTCAGCTTCTTGTCGGCGTAGTTGTGGAAGCTCTCGACGTTGGTCGCCAGCGCCAGCAGCACCGCATAGACCGCCGCGCCGAACGTCATCCAGCCGCGCACGTCCTTGCCGGCCAGGCTGTCGGGCCAGCTGCTCGCCAGCACGTTGACCAGCGCCAGCCCGCCGGTGGACAGGATCAGCCAGAAGCGCCACAGCCGCCCCAGGTCGGAGTTGTCCTTGTACTGGGACACGAACTCGTTGGCGCTGGTGCGGAACTCGTCGAGCAGCGTCTCGTAGTATTCGTCGAGCTGCTCGCAGGCGCTCGCGCGGGCGACGTCGTCCTGGTTGGCCCAATACTCGAGAGTGGCATCGGGAATCGGCACGTCGCCGGCGGTGACCGCCTCCGGCGGGCAACCCGGCCTGGCGGTGGCCGCCGGCTCGTCGGACGGCTCGGCGGCGCCTTGGGTGTCCACGCGTGCCGGTATGCCGGCGTCGGCGGCATGCGCGGCGGGATGCGTGGGATCCGGATCGGTCTCGGGCATGAGGCGGCATCGAGAGAACGCGGGAGATGCCGTCTTTTAGACCTTAGTGCGGGCCGGCGCCATCCCCCACTTGTCGGCCGGCCGTCACGGTGTTCGGCGTGCCACGCGCCCGGCGCAGATGGGCACCAGGGCCATGAACGCCGTCAGCAGCCAGAAGGCGGTGGGCAGGCTCGTCAGATGGGAGGCGAAGCCGACGTGCCGGAGGTGTCTGGCATCGCATCGTGTCGCACACGACGTCGCCGTTGGACGATGCGGCGCCAGCGACACGGTGCGGTGCCTGACGCCGGCCCCGTACACGCGTTCGGCGTCATCGGATCGCCGCGATCGGCAGTTGCGCTGAGGTCAGCACCAAGTCGCGGACGACCCGATGCCAGACACCTCGGCCCACGCTGGCGCGTTCTTCAAAAATCTGACAGAAAAAAGGGCCGCTGAGTCAGCGGCCCTCGATGCTCGCGAAAGCCGATCAGTTCCGGTCGGGGCGCGGCTGCAGCGACTTGTCTGCTGGCGCCATGGCGGTGTCGGTCGCCGCGGGCGGCGGGGGCGTCGTGCTTGTGGTGGCGACCGGCGCGACGTACGTCGTCGTGCTGGTGGTGCTCGTGCTGGACGTGCCCGTCGCGACCGGGGTGGCCACCACGACCGGCGTCGGATCGGCATGCAGGCTGCCGTCGCGCTTGAGCGGTGCACCGGGCGGCGTGCCGTAGTTGGCGGTGGCCGGATCGGCGTTCGGATCCTTGCTCGAGTTGGTGGCCTGCGTCTCCTGCGCGAGGGCGACGCCGCCGGCGATGCTCGCGGCGCCCAGCGCCGCGACGGCCAGTTTGGTGAAGGTGTTCATGTCTCTGCTCCTGAGGTGTCGGTTGGAATCCACACCGTGGGGTGGATCAGGACATCACAGCAAGCGGGGTGCCCGCCGGCCGTTCAGGTCGTCACGTCGAGCACCGCCTGCGCGAAGGCCTGCGGCGCCTCCTGCGGCAGGTTGTGGCCGATGCCGCCGTCGAGCTGGCGGTGTTCGTAGCGGCCGACGAAGCGCGCGCGGTAGGCTTCGGGCTGCGGATGAGCGGCGCCGTTGGCATCGCCCTCCAGCGTGATCGAGGGCACGGCTATGGTCGGGCCGGCGGCGAGCGTGCGTTCGACGGCGTCGTAGCGGGCCTCGCCGGGGGCCAGACCGAGGCGCCAGCGATAGTTGTGGATGACGATCGCCACGTGGTCGGGGTTGTCGAACGCCTGCGCGCTGCGCTGGTAGGTGGCCTCGTCGAAGTTCCAGCGCGGCGACGCGGTGCGCCAGATCAGGCGGTTGAAGTCGACGCGATTGCGCTCGTAGCCGAGGCGCCCGCGCTCGGTCGCGAAGTAGAACTGGTACCACCAGGCCAGCTCCGAGGCGGGCGGCAGCGGCGCCTCGTTGGCGTGCGGGCTGCCGATCAGGTAGCCGCTCACCGACACCAGCGCGGTGCAACGCTCCGGCCACAACGCCGCGACGATGTCGGCGGTGCGCGCGCCCCAGTCGAAGCCGGCGACCACCGCGCGCGGGATCTTCAACGCGTCCATCAGCGCGATCACGTCGAACGCGACCGCAGCCTGCTGTGCGTTGCGCATGCTGTCGGCCGAGCGGAACACGGTGCTGCCGTGGCCGCGCAGGTAGGGCACGATCACGCGCTTGCCGGCCTGCGCGAGGCGCGGCGCGACGTCAGCAAAGCTGTGTATGTCGTAGGGCCAGCCGTGCAGCAGGATCACCGGCTGGCCGCCGGCCGGCCCCATCTCGACGTAGCCGATGGACAGCGCTCCGGCGTCGATCTGCCGCACCGGGCCGAAGGCGTCGAGCGCACCGCCCGGCGTGCCGGAGGCGGCGCGAACGAGCGGGGCGAACGCGCCCAGGCCGGCGGCGAACGTGGTGATGGCCGCGCCACCCAGCAGGCGGCGGCGGGTCGGGTCGAAGACGGTAGAGGCGAGGGGCTTCATGGCGTGGTCCCGGTCAGGCGAGGTTGATCTCGACGGCGATGTTTCCGCGCGTGGCCTTCGAGTAGGGGCACAGCTGGTGCGCGCCGTCGACGATCGCGCGCGCCGTCTCGGGCACCACGCCCGGCAGGCTCACGTTCAGGCGCCCCTGCAGGGCGAAGCCGTCGCCGCTTTTGCCAAGGTCGACCTCGGCGTCGACCGCCACGTCGGCCGGAAGCGCCACGCCCAGGCTGCGCGCCGCGCGGCCCATCGCGCCGATGAAGCAGGCCGACCAGCCGGCCGCGAACAGCTGCTCCGGGTTCGTGCCCGTGCCTGGGCCGCCGGGCGGCGACAGGCGGATGTCGAGGCGTCCGTCGGTGCTGCGCGCCGAGCCGTCGCGGCCGCCCAGCGTGTGCGTCTTGCCGGTGTAGATCACTTCGTCGATGGTGTTCATGGTGAGTTCCTGGTTTGTAAATCGGATGCGAGTAGATCGCATGCGATGTAATGTAGGGGCGCGGCTCGGCAACGTCAAGCGATGCGATTTAATCGCATGCGATAGAAATGGGTTATGCTTCGCCTCAAAGGAGACGCGACGATGTCCCGACCCGCCAAAAAGTCCGAGCTGCCCAAGCTCGGCGACTTCCTCTGCTTCGCGGTGTACTCCGCCAACCTCGCCTACGGACGCGCCTACAAGCCCATCCTCGACGAGCTGGGCGTCACGTACACGCAATGGATCGCCATCGTCGCGCTGTGGGAGCAGGACGAGCAGACCGTCAGTGGCCTGGGCGACAAGCTGTTCCTCGAATCGAACACGCTCACCCCGATCCTGAAGAAGCTCGAGGCGCTCGGCTACCTGGAGCGCCGGCGCGACGCCAACGACGAGCGCCAGGTGATCGTCAAGCTCACCGCCGCCGGCCGAGCGCTGCGCGAGAAGGGCGCGCAACGCACCCTGGTCAAGGCCACGGGCCTCGCGCCCGCGGAGTTCGCGGCCGCGCGCCGCACGATGAACGAGGTGCGTGACAAGCTCATGATCCAGGCCGGGCGCCAGGCCGACGGCTGAGTTGCGCGGCGGGCTGCAGCGCGAGCCGCCAGGCATCGGGGGCCGCGCGCCAAGGAATCGGACGCCGGTTGCAAAGCAGGATCGGGCGTCGCACACTTGCGGGCAGGACTTGAGGCTGGTACCGACCAGGAACGCCGAGTCCGCGAGGAGGCTGCCCATGATCCCGGCGCCGAGATTCGAGAAGTCCAGACGACCCTGGGCGTTGCTGCTTTGCCTGGCGCTGGCCGCCTGTGCCGATGCGCCGGCCACCCTTGTCGCGCGGGACGCGCTGTTCTCCGATGCGTCCTTTGCCCTGCCGTCCGAACGCATGGCACCCGACGACGTGTTCAAGCTCAGCCCGGCAATGCGGGACTACCTGGCATCCCGGGTCGCCGAGGAAGCGGCGAAGCATGGCGAGGCCCGGGGCCTGGTGGAGGCGCTGTTCCAGGATCGCCGCCTGCAGATCGACTACGACGCGGAGTTCACGCGCAATGCGGCGCAGACGTTCGACGCCCGTGCCGGCAACTGCCTCTCGTTGGCCATCGTGACCGGCGCGATGGCCAAGGAGCTCGGGCTGGACGTGCTCTATCAGTCCGTCAGGACGAACGAGCAGTGGGAACGCGACGGCGATCTGCTGGAGCGTGTCGGGCACGTCAACGTCACGGTCGGATTTCCCGCTCCGAAGATACACGCCTGGGGGCTCGACAGGGATCGATGGACGGTCGACTTCGTGCCCGTTTCGGACAGGCGGGGGCTGGACACTCAACCAATCTCCGAATCGCGCATCGTGGCGATGTACATGAACAACCGCGCCGCCGAGGCCTTGGCTCGCAAGCGCACGGACGATGCGTACTGGTGGGCACGAAGTGGCATCGCGTCGGATCCGACCTTCACCAGCCTGTACAACACGTTGGGCGTGACCTACCTTCGCAAAGGCATGTTGGCCAGGGCGGAGACGGCGCTCCGCTTCGCGCTTTCAATGGATTCGGACATTCCTGAGTCCTGGAGCAACCTGGCCGTCGTGCTGCGCCGCGATGGGCGAACGGACGAGGCGGCGGCGATCGAGAGTCGGCATGTGCCATCAAGAGCCGCGGCCTGGCTGGTCGCCATCGATGACGGCATGAAGGCCAACGCCTCCGGCGACTATGCGCGCGCGCTGGTACTGCTCCAGCGCGCCTTGCGAACGGCGAGCAACAACCATGAGCTCCACTACCAACTGGCAGTCACCTACCTCAACCTTGGCGACCGCGCTCGAGCCATGGAGCAGCTTCGCGTGGCGGCAGACGACAGCGTGACCAACCAGCAGCGGAAGATCTATGCGTCGAAGCTCGAGCTCCTGAAGTCGACGACGAGCAGCTTCAGGCTGGACCCCAGGGTGCTGCAGACGAATTGAGCCGCGTCGCCTACGGCACGTCGGCACCCAGCGACTTCACGTAGGCCAGCCTGTCGTCACGCCACCCCGATCTCGCGCATGGCATCCTGGCGGAAGTTCTCGATCGCCTTCCGGTTGCGACGGCTCGCCTCCATGCCTTCGTAGTAGGCGCACAGCGTGTCGAGCAGCGCCTCCTGCTCGGGCGGGCGCGGCGAACGCTGGATGGGCGTGCCGAACAGGATCGTGCGGGCGTTCTCGTAGATGTCGGCCATCTGGGCGTCGAACACGGCCAGGCCGTCTTCCCAGCCGGAGCCGGGCGTTTGCAGGATGTGGCGCGCGGCGGCGACGAAGGCCTCGCGCGCGAACTGTTCGTCGACCAGCTTGTCGATGCCGTTGATGGACTTGGGCATCAGCATGCAGTCGGCGAACTCGACCACCAGCAGGCGCTGCAGTCCGCGGTTCGTGGTGAGCACGGTGGGCAACTGGCCGTCGAAGGTCAGCAGGGCAGGGCAGCTGTGGCAGGCGTTGAAGTCGGCGTTGCCTTTGTACGCCTGCCAGTACGCGCCGGCGTGCGCGACCCTTGCGTTGGGCAGCGCCCGCCCGGGCGTGTCGCGCACCAGCGCGAGCAGAACGCACACGCGCGCGACGCTCGTGTAGCGGCGCTCCGCGTAAGACATCAGGCGCGCCTCCTGCGTCTTGAAGCCCTGGGTCTGCGAGCGGTTGCCCGTGGTGTCGATCTGCGCACGGCCCTTGGGCAGGGCATGGGTGGCGTTCGTCGCGATCATCGCGTCGAGACGGGCGCGCAGCTCGGGGATGCGCTGGCGGAAATCGGCACCTCGGGTCATGACGTTGCGGCGCGGTGGCGCGGTCGGGGGGGGGGGGTGCCTGCAGCATACGGCGGCGCCATGGCCGCGCAGGCCCTCGGACGTGGGGGTGGCGGATGCGTGCACTCCACGACTCGGCTTGCGCCGGCGCGATCGCAGGATCCTGGTCGGCCGCAGCCCGTTGCCTGTCGCCGTGGCGTGCATCGTAGAGCCTGATTGACCGGTCATGCCCGCCCGCCTACGATCATTTCGAAACCACACGAGGGATGGGATCGCAGTGACAGCAATATCGAGAATGGCGGCGCTGACGCTGGTCGGCGCGGGCTGCCTGTGCACGGGCGCGCACGCCGCCGACTGGAACCGGGTCGAGAGCGAGCATTTCGTCATCACCTCCGACGGCCACTCGCGCAGGGCCGAGTCCTATGCGCAGCAGATCGAGGCCTTCCGCTACGTGGGGTTGATGGTGCTGGGCGCCGACCCCGCCAGCACGCAGGCGCAGGCCAGGTTCGACATCTACCTGCTGCGCAACCAGGACCAGATCCGCAAGGTTCGTCCGGGTTTTTCGACCGGAGTCGGTGGCGTTTATTTTCCTTGCGACGAGGGCTCGCTGGCCTACGCCACGTTGCAGGAAAACTGGTCGCGCGACGGCACCGACGCCGGCCTGATGATCCTGTTGCACGAGTATTCGCATCACCTCATGTTCCAGGCCAGCCCGGCGTACTACCCGGCCTGGTACGTGGAGGGCTTCGCCGAGTACATGAGCACCGCCGCCATCGACGACGGACAAGTGGCCCTCGGCAATCCGCAGCCGGGTCGGGTGCGTACCCTGGCGCAGGATCGTTGGATCAAGTTCGAGACCGTGCTGGCACCGCTGGCCCTGAACAGCGGCGACAAGGCCAACGACGACCGCACCGTCGAGAGCTTCTACGCCCAGTCGTGGCTGCTCGCGCACTACATGCTCAACGACACCGAGCGCACGAAGAAGTTCAACGCCTACTTCGTGCGCGTGGGGGCCGGCGAGGATCCGGTGGCGGCCTTCGAGCCGGCCACCGGCATCCCGGTGAACAGCCTCGAGCGCGTGCTCCGGCACTACCTCGAAGCGCTGCCGGTGATCACGGTGCACAGCAAGGACATTCCCCACACTACCCCCAAGGCGCAGATGCTGCCCGAGGACACGCACGAGTGGTTGTTGAACGCGTCTCTGCTCAAGACCTGCATGGCCAAGCCGCAGGGCGAGGCCGTGCTGGCCCAACTGCGCACGCTCGCGAGCGCGCCCACGGGTGTTTCCGACGAGCTGCGCCTGGCGCGCGACCGCGCCGAGATCCTGTTCGGCGACGTGCAGGTGGCCAGCGACGACCTGCTCGCGCACGCGACCGCCGACGAGGCCAGCTTCGACGCGCACTACCTCATGGGACGCGCCTCGATGGTGCGAGCGCAGGCGCTGCAGGGCGAGGCCCGTACCGCGATGTTCGACCAGGCGAAGGCGCAGTTCCTCAAGGCCTATCGACTGCGCAAGATCGACGCCGCCAACCTCTATTTCCTGTCGTACGCGTTGCCCGGCGGCGGCACCAACGTCAACGTGCTGAACGCCGCACGCGGCGCCCACGCGCTGGCCCCCGGCATCGGCAGCTACGCGATCCGCGAGGCCCTGGTCGACATCGAGGCCGACCAGCGCGACAAGGCCCTGCAGGCGCTGGTGCCCCTGGCCTCCAGCGTGCACGATCCGAAGCGCGCCGCCCGCATGCGCGCGGCCGTCGACGCCATTCGCGCCGGCAAGAGTCGCGACGAGGTTGCGCGGACGATCAACGGGAGCTAGTCGACGGCTACGCCGCCACCTTGGCGCTCATGCGGTCCAGCCAGCGATACAGCGCGCCGGTGGCCAGCACGAAGCCGATGCCGCCCACCCACACCGATGCATCCGCGAAGCTGCCGCCGACGAGCGCCAGCGGCGCGTCCTTGCCGCTGAAGACCGTGAGCGCGGCCAGGGCCACGCCGAACAGGCCTTCGCCCACGATCATGCCGCTGGCCAGCAGCACGCCGAGCTGCTTGGCCGAGGCCGGCCGGGCCGAGGCGTCGGCGCGGCGTTCCCACAGCCAGCCCACGAACGCGCCGATGACCACCATCAGCGTCGTGCCCATGGGCAGGTAGATGCCCAGGCCCACGGCCAGCGGCGGCAGTTGCGCGTGGCTGCCGGGCTTGCGAAGGCGCTTGATGGCCTCGTCGATCACGACGAGCACCACGCCGAGCACGACGCCCTTGCCGAGCAGACTCCAGTCCAGGTCGCCGCCGAGCACGCCCTTGGCGAGTGCCGAGATCAGCGCGGCCTGCGGCGCAGCCAGGGCCTTCGCGGTGGCGCCGGGCGCCCCGGCGAAGCCGTAGGCCTTCTGCAGCAGGTCGAGCACCGGCGGGATCACGAGGGCACCGGCCACGGTGCCGATCGCCAGGGCCACCTGCTGGCGCCACGGCGTGGCGTCGACCAGCTGGCCGGTCTTCAGGTCCTGCAGGTTGTCGTTGGCCACCGTGGCCGCGGCGATGATGACGGCCGTCACGAACAGCGTGAAGGCCACCAGCGCCGGACCCGCGCTGGCCGGAAGCATCGGCTTGACCAACATCGCGACCAGCAGCGCGGCCGAGATGACGACGATGATGCCCACGCCCGAGAGCGGGCTGTTGCTGGAGCCGATGAGGCCGGCCATGTAGCCGCACACGGCGGCCACGAAGAAGCTCATGAGCGCGATGAAGGCGATGCCGCCCACCACCAGGATGACGGTGACCGAGCCCAGGCCCGCGCTGGTGCTCATGTCGGCCAGCAACCAGGCGATGGGCACCAGGCAGGCCAGCGTGACGCCGGCCACCCAGCCGATGGGCAGGTCCTGCTCGGTGCGCGGCAGCGTCGCGCCCTGGCCAGCCTTGCGCACGCGCGAGGCCGCCATCGCGGACGCCAGGCCGGCGGCCACGGGCTTGACCAGCTTGACCAGCGTCCACACGGCGGCCACGGCGATGGCGCCGGCGCCGATGAAGCGCACTTGCTTGCGCCAGACGATGTCGGCGACCTTGGCCACGTCGGCGCTCGCGTCGAAGGGCAGCAGGCTCGTGAGGTGAGGCACCGCCCCGGCCCAGGAGATCAGCACGCCCACCAGCATGGCCATGCCCACCCACAGGCCCACCAGGTGGCCCACGGCCAGCAGGGCCAGCGAGAGGCCCACGTCGACGCCGGTCGACGCGTTGCTGCTGCGGCTCAGGCGGAAGTAGCCCAGCACGTCGGAGGCGAACACCTGCGTGGCCACGATCACCTGGAAGCCGGCCGACACGATGGCGCCCCACACGATGGCCAGCAGGCCGGCGCGGTTCTCGGCCGCGGCGCCTTCGCCGCCCGCGCCCACCTTGAGCACCTCGGCGCAGGCCACGCCTTCGGGGTAGGGCAGGTCGGACGTGGTCACGAGTGCACGGCGCAGCGGGATCGAGTAGGTGACGCCCAGCACCCCGCCCAGCGCGCAGATGATCACGCAGGTGAAGTAGGGGAAGCCGCTCCACCAGCCCACCATCACCAGGCCGGGCAGCACGAAGATGATGGAGGAGATCGCGCCGGCCGCCGAGGCCACCGTCTGCACGATGTTGTTCTCCTGGATGGTCACCCCGCGCGCGTAGCGCAGCAGGGCCATGGAGATGACCGCCGCCGGGATCGACGTGGCGAAGGTCAGGCCCGCCTTGAGGCCGAAATAGACATTGGCCGCCGTGAACACCAGCGTGATCAGGAAGCCGAGCAGCACACCGCGCAGGGTCAGCTCGTTGTTGGATGGGGCGACAGCGTTCAAGAGAACTCCTCGGGATCAAGGTGCGCATCATCGCCGGAACCGGGGCGGGGCGGCATAGTGACTACTCGGAGAAGCGGCGCGTGGGCGGCTCGCCCGCGGTTCAGGGTTTGTCAGCGCCCGCGGTCGGCTCGGTCCATTGCAGGCCGAGCAGCTCTCCGATTTGCACCCGCAGTGCCTCCAGGGACACCGGCTTGGCCAGGAACACGTCGACGCCGGCGCGCAGGCAGGCGGCGCGGTGCTCCGGACTGGCCGAGGCCGAGACGGCGATCACCGGCACCGCAGCCAGGTTGGCGTCCCGCCGCAGTTGGCGCGTGGCTTCCACGCCGTCCATCGATGGCATCAGGCTGTCCAGGAGGATCAGGTCCGGCCGGAAAGTCCTTGCGGCCGCCAGCAGCTCGTTGCCGTCGTTGGCCTGCCCGACACTGAATCCGGCGCTCGTGAGGAAGTCGCACATCAGCGCCCGGTTCGCCGCCGCGTCGTCGGCCACCAGTACGCGCTTCAGGGGGCCCTTGTAGCGCACGAAGCCTGGCGCCTTCGGCGTGGCGGTCTCGGCCGACTGCACGGGCGGCAAGGGAAGTACCACGCGGAACCGGGTGCCGCGGCCGAACTCGCTGCTCACCTGCACCTGTCCGCCCATGTCGTTGACCAGTGCACGGGTGATGGGCAGGCCCAGCCCGGTGCCTCCGCTGCGCCGCTCCACGTCGCCCACCTGCGCGAAGGGCTCGAAGATGCGCTCCAGGTCCTCGGGGCGCATGCCCAGGCCGGTGTCCTCGACATCCAGCCGCAGCAGGACCTGCGCCGGGCCCTTGGTCTCGGCCGAGGCGCGCAGGCTCACCGTGCCGTGGTCGGTGAACTTGATGGCGTTTCCCAGCAGGTTGAGCAGCACCTGGCGCAGCCGACGCTCGTCGGCCAGCACGGCTGCAGGCAGGCCTGCGCCGGCATCGAACGCGAAAGCCAGACTCTTCTCGTCGGCCTTCACCCGCATGAGGTTCACCACCGACTGCAGGAAGGCGGGCAGGCTCACCGGGGTCGGATTCAGCTCCGTGTGACCAGCCTCGATGCGCGCCAGGTCGAGGATGTCGTTGATCAGCGCCAGGAGGTGCTGCCCGCTCTGCTGGATCGTGTCCACGCCGCGTGCCTGCCGCGCGCTCAGGCCGCCCTCCATGGTCAGCAGTTGCGCGTAGCCGAGCACGCCGTTCAGCGGTGTGCGCAGCTCGTGGCTCATGCCGGCAAGGAACTGGCTCTTTGCGCGGTTGGCCGCCTCGGCAGCATGTCGGGCGGCGCGCTCGGTCTGGACCATCCCGCGACTGAGTTCGGCCGCGTCGACATGCGTGCGATCCTGAGCGTCCAGCTTCGACAGGATGCTTCGCACCTGGCCCGCGACCGTCCCTTCGCTGAGCCCGAGCGCCTTGGCGATGTCGGGGTAAGCGTCGCCCTGCGCGATGAAGCGCAGGACGCTGACCTCTGCCGGCGTGAGGGCCTCGTCCGCGACCTGTTCGGCCAGCTCGAACGACACTTCAGAGGGAAGCGCCTTGCGCCCGGCGTGCACGGCGCGGATGGCGTCCAGCAGCTCCTTGTGCAGCGCGTTCTTCAGGAGGTAGCCGCGAGCGCCGGCCTGCAACGCGCGCTGCGCCTGCGCGTCGCCGACGTAGGTGGTGAGCACGATGATCCGGGCGTCCGGGAACTCGGCCCGGATCGCGCCGATCGCGTCGAGCCCGCCCATCCCGGGCATCTGCAGGTCCATCAGCGTGACGTCCGGCCGGTGCGCGCGGAACTGCTGGATCGCCTCGCGTCCGTTCGACGCCTCCGCCGCGAGGGTCATGTCCGGCTCCACGGAAAGCAGCATCGCGATGCCCTGCCGCACGATCGGGTGATCGTCCACGCAGAGAACCTGGATGCGGGTCGGATCTCCTGTCATTCGCCGATCTCCCCGGAAGCAACCCTCTTGGAGAACAGCCACGATCTGGCCGGAACGTATCTACTGTACGCCCGCGACCCGGGAACGCTCAAATCCACTTCCGTCCCGGCATCCCCGGCACGGCGGACGGTGAGCTTGCCCCCGACGAGCTCCGTGCGCTCCCGCATCCCGCTCAAGCCGAAGTGCCCCTCTTTCGCGCCCGTGCGCAGCACCTCCGCGTCGATGCCCTTGCCGTCGTCGCGCACCCGCACGTGCAGCCCCCGCGCGTCGTAGTTGACCTCGACCTCGATCCGCTTCGCGTCGGCATGGCGGAAGGCGTTGCGCAGGGCCTCGCCGGCGATGCGGAAGGTCTCGTCGCGCACCAGCGGATGCAGCGGCTGGGGCGTGCCCTGCACGTCGATGCGCGCCGCGGCCGCATGGCCGCTCTCGGTCGCGAGATCCTCGGCGAGCGCCCGCAGCGCGTCCGCGAGGTCGTTCGTCTCCGGCGCCGAAGTCCGCAGGCCCTGGACGGTGTCGCGTCCCTCCGTGATCGCCTCGGCGACCTGGTCGATGGCGCCCGCGAGGACCTGCTTCGATTCGCGCGGCCGATCCGGCAGGAGGTTGAATGCAGCCTGGAACTGCAGCAGCAATCCGTGGAAGCGCTGCAGCAAGGTGTCGTGCAGGTCGCGCGCGATGCGCGTGCGCTCGGCCACACGCGCTTCCAGCGTGGCCTCGAACTGGCGATGCAGGCGCCGGATGCGCATGTGCAGCCAGAGTCGGAAGCCGCTCCATGCCAGGCCGATGAACAGCACCACGCACGCCGCGCGAAACCAGGTCGTCTGGTAGAAGGCCGGAAGGATCGAGAAATCGAGCTGCGCGCCATCCTCGTTCCAGACGCCGCTGTTGTTGGACGCCTTCACGCGGAAGCGGTAGTTTCCGGGCGGCAGGTTCGTATAGGTGGCCTGGCGCCTGTCGACGGTCTCCTGCCAATCGTTGTCGTGCCCTTCCAGGCGGTAGCGGAAACGCATGTTTTTCGGATCGACAAGACTCAGGGCCGCGAACTCGATCGTCATGTCGCGGACGAGCGGGGGCAGGCGCAGGCCGTTGGCGACCGGGTAGGCCTGGTGGTCGGCGACGAGAGTCTCGATGTGAACCGGCGGAGGCAGGGGATTGAATGGCAGGTGATCGGGCGCTATCAGGTGGACGTCGGCGCCTGACACGAACCACAACTTGCCGTCCGGGCCTTTCGCCACGGGTGGGTTGAAATAGGCCGGCGTCTGGGCCAGGAGCGGCACACCATCGGCACCGCCCCACAGCTTCGGGACCACCCGGTGGTTCGGGTCGGCGATCCAGGCAGCCAGGTCGTCGCGCAGTACCCGCGCAAGTCCGCAGGCGGTGTATATCCACAGCGCTCCGTTGTCGTCCAGCGTCGACCAGTGGACCGTGTTGCAGGGCAGGCCGTTGGCGACGGTGAGCGTCGTCACGCGGCCATCCTTGATCCGGCTGAGGCCGCCGTCCTCGGTGGCCGCCCACACCGCCCCGTCGGCATCGAGCCGGAGACCGGCGACGTGGCCCGCGCCCAGTCCTTGTGCAGACGTGTAGTTCGCCTCGACCTTCCCGTCCTTCAGATACGACACCCCGCCGTCCTGCCAGAAGGACAGCCACACGCCGCCCCGGTCGGCAATGATGACCTTGGCTTGCTGCCGGCGGCCGAGCGCGGCCCACGCAATGTTCTCGACGAAGCGGCCGCCGTGCAGTCGCGCCAAGCCTTCCTTGCCCGAGAGCCAGAGGTTGCCCGCCGCGTCCCCCGTCATGGAGTAGACCTCGTTGCTGGGCGACCCGTCGACCGCGACGAATCTGTCGCCGGCGAAGTAGGCGAGGCCGCCGGCCGTGTTCGCCCAGAGCCGCCCGTCGGCGTCCTGGTACAGGGACTGCACCCTGGAATCCGGCAGCCCGTCGTGCTCCTTGTAGACGACAGGCCGCGTGTCCTTCCACCGCGCCAGTCCATCGTTGGTCGCCACCCAGACGCTGCCGTCCGTGGTGGCCAGCACGGACTTCGTGCCTTCGTCGGGCAGGCCCTGTTGCGTCGAGATCGTGGTGACCGGCAGCTTGCGGAAGCGATCCACGCCTTTCTCGCTGCCGAACCAGATGTTGCCCTCGCGATCTTCGAACAGGCTGCACGCGATGTTGCCCGAGAGGCCGTCCGCCCGTGAGAACGTGTCCGCCTTGCCGTCCTTCACGTGGATGAGGCCGAGGCCATCGGTTCCGATCCACAGCCCGCCGTCACGGTCGCGCAGCAGCTTGTTCGACTTGACATCGCGGTCGCGGATCACTTCGTCGGGCTTGTCGGCGCGTCGGATCGGAAAGGGCACGAGCTGGTCGCCAGCCACCTGCTTGAGCCCCGCGCCCCGGATGCCGACCAGGATCTGTCCGTCGGCGGTGGTGCTCATGTCGCCCACGCGCGGGCCGGGCACCTGGAACCGTTGGGGCGTGCCGGGTTTCCATCGCCAGACGCCGGATTCCGCGCCCGCCCACAGGCTCCCGGAGCTGTCCTCGCCCAGGCTCCAGACGTAGGTGCCGAAGCCGCCTTCCGGCATGGAACACCGGGCCTGTCCTGCGCGAACGGCGCACAGGCGGCCCTTGTCCGCGAACAGGCCGGCCCAGATCGTTCCTTCGCGATCCTCGAGCAGCGAGGTCACGAACCCGTGGTCGGTTGGCGGATACCGGGTGAGTTCGCTGCCGTTCCAGCTGGCCAGGCCGTCGAAGGTGCCGATCCAGAGCGTCCCGTCGCGCGACACCAGCAGGCTGTAGGGACTGTCCGGCAGCGGTTGGCCCTTCGGCGGCTGCCATGACACGAATCGAACGCCGTCGAAGCGGAACAGTCCGAACGACCCGGCGACCCAGAGGTAGCCGTCGGGTGTCTGCGCGATCGCGAAGACGAGGCCCAGCAAGGCCCCGTCCCGGGCCGTCCACGAGGTGTGCGCGTACTGTCCGATCTGCAGTGGCTGATCGAGCGCCAGGGCGGGAGAGGGCGCGGCGAAAAGTGCCGATGCCAGGAGCAGGGCAGGCGCGAGGCGACTTCGAGGGGGGCCTTCCTGTCGAATCACGGGCACTCCTTCTTTCGCCAGCTCACGCCGGCAGCGTAGCGCGAAAGGCCCAGTGTCGCTTGGACAGGATCGCCACGCCGCCAGGGACGCGCCACGAAGTCAAGAATGCGACCGGTCGTCTCGGGGCGCCGGATTGACGTGCCCGTCGTGGACAAGTCGGAACACGCCGACAGCCTCGACGAGCTTGACCGCCTGCCGGTTCAGGCTTTCGGCGGCAGCGGCGCTTTCCTCCACCAGCGCCGCATTCTGCTGGGTCACCTGGTCGAGCTGGCTGACCGCGTCGCCCACCTGGCCAATGCCCTGGGTCTGTTCGAGCGTGGCCGCACTGATCTCGCCGATCAGGTCGTTGACGCGCCCCACCTGGGCGACGATGCCGTCCATCGCGCGGCCCGCCTCGGCCACCTGTTGGGTGCCGGCCTGGACCTTGTCGACGCTGTCCTTGATGAGGCCCTTGATTTCCTTGGCCGCTTCCGCCGAGCGCTGCGCCAGGCTGCGCACTTCGCCCGCCACCACCGCGAACCCGCGGCCCTGCTCGCCGGCACGCGCCGCCTCGACGGCGGCGTTGAGAGCCAGGATGTTGGTCTGGAAGGCGATGCCGTCGATCACTCCGATGATGTCGGCGATCTTGCGGCTCGAGGCATCGATGGCGCCCATCGTGACCACGACCTGGCCCACCACGCCGCCGCCCAGGGTGGCCGCGGCCGCGGCGGCGCCGGCCAGCTGGGTCGCCTGCCGGGCCGTGTCCGAGTTGTTTCGCACCGTGGCCGTGAGCTGCTCCATCGAGGCGGCGGTCTGCTGCAGGTTGGACGCCTGCTCCTCGGTTCGCTGCGAAAGATCGGCGTTGCCGGTCGCGATCTGGCTCGATCCGGTCGCGATGCAGTCGCTGCTGTGCCGCACCTTGCCCACGACATCGACCAGGCTCTCGATCATGGTCTTGAGCGCGCCCAGCAGTTGTCCCGTCTCGTCGCGGCTCGTGACTTCGATGCGTGCGCTCAGGTCGCCGGCCGCGACGGTCCGCGCCAGCCTCACCGCCTCTGCGATCGGCAGCGTGATGGAGCGCGTGATGGTGAATCCGAGAGCCAGCGCGAGCAACGTCGCGGTCGTCGCCAGCGCGATCATCGTGATCGTCGCGCTGCGCGCCTGCGCCGCGGCGTCGGCGGCGAAATCGTGCATGCCCTGGACCTGGGTCTCGACCAGCTCCGACAACGCGGTCAGGTAGGCGTTCTGGTCGGGAATGAGGGACTTGATCAGGAAGTGGGCGGCCTCGTCGCGCTGACCGGCGCGGATCATGTCGGCCAGTTGCGTGCTGACGCTGATGAACGGCGCCCGTGTCTCGACGGCATGCTTCAGGGCGACGACGCCTGCTGGCGTGTGGATGGTGGCCTGGAGCTTGCCCAGCGCTTCATCGATCGGCGCCGTGGCGGCGGCGGCCTTGGCGAGCTCCTCCTGGATCAGTTCCGGTTCCGTGGCGATCAGGGCGGTCCGCAGCGCACGCGTCTTCACGTTGACCTTGTCCTTGATCGTGTTGGCCAGCGAGATCTTCACGTAGCGATCGTTGACGATCACGTCCGTGTTGCTGTCGACGGCCTCGATCCGCGAGATGCCGACGACGGCCATGGCGACCAGCAGCGCGATCACGGTGGCGAAGCCGATCGCAAGCCTCTTTCCGATGGGCAGGTTCTTGATGAATTGCATGGTGTCTCCGACCTTGGGTTGCGACAACGTCCGGGCAAGGCCCGTGGTGCGCCGAGGCCCGGACAGCCCCCCGCGCGGGGTGGACGGGGCAGCTCATCCGTGATCGGCCCTGTCTTGGCGTGAAGTCTAATAATGGTAATAATGGATATATCGGATGAAATGGATGTTTTGTGAGGTCTATTTCACTGCGGCACAATCGGCAGAGGGCACCCGCCGGTGCCGGGAGCGACGGAAGAACTCATGGGTGAAGGCAAGGCGTCCTATTCCCCCCGCCAGCTTGCGGAGGTGCTGGGCGTCTCGGTCCAGAGCGTCCAGCGCTGGGTCGATGCCGGGCGACTCAAGGCGTGGAAGACGCCCAGCGGGCACCGCAAGATCGATGGGGCGTCGGCGCAGGCGTTGATCGAGGCGATGCGCACCGCCGGCGGCGCGCAGGCCGCCCCGCCGCCCCGCGTCCTGATCGTGGACGACGACCCGGTGGCCCTCGAGCTGGTCGAGATGCTGGTCGAGGGGGCGTTCCCGGACGCGATCATCACGAAGGCGCGCAACGGGTTCGAAGGACTGCGGGCGATGGGGCGCATGACGCCTGACGTCCTGGTCACGGACATCGTCATGCCGCACATCGATGGCCTCGAGATGCTTCGCCACGTCGCGACGCAGTCGGATCGCCCCGGCCTGGTCATCGCCACGTCGTTCCTGCAGGAGGACGAACTCGAGCGGCGCGGCGGACTCAACGGCGTCGCGTTCCTGCCCAAGCCACTCGACCCGGCTGCCTTCGTCGCCCTGTTGCGCACTGGCTTGGCGGGGCGCTGACTGCGTCCATCCGAAACCCCAGGCAGGCTATGGACTCGCCCGGGTGCCCGAGGACATGGCCCGTGATCACCTCGAGGCGGCGCGGCTTGTCCAGGTGCTCCCCGACTGGGCAGTGTCCTACCCCGGCTACCATCTCTACTACGCGACTCGCCGTGCGTCTCCGGCCCTTGCCTTGGTGGTCGACGCCTTGCGCCTGCGGCCCTGACGTCCTGGCGGGTGCGCACGCTGCCGCTGGCGCAGGGCATTCGTTTCGAGGTCTGAATGAACGATGATCCGCGATCGCATGGTCTTTGGGAGGCGTCCGCGCCGCCAGCGCCGGAGACGCGTCCCTTGGTCGAAGAGCTCGGCGTCGACGTGGCGATCGTCGGCGGCGGGTACACGGGCCTGTCGGCGGCGCTGCACCTGCAGCTCGCGGGTGCCTCGACGGCAGTCCTCGAGGCCGCCGAGATCGGCTTCGGCGGTTCGGGGCGCAACGTCGGGCTCGTCAATGCCGGCATGTGGACCATGCCGTCGACGCTCGCCGGAACGCTCGGCGACGTCCACGGCCAGCGCCTGCTGACCCTGCTGGGCAATGGCCCCGATCTGGTCTTTGAACTCGTCGAACGCCACGCGATCGACTGCCAGGCCGTTCGCGACGGCACGCTGCACTGCGCCGTGGGTTCGACCGGGCTGAAGAACATCGAGCAGCGTGCGCGCGAGTGGCAGGCCCGAGGTGCGCCGGTGTCGTTGCTCGACGCCGTCGAGACGGCTCGTCGGACTGGCACTCGACGCTACCGCGGCGCGTTGCTGGACCTGCGCGCCGGCACCATTCAACCGTTGGCGTACGTGCGCGGCCTGGCCCATGCGGCGATCGGCGCGGGCGCGCGCGTCCACACGCGAACCCGCGTGCAGGGCGCCGAGGATCTGGGCAGCCATTGGCGCCTGCGCACCGACACCGGCGCGACGCTCAAGGCGCAATGGGTCGTCGTCGCGACGAACGCCTTCACCGAGGCCGTCGGCGCCTGGTCCGCGCTGCGCACCGAGCTCGTCCATCTGCCTTACTTCAACATGGCCACCGCGCCGCTGCCGGCCCGGCTGCTGGAGACGGTGCTGCCCGGCCGCGAAGGGGCCTGGGACACGCCCGAAATCCTGACGTCCTTCCGCCTCGACCAGGCCGGCCGCCTGGTGCTGGGCAGCGTCGGCGCCTTGCGCGGTCGAGGCGCGAACATCCACCGGAACTGGGGCCGTCGCGCGCTCGTCAAGCTGTTCCCGCAGCTCGAGGGGATCGCGTTCCAGCACGAGTGGTACGGCTGGATCGGGATGACGGCCGACGCGCTGCCGCGCTTCCACCGCCTGGCGCGCAACACCGTGTCGTTCAGCGGCTACAACGGGCGGGGAATCGCCACGGGAACGACGTTCGGCCGTGAGCTGGCGCGGCTCGTGACGGGCGAGGTGTCGGAAGGCGATCTCGCCCTTCCAGTGACGCCGACGGCGAAAGTGCCGCTTCGCGCGGTCAAGGAGCGCTACTACGAGGTCGGCGCGCAGCTGGCTCATCTGGCGAGCGGTCGCTTCCAGGCCTGACCTCCGGTTCCCATCAAGAGACGCCAGCCCGCCCGGCAGCATCCAGGCGATACCTAAAGAGACCTGCCGCGCCTCTCCTCCGAGACTTTTCGCGGTTGCGCCTGCTCGATAAATTGGTTTCGCTGCGCCGATTGGCGCCAAACGAGGCAGTGCCTCACTCCTGGCGGGACGCAATGAAGAAAACCACCTTTCAGAGAACCAGGCTCGGCTGTTGCATCCTCTCGGCATTCGGGGCGCTTGCCTCGTTGACTCCCTCCCTGGTGCGGGCGCAGGACGCGACGCCGGATCAGGCAGCGACGGTACAGCGCGTGGAGATCACGGGCTCGTCGATCAAGAGAGTGGACGCCGAAAGTGCACTGCCGGTACAGACGGTTTCTCGTGAACAGATCGAGAAGCTGGGCGTCACGAGCACCGAGCAGCTGTTGCAGCACATCTCCGCCAACTCATCGGCCGGAGGCACGAACACGGTACAGAACGCCGGGCAATCGACCTACGGCGAATCCACCGCAAGCCTGCGCGGCCTCGGCTCGCAGCGCACGCTGGTGCTCGTCAACGGCCGCCGCATCGCGAACTACGCGACGGACGGAACGTCGGTCGACATCAACTCGATCCCCCTGTCCGCCATCGATCGCGTTGAAATCCTGAAGGACGGCGCATCGGGCGTGTACGGCTCCGATGCCGTGGCCGGCGTCATCAACTTCATCCTGCGCAAGGATTTCCACGGCGTCGAGGCGACCGCCTACTACGGCAAGCCCACGACCCCCGGCGGCGGAAAGAGCGGCAAGTTCGGCCTGGTGGCGGGCTTCGGCAGCATCGACACGGATCACGTCGCGGGCATGTTCTCGCTCGACGTCGCGCACGACGCGGCCATCCAGGGCTACCAGCGCAAGTACGCCAACCATGCGTGGAGCGACGACGGCCTGTTCGACATCAGCGCGACGGCCACGGG
>FSZR01001456.1_pt1 | contig 32401 bp, 19 predicted proteins | sample 1638781 | NCBI WGS metagenome assembly FSZR01 (sample SAMEA3914813, study PRJEB12502) | metagenome | biome: forest; material: soil | place: Canada | collected 2011-07-07 | depth 0.3 m | reverse complement strand
TCCCAAATTCATGGCCACGATTCTTGTAGTTGACGACGAAATGGGCATCCGCGCCCTGCTGTCCGAGATCCTCACCGACGAGGGTCACACGGTAGAGGTCGCCGAAAACGCCGCGAACGCACGCATGGTGCGCGAGCGGCTGCGCCCCGACCTCGTCTTGCTGGACATCTGGATGCCGGACGTCGACGGCATCACGCTGCTCAAGGAGTGGGGCGCCACCGCCCAGCTCAACATGCCGGTCATCATGATGAGCGGCCACGGCACCATCGACACCGCCGTCGAGGCCACCAAGTACGGCGCCATCGCCTTCCTGGAAAAGCCCATCACGCTGCAGAAGCTGCTGCGCGCCGTCGAGCAAGGCCTCGCCCGCCCCAGCTCGCGCCCCGCGGCCGCCACCGACGTCCAGACCGCCCTGCAAGGCAACGGCGGCTACCGCCCCGACGCCCTGACCGTCGAGGCCGCCATGACCGGCGGCCTGGGCCTGCAGCCCTCGGCTCCGCTGAACCTGGGCCCGCAGCCCGAACAGAGCTTCGACCTCGACCGCCCGTTGCGCGAAGCCCGCGACGCCTTCGAGAAGAGCTACTTCGAGTTCCACCTGGCGCGCGAGAACGGATCGATGACCCGCGTCGCCGAAAAGACCGGCCTCGAGCGCACCCATCTCTACCGCAAGCTCAAGCAGCTGGGCGTCGACCTGTCGCGCGGCAAGCGTGGCGCGGGCGGCTGAGCTCCCGGCCCCGCCTCAAAAAGTACATTTTTGCGGTTGGGCAGACTAAACGCTGCTATACTAGCGGGCTTCGCCAATCGCTCGGAAACGAGCCGGCTCGCGAAGCAAGTCTTAAGAAGACGGCCTGGTAGCTCAGTTGGTAGAGCAGCGGATTGAAAATCCGCGTGTCGGTGGTTCGATTCCGCCCCAGGCCACCAGAACAAAAAGTCCTTCTCCAACAAGGACTTAGCGAAGACGGCGGCCATGTGAGTGGTCGCCGTTTTGCGTTTAAAGCGTGTGTTTCTGGCAGTCTTCTGGCAATCCCACAGGCTGCCAGTGCGCGCCACCGTCATCGGTGGTGGTGCACTGCGCCTGGCTGCGTTTGATTGCGCAGAGGCTGGTTGCGACGCACGCAAGGCGGCGACTGCGAAGTTCGTGAAGCACTTCACGGACGCGGGTGGTACCGGCAAAAGGGATAACGGACCTTCCTACACGCAACTCCTAAGCAATTGGAGTTGTCATGAGGACACTTGCTTCGCTCGCGGCCGCCGGCTCGCGATTTTTCGCCCCCATCCAGGCCGTCTCCGGCGCTACCTCCACGGAGGTGCGCCATGGCTAAGAAGGCTGAGCCGTACAAGGAAGGCAGTGGCTGGCCCCTGCGCCGACGCGTGTTTGGGCAGGACTTCCATGTGTCTGGCCAGCCGACCAAGGGCGCGGCTGAGAAGGCCATGCAAAAGCCGCTGACGCCGTTGAGCGAGCGAGGCAAGCCGAAGGGCAACCTTTCGGTGCCCATGTCAGCATTTCGGGCTGAAGCTCGAGCCGGATCTTTCGTCACGGAAGACCGCGTTGTTCGCCGAGCAAGGCTTCATCATGATGCGGAGCATGGACGGGCAGCGCAGCGCCGAAGGGAAGTAAGCGCGAAGGCCGGAAATCGAGCGTGGTGATCCGTCGAGCCAGTACGTCCCGACATATCGTGAAGCCTCGGCGAGTTGCGCAGTCCGTTCGTCCTATGCTTCGACTTCGAATGCAGGCTTGGGCAACGTCGTCATGTCAGTCCTCGACGCGTCTAGCGGTAGATGCGACACGGAGCGCTCCGCCGAGAAGTACAAGGCAAAGTCCTCCGACCACAATCTCGAGCAATGCCGCGGCACTCAGGACGGAGGACGTCGTGTATTTCTCCGCCAAGCGCGCTGCGGCCACGCCGAGAGAAGCGCCGCCTGCGCCTCCCGAGAACTGCATCATTGAAAAGATGAACGGATGGTTGTCGGGATGCGCGCGGGTTTGCACGACGCTCTCCACGACGATTAACGTGATGCAACCCATCACGCCAAGGAACACGAACATCACGCAGGCGACAGGCAGGTGGGTCGTCTGAGTGAAGCTGAAGAAAAGCAGTCCGTCAAGCAATAGCAGTACCGGGATGCTAGATGCCGAGAACCGGTTCGCCCACTTCTCTGCTGCGAGGGCACCCAGTAGGCCGCCCAATCCACCCAATCCGAGCAAGGTGCCCGCGACCGCGCTGCCCCCGCCATACACCTCATGGACAAAAGGAAAGACCAGCGGTGACTGGATCTCGAAGACCGCGGCCATGGCGCAGTAGACGCCGACGACCGCAGCGACCTCGCGTGTGCGTAGCAACTCGCGCAAAGCGGCGCCGAAGCCTGCAAGCACCGGCTTAGTGCCTACCTCTACGCTCGTCGGCGCGGGTACCGTCAAGACGATCAGCGCCAAGAAGGCGTTCGCGCCGATCAGGCCGACGAGTGCAGCCTTGTAGCCGAGGAAGCCGACGAGCAGGCCGCCGCACGCCGGTGCACAGATGTTTGAGATGTTGTTGAGCATTGCTTTGCGCACCAGATATCGGCGGCGGTGGGCGTCGGTGAGCACCTGTGCGTCCAACGTCATCTTCGACGTGACAGCGATCTGATGCGACAGACTGTGCAGGCCTGCAGCCACCATGATGAGCGAGAGCGTGGCGGGCAGGCAAATCAACAGCCCGAACGCGAGAACGCGCAGGATCGCTACGCCTCGCAGCACACCGATCGCGGAAAAGCGTCGAACGCAGGCGTTGGCATTGGTCAGCGCCAGAAGCGACGGAAGGGCCGTCGCGAGACTGACCCAGCCGATATCTGACGCGTGACCCGTGCGGTTGTAGACGGCACCGAGGAAGATTGTGAATCCCGTCACACCTATGAGGCGGACGATGACATCGGCGACGAGCAGCTTGTGGAGGGTTCGGTTCATGGGTGAGGTTCGAAGCTCTTCCGCCGGAAGTCGCCGCAAAGGTGCAGCATGGAATGGGCGTCCGCAGCGTGGCTTGTCTCCGACTGGATGAAGAAACGCCGCGCTTGCCGCGCAAGCGCGGCGCTCGCGACGGCCAACCATTTTCGAACCTGATCGAACATGGCCTCACTCGGTGTAAGCATCATATGGCGCGAGCGCTTCCGGGAATGTGCACACAAGGCGATCCTTGCCCTTGCCGATGCTCTTTCGATGAACCGCGATTCGACCGACCGGGCCGGTCTGGTCGAGGTGCGTTCCGCCGCAAGGAATCGCATGTCCATCGCAACGCCAGTAAAGCGCATCCGGTTCATCCTGATGGCGCTCGATGAAGATGGGCAGGTTCCTGGTCACCAGGTCGTTCGCCGCGTGTTGAATGGAATAGATCTCCGCCGCCGAGAAGTGCTCGGCGGCGGAAAAGTCCAGGCGAGCCTGATCTTCCTTGATACTGCAGCCGATGACGTTATCGATCGCTTCCGGTCGTACCGACGCTACCCCAAGTAAAAGCAGGTGGGATGCGGTGTGGCTCAGAGTCAGACGAGCTCGACGTCGCGTGTCGATCGCAACGCGAACCCTGTCACCGACCTGGAACAACGACGCGCATTCGGCCGGTATGGTGTGATAGATCGGAACCTCAACATGCACGCCCTCGAATCCGGGCAGGGACAGGAGTCGACCAGGGCCACGCCGAGTGTCAGAGAAGGCGACAGAGGCGCCGCCGCTGGTCGTGATCACTCCGCAGTCGCCTTGCTGCCCTCCGCTTTCAGGGTAGGCGATCGTCTGGTCAAGCCGTAGCCCGCCACTACTGGAGAGCTCGGCCACCGTCGCATCCACGCTGGCAGTCCATGGCTTGAGGTTGAACACCTTGTGCGTCGATCGGCTCGTCGTGTCGTTCACTGCCTGCTCCATGCTCATGCTTCTTTCATCGTCACCCGAAAGCGGTTGCTTGCCGTCCCGCAGACAGCAAACCCAGTATTAGCGTCGGACGAGCGGTCGGGAAACCATCTCGATCAACGTGTCGGCACCATCCATCTCGTCCGTCATCATCGTGCTGGAATTCTCAAACTCCAGCTCGATCCCATGGGCATCAAAGACGCTTTCAAACATCGAGAAATCGTGCTTGAGAAAGGAGTCCCGCACGCGCCGAATCTCTGCCACCAGAAACGCTGCGTCGTCGGGATCCAGAAGCTCGCGCAAGTGCGTCACGACCTCAAGGAAAATGGACGCGTGCAGGCTCTCGTCCGCACTGTGCATGCGCACCAGTTCGCGGTTGCTGGCTCGAACATCCGGCGACTCGGCGAGGACATTCAAAAACGCGTTGACGCTGACTTCGGCGACCGCAGCGTATGCCAGTTGCACCAGTTGCCACTGCATGTCTTCAGTGCATTCGGCTTGGCGCGCGTGCAGTTCGCGCACGGTGATCGACCTGCAGACAGGAAGGTCGACGAAGCAACGCCCAAGAGCCTCTTCCAATGCCAGGCGATGAAAGTAGGTGTGGTAGCGCTCATCTACTGCCGCTTGCAGCAACGCCAGCTGCATAGCTGTGGGAAGGTCGTGTCGTTTGCACAGCCAGTCGATCGCCGGGTTGGCGATAAATTCCTCCGCGTCCATGGCGCGGCGGTTGTACTGGATCCAGAGGCTGAGGGCGAGCGCCGCTCGCTCACTTTCAGCCAGAGCCTCCAGCCCTTCCGGCGCGACCGGCAGCAAACTGAGCGGAAAGTCGAGTTCGGGGCCTTCATTGAAAGAGGGCACCCAGTGCCCCACGGACGCGACCCGCGGCCAGGACGACACGATGTTGTCGATCACGGCGTTCATCGTGCGACCTCCTCGATCGGGGCGATGGGTCTTTCAAGAGCCACGTCGTCGTGGTGTGAATGTGAGAAAAAGTTGCGCAGTACCATTTGCAAGAAATCAGACAAGTTAAGGTCGTAGGAATGGGTGCTGCACATCGCAGCTCGATCCGAATGCGCCACGGTGGGTATGGACGGGATCGATGGCTTCGTCAACGCAAGTGGGCTGGTGTCGGCCGAAGCCGAACCACGCGCGCGAGCGCATGTCGAGGAGCCGCGGCAGAACGGACGACAGGTCGACCTGCGCGCGCCGGGCGTTGCCTTCATCGCGCAGACGCGATGAGCCTGCAGTCAGATCCGGACGATGTCCTTCGGTCATCTTTTCTCCTTGAGGTGGCTCTGAAACATCGAATCAAGTGTTCGTCGACTAGATTGGCAACCCGCTGCTCCGGCGAAGCGGCCGTCTGGCGATTCATCCGTGGAAAGGGCGCTGACGGTGTGGACGCAGCCTTCTTGCAATAGGAATCGATGCGTCCAGTGACCGCGCAAGAGCGCATCCAGGTCGTCACTGCTGGATTCGAAGCCAAGCGTCCCCGCCACGGAATCCAGGGCGAGTACCTGGACTTCCTTGAAATCGACATACCGGCCCAAGATGGGCCAAACGGCCTTGTAGAGAGCTTCCTTGGCTGAAAAGACCACCGAGGCCAGAGTCGCATCGGTTGACAACACTGGAAAGCGCCGATGCTCTTCATGCGTGAAACACAGCTGTAAGACGGCAGCGTGGCTCTGCGCGTCCATCGACTCTTCACAGTCGATGCCGATGCAACGGATCGAGGTGCTGGGACACACCACCGCGACCGCCCATCGATCGCTGTGGGTGATTGAGCCAACGAGTCGTTGACCACCTATCAGGGGCCAGACCGGAGCGCCGCTCTGCCCCATCCCGATACTTGTTTCAAGCTGACCCACAGGGCCGCTTTCATGCAGCGGCTCGGATAACGCCCTCCGGCGTCGAATGGCCTCTTCGGCGCAAAGACGCCCTGCCATGAAGCTGCGTAGCCGCTTGCAACCTGCATCCTGCAGTGCCTCCGGTACGCATATTCGCCAGTCGAAGTCATGCCCGACGCTTGCGCCTTCCTCTGCGAGATCGTCCCAGTCAAGCTTCTCGATGCCATCTCGCTTCAATGATGGGAGCGCGGCAAGGGCCAATGCGACGGCCGAGGCGCCGCGGGGCCAATGACTTGTCGGCAGGAGTGCGGGACCTTCCCAAGCAGCCCGCAATCGTTCATGGAGCGAAGGAGCTCGACTGCGCATTGCCCCGAGCACGGAAGGGAGATCGGTAACGCCGAAACGACAGTCTGCCTCGCCCCTAAGAGATCTCATCTCGACCGCGTATTGCGCTGGCAATCGCCGCGGCGCAATGCACTCGTGCGAGGGCTCGGAGGCAGGTATCGCCAGCCGCGTCTGGCTTGTCGAAGACATGTCCAGCCAGGCATGCGAGACCATTACTCAGGGCTTGCGCCGGACGCGTATGTCATCTCCGCCTTCATGAACAGGCGATCCGACCGCATTCCCTTGGCCCGGCAGAGGGCTACGAAGCGCTCTGCCTCCACGAGCTGCACGCTGTCGGCTGCGTACTGCAGGCCCATGATGTATTGCATCCAGGGCTCTTGTCCCATGGCGTAGACGTAGACTTCCTTCGGCTGCAGCACGCCCACGATCGCCATAGCACGTTCACAGTCTGCGCCGCAAAGCCTGCGCGACTCTACGTGCTGATTCTTGATGGGCGCGCCGAGCATCGGCCCGTATTCCCAGTTCAGGTTTGCGCCGACGCACTCCATCCCAAGGTATACCGCATCTAGCGGCCCGACCCGGGCTAGCAGGCGCTGGTACAGGTGCACATCACGACCGTCGGAGTCCACCAGGAACAGCGCCTTGTGACCGTGGAGATTCAGGTAGACCGCGTGCTTGGTGCGGATGTCCAGGTCGCAGTGTTCGCCGGTCGATGGCAGGCTCATGAAGTGGCCGCCGGGCACCTCGATGCGATCGAAAGGCTGCATCTCCATGACGTTGAGGAAGCCGGCTTGGCGCAGCATCAGCTTCATGGAGGGGTCGGCGATCATGCCGGCGTTGTGGGCGGGCACGGCGATGCGCCCGATCCGCGATCGCAACTGCAGGAGCATCTCGATATTGAAGTGATCCTGGTGTGCGTGCGAGAGTACGACCCAGTCGATGTGTTCCGGCAGGTCGTGCACGCTGAAGTGCTGTGCGCTTTCTTCCATGCTGAAGCACGGATCGAACAGGATGGACTGCTCCTCGGACTGCACCAGGACGCAGGCGTGGCCGAAGTAGCGCACGCGCACCGTGCCCTTGGCGACGCCGGTGCCCGCGGGCGTGGGCAGGCCAGGCCGTGAGGTGGCCCGAGGGCGACACAGTCCGGCGAACTGGTGAAGTCGGCGCTCGTCCAGTTGCAGGGCGTCTCTCAGGTCGCCGAGCCGGGCGGGTCGCGTCCGCAAGGAGGCTAGGCGGTCGATGCGCGGGTCGTCTAGGCGCCAGTCCAGCATCAAGTCCTGCGGCCGCGGCAGGCGCGGCGTGCACATGAAGAAGTCCCGTTCGGTGGCCGCGGTGCGATGGACGTGGAGCTGGGTCAACGCGTGCAGCGGGTAGGCGTCGGCCATTAGCTCCTCGAACAGGCGCACGGCCGGGCGATGGTGAAGGTCGTACACCAGTTCCACCAGGCCATGCAGCGCCGGAGGCAGTTGTGGATAGAAGTCATTGAAGCTCTGCCCCTGCGCGGTCGTCTGCAGACGTTGATTGAGCTTCTGCCATGCGTCCGCGAAGGTCAGCAGATCGGCGCCGCGGTGCCGCATGTCGGCTGCCAGGGCCGCGATGAGCGGCTTGTCGGCCTCCTGCTTGCAAACGAAGTGGCCGCCGTACATGGACGGGTCCGCCGCCAGGTCGGCGTGCGCGCCCGGATCCTCAATGAAGTCGTCCAGCAACGGCAGCAGTCGCTTGCTGAGGTACAGCGCGAAGGCGCCCGGGGCAAGCAGGAACGTGAATGCGTTCCAACCGAGAACCAGGGGTTCGATGCACACGTCGGGCTGCAGGAGCACCTCCGTGTCTAGGAGCAGTGCGATGTCTTCGGAAGCGGAGAGGTTCGATCGGTCTTCTTCGAGGACTGCTGAGTTGGAGGCCATGGGCGTTGCGTGTGCAGTTGCTTCAAGTGATGGAATGAGATAGGAAACGAGGCGCGCGGGCGCAGGTGTCAGGAGAGGTCGAGCAGGTGCCTGTTCAGCGCGCCCGCAAGGGCCCCTTCGGCCGCGAGCATGCCGTGGTGGTCGCCCGGAGTGACGGTCTTCGAGATCCGGTCGACCGGCACCACGGCATCCCAGCCCAGGTAGTCGGTTGGGGGCGGCGATGCTTCGTCGCGCGCCACGAACAGGTGGAGCGCGAGATCGCTAGCCGGTGCGCGATGGCCAGCAGCGGTTTCGTGCGCCGCCCAGCGTTCGTAGAAGCGTTTGGCCTGGTCGTGCGGGAAGCTGCAGTAAGGCCGGTCGGCAAGGACGGGCAGTGCGCGAGCCAGAGTCCACAACGCGTCGAAGTCCGCATCGTGGGCCAGTTGGCGCAAGTCGGCCCACTCGGCGGGCGCAGGCGCTAGCCCAGGTCGGCTCGCGGCGAGCTCCTGCACGTCCTCGATCACCAGCTCGCAAGGCGTCTTGTGGCCCGCCGGATCGGGATGCGACGGGCGGGAATCGAACAGGCCGACGAACTGCACCGCGCGACCGCGGCTGCGCAGCACCCATGCCGCCATGTAGGCCAGCGTGCCCCCGAAGGACCACCCCGCCAGGCGGCAAGGCCCGGTGGGCTGGGCGCGTTCGACGATGCCGGCGACGCGTTCCGCCAGCCGCTCCATCGACTGCAGCGGCGCCTGGTCCAACGGCGTCGCCGCGATGCCGTAGACGCCGAGTCGCTCGTCCAGCCGTGCGCCCAGGTTCAGGAAGTAGGCATCGACGCCCTGGATCTCGTGCACCAGGAACAGCGGCGGTTCGCCCGCCCGCGGCTCGCGGATCCGGAGCAACGAACGATCCCATTGCGTTAAACCCGTCCGCTGTCGGATGACCTCGGCCAGCCCTGCCACGGTCGGCACCCGGTAAAGATCGGCGAGGTCGATGCGGTGACCCGCGTCGACTAGGCGCGCCATGACGGGCACGGCCAGCAGCGAGTGCCCGCCGAGCTCGAAGAAATCGTCATGGCGTCCCACGCGATCGAGCCCGAGCACCTGGGCCCAGACGGCGGCGACGGCTTCCTCGACAGACCCTTGCGGCAGCTCGTGGCGTCCGCGCTCGTAGGCCTCGTCGCGCGGCGCCGGCAAGGCCTTGCGATCGAGCTTGCCGTTGGGCGTCAGCGGCAGGTCGCCCATCCGGACGAAGGTAGCGGGCACCATGTACTCGGGAAGACCGGCCTGCAGTTCGGTGCGGATGCGGTTCAATTCGAGCTCGGCGCCATCGTGCGCGGTCAGGTAGGCGACTAAGCGCTTGCCGCCGTTGCCTGATTCGCGCGCGAGGACGACCGCCTCGCGAACGCCGGCACAGCGACCGAGCCGGGCCTCGATCTCGCCCAGTTCGATGCGGAAGCCGCGGATCTTGACCTGGAGGTCGTTGCGGCCCAGGTACTCGATCGCGCCGTCCGTGCGCTGGCGGGCCAAGTCGCCCGTCTTGTACATCCGAGCGCCCGGTTGCGCGTCAAAGGGATCCGGCAGGAAGCGTTCGGCTGTGAGATCCGGTCGGTGGAGGTAGCCGCGCGCGACGCCAGCGCCCCCGATCCAGACCTCGCCCACGGCGCCCAGAGGCACCGGCTGGCGCCGCGCGTCGAGCAGGTAGACGCGAGCGTTGGCGATGGGGCGGCCGATCGCCAGGGCGGCAACGTCATCGCCGATCCGATGGACGGTCTCGCAGGTCGCGAAGGTCGTGGCTTCAGTGGGGCCGTAGGTGAACAGCAGGCAGCCGATGCCGCTCTCCTCGAGGATGCTGCGGGCGGCCCGGATGTCGAGGCGGTCGCCGCCCGTCAGCAGGTAGCGCACCCGGTGCAGCTTGCCGCGCAGCGCCGGCGCATGGTTCGCAACCACGCCCGACACCATGTGGAGGAACGTGACGCCCGATCGTTGGACGAGGTCCGCGAACGCTGCCGGATCCAGCAGTGTCTCCTGGTCCACCGCGACCATCGAGGCGCCGTTCATCAGCGCCGTGAAGATTTCGAAGGTCGAACCGTCGAACGACGTGTTCGCGGTCAGCGCGAGGACGTCGCTCGGGCCCAGGTCCGCGTAGGCGTTGCCCAGCGTCAGCGCCGCTAGGTTGCGTTGCAGCACCTCCACGCCTTTCGGCGTTCCCGTCGACCCCGAGGTGTACATGACGTAGGCGACGGCGTCCGCGGCCGCCGGCACGGGCGGCAGGTCATGCGAGTGGGCAGCGCGATCGCGCAGGGCGGCCCGGAGCTCGATCGCGTCCAGGTCGAGCCGCTGCACGGCGCGCCCGTGCGAGTCGAGCGCCGGCAGCACGGTGGCGGCGAGGGTGAGCACGAGACGCGGCCGCGACGGGGCCGTGCCCGGGTCGGGCAGGGCGTCCGCCATCAGCGCGGCCAGGCGTGCCGGCGGCTGGCTCGCGTCCACCGGCACGAAGGCAGCCCCTAGCTTGAGCAGCGCGAGTTCGGCACCCAGCAGCGCGCCACCGCGCGGCAGCGCCAGAAGCACGCGATCCGCCTGGCGCACGCCGAGGGCAAGCAGGTGGTGGGCTAGCTGGTTGGCCGCTTGGTCGAGCGCGCCATAGCTCATGCGCTCGGCGCCATGCGCGAGGGCGACGGCGTCGGGCTGCCGACGGGCCCAGTCCTGGAAGATCTTGACGAGCGCGGGCCGCTCCACGACGGAGGGCGCCGGGTTAAAGCCGTGCAGCAGCAGCTCGCGCTCGGCGGATGGCAGGATGTCGAGGTCGCCCGCGGGCGTCGCGGGCGCCTGCTCGAGGGCCGTCAACAGTCTCTCCAGCACCGCCTGCACGTAGCCCGCCACCCGCTCCGGATCGTATGGATTCGCGAGCTGCGGGCTGATGCTGAAGCCCGCGTCGACGCCGTTGTCGTCGACGTTGAGCGCCACCGGATAGTTAGTACGGTCATGGCCGCCCACCCACCTCATGCCGCGCAGCGCCTCAGGCAAGGCCTGAGCTTCCCGGCCCTGCGCCGGCAGGCGGTTGTGGCGGAAGTTCATCAGTGCGCTGAACAGGGGCGTGGGAGCCGCCACGCCGCTGCATCGTTGCGCCAACGCCAGGGAGGCGTGCTCGTGGCGCATCAGCTGCGCCAGGGTCTGGTGCGCCTGCTTCAGGGCCTCCTGGGCGCCCTGGCTCTGGAGCTTGACGCGCATCGGCAGCGTGTTGATGAACATGCCCAGGCCGCGGGCCGCGGCCTCGCCGCCCTGCATGCGACCGAGGACCTGCGTGCCGAAAACGACGTCCTCGCGTCCGCTGAGCTTGGCCAGCACCAGCGCCCAGGCCAGGTGGAAGAGGCTGGCCGCGCTTACGCCTTCGCGCCGCACCCGCTCGCGGATGCGTTGGCCGAGTTCGGCCGGCAGGGCATGCACGCACTCGCGCACGTCGGCGCCGGTGCCTCGCACCTCGCGTAGCCCGTAGGGCAGCGTCGGCTCGTCCACGTCGCCCAGCAGAGACTTGAAGAAGGCCTGGTGCTCGTCCTGGTCGACGCCTCGGCGGGCCTGCGCCACGAACTCGCGGAAGGGCACCGGCGCGGGCAGCGCGTCGGCCTGGCCCAGCAGGAACGCGTCGGTCTCGCGGTCAAGCAGCTCCTGCGATTCGTTGTCGCCCCAGATGTGGTGGCTGAGCATAAGCAGTAGCCAGGCGCCGCTGCGCGGATCCTGCGCGGCATGCAGCTCGAGCAGCGGTGCGCGGCGCAGGTCCATGCGATAGCTGCGCGAGTCGAAGCGCGCCAGCAGCTGCTGCGCGCCGCTCGCGGGATCGCGGGCGTCCAGCACCACCTCGTGCACGGCGAGGGGCGCCTCGCGCTGCACCAGCTGCACTGGTTCGGGCAGGCCTTCCCAGTAAACGCCCGTGCGCAGGGCGTCGTGACGGCGGACCACCGCACCGTGGGCCGCGACCCAGCGATCTAGGCGCGCGCGGTCGTCGAATTCCAGCACCGACGGCGTGATGTACACGTCCCCGTGCGTTTGCAGCAGGTGGTGGAACAGCATGCCCTCCTGCAGCGGCGCGAGCGGATAGACGTCCTGGATGTTGGCCACGCCGCCCGGGACTTGGGCGACCAGGTGGTCGATCTGGGACTGGGTGAGCTTGATCAGCGGCAGCAGGTCCGGCGTGAGCTGGCGGCAGTGCTCGGGGATGCGGTTCTCCGGGATGACGGCCTGCGCGCCGGCGCCTTCCGTCTTCGCCGCCAGAGCGGCGAGCGTGGTTCCGCCGAACAGGTCGCTGACGTCCACCTGCAGTCCCTCGGCGCGTAGGCGCGCCATGACGCGCACTGCCAGCAGCGAGTTGCCGCCGAGGTCGAAGAAGTCGTCCTGGCGTCCCACGCGCTCGAGCTTGAGCACCTGGGCCCAGATGCCAGCGACGGTCTCCTCGACGGCGCCTCGCGGGGCTTCGAACTGGCCGCGGACATAGGACGCATCGTCCGGCGCCGGCAGCGCCTGCCGGTCGAGCTTGCCGTTGGGCGTCAGCGGCAGCCCGTCCAGGCGCACGAACGCGGCCGGCACCATGTACTCGGGCAGGCTGGCCTGCAGGTCCGCGCGGATCCGATCCAGATCGAGGTCGGCGCCGTCCTGCGCGGTGAGGTAGGCGACCAGCTGCTTGTCACCGTCGTCCAGCTCGCGCGCGAGCACCACCGCCGCTCGCACGTCGGGGCATTCGGTGAGCCGCACCTCGATCTCGCCCAGCTCGATGCGGAAGCCGCGCATCTTGACCTGGAAGTCGTTGCGGCCTCGGAACTCGATGGCGCCGTCGGCGCGGTAGCGCCCGAGGTCACCCGTCCGGTACATCCGGGCGCCCGGCTTCGCGCTGAAGGGATCTGCCAGGAATCGCTCGGCGGTGAGCTCGGGCCGGTTGAGGTAGCCGCGCGCGACGCCAGCACCGCCGATCCAGATCTCGCCCACGGCGCCCAGCGGCACCGGCTGGCGGAATTCGTCCAGCAGGTAGATCCGCGTCTTGGCGATCGGCCGGCCGATCGGCACATTGGTCGCATCCTCGGCGCTGCAGACATGGCAGGTGGCGTTGACCGTGGTCTCGGTCGGCCCGTAGGCGTTGATCAGCCTCGGCTTGTGGCCGTCGCGGCCGAACCATTGCTGCACGCTCGACGCTGAGACCGCCTCGCCGCCCACGATTAGGCAGCGCAGCTCGCGAGGAATGCGACCGTGGCCGTCGGCGACCATTTGCTCCCAGAACCGCACGGGCAGGTCGGCGACCGTGATGCCGGATTCCTTGCAGAGCGACCAGAACGCCTCCGCACCGCCCATCCAGCGTTCGTCGCGCAGTACCAGGCGCGCACCGCAGCTCAGTGGCGTGAACACCTCCTCGGCGCAGACGTCGAAGGCAGCGGAGGCGAACTGGAGGAACCGGTCGTCCGTCGTCAAGCTCATGAGAGACCGCACCGACCCGATGAGGTTCGCCAGGCCGGCGTGGGTCGCCAGCACGCCCTTTGGGACGCCGGTCGATCCCGAGGTGTAGGTCACGTAGGCCGCATGGTCGGGCTCGAGGTTGAGGCGATGCGGGTCGGGATCATGTGTGCATGCTGCGTCATGCCAGAGGTCGGCGTCGGCGTCGAGCAGCAGTGTTGGCGTCGCGTCGGCTCGCGCTAGGCGCGCCAGCAGCGCCGCATCCACCCGGGCGTGGCTCAGCAGCGCCCTGGGGTCGCTGTCATGGACCATGTGCAACAGCCGCTCCTCGGGATAGGCCGGGTCCAGCGGTACGTAGGCCGCGCCGGCCTTCAGGATGCCCATGAGACCGACGATCATCTCGAGGCTGCGCTCGACGCAGATCGCGACGCGGTCGTCGGGGCGCACGCCCAACGCGATCAATCGGTGGGCGAGCTGGTTGGCGCGTGTGTTGAGTTCGGCATAGCTCAGCGACCCTTGTGCGGACGCCACGGCCATGGCGTCGGGCGTGCGGCGAGCCTGCGCTTCGAACAGCGCGTGCACCAGGCCTTCGGTGCCGTGCTCGGCAGTCTCGTTGAAGCCTTGCAGCAACTGATCGCGCTCCTCGGCGCCCAGCATGTCCAGCTCGGCGAACGTCGCCTGCCCCAGTCGCCTGGCGGAATGCGCCTCGACGAACGCTTGCAGCACGCGCTTCAGGCAGGCCGCGTGGCGCACGATGCTGGCCTCGCTGAACAGCGCACTCGCGTAGCCCAGCAGGCCCTTGACGCCTGTACCTGCCGCGCCCTCGGCGAGGACCAGCTCTACGTCGTACTTGGCCGCCGGCTCGAACTGGCCCGTTGGGGACACCTCCACGCCCGGGAACGCCAGCGCGGCCTCCGCGTTGTTCTCCCAGGTGAACGACACCTGGAAGATCGGGTTGTAGGCCAGGCTGCGCGTGGGCTTGACGATCTCGATGATCTGCTCGAGGGGCAACTGCTGGCGATCCTGCGCGGCGACGGCCACTTGGCGCGCCTGGCGCAGCAACGCCTCGATGCTGGGGTTGTCCTCCAGGCGCAGGCGCAGCGGCAGCGTGTTCACGAAGAAGCCGACGAGGCCCTCAAGCTGCGCCTGGTCGCGGTTGGCACTGGGCGTGCCGATAACGACGTCGCGCTGCCCGCTAAGCTTGGAGAGCACCACCGCCCAGGCCGCCAGCAAGGTCTGATGCAGCGTGCAGCCCTGGTCCTGGCTCAGGGCCTTGAGCGATCGCGTGAGCCCGGCACCTAGGTCGATTGCGACTTCTCCGCCGCGCGGGTTGGACTGGGGTGGCCGCGGGAAGTCGGTCGGCAGCTCCAGCAGCTCTGGAGCGCCCCGCAGCTGTTCTTGCCAGTAGTGGCTCTGCGTCTGCAGCGACTCCACGTCGAACCAGCGACGCTGCCAGGCCGCGTAGTCGCCGTACTGGATTGCCAGCGGTTCCAGTGGATCATCCTGCCCCAGGCGGTACGCGGCATAGAGCGCGCTGAACTCACGGGCGAAGATAGCTTCTGACCAGCCGTCGCTCACGATGTGGTGCTGCACGATGTGCAGCTCGTGGCACTCGGGCCCGCGGCGCAGCAGCAGGCCGCGCAGCAGCGGACCACGTCCGAGATCAAAGGTGCGCGTGTTGTGCGCATGCGCTCTGGACCGCGCTGCCCGCGACTGGGCGTCGGGCGCGAGCGCGGTCAGATCCACTTCCTGCAGCGCGAAGACCGCGCCCTCGGCGGGATGGATGACCTGCACCGGCTCGTTGCCGTGGAGCTCGATGTGGCTGCGCAGCCCCTCGTGGCGGCGCACCATCCGGTCCAGCGCCCGACGCAGTGCCGCCGTGTCGAGCGGCCCGTCAAGCCGCAGGCCCACGGGCAGGTGATAGGCCTCGCTCTGGCCGGGAAGCTGGCACAGCGACCACAGGCGCTGCTGCGCAAACGACAGCGGCAATCCGCGCTCGCGCTCCTGCGGCGACGCGACGCCGATGGCCGGGATGCGCAGGATCTCGCGGGCGCTGCGCGCGGCCTCGATGCGCTCCGCCAGCGCCTGCACGCGGCTGTTCAGGAACAGGTCGCCCAGGCGTAGTTCGAGCCCGAACTGCTCGCGCAGCCGCGCCATGACCGATGCGGCCAGCAGCGAGTGTCCGCCGAGCTTGAAGAAGTCGTCCTGCCGCCCGACGCGATCGATCCTGAGCACCTGGCTCCATAGGGCGGCGATCGCCTCTTCGACTGGCCCTTGAGGCGCTTCGTAGAGGCTGCGCGCATAGGACTCGTCGTCCGGCACCGGCAGCGCCTTGCGGTCGAGCTTGCCGTTGGGCGTCAGCGGCAACGCGTCCAGCCGCACGAAGGCGGCTGGCACCATGTAGTCCGGCAGGCGCGCCTCGAGGTCGGCGCGGATGCGGTTGCGGTCGATGCCGGCACGGCCCGTCGCTGGATCGACATGCATGGTCAGGTATGCGACCAACTGCTTGTTGCCGTCCTCCAGTTCGCGCGCCACCACCACGACCTCGCGCACGCCAGCGCATTGGGTGAGCCGTGCCTCGATCTCGCCCAGCTCGATGCGGAAACCGCGGATCTTGACCTGGTGGTCGACGCGTCCCATGAAGTGGACCTGGCCGTCGGGCAGGTACTGCGCGATGTCGCCGGTGCGGTACATGCGCGGGCGCGCCGCGTCGAAGGGGTTGTCGAAGAATGCGGCCGCGGTCTTGGCCGGGTCGTCGAGATAGCCTTCGCCCACGCCGATGCCGGCGACGTACAGCTCGCCCGGCACGCCCAGCGGCACCGGCCGGCGCTGCTTGTCGAGCACGTACAGCGAGAGGTTGGCGAGCGGCCGGCCAATCGGCACCGCGAGCTGCCCGGAGGGCAGCGGCGACCGGATCACGTTCTCCATGATGTCGTCGGAGGCCTCGGTAGGTCCGTAGGCGTTGATGGCGGCGGCGTCCGGATACACGGCGAGCCAGGAGTTGATGAGCTGCACAGAGACGACGTCGCCCATCACCATCATGTAGCGCAGGTCCGGCAGCGCGCGCTCCGCCTCGGGCTGGCGCTGCGCCCACTGGATGAAGTGCGTGAGCAGCGACGGCACGAACTCGATGATTGTCAGCCGGTTCTCGCGCGTGGTGCGCATCAGGCCGGGGAAGTCCATCGGGTCGGACAGCACCGCCGTGCGGCCGCCGGTGATCAGCGGCAGCAGCATCTGCCAGACCGAGACGTCGGACGAGGACGGCGCGTTCTGCAGGAAGTGGATCGGACCCTCCAGGCCGAGGTCGAGTGCCTTGGCGAGCATGTGGTTGAGGGCACCGTCGTGACGCAGCAGCGCGCCCTTGGGCCGGCCCGTGGAGCCGGAGGTGTAGATCATGTACGCGCGGTTGCGCGGATTGGTGACGCACGCCAGATCGGTGTCGTCCAGCGCGGCGATCCCGGGCCAGTCACGATCGAGGCAGATCGTGGTGGCGTCGGATTGGCCGGCGAGCGCCGGTTCGAGCGCGGCGGTCGTGAGCAGCACGCGGGCGCGCGAGTGGGTCAGCATGTAGCTCAGCCGATCGGCCGGGAAGTCCGGGTCGAGCGGCACGAACGCGCCGCCGGCCTTGAGCACCGCCAGCAGCGCAGTGACCATCGCCAGCGAGCGGTCGATGTGGAGGGCGACCAGCATGTCCGGCGCCACGCCGTCGGCGCGCAGGCGGCGCGCGAGCTGGTTGGCACGGCGGTTCAGCTCGGCGTAGGTGATGCGCTCGTCGCCGTGCACCGCGGCGATCGTGTCGGGCGTGCGCGCGGCCTGGCGCTCGACGAGCTCGTGCAGGCACGGCGAGAGGTCGAACGCCACCTCGTTGCGGTTCCAGACGTCGAGCAGCAGTTCGCGTTCGGCCGCCGGCAGGACGTCGACGTCCATCAGCGCCGGCGGCGAGGTACCCAGCAAGGCGTCGGCGAGGCCGGTGACGGCCCGCTTGACGTAGCCAATGATACGCGTCGCGTCCATGCCGGCAGCGGCACGCACCTCGAGCGCAACGGCCTGACCCGCGTCCTCGACGATCAGCACGAGCGGATGGCCCGCGCGGTCCGCGTGGGCGGCCGGGCCGCGGCAGTCCAGCAGCGCGGTGAACAGCGGCAGCGCGTCGGATACGCCGCTGCAGCGCCGGGCCAGCTCTGAAGAGGCGGCCGCGTGCTGCAGGAGTTCGGCCAGGCGCGCGCGCGTCTCGGCCACCACGCTTGCCGGGTCGGCCGATCCGAGAGTGACGCGCAGCGGCAGCGCGTCGGAGGCCGCGCCGGTGCCCCGCGAGTGGCCGGAGAGCGCAGTTCCGAAGACGACGTCGTCGCGGCCCGTGCAGTGCGCCAGCACTTGGGCGAAGGCGACGTGGAACAGCACGGACGGCGCGACGCCGACTGCGCGGGCCGCGGCGTGGATGCGTTCGGCGTCGGCGGACGCCAGCCGATGCGCGGCCATGCCGATGCGCTCTTCGCCGCCTCGTGCGGCGATCACGCCAAACGGGATCGTCGGTTCGTCGACGTCGCCCAGGACGCGGCGGAAGTAGGCCTCGTGCGCGACCGTCGCGTCCGGGCCCTCGTCGACCGCCGGTGCCCCCGCGGCCGCCGCCATCCCGTGATCCTTCACCCCGAGCCGCGCCGATCCGCCTTCGTCGCGGAGGGCGGAACCCGCGCGTGCCAACATCGACGGCACCGGCGTGGGCGCCCCTTGCGCCAGGCGCCCCGTCCAGCTATCCAGCATCTGCGAGAGTGGGGCTTCACGGGAAGCCTCCGCGTCGTTGCTGAGCTCGGGTGCGCGCTGCTTGTCTTGGGGGGTCGCGGTCGTATCCATGAGGATCCGTAGGTGAAAAGTCGTAGGGGAGTGGCGACGAGCGGTGGCCACGCGTCGCGATTGGCAGGCCGCTTCAGCGTTCCTTGCGCGCGATCAGCACGCGGGCGTCGTCGCCCGGGTTCTGCGCGAAGTGCCGAATCTCCGTAAAGCCGGACTCGCGACACCAGCGTTCGAAGTCCGACGCCGGGTAGCACATGCCCTCGCCGGAGGCGAGGTTCAGGAAGTACAGGCTCAGCACGGCCGGCCACATCGGCCCAGTCTCGTCGTCGTTGCAGTAGGTCTGATTGATCAGCAGGTGACCGCCGACGGGCAGGCTGGCGTAGGCCTGGCGCAGGGCGGCCTGGATGCGCTCCGCGCTGAAGATCTCGAGGAACGCGCTGAAGACCACCACGTCCACTTCCGTGGGCCAGGTGCCGGCGAACGCGTCGCCACCGACGAAGTCCACCTTCGCGCCGCCGTGTTCGGCGGCCTGGATGCGCCCGTGTTCCGCCACGCTGGGCAGGTCCAGCACCGTGACGCGAGCCTGCTCGAAGTTGGCGGCGATGCTGCGCGCGGCGGTGCCGTCGCCGCCGCCGACGTCCAGCACGTGCGCGAACGCTGGCAGGGTGTTCAACGCGCCCAGGAGCAGCGGCAAGCGGCGGTTCATCACGGTCTGGCCGCGCGCGGCGGTGAAGACCTTCTCGAGCTCCGGGTAGTGCGTCATGCGCTCGTACAGCGTCGCGCCGGAGCCGGGCAGGACTCTCAGTCCTGCGTTGGTGCCCTCGCTCAGCGACGTCGTCAGGTGCGCCCAGGACGGCAGGTACACCTGGCGGATCCAGCCGAAGTCGTCGGGTAGCGGGCTCATCTTCCACGCCAGCGCGCCGGCCGGCACGTAGCCTCCCTGGTCGTCCTTGCGCAGCAGGCCGAACGCCACGCACGCCATCGCGAACAGTCGCATCGAGTGTGGCGGCACGCCGGAGCGGCGTGTCAGTTCGTCCAGGCTCAGGGCCTGCTCGGGGTCGTCTCCGAACAGCTCGGCCAGTCGAAGGTCCTGGCAGGTCTGGCGCAGCTGCTGGTAGATGTAGTCAAAGGAGCGCCACCCCGTCGAGTCCGACTCGAGGAGTTGGTTCATCAGGGCTTTGTCGGCTGGTTGGTTCATGGCTTCTTTCGTCTCAGGAATGGACAGGAAAACGTGCAGGGGCCGTTTATCGCCCTTGCCAGCACGGATGGCGTTTCTCGACGAATGCTTTCGGCCCCTCGCGCACGTCGGCGCTGGCGCGGCGGCGTTGCTCTGCGGGATAGGGCGTGGCGAAGGCCTCGACGAGGCTCAGGTGGGATGAGTGATGGACGGCCTGCTTGATGGCCTGCAGCGACAGCGGTGCACAGCGCAGCAGCGCCTCGACCCAACGCTGCGTGGCGGCTGCCAGCTCCGGTGCGGGCACCACCTCGTTGACCAATCCATGGGCCAGCGCCTCGCGGGCATCGAGGCGATTGCCGGTGAGCAGCAGGCCCATTGCCAGCTTCGCGGGCAGTTGACGGCTCAGCCGGAAGGCGCCGCCGGCGCCCGGGATGAGCCCGAGGCGCGCTTCGGGCAGCGCGAATTCGGCCGACTCCGCGGCGACGATGAGGTCGCAGGCGAGCGCCAGCTCGAAGCCTCCGCCGAGGGCCAAGCCCTGGACCTGCGCGATCAGCGGCTTGCTGAGTCCGAAGCGCTCGGTCAGCCGCGGCCATCCAGGCAGGCCGCGGCTGCCAAAGCTGCTGGCCTGCGTGGGCGCTGCGCCTTGTGCTTCGGTACGCTGGACCAGCTCCTTCAGGTCCTGCCCGACGCAGAAGGCGCGATCGCCGCTGGCGCACAGGACGCCGACCCAGACGTCGTCGTCGCGCTCGAAGTCGTCCCAGATCTCCGCCAGCGCCACGTGGGTCGCCAGGTTCAGCGCATTCAGGACTTCGGGCCGATTCAGAGTGATGGTCGCGACACGGCCGGTCTTGTGATAGAGGACGGATTCAGTCATCGACGACGCTCAGCGGATCCGGATGCAGCGCGACGGTTTCGCGGGAGGCGTCTTCGAGCGAGGCGGCGAGGCGCGTGGGCGCCGCCGCAGCGGGCAGGACGCCGACGTCCGGATCGCGCAGAAAGGCCGCCAGGCGCTGCACGCCCTGGTCGATCTGCCGCGGATCGAGATAGCTGCAGGACAGCCGCAATTCGTTCTGACCGCCACCGTCCAGGAAGAAGCCGCTCATCGGCATCCACAGCACGCCATGGCGGCGCGCGCTCAGGTGCACCAGCTCGGGCGTCACCGGCACGAGCAGTTGCATCCGCACGAAGAAGCCGCCCTCCGGGCAATTCCAGTGCAGCGCGGTGCCGGCCTCGGCGCCCAGATGACGATCGAGCGCCTCCAGCAGAACGCGAAGGTTGCGTCGATACAGCGCAGCCTTGCTCCGCCCGACCGCGTCGAGCGAGCCGCCGTGCTGCAGAATCAGGCCTGCGACCATCGCCTGGCACAGCGGCGACGTGTTGACCGTCACCATGCTCTTGATCGTGGCGAGTTCCTCGGCCAGCACGCCCGCCTCGCCACTGCCGCGCCGCACCGGCTGGTCTGCCACCACGAAACCCAGCCGCAGTCCGGGCAGGCAAATCTTGGCACAGGTGCCGAGGTAGACGACGCGGCCGGTGCTTAGCGGACCGCGCTGGTCCAGCGCCTTGAGGGTGGGCAGCGCGGCCGCGTCCTCCGCGGTGAAGCCGTAGGCGTTGTCCTCGAGGATCAGGAAGTCGTGCGCGTCGGCCAGGCGCAGGAGCTCCTGGCGCGCGGCCAACGACATGCGGGTGCCGCTTGGGTTCGCGAAGTCCGACGCGACGTAGAGCGCCCGCACGCGCCGGCCCTGGCTCCGGGTCTCGATGCACGCCCGCGCTAGCGCTTCGGCGTCCACGCCCCGTCCGTCGGCGGCCTCCGGGATCGGCAGCGTGGGGATGTCGAGGATGCGGGCCGCTCCGCGGATGCCGATGAACGACGGGTTCACGACGGCGAGCAGATCGCCCGGGTCGCGGCACAGCGCGCGCAGCACCAGCAACATGCCCTCCTGCGCGCCCACGGTGACGACGATGTCGCGCGGCCGGGCGTGGATCTGCTGGTCGATCCGCAGCGCGCCGGCCAGGATGTCGTTGATCAGCCCGCGCGCCGCGCCGTATTGGTAGAGCCGCTTGTCGATCGCCGCCGGCGCCAGGCCGTCGACGTCGCGCAGGTGTTCGCGATAACGCTCGATGCAGGCGGCCGGGTCGAAACCCCGTAGGGTCTCGGCGTGGGGTGCCCCGGGCGCGAAGCTGATCGCCGTGGGGTAGAGATCCATCACCTCGTTGAGGAAATTGATCCCGTCTAGGACCGGGTCTTCCAGGCTGGAATGCAGTTGGTTCAGCGCGATCGGTTGCAGGGTCATGTCCGGTCTGCCTTGGTGGAGGTGAGGGCGTCGATCGCCGCGGCTCGCGGCACGCAACTCGCGCTGCCTGCGTGATCGAGGACGTAGTTCGCGGCCTTGGACTGGACGTCCTGGCTGTAGGCGCGATCGGCCTGCAGCTGCGCGAAGTCGGCCATGTAGGCGCGGAACAGCGAGAGCGGTTCCTCGGCCAAGTTCAGGATTGCGCGGTTGGCGGCGACGGCGGGGTTGTCGAGCGCTCGCAACGCCGACTCGATCGCCTCGTCCATGCGCTCGGGCTCGACGACCTCGTCGATGAGCAGCCTTGCCTCGGGATCGCGGGCGTGCACGACATGGCCGTGCAGGATGATCCGGCGCGCCAGCTTGGCGCCCAGGTGTCGACCGAGTCGCAGGTTGGCCACGCCCGGGACGATGCCTTCCTTGGCGGCGGGCAGGCAGAAGTAGCTGTCGGCGGCGGCGACGACGCTGTCGAACACCAGCAGCAGTTGCGTGCCGCCGCCGATGGCGAAGCCGTCCACCGCGGCCAGCCAGGGCTTGCTGATCCGCTGCAGCTGGTTCGCGTCGTCGGCCACCAGCAGGCCCTGGTAGATCTTGCTGATGAAGCCGGTCTCGCGTTCGAGCAGGAACTCCACCAGCGAGATGCGGCCGGCATGCAGGTGTTTGAGATTGATGCCTGCGCTGAAGATCCTTCGGCCCGCGTACTTCGGATGGTTGACCGGGCCGCCCCGGAGGACGCCGACGCGCACTTGCGGGTCCATGAGCGCCAGGTCGCTGGCGACCTCGAGATCGGACACCAGCGCGTCGTCCTCGGCGTTGAGGGTGTCGGCGTTGCAGAGCGTCAGCCAAGCGATACCTTCGCGGCGCTCCAAATGCACGCTGGCCAGCCGCAGCAGGCCTGTGCTGCGGTAGTCAGCCTGCAGCTCGAGGGCACGCGGGCAGGCCATGCGCATGCTCTGCAGCATGTGTTCGCCGACCTGCGGATGACCCAGGAGCTCGGCCAGGAACACCGCCATGTCGCGCTCGTGTCCGTCCTTGTCAGCCTGAGCGCGATGACGCTCGGCACGCATCTGTTCGTCGCTCGGCACCAGGCCGGGAAAGCGGTCAGCAGCGGCGGCGCACAGGGCCGACAGGCGCAGGCGTCGCGTCCCGCCGGCGGTCAGCGCGTCATGGATCGACGGGCCGTAGCAGCGCGCCACGCGTTGGCGCGCCAGGCGCAGGGTACCGAGTAGAGCCTGCGCCTGTTGCGACTGGCCAGCGTCGCGCATCTCCCTGGCCGGCAGTGCGGCCAGAGCCTGGTCGGTACGAGCCACCAACGCCTGCAGCAGCGCGATGTCGGCGGCGAGTTCCACGGTGGGCGTCGAGGCCATCGCGGAAGGCGGCGCGAATGAGGTGGGCGAGGTGGTCATGACACTTGCCGTGGGCTCGGCACGGTGGGTTCGGATCGGGTGCGGAGTTCGGCGGTCAGGGCGTCTGGGTGGCATGGCGCAGGACGCGGTCGCAGGCGGCCAGGTGGGAACCCAGCGCGTCCTCGTAGCTCACGGAGGATGCTTCGAGGATCAGGCGGCGCTGCATGGAGGCGTGCGCCAGGTCGCGTTGGCGCAAGTCCTGGAGCACCGCGCGCGCTGCGGCGCCGACGTTGGCGCAAACCTCGTCGATGAGGCCGTGACGGAGCGCTTCGTGGCTGTCGAGGCGCCGTTCCAGCAGAGCCATTCGACGCGTCAGCGTGACGCCGAGCTGGTTGCTCAGGCGATGCAGGAGCATGCCCGGCAAGGGAGGCTGCCCCGGTTGGGCGAGCCGCAGGTGCGAGGCCTCGTCGACGAGGCGATAGTCGGTGCACAGCAGCAGCGCCAGTCCCAAGCCGCCGATCTCGCCGGTGGCCACGGCCACGGTCACGACGGGCAGGCGCTCGAGCCGCCGCAGCGCGCGTTCCCAATGGTTGACGAGGCCGACGTCGATGGCCGGATGCGCGCCGTCACGATTCGCCTCGGCGGTCCCGCTTCCATCCAGGTGGATGCAGACGAGCGCGTTCGCGCCGGCGTCCTCGCCCTCGTCGCACACGGCGGTGACCTTGTCCACGAGGTCCCGCGAGAGCGGCTTGCCGAGGCTGATCGCGCACTCGATGACGGGATGGCCCGAACCGGCGTGGCCGGGATGGCTGTGCGTGGGCTCGTGGCCCGCGTGAGAAGCAACGCTGTGCATGCTGCGCCTTTGAAGGAAAGAACAAACGGCCGCTGGCGGCGCATGCTCGCGCTGCCAGGCATGGCCTGGATCGAGGTGGAGGAGTGCCTGGGCGTGGGCCGGCTCAGTCGGCACCCACGGCATGCGCGCGGTCGCCATCGGGCCAGCGCAGCAAGGCGGTCTCGATGGTCGAACCGGGGCCCATGGTCATCATGACGCCGTAGTCGCCGGGACGGGCTCGCCGCTCGGCGAGCAGGCGCTCATACGAGAACAGGAAGGAGCCGCTCGAGACGTTGCCGTAGTCGCGCAGCACGCCACGGGTGTGGCGCACGTCGTGCTCGGTCAGTCCGAGGTTGATCTTGACGGCGTCGATGACCTTCTTGCCGCCCGAATGGACCAGCCAGTGATCGATCTGGCTTCGACGCAGCTGACGCGAGCGTAGCAGGCGGTCGATGGCCTCCTCGGCATTCGCGCCGACTACATACGGCACGGCCGAATCCAGGCTGAACGAGAACTTGCCGAAGTCGTCGTCCCAGTCGAAGCGCATCGCGTCCACCGCATCGGAGATGACGTGGCTGGCGAAGGCCTCGAGACTCGGGGCTCGCGCCGCCGCGGCCTGGACGCCGGCGTTCGGCCCGGCGCACAGGGCGACCGCAGCCGCGCCGTCGCCAAAGAGGGCGTTGACGACGGCGACTTCCATGCGCTCGTCATAGACGTAGGCAGCCGAGCAGATCTCCACGCACAGCATCACGGCGATCTTGCCGGGGTTGGCGGTCGCCCACGACGACACCACGTTCATCCCGTTGAGGCCAGCGTTGCAACCCATGCCAACGACGTCCGATCGACTGGTGCTCCTGCGCAGACCCAACTCCTTGATCAGCAGCGCGCTCAGGCCGGGAACGAGGAAGCCGGTGGTGGTGACCACGCACAGGTAGTCGATGTCGAGCAGGTCGAGATCGGCCTCTTGAAGGCACTTGCGAAGTGCTTCGGCACCCACCTGCAAGGCCATCGACCGGTGCTTGGCGAGGAGTGCCGACTGCGACTCTGTGGCCGGTCCGCCCGCGGGATCGGCTTCGGGCAGGCAAAGGTAGCGCCGCTCGATGCCGCCGCTCAGCAGCATGTTTCGGATGCGCTTGTCCCGGATATCGTAGCGATCGATCAGATCCTGCTGGGAATATGACCGCTGTGGCGTGGCGGTGCCCACGCCCAAGATTCTTGCTTTTGCCGGGGACGGGGTCTTGGCGTTTGACATCGCCGATCGGTGAATACCCGAGGCGAGCGCCCGTTTCTCATCATCATCTATGGCGAGCACCACACGGGCGGGCCCCGCCACGTCGTCTGGTGGCGCACTATTCGCGAATTGCATGCTGCTCCCTAGTTCAGCTACGGCTGCCGGAACGTTCTTGTGTCGACGTATACCTGGCGGCCATTCTTCGCCAACGCCGCCTTTTGAGGTAGGCCTTGGCTACAGCTGAAAAGAATAGCATGGCCGGACGCCGCGTTTTTATTCAACCCGGCGAATAAGTATTAGGGTTGCGCACTTCAGGCAGGTTTGATATTCGCGCGGCGCGCGCTCTTTCGTAATGACGATGTCGAGATTGCTGTCGAGCAGGGCGTTAGCTTGTACTGGCCTCGCCGTGTCGCGCGAAAAAGTTTGCGTTCACTATCCTTCAAGCTGGCTTTGCTTCGATGAATGTGATGCGAAAGCTTCGTTTGCCGCAGTCGCTTGGCGTTGCTGCCATGCATGTATGACACCTTCAAGAAAGCCGCTTCGGAGCTTCGTTACCAAAATCAAGGTATTGACAATGCTTACGCTGGCCGATATATGAATTCCGCGACGTGGATGTGAAACTAAACGTAACTTCAAATTTTGTCGGGAATCGTCTCGCTAGAATCATTTAGTCCCTGTCAAGGACATGCTCGCGCGTGGCAACCACGAATGACGAGCGAATGCACAAACAAATAGATCATTCCAGCTCGTCCTGCCAGCCAGGCGAGCCAGGGGAGCAAATTGAAATTTTCGCCTATTGGCTTCAGCCAAATCGGCAGCGCTTTGTCCGTTATTCCGCGCGACGGCGTTTGCAAATCCACTTCTTTTTCTTTTTCGGAAAAACGGAGAAACGTCCTTGCGCAAATTGGATATTGCGCGTTTTCCGCCGCGCGAACGAGACTTTCATATCAGCCTCGGCGACGCATCCCAGTGATCTGTAACGTTTGAATCGGAAGTATCACCAAGCCGACGAGGCAGCAATGAAACTAACCGAAGCAGAAACCCTGGAATTGCAGAAGCGCGCGCGCGCAAGGACGGGCCGGGCCGATTCCGCCCGCCATGCGCGCCTGATCCTGTTGCTGGCCGAAGGGCTGACCTGGGCGGAGATCCGGTCCAAGCTCGACTGCAGCGACAGCTTCATCGACCGTTGGAGCGCGCGGTTCGCACAGGAGCGCCTGGCCGGGCTGTTCCCCCGCAACGCCGGACGCGAGCGTTACAAGGTGACCGACGATTTCGAAGCCCGCGTCCTAGCGCACACGACCCGCTGCGTGCCCGCGGACGGCTCGAAGCACTGGTCGACGCGCAAGCTCGCCGCCGAACTCGGCGGCGGCGTCTCACACATGACGGTGGCGCGCATATGGGCCAGGCACAGCATCCAGCCGGATCGTCTGGCGAACGGCCTGGAGGACGACGCGGCCAACCTCGCGATCAAGTCCGTCGACGTGATCGGGCTGTACCGCAATGCGCCGGCGCACGCCGCCGTGTTCGGGGTCGACGAGAGCGGCCACTGCCATCCGGCGCCGTTGCCGGCGCGCGCGCGTACCGGGCGCCGTGCGCCCGTGCAGGTCGGGCAGGGCATGCGCTCGTTGCAAGCAGTCCTCGATGCCGAAGCCGGCGAGGCGCCGGTCGCGGCGGCTCGCCACACGTCGGCCGAGTTCGTGGCCTTCCTCACCGACATCGTGGCCAACCAGCCGGGCGGCCGGGCGATCCACGTCATCGCCGGCGAGGCGGCCGCGCGCAAGTCGCGGCCGGTCGACGCGTTCCTGGGCGCGCATCCCCGGGTCCGCATGCACTTCAGCGCGACCCACGATGCCTGGCTCGACCAGGTCGAGCCGTGGTTCGCCGCGATCGAGCGCGACATCGTCGCGACCGGCGTGTACACCGAGCTGGACTTCGAGCCGGCGCTGATGCGACACCTGCGCCAGGACAACTGGCGGCCTGGGCCCGTGAAATGGAAATACGTCGATCCCAATCGGCAGCACGGCATCGACCCAGGCACCGCAAGACGCCTGGCCACCGCCTCATCGCGCGCAGATGGGGCATGACGCATCGGACGTGGCGCTAGCTCCGACGTTGCGTCGCGCACCAAATCCTTCACATCACATGATGAAGTCACACACAGCGATCCACCAAGAGCCCGTTGATCAAGCGAGCCGGAACGCCGTACGCGCGTCCGCCGCACTCGCCAGTCCGCCGAAGGCGCGCAGCCCGTGGCATCGCCGCGGCGCCCATCACGGCATCGGCCAGGCGATTGCGACGGCCCGGGCGCCGGCGACCTTCGGCGAACTGCTTCAGGGACGCGACCCGCTCTCGGGCCACGACTTCCTGGTGACGCTGCCCATCACGCTGCAGTCGGTTGCACGGTACTGCGGCTTCGAGAAGTCGACCGCGCTCTACGTCTTCCCCGCCGACAAGGCCAAGTCGCTCAAGGCGGCGCGCCTGTTCCTGCAGAAGTTCGGTATCGACAGCGGCGGGATCCTGCAGATCTCCAGCGGCGTGTCCGAGGGCAAGGGCCTGGCCAGTTCGTCGGCCGACATCGTCGCGACACTGCGGGCCCTGGCGAACTACTTCGACGTCTCCCTCGGCCTGGACGACATGCTCGAGATCATCCGCCAGATCGAGCCCACTGACGGCGTGATGTTCGACGAGTCGGTTGCGTTCTTCCATCGCCGAGTCGAACTCGGCGCGGTCATCGGCAAGCTGCCGCGCATGTGCATGCTGGCCATCGACGAGGGCGGCATGATCGACACGGTTTCGTACAACAAGCGCCATTTCGACTTCTCTGACGAAGAGAAGCACGCCTACGGCGCCCTGCTGGACGACATCACGGCGGCCATCCGCGATGGCGACGTGCGCGCGATCGGAAGCGCCGCCACCGCCAGCACGCGACTGCACCAGAAACGAAACCGCAAGGAGACGTTCGCGGAACTGGAACGGATCCTGGCGGAGGTCGAGGCCGACGGCATTGTCAACTGCCACAGCGGCACGCTGATCGGCTTGTGCTTCGATGCAAGCCATCCTGAGTCGCTCGACAAGATCTCGCGCGCAGAAGTCGCGCTCGGAAGTGCGCTGCAGAAGCGCGTATTCAGGTTTTTCACGAACTAAGCCTTCATATGAACAAAGCTACCCCGCGTCCGGCGTTCGACGAGGAACGAGTTTCGAGCGCGCTGGCGCGCCCGCGCATCGTCAGCCTGAGCCGCAACCTGCAGGCCGTCAGTCTGGACGTGATGAAAATCATTCCCGCGCGCCACATCCTTCACCAGGCCTGGCAGCTGGGGCGCATTGATGCCGGTACCACCATCGTCGAATCGTCCAGCGGCAACTTCGCGCTCGGGCTGGCGATCGTCTGTCGCGAAATGGGTCTGAAACTGCACATCGTGGGCGACCCCGCGATCGACGCCTCCCTGCGCCGCATGCTCTGCAACCTCGGCGCCATCGTCGACATCATCGAAAAGCCGGACGCATTCGGCGCCTACCAGCGCTTGCGCCTCGAGCGGGTCGCGCAGGTGCTGGCGGACAACCGCGATGCCTATTGGGTCCAGCAATACGACAACCCCGCCAATCCACAAGCGTACGGTGAGCTCGCGGCGACCATTGTCGAGGCCGCAGGCTCAGAGTTCGACTTGGTCGCGGCGGTCGGCTCGGGCGGTTCCTCGGTCGGACTCGCCACCGCTTTGCGTGCGCTCGACGCACGCATCACGCTGACCGCCGTAGATACCTACCGCAGCATCCTGTTCGGGCTGCCGGACGGCAAGCGTACCCTGCGCGGCCTTGGCAACAGCGTGATGCCCAAGATCCTTGACCACACGCAATTCGATCAGGTTCACTGGATGACGAGCGCGCAAGGCAACCGCGCCGCCATTGAGCTACACGCTCAGCACGGCCTGTTCTGCGGCCCGACCAGCGGCGCGGCCCACCATGTCGCCGCACATAAGGCAGCCACCAACCCCGGACGCCGGGTCGTCTTCATCGCGCCTGACACCGGATACCGTTACCAGGACACCATCTTCAACGAGGACTGGCTGCGCGCGAATGGCGAATATGCGGATAGGTCGCAGCGTGAGCCGTTCGTCGTGAGCCACCTCGACCAGGTCGCGCCGGAGCAGATTTGGAGTTGCATGGATTGGCACCGCCGCTCGCTCGACGACGCCAGTTGGCAAGCGTCTTCCCGTGAATCGGAGCTGACGTCGTGAGCATCTTCGTCTTCATCGAGAGCAACACTACCGGCACCGGCGCGCTCTTCCTGCGCAAGGCGATCGAACGCGGGCTTACGCCATACTTCCTGACCAGCCGGCGCAGCAAGTACCCATTTTTGGACGAATTGCACGTGGTGACGATCTCGATCGACACGTCCGACGCCGACAAGGTACTCGAATTCGTGTCCAAGCTTGACGATGTAGCGGGAGTGTTCTCGTCCTCGGAGTACTTCATCGAAATTGCGAGCGACGTGGCAACCCGCCTCGGCCTGAAGACCGGCAACTCGGCGGCCATTCGCACCTGCCGGGACAAAAAGCAACTCGTCGAGGCGCTGGACGCACGTGGCGTCAACGTGCCGCGATCATTCGACCTGTCGCTGTGGGACCTGACTCGCGACCATGTCGTGGACCTACCGTATCCGGTCGTTGTCAAGCCGCGCACCGGCTCCGGAAGTGTCAACGTCCGGCTTATCGAGAACGTCGAGGAAGTGCTCGAGCATTGCGAGAGGATGCGCAAGGATGGCGAAGTTTCCGCGCTAGTCCAAGAGTACGTCCGCGGAACAGAATACTCAGTCGAGACGCTGACCATTGACGGTCGAACCCAGGTGCTCGGCATCGTGCGCAAGCACCTGGGGCCTGAGCCGCTGTTCGTCGAGGTTGGTCACAGCTTCCCGGCCCGGCTCGACGTCGATGAGCGCACGACGATCGAGCAGGTCGTTCTACGGGGACTGAGGGCGGTGGGCTTCGCATTCGGGCCCGCGCACACCGAATTGAGGTTGCAGGACGGCAAGGCGACCATCATTGAAATCAATCCGCGCCTGGCCGGCGGGTTGATCCCATTGCTCCTGGACGAGGTTTTCGAGAGCGACCTGCTGGACCAGATTCTTGGCATGTGGATTGGCGCGTGCGGCATGAAGGACTTCACCGCCAAGCGCTACGGAGCCATCCGCTTCGCCCTGCCGGCGGCCCCGGGCATGCTTATCGAGCCGATTAGCCTAGGCCCGGAGGCCGACGGCCACGCGAGCTTGCGTGTCTTCCACGTCATGAGGAAGGTAGGTGATCACCTCACCTTGCAGGGCGACTTTCGCGATCGGGTAGCCGCCGTAATTTGCACGGACAACCAACACGAAGCCGTGGAGGCCTTCTCGGACCGCGTCGTGGCGAACTTGCGACTGGTCGTCCACGCCGTCGCCGTCGAGCCGGCCTCCCGCCCCGCTCGGGGCCTGCCGCCCGCTCTGCAGTCCATCATTTACGGCAGTGAGGTGGGAAACAGCCAGACGTCCACCGACCTCGACCGCCTCTTCGAGGTCAACGAGGCCCATCTCATCATGCTGGGGCAGTCTGGGCTGGTGAGCACGCCTAAGATTGCGCGCCTGCTCGAAGGCCATCGCAAGCTCAGACTTGACGGCTACGAAGACCTGCGATGGCGTCCGCGCCCGCGCGGCCTCTACATGATGCTCGAAGCGCGCTTGATGGAGCTGCTGGGAGACGACGTCGGTGGAGTGCTGCAGACCGGCCGCTCGCGCAACGATATCAACGCCACCGTCACGAAGCTGATGCTCCGTGATGCTGTCACGCGCGTGTTCAACTCGGTTTGGCGGTTGCGCGCCAGCCTAGTTTTCAGGGCGTCGCAGGAAAGCGATCAGCCGTTCCCTCTTTACAGCCAATACCAGCCGGCGCTGCCGGGCACCTTCTCGCACCAACTGCTGGCGTTCGAGCAGGCGCTGGCCTGCGAGTCGCGCGCGCTGTTGGATCTGCTCAAGGAGATCAACGTTTGTCCGATGGGCGCTGGCGCCGGGGGCGGAACGACGCTGCCGATCGACCAGGAACTGGTCTGCAAGCTGCTTGGTTTCGCCAGTCCCTCGGTCAACAGCCTGGACGCCGTGGCCAACAGGAGTGGCGTGGTGCATTTCCTCTCGGCGATGAACGCGATTGCTTTGTTGCTCTCCCGGATGGCGCAGGACATGCAAATGTGGACGACGATGGAGTCTCATCTGGTGCGTCTGCCCGACGATCTCTGCGGCGGGTCCTCCGCGTTGCCGCAGAAAAGAAATCCGTTCCTCATCGAATTCATGAAGAGCCGCGCCACCACGCCGCTGGGCGCGTTGACGACCTGTTCGGCGGTGATCGGCAAGACCCCCTTCACCAATTCGTTCGAAGTCAGCTCCGAGGTCAACCGTCTCGTCTCCGAGTCGGAGCAGTCGGTCTGCGACGTCGCAACCGTCGCGACAGCACTTATCGACGGGCTGGAGGTAGACGGTGAACGCGCTGACAGCCAACTGCGCGGCAGCGCCGTCTCGGCGATGGCTGTCACCGAGGCGATCACACTGCGTGGCGAGCTGAGCTTCCGAACGGCGCACACGCAGGTCGGCGATGTGCTGCGGACGAACTCTCAGTCCCCTGAGAACACATACCAGGCGTTGTTGGGTCTCGACCACGCCTTCATGGCGCGGCCACCGCTCGCATGGGCTCTCAGCCATCAATACGGAGGTGGCCCCGGAGCGTTGGGCCCTCGTGAAGGCCTCTCTCACGCTTGCACCGCCCTCGCAGACGACGCCACGACTTTCGAGCAATTCAGCAACGCCTGGCGCCGAGCCGCGTCAATGCGTCAGTTGGCTGTCGAACAAATGGTAAGTGTCTGATTGAGGGCGCCCCACGTAGGCTTCGAGTTACGGCGCTGTCGCGCGGCACCAGCGCTTCTAGAAATTCGTGATTGGTCGCATCCCTGAATTGATGCTTGCCCGCTTCGCTTCGTTGAATTTGGCAGTCCGAATGTCGCTGATGGGCCGACAGCCGCTGAAAGCAGCGCCGGACAGGGGGTCGCTCGACGGGCGAAGCGGGCGGCGGAGCATTCAAACGCTGCCAGCCGAGGTTCTGGCGACGGGGTTCGGATCTCCAGGCGCCGCGAATGACTGGAGTGCTCTGTTGGACAGGTTCACGAGATCGTTCGACATGTACTTCCTCCGATTGGCTGTTCCGCTTTGATGACTCGGTGCCGGCCTACTTCGCCGCGAATCGCGGCAGCTCCACCGGCAGCGTGATCGGTGCCCCGACGGCGTCGGTGCCCGCGATGGTCTTGAGTTGAACCGCCTGCGAGTAGGTCAGGTTGCCGAGGGT
>FSZR01001978.1_pt1 | contig 35638 bp, 26 predicted proteins | sample 1638781 | NCBI WGS metagenome assembly FSZR01 (sample SAMEA3914813, study PRJEB12502) | metagenome | biome: forest; material: soil | place: Canada | collected 2011-07-07 | depth 0.3 m | reverse complement strand
GCGACGTATTGCGAGCACGAAACCTCGCCGCAGGCCACCGCGCACTTCGGGCACCACGCGCACGTGCACAAGGCGGGCGACGCGAAGAAGGCCGTCGCAGACAAGTTCGCTGTCGACGATGACTGCAGCTACTGCCATGCGGGACACGTTGCCCTCATTGCGACCGCCTGCGCCCTGATCCCGCCGCAGGCCACCGCTTCGGCAGAATTCTCGCAGCCGTCCTTGCGCGGTTCCGCGCCGGCCAGGGCGCCCGACCGCCCACAGTGGCTTCGTCTCGCCTAGCCGGCGAGACGGGAGTTCTCCAACCCCTTTTTCCGTCTCGTCGAATTCTCGGTTCCAACCAATGAGATTCGATGCGAAACCTTCTTTTGCCGCTCGGGCTGGCGGCGCTATTGCTCAGCCCCTTGGTCGCGCCGGCGCAGCGTGCGACGACGCCTCTTTCCCATGTACCCCGGCTGACGCTTGAAATCGCGCAAGACCTGGCAGCGACGCGCAGCGTCGAGCTCGCGGCGGCGCAGCGCGAGTTGGACGCCTCGGACGGCGGCGTCCAGCAGGCGGGAGCGCCGCGCAACCCGGAGCTGAACGCCACTGTCGAAGACACGCGCTCGGCCACGCGTACGACCACGACGACCCTCGGTATTCCGCTGGAGCTGGGTGGAAAGCGCGCGGCGCGCGTCGGCGCTGCCGAACGTTCTCGCGACCTGGCCCGCGCTCAGTTGGCGGAAGCGAGATCAAAGGTACGCGCCGGAGTCATCTCGGCGTACTTCTCGATCGTTGTCGCGCAGGAGCGCGTCAAGCTCGCAAGCGATTCGGCGGATCTGGCCGCACGTGCGGCGGATGTCGTCGCCAAGCGGGTTGCCGCGGGCAAGACGTCGCCAGTGGACGCCACTCGCGCGCGAGTCGACGCAGCGAATGCACAGCTCGAGCTCGCGGACGCCCGTGCCGAATTGTCTTCAGCCAAGCAGGCGCTCGCGACCACATGGGGCGCCACCTCGCCGCATTTCGATGCAGTGGATGGCGAAATCGGTGTGGCCCCGGTCAGGGCTCCAGCGTCCGACCTGCTGCAGCAAGTCGAGGCTGCTCCTGCGCTCGTCTCCAGTCGCATCGAAATCGACCGTCGCAAGGCGGTCGTGGGCGTTGAGCGAAGCAAAGCTGTCCCGGACTTGGTCGTGAGTGCTGGTGTCAAGCGCGACAACGAGCTGGGCCGGACGCAGGCCGTCATCGGAATCTCGATTCCACTTCCCCTGTTCGACCGCAACCAGGGTGCCGTCTACGAGGCGTCCCGGCGGGCTGAAAAGGCACAAGACGACTACGAGGCAGCCCGCGTTCACCTCATTGTCGAGGTGAACCAGGCGGCCACGCAGTTGGCCACGGCGCAGACGTCGCTTCAAACCATCCGCGAGACGGTGCTTCCTGCGGCCCAGCAGGCCTATGAGGCATCCACAACGGGCTTCGAGGCCGGCAAGTTCGGCTTCCTGGACGTCATCGACTCGCAGCGCTCCTTGCTCCAGGCGCGAGCGCGCTACTTGAACACGCTGTCTTCCGCCTGGCAGGCGTCGACGGCCATCGACCGACTTCTCGGTCGGTAAGGAACTCCCATGGCCATTTCAAGGAAGCAACAAATCGCGATGACCGTCATCGTCGTCCTCGGCGTGTTCGCCGCCGGCGCGGTGCTCATGACAGAACGCCACAAGACCGGAGAAGAGGCCGAAACGGCCGCTGCCGCTCCATCAGGAACAGCGCCAGCCGCGGGCAACGCGCCGACCAGGCCGGCAAACGAAGTGCACGAGGTCAGGCTGGACGAATCTCAGGTGAAGAAGGCGAACATCGGCATTCAGGTCGCCGCGCCGGGCAACATCCAGACGGTCTCTCGATTCCAGGGGGAAGTGCGCTTCGACGACGACCGTACCGCGCACGTCGTGCCGCGCCTGGCAGGCGTGGCTGAAGCCGTACCGGCCAATCTCGGCGAGAACGTCAAGAAGGGACAGGTCCTGGCGATCATCGCGAGCACCTCGCTATCGGAGCAGCGAAGCGAACTGCTCACCGCGCAACGGCGGAGGGCAGCAGCCAGGACAACCTACGACCGCGAGAAGAAGCTCTGGCAGGACCAGATTTCGGCCGAGCAGGACTACCTGCAGGCCCGGACTGCGCTGCAGGAGGCCGACATCGCGCTTCAAAACGCACAGCAGAAGCTCGCCGCGGTTGGTGCCGGTGGTAGCTTCACTGGAAGCGACGCTCTCAACAGGTTCGAAATCCGTGCGCCGTTCGACGGGACCGTCGTCGAGAAGCATCTGGCACTCGGAGAGGCAGTCAAGGAGGATGCCAGCATCTTCACCGTCGCCGACCTCGGCACCGTCTGGGCGGAATTCGCGGTCGCGCCAAAGGACTTGGCGACAGTGCGCGTGGGCCAAAAGGTCGTGGTGTCGTCGTCGGCCTTCGAAAGCAAGGTCGAAGGTGTCGTCTCCTATGTCGGCGCATTGCTCGGCGAGCAGACTCGCACGGCTCGAGCACGCGTGACGCTGACCAATCCGCAGGGGGCGTGGCGTCCCGGCCTGTTCGTGACGGTTGCCGTTCTCGGAGATGACCAGGCAGTTCCGTTGGCGGTCAGTGTGGACGCCATCCAGACCATCGGAAGCCAGCAGGTGGCCTTCAAGGCCGTGCCCGGCGGGTTCGTGGCGACAGCGGTCAAGGTCGGCCGCACCGATGGCAAGAACGTCGAGGTGCTCGCCGGGCTCAAGCCCGGCGACAAGGTCGCCTCTTCCAACACGTTCGTCCTCAAGGCAGACCTCGGCAAGTCCGGCGCTGCAGAAGAGTGAGCGGAGGACAAACCCATGTTTGAACGCATCATTCGCTTCTGCATCGAGCAACGTTGGCTCGTCATGCTGGTCGTCGCGGGCATGGCGGCCTTGGGCGTCTACAGCTATACGAAGCTGCCCATCGATGCTGTCGTCGACATCTCGAACGTCCAGGTCGTCGTCAATACGCAGGCCGCAGGCTACTCGCCGCTGGAAACCGAGCAGCGCGTCACTTATCCCATCGAGACCGTCATGGCGGGTTTGCCGGGACTCGAGGAGACGCGCTCGCTGTCTCGGTACGGCCTCTCGCAGGTCACGGTCATCTTCAAGGACGGCACGGACATCTACTTCGCGCGTCAGCTCGTGAACCAGCGGGTCCAGGAAGCCCGCGACCGATTGCCCCCGGGCGTCACGCCAAGCATGGGTCCCATCTCGACGGGTCTCGGAGAAATCTTCCTGTGGACGGTCGAGGCCGACACGGGCGCGATGAAAGCCGATGGCTCGGCCTACACGCCCACCGATCTGCGCGAGATTCAGGACTGGGTCATCAAGCCCCAACTGCGCAACGTCGCCGGCGTCACCGAAATCAACGCCATCGGAGGATTCGAGCGACAGTACGTGGTCGCGCCAAGCCTCGAGCGCCTTGGCGCCTACGGCCTGAGCCTGGCTGACGTCGTCAACGCGCTGGAGAAGAACAACGCGAACCAGGGTGCGGGCTACATCGAACGCCGCGGCGAGCAGTATCTGGTTCGCGCACCGGGCCAGGTGCGGTCGATGGACGACATCCGCGACGTCATCGTCGGCACGGCGCAGGGCCAGCCCATCCACGTGCGCGACATCGGCTCGGTCGACCTCGGTCGCGAGCTTCGAACGGGCGCAGCCACCGCCAATGGCCAGGAGGTCGTGCTCGGGACGGTATTCATGCTGATGGGCGAGAACAGCCGAACCGTCGCGCGTGCCGTCGACACGCAGATGAAGGCCCTCAACAAGACTTTGCCTGCCGGGGTCAGGGCGGTCACGGTCTACGACCGGACCGTCCTGGTCGACAAGGCCATCAAGACGGTCCAGAAGAACCTGCTCGAGGGCGCGGCGCTGGTCATCGCCGTGCTGTTCGCATTCCTGGGCAACTTCCGGGCCGCGCTCATCACGGCGATGGTCATCCCGCTCTCGATGCTGTTCACGTTCAGCGGCATGGTGCGCTACGGCATCAGCGCGAACCTGATGAGTCTTGGCGCCCTCGATTTCGGCATCATCATCGACGGAGCTGTCGTCATCATCGAGAACGCCGTCCGCAGGCTGGCACACGCCCAGGAGCACCGCGGGCGTTCCCTGAATCGCTCAGAGCGATTCCACGAGGTGTTCGCCGCAGCGAAGGAGGCGCGACGACCGCTATTGTTCGGGCAGCTCATCATCATGGTCGTCTACATCCCCATCCTGGCGCTCTCGGGCGTGGAAGGGAAAATGTTCCATCCAATGGCCTACACCGTGCTGCTGGCGTTGCTCGGCGCGACGATTCTGTCGGTCACGTTCGTGCCAGCGGCCGTCGCCTTGTTCATCGGGGAGCGCGTCGCTGAAAAGGAGAATCGCCTGATGGCAATGGCTCGCCGTGCGTACGAACCTGCGCTGAAGACGATGCTGGGCAACGCGCCTGTCGTGCTCACGTTCACCGCGGTGGTTGTGGTGTTGTGTGCGGCCGTGGCCACCAGGCTGGGAAGCGAGTTCGTTCCGAACCTGAACGAAGGCGACTTCGCAATCCAGGCCTTGCGCATCCCCGGAACAAGCCTGACGCAGTCGGTCGAGATGCAGCGCCAGCTCGAATCCACCCTGAAGGCGAAGTTTCCGGAAATCGAGCGCATCTTTGCGCGCACGGGTACGGCGGAAATCGCGGCCGACCCGATGCCGCCGAACGTCTCGGACGGCTACATCATGCTCAAGCCGACAGAGCAGTGGCCGCAGCCGCTCAAGACGCGCGACGAATTGCTCGAGGCCATCCGCGCGGAGGCGGCAAAGGTGCCGGGTAACAACTACGAGTTCTCGCAGCCGATCCAGTTGCGATTCAACGAACTCATCTCGGGCGTCCGCTCGGACGTGGCCGTCAAGCTGTTCGGTGACGACAACGACGTTCTGAACGAGACATCCGCCAGGATTGCCACCGCCCTGGAGAAGGTTCAGGGGGCAACCGAGGTGAAGGTCGAGCAGACGACCGGCCTGCCGATGCTCTCGGTGAACATCGACCGCGCGAAGGCGGCGCGCTACGGCTTGAACATCACCGACGTCCAGGAGACCGTCTCCACGGCGGTCGGAGGCCGCGAGGCCGGCACGTTCTTCCAGGGCGACCGACGTTTCGACATTCTCGTGCGCCTGCCGGACGCGGTCCGCGAGGACGTGGAGGCGCTGCGCCGGCTGCCCATTCCCCTGCCGCAAGGTAGCGAAGCCGCGCGCGGCACGTACATCCCACTCGGAGAGGTTGCCGCGCTGGAGCTGGCTCCGGGCCCGAACCAGGTCTCGCGCGAGAACGGCAAGCGCCGCGTCGTCATCAGCGCAAACGTGACCGACAGGGACCTGGGCTCGTTTGTTGCCGACGCTCAGCAGGCGGTCGCCGCCGTGAAGGTGCCGGCAGGCTACTGGACGGCCTGGGGCGGCACGTTCGAGCAGTTGCAGTCCGCTTCGCAGCGCCTGCAAATCGTCGTGCCGCTCGCCCTGGCAATGGTCTTCGTCCTTCTCTTCACCATGTTCGGCAACATCAAGGATGGCCTGCTCGTGTTCACCGGCATACCGTTCGCGCTGACCGGGGGTATCCTGGCCCTGTGGCTGCGCGACATTCCCCTGTCGATTTCCGCGGCGGTCGGGTTCATCGCGCTGTGCGGCGTGGCCGTGCTCAACGGCCTCGTGATGCTGTCCTTCATTCGCAGCCTGCGAGACGAAGGCAAGACGTTGGATGAGGCGGTTCGGGAAGGCGCGCTCACTCGCCTGCGCCCCGTCCTAATGACCGCGCTCGTCGCATCCCTGGGCTTCGTGCCGATGGCTATCGCCACCGGCACCGGCGCTGAGGTTCAGCGCCCGCTGGCCACCGTCGTCATCGGAGGCATCCTGTCATCGACCACCCTGACACTGTTGGTGCTGCCGGTTCTGTACCGGCTGTTCCACCGGCGCGACGAAGACCAAGAAACGGAATCGTCGCCGACACATCTGCTGCCGAAGGAAGCCGCATGACCGCAGAGCATTCGTACGACCACAACGGCGACCATGAGGAAGGCGGGGCTGCGCGTGGACATGAACAGGGACCCTTGGGACACGCCGGGCACGACCATACGGCGGGGGCCAACGAGAAATCGCTCAAGATTGCGCTGGCCTTGACCACCGTCTTTCTACTGGTCGAGCTTGCAGGCGGCTTCATCGCCCGCAGCCTTGCGTTGCTCTCGGACGCAGCACACATGTTCACGGATACGGCTGCCCTGGCCATCGCGCTCATGGCCATCCACATTGCGAAGCGGCCGGCAGACGAGAAGCGCACGTTCGGCTACCACCGTTTCGAAATCCTGGCAGCGGCTTTCAACGCGATGCTGCTGCTGGTCGTGGCGGCCTATATCCTCTGGGAGGCCTACCTTCGACTCAAGGCGCCTCCGGAAGTCGGGTCGAGCCTGATGCTTGGCATCGCCATCGTCGGCTTGGTCGTCAACCTCTTGAGCATGAAGGTGTTGCGCGGCGGCCAGGAGGAAAGCCTCAACGTCAAGGGCGCGTACCTGGAGGTCTGGGCAGACATGATTGGCTCCATTGGGGTCATCCTCGGGGCGGTCCTCATCAAGTTCACGGGTTGGTCGTGGGTCGATTCGGCGGTGGCCGTCCTCATCGGCCTCTGGGTCGTTCCCAGGACGGTGACGCTGCTGAAGTCCAGCATCAACATCCTCCTTGAAGGCGTTCCAGAGGACGTTGACCTGGCGAAGGTCAAGGAGGCGCTTCTTGGCGTGCCAGGGGTGAAGAGTCTTCACGACCTGCACGTCTGGTCAGTGACCAGCGGCAAGACCACGCTGACGGTTCATCTGGTGACGGAGGCGGCGATGGACGGCCAGGCCGGCGTCCTTGCGACAGTGCGGCAGCGGCTTGCTGACGACTTCGGTATCCACCACGTCACCGTGCAATGCGAAGTCAAGGCATGTGACCAGAACGATGAGACAGACCATTTCAAGGCTGGCGCTGCCAGCTGAGTTTGGCAACGACGATGTCGCGCATGGCGATTCAGGTGGTCGAGTGAACTCCAAAATGTGGTGAATACTTGTGGCTCCTCGCCCGTCGGGTCGTTCGCGGCGGGGCTGTCTGTCCGGAACGCTTCGTTCGCTTGAGGAGGCTGATGCATTCGCGTCGCCGGCCTGGTTATCGGACCGCGCAGGAACTGCTCTCGAATCCGCGTGCTGCGGTCGGAAATGCAGACGCGGTGTCAAACGAGGTACTTTGAAATGACCTGCGTTGAATCTCAAACGCCACCCAAGGAACAGAAACCATCGCGAACTTTGGGCCAGGCGCGAGTGGCTCCCAGGGAAGGTGCGTGAGACCCCTCTTGCGAGGCTATCGGATCGCCATGCAGGCGCTTTTTTGACTTTGCATCACGCCGGGGCTCAGCGCTCGCGCACCTTGCACATGATGCGAGCCTTGGTCGCGCACATCGAGATGAACAGACCAGGCCGCTCTGTCATGGACCGAACGTTTTGCGGCGCGCTCTGAAACTGAAGGCCTAGCCCGCCGCGGATCGCCTCCGCGCCTTCAGCGTCGCCGCTTTGCCGTCGCCGCCTTGGGCGCCGGGCTGGTCGCGGCGGCCTTGCGCGGCTTGCTGCCCGGGTGCGGCGCGGCATTCGTGGCGCTGTCCACGATCTGCCGCATCGGCACGAGGCACGCCGTCTGCGCCAGGCTCAGGCACTGGCGGCACTGGCTGGTCACCTGCAGGCCGTCGGCGTTGAAGATCAGGACTCCCAGCGGCGCGTAGTGGTGGACGATGCCTTGCGGCGCCTGCCACGCGTCCGCCGCGCCCTGGGCCGGCCAGAGGATGCCCTGCGTGGCGACGCGGGCGGGGATGAGCCAGTAGTCGCCGCTGTGGTACTCGCCGCCGTTGTCGAACGCCACCTGGATGCCGTCCTCGAGGTCCAGCCACGTCAGCGGCGTGCCGTTCGATTCGACGATGGGTACGGCGCCGGCGTCGAGCGACACGATGTCGCTGCCGCGCTGGTCCCAGCGCCGCAGCCGGGGGTTGGACAGCGTGTCGGACCAGGCCATCAGGGTGCCGCCGGGCACGCTGGCCTGGTCGACCACCAGCTGGTCGCCGTCGACCGCCGAGAGGCGCACCAGCTGGCCCGGCTCGCCGGCGAGTTCCAGCCCGTCGTGCGACAACTCGATCCAGTCGCCCGCCGAGAAGCCGCGCGAGCTGGAGGCGCTGAGCGACGGCGCGCCGTCGGTGCCCCCCATCCCGAGCCAGCGCGCCGCCACGCTGCCGTTGTCGCGCGACCACTTGAAGCTCGCGCCCGATCCGGCGCTGCCGCCGTGATGCACCTCGACGCGGTACAGGTGGTTCTCGACGCCTCGATAGGCCGCGTCGGGCGACACGATGCAGGCGTCGGTGTACGCCGTGCCGGGGTCGACGCGCGCCGTCATGCGGCCGCTGCCCAGGCCGGTCAACGTCGGCAGCGGCGTGCCGCAGGGCGTCTGGTTCTGGCTCAGCGGGCCCCAGTGCTCGTTGTCCCACGGCAGGGCCCGGACCTGCCAGACGACCTGCGCGCGCGAGCAGCTGTCCGGCCCGCCGAGGGCGCTCTCGCGGATCGAGTCATCCTCGATCCACGAGACGTGGCGTTCCCACACGTCGAGGTAGACCCAGAACGCGTCGTCGGCCGAGGGCTTGTCGAGCCAGGCGAGCAGCGGGTCGCCCGGATCGTTGCCGACGGCCGGCGCGGGCGTGAAGTCGGGCTGGCTGCCATAGTCGCACCAGTGCTCGCTCTCGCACAGGATGCCGTCCACGTAGTAGTGGCCCGGGCTCAGCAACAGCGCGGCGGGGCTGGTGGAGGCGTCCAGGCTCAGGCTGAAGCCGCTGTCGGGCGGGCCGCCGCCGGGGCCGAACAGGTCGCGCGTCAGCGTGCGCAGGTGGTGCAGCAGGATGGCCGAAGCCTCGTTGAGGTCGGCATCCAGCTCCACGCGGCCTTGCTGGTGCAGGACGCGGCTGAAGTGCTTGCTGCCGTCGAACCCGAAACGGGTGAAGTCGCCTTTCATGGGAGTCTCCGTCGTCAATTGGCAAACAACAGCCCGACATGCATGCCGGCTGGCGTGAACTCGGCCAGTCGCGCACGCAGGTTGGCGGCGCGCTGGGGCTGGAACAGGTCGTGGTACGCGCCCATCTCGGAATCGTCGTCGGCGCCGCGGGCGATCTCGGGCGCGCAGCGCGGGCCCAGTTGCGAGTAGCCCGGTGCGCCGTAGCGCTCGGACGTGAACTGCGGCCGCACGCGCAGCTGCTCGCTCAGGATCTCGGCGTGGAGCCGGTTGGGGTCGGGCACGCGGCGCCGCAGCTCGGCGATCGCCTCGTCGGGCTGGCAGCGATAGCGCCGCGGCGTCCGGCAGCCGCAGGGCACGTAGCAGAAGCGCATGCAGCCCAGCTGGCGCCGCGCGACGTTGACGCAGCCGGTGAAGATGCAGTTCTCGGCCAGCGCGATGGCGTGGGTGTCGACGATGCCGAACACCGTGGTGTCGCTCAGCGTCAGCGTCGCGTGCGCGATGCCGTCGCCCGGGCCGCCGATCGCCTGGCGGGTCGGGTCGGTCGCGTCGACGATGCTGTCGCGGATGGTCAGCGTGATCGGGTCGAGCGCCACGGCGTCCTCGCTGACGACGATCGCGCCGACGATGCTGTGCTCGATCACTACGGCGGCGCGCACGTTGCCGATCTCCAGGCTGGGCTCCGCCGGCCGGCGCGGCTGGCAGTCGCAGTCGATCGCCCAGCCGGGCACCAGCGTGCAGTGGCGGATCACGACGCGGGCGCCGCACGGGTCGGCGTCGCGCGCGTCGTCCGAGGCGCCCTGCACGCGCAGCGGGCGTCCGGTGATCAGCAGGCCGTCGAGGCTGATGCGGCTGCGCCTGCCGAGCGAGATCGTCAGCGCGTCGGGCAGGTCGGTCTGCCAGTCGATCATGCGCAGCACCGGCCGCGTGCGCTGCGCGGCGCGCAGCTGCAGCGACTGGCCGTCGGCCAGCACGATGGCCAGCGGCTCGACGAAGACCGTGCTGCTGCCCAGCTCGATGATCGCGTCGGCGGGCGCGTCCTTCTGCCATTGGGCCAGCGCGTCGGCGATGCGCGGGAAGTCGAAGCCGTCGCCCTCGCCGACGCGGTAGACGGGACGCTCGCCAGGATCCGCCGGCGCGAACAGCGGGCGCTCGTATTCGCCGCCGCCGATGCGCGCCGGCAAGCCGTAGCGATAGCTGACGCGCACGCCCTTGCGCGGCAGCTGCATGGGCGCGAACGCGATGCGGCCCAGCACCGGGTCGACCGCGACCTGGTTCGGCCGCGGCACGTACGTCCACCCGCTGAGGTCGGCGGGCACGATCTGCGCGAGCGGCACGATCGCGTTGCCGGGTGCGCCGGCCCAGCCCTCGGCGCGGATCGACAGGCTAAGGCCGTCGCCGTAGAACGCGCCCGGGTCGGCGTCGAACGCATGGCGGCGGATCGCGGCGGGCACGTTCAGCTCGTCGGCGATCTGGTCGGCGTCGGTCTCGGGTTGCGGCGCGACGAACAGCGGCGCGTCCTGCCCCAGCACGCTGAAGGTGAAGCACTGCGGCCCGACCTCCTCGACGCAGCACGCGGCCGTGCCGGTAACGGGCAGGCTCAGCAACCGCCAGACGTGGACGCCGACGCTGGGGATGTTGAACAGCCCCGTGGTGCGATGCGAGTCGATGCGCCGCACGTCCACGCTGTGCGCGATCGATTCGAACGGGCTGCCGAGACGGTCCAGCGCGTCCATGTCGCGCAGGTCGACGAGGCAATGGCGCTGGGGGTAGAGGTGGTTGATGTTCTGGTCGCGCGCCAGCAGCTTGAAGTATTCGACCGCGCGCGCGGGCCAGCCCGCCACGTCCTGCGCCAGGCGCTCCAGCAGCGCGAGTGTGCCCTTGGCGCGGCGGCTGCGGAGGGTGTTGGCCACCTCGCGCCTCGGGACGAGCACGCGCGGGTTCTCGCAGGCCGGGGCGTCCGCGGGCAGGCCGGCCTCGGCCAGCGGCACGTGCCCGACCAGGTCGCCGATGTAGGACACGGCCCAGTCCTGCGCGGTCTCGATGAACCAGTTGTCGTAAAGCCGGGCGATGTCGTCTTCGACGACGTTGACCTGTTCGGCGATCACGCGCAGCAACGCCTTCAGGGGGTAGCCCCGGTCGGCGTCGCGCATGCGGTGCACGACGGGCAGCAGCGCGTAGAGACGGTCGAGGCGCGCCGGATCGGTCGCGCTGGCGGGGGCGATGGTGTTCATGACAGCTGGTTCAGGATGAGGGTGTCGGTGACGGCGGGGCTGAAGATCGCGAGCTGCGCCGGGCGCAGCAGGCCGCGGTCGTTGCCGCCCGCGAAGGCGATCACGTCGGGCGGCAGCCGGCTGGCGAGACCGGCGGGACCGAGGCTCTTGAGCTGGTCGCCGAACAGCACCGAGCGCACGGCGCTGGTGATCTGCTCCTGGGTCGACAGCAGGCGCGTCCCGTCGGCGGCGGTGACCTTCTCGGGGATCGCGCCGAACGCGTCGACGTCGACGTACGCCACGCCGGGCACGCCCTGCATGGCGCTGACGACCTCGGCCAGCCGCGCGGCCTGGCCCAGTGCGCGCTGGTGGAAGCCGAAGCGTTGCAGCAGCGTCGTGCGCAGCGCGGTGGCGACGGGCTCCCAGCTGTAGTCCGGCAGCAGCGCCACGTTGGCCTGCAGCACCAGGGCGAGCAGCTCGCGCGGCTCGATGCGCACCGGCAGGTCCGGGTCGCCCAGGTCGCGCAGCGCGGCCTGCAGGTTGCGGTAGAGGTCGCTCGTCTTGTCGATCGGCGCGTCGTCGACGCCGGCGATGGTCAGCATCACGAGCTCGCGCTGGCCGTCGCTGGTGCGCGTGGCCGACGCCTTGGCGATGCCGGCGAAGGTGCGCGTGAAGTCGGCGTAGTCGGGTACCGAGACGAGGCGGTCCAGCGCCATCACGGCCAGCGGCGCGTTCGAGCGCGCGAGGTCGCGATCCTCGCGGTCGGCGCCGCCTGACGAGCGCAGCGGGTTGACGACGGCCTTGACGCCCAGCGGCCGCGTCGACAGCAGGCTGATCTGCCCGGCGTCCACGTTGCCGGGCGCGCCGATGCCGCTGCGGTAGACGGCGCCGATGTTCTGAAACCCGGTGGGCAGGCGGGCGCCGTGCTCTCCGTCGCCGAACGTGACGTGGGTGACGCCGTCGTCGTCGGTGCGCGTGACGTAGCCGCGGTCCTTCGGGCCCAGCCAGGCGAGCGAGTCGGTCTCGTGCCAGCGCACGTCGTCGACGCTGACGGACAGCGTGGTCGCCGCGCCGGCGGCGGTGGGCGCGGACACGAAGGTCAGCGGCGGCTGCTTGAGCGCGAAGGTCTGCAGCGTGGCGGTGGCGTCGCCGCTGCCCAGCACCTCGTTGCGCGTCTCGCCGTGGGTGGCGCGCACGACGTTGCCGTAGACGACCACGGTGTCGCGCTTGTAGCGGAAGGCGCTCCGCGTCGCGAACTGCAGCGTGGTGTGGACCTTGTCGCCCGGCAGGCTCTGGTCGACGCCGTGCACCAGGCCCGACACCATCATCAGCTCGGCGGCGACGACGCCGGTGACGTCCGCGATGTCGGATCGCTCGCCCTGCACGATGATCCAGCGGCCCGACTGCAGCTCCTTGTGCAGCGCGGCCAGCTCGATGCTGAGGTTCTTCGCGCCGACGCTGCCGACGTCGTCGGTCATCGTCTCCTCGACCAGCGTCAGCGGCACGCTCTGCGCCCACACCTGCGCGGCGCGCAGCACGTTCATGTCGTTCGGGCCGCCGGCCGCCGGGCTGGGCCGGCGCGCCTCCCACCAGTCGTCCTCGAACTGCAGGTGGGTCGACTTGCCGCTGATTCCGTAGGCCGTGCGCGGCGTGCTCGTGGCCTGCGCGACGCGCAGCACGCGCGAGACCGGTGTCGGCGTCTCCATTCGCCGCACCAGCGCGTAGCTGCCGACGGCGATCTCGGTGTGCGGCTGGTCCAGGTACAGGCCGTCCTTGGTCTCGGTGCTGTCCAGCGGCCATTCGGCCCACTGGTCCTGCGGCGGCACGTTGCCGTTGGTGACCGTGACCAGCCGCGGCACGCTGGCGCCGAACAGCGACGCGTTGGTGCGCAGGGCGAACACGCCCACCAGCGCGGCCGTGGCGACGCCCTTGGCCGGCACCGGGATGAATTCGTCCACGTCGGCCCAGGCGCGATAGTAGGTGTCGCGCAACTGCGGCGCGAAGTTCACCAGCAGTTGCGGGGCGGTGTCCGCGCCGAACGCGAACGCCTGTTCCAGCCCGCGCCGCAGCTGCAGGCTGTTGCGCGCCTGCGGGACGCGCGCCGTGAGCAGCGCGTTGACAAAGGTGTCCGGGCCGGATGGAGGCGCTGGCGGCGGCGGGGGCGGCGGCGAGCCCGGTTCCAGCACGTTGCCGACGTTCTGCTGGAAAGTGTCGATCAGGTGTTGGGCGTCGTCGTCGATCGAACCCTCGACGCTGTCGATCTCGCCGACCCACTCGCCGGGTTGGGCGCCGGCCGGATCGGGCAGCACCGTGAGCAGGAGCTCCTGCGCGTTGGTGACGAGCGCGGCCGTCGCGGAGTTGGGCGACGTCGACAACGCCTCGAGATCGGCCACGAGGTCGACCAGCAAGCCGGTCAGCGCGAGCGTCTTGTCCGGCAGCGGGTCGAGGTGGATCGTCGACTTGCCGTCGGCGGTCGGCCCTTCGGTCGAGCGGACGGTGCGCAGCGTCGACACGCTGGCGTCCTCGGCGAACAGCAGCAGCAGCGGGTCGCCCGCGCGCAGGGCGTTGACGGAATCGGAGACCAGCACGCGGTCGATCGACAGCGAGCTCTTGACCGTGATGTTCTGCGGCCGCGTCAGCCGCACCTGCAGGTTGTTCCACTCGCGCCGCGCATCCAGGTCGTCGCTGGTCTCGAACGACTGCGGCGTCTGGCCGGGCCCGGGCAGGCTCTGCGCGCGGGCGCCGGCGGCGATGACGGTGGGCGTGGTCTGGTTGTCGTCCAGCGTGTAGGCCAGGTACACGCTGGCGGCCACGCCGGGGCGCAGCGTATAGCCGACCAGGCGAGCCATCTCGAGCACCGAGCGGCGTTCGGTCGCCGTGCGCAGGTAGCCCTCGTTGGCGATGCGCTCCTGGTAAAACGACAGCAGGTCCGCGACGGTGGCCCAGCCGTCGAGCAACGCGATCGAGAAGTCGCTGCCGTCGCGGGTGGTCAGCGCGTCGAGCGGACGCTGGCCGTCGTCGAGCACGGTGCTCGCCAGCCGCGCCTTCATCGACTCCAGGAAGCTCGCGTGCGTGCCGACGCGCCAGGCCAGGCTGTCCAGGCCGGGGCGGTTGAAGATGGTGGCCGGCGTCGCGACCTCGGTGCCCTCGCAGCAGCCGCAAGGCAGGGTCGACGCGCCGCAGGTCGAACAGCTGTCCATCACAGGCCTCCTTCGACATCGATGGCGAGCACGCCGCGCTCGGGGTGGTTCGGGTCGTTGGCCAGCTCCGCGATCTCGTTCGGCGCCAGCGGCAGCACGCCGTTCTCGATCTCGTGGTTGGACGCGCGGCCCTGGCGATGGAAGTCCAGCACCTCGACGCACATCACGCCGGGCACCGCCATCACCGCGGCGACGATGCGCGACAGGTACACGTTCTGGCCGAAGCTCAGCTGGTCGTCGTCGAACAAGCCGCCGGGTTTGCCGGCCAGCCGCTTCAGCAGCGCCGCCTTGACGTGGCCGCGTTCGTAGCCGGGCAGGGCGCACACGTGCAGGCTCAGCGCGATCGGCACGTAGGCGGCGCGTTGCACGCGCAGGTCGTGGCCCATGCGGCGAACGCGGGCCAGCGCCGCTTCGACGGCGGCGAACAGCGCCGGGTCGGCGGCGTCGCGTTCCCACGGGTCGAGCGCCACGTCGGCCTCGTACCAGCTGCCCGTCCACACCAGCGCGGCCTGCGCGCCCTGCAGCTCGGGATCCAGCGCGGCGATGGCAGCGTAGTCGTCGGCGGTGATGGCGCGCAGCAGCTGGCGCCGGAAGGCCAGCGGGGCGAACTCGCGCGCCTGCTCGATCGGCTCGGGGTCGATGCCGCCTTGCGCCGCGAGCGGGTTCCAGGGCGTGAAGGTGACGCCGTCCGGCGCGCGGCCGTCGACGACGATGAACGAGATCGACCCCGCGCCGACGTTGCCCGCACTGCCGCCGCCGACCCGGTAGTGCGCCTGCAGCGCCTGCCCGGCGGCGGGCTGGCGGCCGAGCTCGCCGTCGCCGAAGCGCAGGTGGGCGATGCCGTCGTTGTCGATCTCGGCGACCAGGTCGCGGTCGTCGGGACCGCTGGCCAGCAGGTCGGGGCGGGTGCGCCAGACCGCGCCGCCGGCGTCCTCGCCGAGCCACAGCTGCGGCGTCGCGGCGCGCGGATCCTGCGTCAGCGAGCTGGCCGCCGACTGCGTCGACGACGGTGCCGGCTGCGCGTGCACGAGCGGCGCGCCGGCCAGCTGCGGGCGGAACGGGCGCGCGCTCACGGACACCTCGGACGGTTCGCCCTCGCAGTCGCAGCACGCGGCGCCGGCGTCCCCGAGCACCGGGCCCAGCGTCTCGGGCGGCTGCTTGCGGCCATGGTCCACGAGCACGATGTTGCCGAGGGCGACCGTCACGTCCTGCAGGTACTCGCAGGCCGGGGCGCTGCCGATCGTCGACAGACACATCGTGAAGGGCAGGGCGTCGTCGCGGCCCCAGGCGATGCGCACGACGGGCGTCGGACGCGTCTGGGGGATTTCGCCGCCGCCGAACGCGATCGGGTACAGCGCGTCCTCGTCGGGCGTCGCCGCGGTCAGGCGGACGGCCCAGCGGCGCCGCGGGTCGGCGTCGGCCGGCAGGCCGGTGCGGGCGCCGCGGACCTCGGCGAACACCAGCACGTCGCCGACGTGCAGGTCGAGCGCGCGCCCTCCGTCGGACCGCCACGCGTCGCGCAGGGTGGCGTGGGTCGCGCCGGCGGCCAGGCAGCACGAGCGCTGGCCCCAGCCGTAGAACGAGATGCGGTTGTGCGCCGCGCGGAAGACGACGGTCTGCGCCGCGTCGGCCACGCAAGGCTCGAACCAGTCGTAGCTCGACGGCGCGGCGTTGGCCAGTTGCGCGGGCGCGATCAGCCGCGGCAGGTCGGACAGGTCGTCGCGCCAGGGCGTGACGAAGGCGAGCTGGCCCAGCGCCAGCGGCGGGGTGTCGGCGTCGACGCCGACCTGCACCCAGGCGCGCGCGTTGCAGCCCTCGTGCATCCGGTAGTCGACCAGCCTCGCGTGGCGCCGCACCGAGATGCGCTGGCGCGCCGTGCCGAGGTAGGCCTCCGTGCCCACCGCGTCCTGGTAGTAGCTCAGGTAGTCGCCGACGTAGGCCAGCAGTTCGACCAGCGTGATGCCGAGGTCGGGCACGTGGCGCTCGGTCCAGGCCGGCGCCAGCAGCGCCATGCGGTCGAGGATCAGCTGGCGCAGGCTCGCGTAGTCCTTGGCGAGGTAGTTGGGCCGCGGCTCGGCGGGCGTGTCGGGCGCGCAGTCGCACACGGGCTTGCAGTCGAGGTCGGCCGCGCAGTCGATGCGGAAGCTGAAGTCGGCCGAGGCGTAGTGCGGGTCGATGCCCTCGACGTCGACCAGCCGCAGCGTGTAGCGCGAACGGTCGCCCTCGCGGTCGAGACGGATCCGCAGGAAGTCGTCGCGCGTCGGGTCAGGGTCGACGTGCGGGTCGACGTCGAGGATCTTCAGGCCGGTGATGACGTCGCCGCCGGAAATCGCCAGGCGGCGCGGCAGGTCCAGCGCATCGGTGGCGAGCTCGGGCGGCAGCTTGCCTAGGAAGTACGCGACCAGCGTCACCGGGTCGTCGCCGGTCTCGACGTAGTCCAGGCCGTTGCGGCCGGCGGTGCGGCGCACATCCTGGCGGCGCAGGTCGGTCAGGCAGGTGGTGTCCATCGTCGGCTCCTGCACTTGGTCAGAGGTTGCGGACGAAGCTGGCGTTCTGCGCCTCGCCGTTGGCCTTGATCGCGTAGGCCAGGTCTATCGTCAGGCGGGAATCGTCGGCGCTCACGGTGAGGTCGCCCACATCGATCACGTCGCCCAGCCACATCTGCAGCGCGGCCTGCAGCGTGAACTGCACGGTGGCGGCCAGCTCGGGGCTGTTCGGCGCGAACACGAGCTGCATCGCGCCGCTGCCGAAGTCGGGCCGGTTCACGCGCTCGCCGTGGTTGGTGAAGATCAGCTGCTCGATCAGGTCGCGCACGTGCGCCTCCAGGCCGGCGCCGGCGGTGCGGCCGCGCGCGTCGAAGTGCATCGGGAAGGCTATGTCCATCGTCACTCCTCGGGTCGCATCCATCAGGTCGCGATGACGCGTGGCTGCACGAAGCTCACCATCGGTGGGCCGTTGGGGATCTGCTCGGGGCTCAGGCACAGCCCCGGGCCGGTGCCCGGCGAGGGCTGCACGATGCCGGGCTGGCCCGTCACCAGCACGCGGGCGGTGGGCATCAGCCACTTGATCGTCAAGCAGGGCTGCGGCTTGGGGCCGGGGATCGTGAACGGGCAGCCGGTGACCAGCATCTGGCTGGACATCGTCGCCACCGGCTGGCCGCCGACCAGCACGCGCGGCTGCACCGGCGGGATCTGCGCCGGGATGCCGTGCGTGCACTGCACGACGGCGCCGGTGTGGAGGAGGAAGCCGGGCATGTCCAGGTCTGCCTCAGGTGACGGTCAGCGCACCGACGTTGAAGTCGATGGTAGGGCCGACCGTCGTGATCGTCGCGCCCTTGCCGTTGGAGATGTAGATGCCCGAGTCGTTGACGACGATCATCGCCCCGGTCGTGCTCTTGAGGATGATGCCGCCGGTGACGGGCGAGGGCGGCATGTCGCTGATCATCAGCATGTGCTGCAGCAACGACTGGATGCAGATGTTGGGATCGGCCGGATTGCCCGCCAGCGCGAGCGGCGGCACGCTGGCCTGGGTGTCGAGGCGGCAGCCGATCCACACCGGCCGGCCCGAGTCGCCCTGCTCGAACATCACCCATACGCCGGTGCCGATCGGCGGCACCATGTAGGCGCCCATCGGCGGCCCGGTCGGGCCGGCGAGCGCCGTGCAGGGCTCGGCCCAGGTCGACGGGATGAACGACAGCACGTCGGGGACGGTCAGCATCAGGCGGCCGCGCAGCTCGGGGTCGACGTTGAGCGTCACCGTGCCACGGTAGAGGCCGGGATAGCGCTTGTCGGTGGTCATACCGGCACCTTCGGAGTCAGCGAGATCAGGCCGTCGCGGCTGAGCTGGAAGCTCTGCTTGAACTCGCCGCGCTTGATGTCGTGAGTGACGCTGTCGACGTAGTACAGCCCGTCGTAGGCGAGGCCGGCGCCGCGCACGCCAACCAGCGCCTTGGAGCGCAGCACGTGGCCGTAGCGCAGCACGTCGAGGCTGCCGGAGACGGTGATCGCGTTGGTCGCCCCCTTGAGCAGCCGGCCGAGCACGGTCTTGAGCGCGCGCTGGACGCCGACGCCCGCCTCGTCGTTGGTGAACTTGATCTTTGCCGGCGGCGTGGGCCGCGCGCCGAGCGGCGGCTGGAAGATGCTGATGTCGGGGATCGGCAGCGGGATCGGGATCTTCTTCGTGATCGGGTCGAGGATCGTGACGATCATCGTCTCCTTGGCCAGGCCGTCGAGCGAAAAGCTCATCGACTCGACGTTGGTGTGCGCGTCCATGTTGATCGACAGCGCGGGCTGCGGCACCGGCACGCGGATGTTCGGGCCCATGTAGGCGATGCTCTGCCCCGGCAGCGGGCCGGGCTCGACGTAGAACACGAAGCCGTTCGCGTCGGCCAGGTACTTCAACCGCTCGAGGTGCGTGCCGGTCTGCGTGTCGAAGCCTTCGGTGATCACGCGGATGTCGAGGATGAACGACGGGATCACGATCGGCACGATGCCGAAGGCCGCGTAGGGGGCGAGCATCGCGTAGGCCTGCATCGTGTCGCTCATCTGGGGGAACGGCACCTTCAGCTCCACCACGTCCATCAGCACGGACAGGTCCTCGCCGGTGATCGTCAGCGTCGACTGGCCGGGCTCGCTGCTGGGAGACAGCTCCTGCTGCGTCACCACGCCGTCCATCAGCACGTTCGGGAAGCCGCCCAGCGTGACGACGATGATCACGCGCGTGGTGATCGGATCGAAGAAGCCCGCTGGCAGCAGCGTGTCCAGCAGGGTGGAATTCTTGCTGACCGACAGCGTGATCTGGAAGCCGCTCTTGTCCGTTCCGCTGGTCACCTTCACCGACTGCAGCGCGTCGACCACGGCCTTGGGCGCCGGCGCGGGCAGGCCCGGGCCGATCATCAGCGAGAGGTGGATGCCCTTGAGCACGAAGCGTCCTCAGGCGAGCGCCGTGGCGGGGACGCCGAGCGGCAGCGTGATGCGCAGGCGCCAGCCGATCCGCGCGACGAGGTCGTCGGGGCGCATCGCGTCGTTGCCGTCGCACAGGCGCCAGAACGCGAGCGGATCGCCGAGTTCGCCGGCGGCGATGATGTCCAGCCGCTCGCCGGCGACCACCGTGTGCGTGCCCAGCAGGGCGAAGGCGCTGCCGGGCGGCACGAAGCGGCGCGCCAGGTAGACCATGTCCTGCCCGTCGGCGCCGGCGATCGTCTTTGTCGGCGTGTCGTAGTAGCGGCTGGTGGGCGGGAAGTTGTAGTTGGCCATCGTGAACTCCGGTTCAGGGAATGCCGTTGATGCCGAGCGCGGCGAAGCTGCCGCCGGCGGCGCGCGCGGCGAGCTGCTCCTTGGCCTGCAGGTAGGTCATGAAGAGGTTGCCGCCCTTGACGTCGAAGCCCAGGTCGTCGACGCTGAGCACGCGCAGGCCCAGGCTCAGCTTGGCGCGCATCGGGTTCAGGTTGGCGTCGAACGCCTCTTCCGTGATCGACAGCTCGGTGATGCGCACGGGCACGATGCGCTTGGCGCCGAACACGAACAGCGGCAGCGGCGCCATCGCCGGCGCGATCTCGAGCGAGCCGGAGCCGGCCTCCGAATTCGTCGCGTTGAGATGGCTGCTGGTCGGGTAGACGATGGTCTCGAGCGACGCCAGCTGCGGGTGCAGGCCGGCCTCGTTCGTCTGCCTGTCGTTGGCCTCCATCGCGTCGGTGGCGTCGATCTCGGCCTCGAGCTTGATCGTCTCGATCGGCGGGCCCTTCAGCCGCAGGGCCTCGATGTGGTCGCCGCTTTCCGCGCCGGCGCCGCGCACCTGCAGGCTGCGCGTCAGCGTGTCGGGGTTGTACTGCAGCGCGACGATGCGCTGCACCGCGCCAGTGCTGGGGTCGACCAGGACCAGGCCGCCGCGGACGAGTCGGGGGGAACCGGGGAAGCTGCTCATGGGGGGCACCTCGGGCGTTGGCGCTCAGGGCGTCGTGTCGGGATAGGCGGCACGCCGGATGTCGTCCGGGCAGTTGCCGATGCCCAGCGTCTCGGTCGTGGCGGGGATGGCGATCGTGCAGTCCTCCGGCGTGGTGCGGCTGCGGTGCAGGCGCAGGATGGCGCGCCGCAGCCAGGGGTAGATGAGCTCGGCGCGGCGCTGGCGCGACGGCGTGCGCCGCAGCCGCTCCATCAGCGCCGGCGACCGCACGCTTTCCTCGCCGGGGTCGGTGGCGAAGCTGCTGTCGACGTGCGATTCGAGCGCGGCGCCGCGGACGTCCTGGCGCTCGCCCGTGGCCGGGTCGACCGGATCCATGCGCTCGCCCTGGGGGCTGGCCTGCGCGCCGGGCGCGAAGCAGGTGGCGTCTGGCGGGCACAGCTCGTCGGCCACGCGGCGGCGGGCCGCCTCGGCGCGCTCGCCGGACAGCGCATCGTTGCCCTCGAAGCCGCCGGCTCCCGGGCCCATCGGCCCTTCGGGCGAGGTCCAGCCTTCGATGCCGGTGACCTGGAAGCCTGCGGCCAGGTCCTGCCGCAGGGCCGCCAGTGCCTGCGCGTTGCGCGGGTCGTCGAAGTTCGCGGTGGCGTAGCGGAAGAACAGGTTGTAGGCGCGGTCGTCCGCGCGGGTCACGTCGCGCCGGCCCGGCAACTGCTGCGGCGGCACGTCGCGCTCCTCCGTGCAGTCGTAGTTGAAGCCGGAGCGCACCCACTGCTCCTCGCAGCGTGGCGGCCGGCGCGGCTCCGCGCCCCACTCGATGCGCAGGGTCACGCCCACCTGGGCGCCGCCCAGCGGGTTGCCGCCCACGTCCTGGCTGCCGCCGGTGATGCCGCCAGTGACGCGCGTGCTGCCGATGTCGCCCGACACCTCGGCCGATCCCTGCACGCCCTGCACGTCGCCGCCGGAGCCGATCGTGGTCTGCGCGGTCACGCTGAGATCGATGGTGCCGAACCGGAAGGTGCCGGCCACGCTGGGCGTGATGCTGGCCTGGCGCCAGGCGGCATCGAGGTCGCCGCCGGAGGCGATCGCGTTGCGCAGCAGGGCGATCGCCTGCTCGGGCACGTTGGCGCCGACGCGGATGCGGCCTTCGGTGGAACCGCGGCAGAACGTGAACTCGACCCAGACTTGGTCGCGATCGGCGTCCGCGCGCGCGCCTCCGCGCGTGGCCGGGCCGCTGCCGGTGCGCGTCCACGGCGTCCGGTTGACGATGTAGCGCTGCCCGGTGCTCAGGACGACGCGCTTGCGGTTGTCGCCGAGCGGCTCGACGCGGCTGATCGTGTAGCGGCCCGATGGGGCGTTGCCCATGCGCATCGGCGGCAGGCTCAGGTCGCCGAGGCTGATCGGACGGCGGCAGACCGTGGCCGTCTCGGTCGACGACGACTCCGCCGGCACCGCCTGCCGCGCCAGGCGTGCCTGCGGCGCGGCCCGCATCGCCGGGGCGCTGCTGCCGCCGCTGACGCGATCCGCGGCTCGGTCGGCTTCGTGTTCAAGCGCGCTGTCGGGCCGGCCGATCGCGCCCGCCGATCCGCCGGCGCCGCGCTGCTGCACCACGTGTGCCAGCTCGTGCGCCAGCAGGCGCTTGCCGCTGGCGGACTGCGGCGCGTACTGGCCCTGGCCGAACACGACGTCGCGTCCCACCGTGTAGGCCAGCGCGTGCACGGCTTGCGCGGAGCGTGCGGCGGTGGCGTCCGTGTGCAGCCGCACGCCGCTGAAGTCGTGGCCGAACTGGCGCTCCATCGTCGATCGCGTGAGGGCGTCCAGCGGCCGGCCGCTGCCGGCGAGCACGGCCTCGACGATCGGCGGGATCTCGAACTCCTCGTCGGGGCTGGCGGACTTGCGCTGCAGCCGCTTGCGCGCGCAGTCGTCGCATTCGCCGCCGCCGCTGGGCGTGTGGGTGCCGCAGGCGCACTGGCGTTGCAGCATGGGCCGCGAGCCGGTCGAGCCCGGAGTGACCAGCGCAGTCGGCGTGCGCGCGTGCGAGTTCATGGCGCGGCCTCCCCGGCGCGGCCGGCGTCCCCGGGCGGATGCATGAAGATGCGGATGGCGCGCGGACCTGCGGAGGCCTTCAGGTGCTCGGCGATCCATTCGGTGTTCAGCGTCATCGCGTCGAAGTCCTTCCAGATGCGCGTGTCGTGCGTGCAGTCGTAGTGGCGGCAGACCTGCGGGCGATCGGCGTAGGCCGTGCACCCGTGACTGTGCGCGTCGAGATGCGCGCAGCAGCCGTCGGCGTCGTGGCGGATGAAGTACGGGCGGCCCAGGTCCCACTTCACGCGGCCGCCTTCGATCTCCGGCACGCTGAGCGCGAAGTCGAGCCGGCAGCAGACCGCCTGGCAGACGTGCAGGCGCTTCGCGCAGTCGACGCGCGCCGGCGCGGGCGCGCCGTCGCTCGCTGGATCCATGCGCACGACCGGGCTGGCGCCGGCGAGCTCGCCGCGTTGCCGCAGTTCGGCCGTCACGCGCGCGATGGCCTGCGCCAGCTCGGTGCCGTCGACGGCGCCCTTGGCGAGCAGCAGGTCGGCCAGGCCGTGCACGAACGCCTGCAGTTCGGCCAGGCGCAGCGAGCTCTCGCCCAGCGCGGTGTGGGTGAACAGGCTGCCGCGCTCGACCTGGCGTTGCAGCTCGTCGACCAGGGCGGTGTCGTGCGCGCTCATGACGTCCCTCCGGTGCTCTGCAGCCATTGCCGCCATTGCTCGATAGCCTGCGCGCGCCGCTTGGCTGGCGCATCGTGCGCATAGTTGCCGAGCGCGGTCCATTCGGCGCGCATCGCGGCTTCGGCATGTGGATCGGCGAAGCCCTGTCCCGGCCGGAAGCCGTGGCGGCGGGCCAGCACGAGTTCAAGCGCGCGCTGCGCGCGCAGGCGGGTCATGCGATCGGACGCCCCCATGCGATCGAGCAGCGCGGGCACCGCGGCCAGCCCCAGCGCGCCCAGCGCCTGCACGGCCGGGGTCTGGTCGAGGTGCAGCGGGTCCGGGTCGTCGTTCAGGGCGCGCACGCAGGCGTCGACCGCGGAGGGATCGCCGAGGCGCGCCAGCCCGCGCGCCGACTGCGCGCGCACCTTCTCGTCGGCATCGTCCAGGCCATCGACGAAGGCCTGGCGCGCGCGCGCGTCGGCGATCTCGGCCAGGGCGTACATCACCTGCGCACGGGCGAAGCCGGGCTCGTCGAGCACGCCCAGCAGCACGGGCGTGGCGGACGCGCCGAGCGCGATCGCCGCCGACACGCCCTCGTTCTGCCGCAGGACGTCGGCAGAGCGCAGCGCGGCCGCGTAGGCCGGCGTCTCGGGAGGCGGTGCGTGGGCGGCCATGGTGGGGGGCTCGCTACGGCGCGGTCGACGCGCCGGGGTTGCGGTAGAACTGGTCGAACTTCTCGATCGCCTTGTCTGTGGTCGCCAGCGTGACGTTGCGGCCGACGGCGCGCTCCTTCTCGATCTTTCCCTTCGCCGGGTCCGCGATCGTGAAGCCCCACATCACGGTGCCGTAGACGTGGCCCGTGTCGGCGGCCTTTGCCACGGTCTCGAACGAGAAGGCGCGCCTGGCCGACGAGCCGGGGAAGTCCGCGAGCGAGGCCTCACTGATGGCCTTGCCCTTCTTGCTGCCGTCCTGGCTCATGGTGGCGTTGGGCCAGTAGTCGCGGTAGTACGGCGACACCGCGACATCGGTGGACTTGGTGCGGGGCGACGCCGCCGCCGCGGAGTGGTCGACGAAAAAGCCGCCTTCGATGCCGCGGCTCTTGTCCTCGGTCGTCATGACCTTGGTACGGTTCGCCTCGCCGCCAGTCCAGTCGCCGACGGCATCCTTGCCGCTGACGGTGCTGACCACGCGCACGACCTGCAGCAGGCGGATATTGGCCGAGTCCGGCGCCTTGTCGTTGGGCTTGAACTTGATCGTGCCGAGCAGCCCGCTGATCTTGGTGCCGCCGATGTCGCGCATGCTGTTCTTCAGGCCGAGGTTGAACTCGCCCTGCGTGACCGGGTACTTGCCCGTCAGGTCGCGCTGCACCTGCGGCCCGACGCTGCGCGCGACCGCCAGCGGCGCGCTGCGCAGGCGGTCGCGCAGCGCGAGCGACGGCGAGCGCGGCTCGTGCAGCGCCTGCGCGATGTGCTCGGCCTCGCGCTCCGCGGCGTCGCCCGGCCTGCTGACGGCCAATCCCGCGTGCGGCGCGACGCGGCCGCCGCCCTGTTGCACGGTGTGCACGGCCTCGTGCGCCAGCAGGCGGCTGCGCTCGCCGCCGGACAACGCGTGCGCCTCGGCGCCCAGGTGGATGTCGCTGCCCAGCGTGTAGGCGCGCGCGCCGATGCGCTCGGCGGCGCGCGCGGACTGCAGGCCGCCGTGCACGCGCACGTGGCTGAAGTCGTGACCGACACCGGTCTCCAGCCTGGCCTGCAGCGACGGGTCGAGCGCGTCGCCCGATTCGCTCGCCGCCCGCTGCATGTCGGCCAGCGGGGCGGCGGGCGCGGCGTCGTGCACGGCGTCGGCGGCCGGCCGCGGCGCCAGCCAGGCATTGCTCGCGCGTGGGCCTTCCGCCTGCGACGCGGGCGCCTCGCCGCGTTGACGTTCAGTCATGGTCGTTCCTCCTGTCGCGGCCGGATCGTGGCGGCGCGACGTCAGCCGCCGCGCGCGGGCGGGGCGGGTTCGGTGCGGCGTCGTGACCGCGCGATGCGATGCGGCACGTCATGTTCAGATCCTCGCCAGCGCCGCGCGCAGCACCTTGCGGATGGTGTCGATCAGCGTGTTGCGCTGCGCGTCGCCGGCGCCCGGCGCCAGCTGCGGCGTGTGCAGGTGGATGGTCGGCACCTTCGCGCCCGAGCTGCCGATCAGCAGGCTGTTGCGGTAGAAGATCTCGTTGGACAGGAAGCCGCCGCCGGAGCCTTCGACCGACTTGCCCGCGTCCTTCGGCGGCCCCGACGGCGAGGTGCGTGGCGTGGCGCTGCCGGCGGGCAGGTCGGTGACCTGGGTCTCGTCGCGGATGGCGCCGGTGCGCCCGAGCGCACCGCGCATGCTCTTGAGCGTGGCATCCGGCACGTTGGTGCGCGTGAACTCGGGGCCGGCGCCGATGCCCGGAGGCTCGACGGGATTCGTCGGCGAGCCGCCGCTGGCCTGGCCCAGGTTGTCCTTGAACCCGTCGGTGGAGCGGCGCCGGCCGGCGAACTCCTCGAGCTCGAACTTCGTGCTGCCCTGGCTGATGCTCATCACCAGGTGGGGCGGATTGGCGCCGGTGACCTGCGGACGCAGGAAGTTCTCGATGATCCCGTCGTTGAAGTCGGCATAGCGCACCGGATAGACCACGCTGCGCACCTGCGCGCTGTTGCTGCCGTCGGTCAGCGTCTCGCCATCCAGCGCGAGGGCGGCGGCGCCGGAGAGGTTGCTCTGGCGGATGTCGCCGCCGCTGGTGAAGCCGAACGGATCGAAGCCGCTGACGAGGATGCGCTTCTGGTCTTTGCCGCCGGTGAAGGCGGCGCTGGTCAGGCCGCGCGAGGTCTGTTCGAGCAGCTGCAGCATCCTGGCCTGCACGCGGCGCAGCGCATCGGCGTCGGCGGCCCACAGCGGGTTCCAGTCGCGCAGCGCCGAGCTGAGCATCAGGCGTGTCCAGTAGATCTGGCGGTCGTCGCTGCCGGCGCCGCCGCCGTGCGCGGCAGCGGTGGCGTCCTGCCACAGCTTCTCGCCGAACTTCTTGACGACCTTCTCGGCCGCGGCGGTGTTGAACGCGCCCTTGAGCGCCTTCGCGAAATCGGCCGCGGTCTTCGTTGCGGCGGCGTCGAGGAAGCCGGCGCCCTTGGCGGCCGGCAGTTGCGCTTCCTCCTGCGTCTGCGCGGGCACGCAGCGCGGGATCTTGGACACCACCGGCGCGCCGCCCTTCACGTCGGCGATCTGCGTATCGAGGCCGACGTCGTCCACGCCGAGCGCCGACTTCAGCGCGGTGCGCTCCTCGCGGATCTGGCGCCGGCTCTCGTCCTGCTTGGCCTGGATCTCCTGCTTGCTGAGTTTCCTGTCGGAGAAGGTCTGGATCGTCTCGCCGTCCAGCGGCTTGCTGCCCGCGGTCGTGAAGTCGCCGTCCCATTCCTTCTGGAGCGTCTTGTCCGAGCACTTCGGTCGCGACAGTCCCTCGACGACGACCTTGGTGAAGCCCGGCACCGCGCCCTTGAAGATGCGCTCGGCGGTGGCGCTGTGCAGCCGCACGCAGCCGTGCGACAGCGGCTCGCCGGTGACCGGGCTGTACTCGTGCAGCGCGACGGACTTGGCGTCGTGGAACTGGGTCCAGAACGGGATCGGCCCGCTGCCGATCTTCTTGGTGACGGTGAACGTGCCCACCGGCGTGCAGTTGTTGCCGACCTGGTTCGAGCGGCTCGCCGAGCAGGCGCCGCCGGCCGCGGCGCCAGCGCTGTCGTCGAAGCAGCAGTGGCCCTTGCCGGTGGAGCAGACGCCGTCGAAGGTCGAACCGTCGGTCAGCGTGGCGACCACGCGTTGCGGCGACTCCTGCTTGACGTGCACTTCCTTGATCCGCTCCGATCCGCTGCCGGCGGGCTGGCGGCGCAGCGCCGGCGCGGCCGCGCCGCGTTGCTGCAGGACGTGGCTCAGCTCGTGCGCCAGCAGGCGTTGGCCCGCGTCGGTGTGCGGCCGCCACTGGCCGCCGCCGAACACGATGTGCGATCCCACCGTGTATGCGGCCGCGTCCACTTCGCGCGCCGAAGCCTGGGCCTGGGCGTCGTCGTGCACGCGGACATGGCTGAAGTCGCTGCCGAAGCGCGGCTCCATGAACTCCCGGGCGGGGGTGTCGAGGGCGCGGCCCGGGCTGGCGAGCACCTGGTCGACGATCGCGGGCGCCGCACCCGCCGCCGTGCTGGCGGGCACCGCGGCGCGGCTGAGCCGCGGCGGCGAGGCCGTCGGCGGCGCGTTGCGCCCGCGGCCCATCACGGCCTCGGCGGCGGCGTCGGCTTCCATTTCGAGCGGGTCGTCCTCGGCGCCGATCGACAGCGGCTTGCGCTGCAGGCGCTGGCGCTTGCAGTCCTGGCACTCGCCGCCGCTGCTGTGGTTGCCGCAGGCGCACTGGCGCTGCAGCCACGCGCCGTTGCTCGCGGCGCGGGCGGCCGGGGCCTGTTGCGCGAGCTGCCTCATGGCGCGATCTCCCGCAGCAGCGCCGCCGCCAGCCGGCGTCCGAGCTGTTCAGGCGTGGCGTCCGCGTCGAGCCGCAGGTCGCGCAGGCGCAGGCGATCCAATGCTTGCGGGCCGATGCCGGCCAGGCGCGCCTCCGAGGCCGCGGCCAGGCGCTGCACCTCGTGCTGGAACGCCTGCTCGATGCGCGCCGTGTCGTTCCGCGCGAAGGACAGGCCGTGCAGGACCAGGCGATCGACGTGCAGCGACAACGGCGCCGCGGCGGCACCGTCGCGCGGTGCAGGCGTCGCCGCGGCCGGCGCTGCGGACACCGGGGTCGGCATGGCGGCGGCGACGGGCTTCACCGGAACTCCGACTCGTTGGCGGGCTTGTCGAGCTTGCGCAACTCGGTGCGCAGGCTGGACAGCAGCAGCGGCATCGTCAGCGGGGTGTCGCGCTGCGCCGCGGCGAAGGCCGCGTTGAGGGCGACGCTGGCGACGTTCCCGCCGGACAGGTTGAAGCGCGCGAGCCGGTCGAAGTCCAGTTCGTCCCTCGGAACGGCCGGGAGGATGACCTGCTGCCACAGGCGCTTGCGCTCGGCGGCGCCGGGGTACCTGAAGTCGACGACGAAGCGCAGCCGCCGCAGGAAGGCCGTGTCGAGTGCGCTGCGCATGTTGGTTGCCAGGATCGCGAGTCCCGAGAACGATTCCATGCGCTGCAGCAGGTAGTTGATCTCGATGTTGGCGTAGCGGTCGTGGCTGTCCTTGACCTCGCTGCGCTTGCCGAACAGCGCGTCGGCCTCGTCGAAGAACAGGATCGCGCCGCCGGTCTCCGCGGCGTCGAACAGGCGGCGCAGGTTCTTCTCGGTCTCGCCGATGTACTTGCTCACGACGGCCGACAGGTCGATGCGGTACACCGCGAGATCGAGCTCGTTGGCGATCACCTCCGCGGCCATCGTCTTGCCGGTACCGCTCTCGCCCGAGAACAGCGCGCTGATGCCCAGGCCGCGATTCATCTTCCTCGCGTAGCCCCAGTCCTCGTAGACGCGGTAGCGCTGGCGCACCTGCGCGGCGATCTGGCGCAGCGACTGCAACGCCTCGTCGCCGAGCACCAGGTCGTCCCAGGTGGCGCGCGCGTCGATGCGCTGCGCGAGCATGTTCAGCCGCGGCAGCGTGGCCTGCCTGGCGGACTTCCAGGCACGGTCGGCCAGGCCCTCGGAAGACTGGCCGCGGGCCAGCGCCATCGCCTGGCCGATCTCGCGCAGGTTCAGGTTGTATTGGCTGGCCATGCGGGCGGCGCCCTGTCCGGCCTCGGCTGCCGCCAGGTCCGGTTGCAGCGCCTGCAGCCAGGCGCCGCGCTGCTCCGCCGGAGTCGGCTTGTCGATCGCGATCGACAGGACCTGGGCCGCGCGCAGCGAGGCCGGCTCGCGCAGGGCCACGAAGACGAGGCCCAGCTCGCGCCCGAGGAACGAGCGCATCCGCTGCGCGACCTCGGACTGCGGCCCGTCCAGTTCGTCCGCGTCGAGGTACAGCGCCAGCGGCAGCAGCACGCATTCGCGTTGCCACAGGCGCGCGAGCTGCTCGGCCTCGGACGGTGTGGCCGGCAGCGATTCGATCGGCAGGCTGTAGAGGTAGCGCCGCTGCGCGGCGCAGACCGCGCGCGCGGCCTCGAGCTTGCTGTGGCCGTCGGCGCCGAGCAGCATCGCCACGACGGGCCTGCCGTTGCCGATCACCTCGATCTGGTGCTGCAGATCCGCGGCGACCGCCTGCTGCGTGGGAGACAGCGGCGAAGCGGGAGTGTCGTTGACCGATGTCAACAGGGTCGACAGGCGCTCGTCCAGGTCGTTCAGGCCCTTGATGAAGTGGACGATCCGTTCGTCGACGCGCAAGGCTGCCGCGGTCAGCGGCGTGGCGCCCGGCTGGCTGACCTCGAGCAGGCGCGCGTGGCGCAGCGGGCGATGCGGCGACAGCGCGTCCCAGCTCGGCTCGTCGAACAGCCGCAACGCGAGCGAGAACGACGGGTAGGGCTGCGCGCCAGGCCCCTGCGCCGCCGAGATCAGGCGGCCGATGTCCGGGTCGAGCTCGGTGGCGGCACACAGCAGCAGCGTGTCGGCCTCGAACTCGCTCAACCCCAGCCGCAGCGCCAGCAGCGGGAGCGCCGGCGGCGGATCGGCCTGCGCCGCGGCGGCCCGCTGCGACGCCGCGGCCTCGAGCACCGCATGGCTGCTGGCCGCATCGATCTCGACCTGCGGCGGCGCCGAGGACGGCAGCTGGATGACGGCGGGGGGGGCCGTCGTGTCGGCGCGGCTGAACCACGAGCGCTGCGCGGTCGCGGGCGGCGTGGCCACGGGCTCGATGATGGTCGTCGTCGGCGGCGGCACCGGCTTCGCGCCGGTGTCGGCCGGCGTGATGCCGCGCAGCTTCAGCCGCAGCCACTGCAGCGAGGCCGCGAGGTAGCGGTTGTTGTCCTCGAGCCAGGTGTCGGCGCTCATGTGAGTTTCACCGTCTGGTTGTCGTCGAAGCCGAACACCGGCGGCGAACCCGTCACGACGATGGGCAGGCTGTCGATCCCGTCCACCCGCAGCCGCAGCGGATAGGAACCGGCAGCGAGCGCGGGAACGGCGAACTGGATCGACGTCGGCGTCTCGGGGTCGGCGGGGGTGTCGATGGCGGTGGGCAGCAGCTCGGCCTGGCCGAAGATCAGGCGCACACCCGGCTCCTGCAGCGCGCGCAGCCGCGGCACGCAGGTGACCGTCAGCGTGAGCGGCGTGCCCGACGCCGAGGTCAGCGGCGCGGCCGTGATGCGCGGCGAGATGGCGATCGGCACGCCGTTGGTGCTGCGGCTGGGTTTGCCCGGCTCGTCGATGCGGATGGCCACGCCGTAGACGCCCGTCGCCCACGCCGCCTTCGCGCCCACCACCGACGCGTCGGGCAGCTGGGCGCGCAGCTCGCTGCTGGACGCGCCGGGCGAGAGCGGCAGCTCGTCGACGATGTCCAGCCGCTCGTTCGTGAACACCGCCGTCAGCGTGCCGGGCTGCGCGAGGCCGTTGCCGACGAAGCTCAGTGCGTCGCCGAGCCGCAAGGCCGGCAACTGCGCATTGGCGGCGTTGCGCACCGCCTGCAGCACCGGCGGCGCCGAGGCCTGCGCCTGCGGCCCGCGGTCGTCGGGGCCGCGCCTGAGCACCGGCGGCGCCACGCGCGCACCGCCCTCGGCCTGGATCAGAACCACCGACACGAGGTAGGCCATCGACGGCCGGTAGCGCGCCTGCATCGCCGTCCAGAGCTTGGACAGCTCGTCCGCGCTGAGGTACACCGGCGCGATCTTGATCAGCTCGACCTGGTCGGCCAGGTCCTCCGCGGACATCGTGCCGAAACGGCCCGGCACGAAGGTGTCGTCCACCGGCGAGGGGACGCCCAGCACGATGCGCAGTTGCTCGCGCGAGACGCCGGGGGTTTCGTGCAGCAGCTGCATCGCGTAGCCGAGCAGGATCTCGGCGTTGAGATCCTGCGCGCCGTACGCGCTGATCAGGTAGTGCAGGTCGAGCGCGAGCGGCGCGTTGGCGATGCGGTTGCCGCGGCCGTCGCGCGAGGGCAGGCCGACGTTGCGCCAGCCGAGGTTGGGCGTCACCTGGTAGAGGAAGACGTTGATCTGGTTGGCCTCGGTGTTGCCGGTCGTGATGCGGTCGGGCGGCTGCGCGGTGACCGAGAAGCTGCCGATCGACGACAGGTCGTGATTGAGCAGGCCCTCGTTCAACAGGTCCTTCAGCGTGGCCGTGACGGCGGCGATGGCCAGGGCGCTGCTCATCGCCGGCCTCCGTGGCGTTCGCGCAGGTACTGCTCGAGGCCCAGGCGCGGCGCCGCCCTGACGACGCCGCGGGCCGGCGCGGCGGCGGGCGCGGCGACGGCGCGGACCTCGATGCGACCGATCGTCACCTGCACCGGCGCGACCTCGCGTGGTGGTGCGGCGTGCGGCGCCTGCGGCCGGCGCAGGCCCGGCGCGATGGCGGCGCGCTGCACGCCGTGCGGGTCACCGGCCGGCAGCGTCGCGGCGGCACGGGCCGGTCGCAGCAGGGCCTCGGGGTTGGCGTTCGCGGGCCGGGTGCGCTCCGGTGAGGATTCCGTCAGCGCTCGCGAGCGGTGCGTCGGCGATGTACCGGATTCGTCATGCGGGCGGTGGCGCGAAGGCGTGACGACCGCGGGCGCCTCGCGCGGGCGCGGGAGCGGCGTGTCGTCGGCTGGAGTAGGCGATGCCGCGCGGGCCGGCGCCCCCAGTCCGATCGCACGCTCGGCGGCCGAGGGCGTTGCGAGCGCGAGGCGCATCGATGCATCCACCCGCAGCGTCGCGGGCGTTGGGTGCAGGGCAGGGCGTGGCGCTGGCTGGAGCGCCTGCATGGACGTGGCTTGCGGCGATCGGGCGACGCCGCCGTCGTCCGCTTCCCGCCGGCGCGGCGCGGCCTCGTGCGAGGCCTCGCCGCGCCGCGGCGCCGTGATCGGCATGCTCGCATCCGGCAGCGCGACGACGAATTCGTCGTCGGCGCCGTGCGCCTGGGTGGCCGGCCGCGAGGATTCGAACATCGAGGGCTGGCGCCGCTTCAGCTGAGGTTCCGCGGGACGCGCACGCTGCACCAGCCGGGCCAGGTGGCCGTCGAACGCGCCGGACGGGGCGTCCGCCGCGGTCTTCGGGGGCGGAGCGGCTCTCATGACTGCACCAGCGCGATGTAGTGTGCGCGCCGGGCCGCGCCCAGCGCCAGGATCTGCGACTCGCTCCAGCCGTAGGCGCCGGCCAGCACGTGCACCTCGGCGAGCGTGTGCTGCGCCCAGTCGTCGAGCTCCTCCCACAGGTAGGCGCCGATGTCGAAGCGGCGTTCGAAGCCGTGGCCGCAGGCCGGGCAGGCGAGCGCGACGCTGGTGTCGGCGCCAGGGTCGGCCTGCGCCATGGCGGCCTGCAAGTCGTCGATCACCGTGGGCGGCAGGGCGTCGAGCGACGCGGCCGCACCGTCGTGCCGTGCCTCGAGCACGCAGCGCTGGAGCAGGCGGTGCGCGGCGATGTCCGCCGGTTCATCCGGCGTCGCGGCGACGGCCAGCAGGTCGTCGCTGCAGGGCAGGCGGTAGTCCAGCTCGTAGCCCGCGCAGCGCAGCGACGCGCCGGGGTGGCCCGCTCCGGCGTCAGCGGCGGGCGCCTGCAGGTCGGCGGTCGAGAAGCGCGTCTGCAGCGGCTCGTCGCACGACGGGCAGGCGACGACCGTGTCGAGCTCGGGTCCGAACAAGGCCTCCTGCAGCCGGAACAGCCAGGCGTCGCGCGCGCCGAGCGGCATCGCGCCCCATTCGCTCGCGTCCACCTCGGGCCACGCAGCGCGCAGCAGCGCCTGCGAGCGCATCAGTGGATGCTCGCGCTGCGCGTGTTCCCATGCGAGCAGCACGCCCTGTGCGGTGAGGGTGTTCATGAACATCCATCGATGCGTCGGCGCGCTCGGCCCGGGCGCGGCGCGTCAGGCCGGATCCGTGAAGCTCGGCTCCGAGGGCTCCGGCGTCTCGACGTCGCGCACCCAGCCTTCGTTCTCCAGCTTCAGGTGCTGGATCGCGATCGCATTGGCGTTGGCGTCGAGGTCGGGCAGGGCCTGGAACTCGGAGACCCAGGCGCGGAACACCTTGTAGGCGATCGCCAGCTGGCCGGTCTCGTTGTAGACCTCGATGATCATGTCCTTGCGGAAGTCCTTCAGCGAGCTCTCAGCGCCGAGGCCGGCGCCGAAGTTCCAGACCTTGTTGGCCCACTGCTCGAACTCCTTGTCGTGGGTGACGCCGCGTTCGAGCGTGATCGCCTCGAACTCCGTGCGCCCCGGTGACTTGCGGCTGCTGCTCGGGTCGCCGCCGTCGCGGTGCTTGACCACTTCGGTGGTGCGCTTGAGCGCGCTCACCTTGCTGACGCCTGCGACGTACTTGCCGTCCCACTTGACCCTGAACTTGAAGTTCTTGTACGGGTCGAAGCGCTGGGCGTTGACGGTGAACTGGGCCATGGTCGGCTCCTTGATCGAGTGGGGTTGTCGGGCCTTCAGACGTCGATCTGGCCGGCCATCTGCTGCAGCTGGATGATCACGAACTCGGCCGGCTTCAAGGGCGCGAAGCCGATGACGACATTGACGATGCCGAGGTTGATGTCGTTCTGCGTGGTCGTCTCCTTGTCGCACTTGACGAAGTAGGCGTCGCGCGGCGAACTGCCCTGGAACGCCCCCTGGCGGAACAGGTTGTGCATGAAGGCGCCGGCGTTCAGGCGGATCTGCGCCCACAGCGGCTCGTCGTTGGGCTCGAACACCACCCACTGCAGCCCGCGGTACAGGCTCTCCTCGATGTACAGCGCCGTGCGGCGCACGGGGACGTACTTGTATTCGTCGGCCAGCAGGTCGGCGCCGCGCAGCGTGCGCGAGCCCCAGGCGACGGTGCCGATGATCGGGAACGTGCGCAGGCAGTTGACGCCGATCGGGTTGAGTTGGCCGTTCTCCTCGTTGGTCAGGTTGACGGCCAGGCCCTGCACGCCCGACAGCGCTGCGTCGACGCCGGCCGGCGCCTTCCAGACGCCGCGGTTGCTGTCGGTGCGCGCCATCAGGCCGGCGATCGCGCCGCTCGGGGCGAAGGTGTCGAGCTGGCCGTCGCGCTTCGGATCAGGTTCGCGCACGCGCGGGAAGAACAGCGCCGCGTTGCGCGCGCGCTCGCCGGTCAGGGCCAGGTCGGTCAGCTTCTTGTTGTTGTCGGCGACGATGGTGTTGGCCGAATTCCACGCCGCCGGCGGATCGACGATCAGCAGCGCGCGGCGCAGCACGCAGAAGTCGAGCGCGCTGCCGTAGACGGCGGAGGACGTGTCGCCCTCGCGCGTGTCCGGCGGGATGCTCATCAGGTTGAACAGGTCGGTCTTCATCAGCGCGTAGATGCCGGTCTTGTCGGCGCTGCTGCCCTGGTAGGTCGCGTCGTCGAGCGGGTCGCTGTCGCTGGCCTTGCCGGCGTCGGCGACCGGCGCCGACGCGTTGTCGTCGGTCCAGATCGTCTTGCCGGCGGCCGCGGCCTGGTGCGGAGGCGGCACCGTGGTGCCCGGCAGGGTGGTGGTGGTGGCCACGCGCAGCAGCGCCGATTCGTTCAGCAGGACGCGGTCGACGCGGCGCGGGCTCTCCTTGACCGTGACGTTGACGAACATCTCGGTGGCGCCGTCGGAGCCGCGGCGCACCGTGAGGTTGAACAGGTCGGTCTTGGCCAGGCCGTAGCGCGTGGCGACGTCCTCGGAGACCTTGTCGTCGATGCGCACCCGCAGCGTGTTGCCCCAGCTGCCCGCGGACGAGGCGAGGAGGTCGAGGTTGGTCAGCGAGATCTTGGCCGTGTCGTTGACGCCTTCGCCGCTCTTCTTCTTGTACAGCCGGACGATCACCGCCTGGGCGCCGCCGTTCTGGTAGAAGTCGCGCACCGCATAGCCAAGGGGGTATGCGGGATCCAGGCTGCCGAACTGGCGCTCGAAGTCGCCGTACGAGTTGATCACGGTCGGCTCGGGCGTGCCCATGGCGGTGCGGCCGACGAAGGCGGTGATCGACGTGGCGACCCCGGTGATCGTGCGTACGCCGCTGGGCAGCTCCTCCACGTACACACCGGGAAACGAGACTGCGACTGGCATGATGGGCTCCTCGCGCAATGGGCCGTATCGATGGTTCCGCGTTCGCCACACATCCCTGCGTGACGCCAACGAGGACTGGACTTCGAGCGTCGCCAATATGCGCGTGCGAGCCGTTCCGAGGATTCCCTAACCTGTCGAACTCGTCTGTTCGAATTAGGGGTACCCGTATGCGGCGATGGCGCGCGACGACGCGCGGCACGAGTGAAGCACGGCGCAATTCGTCGATGCGTGAACGACCTCCGCGCGATGTCGCGGAGGCAGTAGCCCCACTGACGGTCGGCCCATTGCCTGTTTCGCGAAATACGACGTCCGCGCCGCCTTCCCAGGCGGCGGGTGATCGTCGACGCCGGCGCTCGCGCGGGCGCCGATTCACTTCACGGCGGCGGGCCCGTGCAGCGCCTGCTGCGCCTTGACGTGCTTCATGATGTTCAGGAAGGTGTCCGTCCAGACCGTGTCGCGGTGCGCCACCAACCAGGCCAGCAATTCCTCGT
>FSZR01001181.1_pt1 | contig 53620 bp, 44 predicted proteins | sample 1638781 | NCBI WGS metagenome assembly FSZR01 (sample SAMEA3914813, study PRJEB12502) | metagenome | biome: forest; material: soil | place: Canada | collected 2011-07-07 | depth 0.3 m | reverse complement strand
GGCGATCCCGGCAATGACGAAGTACGTGTGCGACAGGTCGAACTGGCTGCCGAGCACGAGCGCCATCGTCGACGCCGCGGCGTTCGCGTGGCCCATGCCGGTAGTCATCACGCAGACGTCGTCGGCCGTGCATTTCACGTCCGGGTAGGCGGCGGACAGGCCCGGCACGCGATAGCTTTGCGTGATCGCCAGCTGCTTGAGCCACGGCTCGGCCTCCGGCGCGAACATGGTGATCAGCATCACCTTGACGGGACGCGGCGCAATGCCGGCGGAGCTTGGCGGCGTGGCGCATCCCGTCAGCCACGCGAGCATAGCCGCGACGAGACAAGCAACGGGCAAGCGAAGACGGGGCATGGGCGAACCTGAAGGCGGGGATTTCAGCGCTCCAGTGTACGGAGCACGCGCGGGAATCCCGGCATGCTGGCAGATTTCGCTGGACAGCTCATATGCCCCGGCGCATGACCTTCATCCGACAGGCGCTAGCGCGCCGCCGCCAACGCAGCCGCCGTCAGCGATCGACCGCCACGACCGTGCGCCCTCGCAATCGTCCGTCGAGCAGGTCGCCTGAAGCCGTGATGGCCTGGCTGAGGCCGATCTCGTGCGTCATGCTCGCCAAGGTCGCCGCCGATAGGTGTCGGGCCAGCAGGGCCCAGGCCTCATTGCGCTTCTCGTTCGGCGTGAAGACGCAGTTGATGCCGTACAGCGTGACGCCGCGCAATATGAAGGGCAACACGGTCGCCGGCAGGTCGGCGCCCTGGGCCAGGCCGCAGGCGGCGATCGCGCCGTTCCAGCGCGTCGCGGCGCAGGCGTTGGCGAGAGTGTGGCTGCCCGCGGTGTCCACGACGCCTGCCCAGCGCTCGCTCTGCAAAGGCTTGCCGGCTGTCGCCATCGACGAGCGCTCGACGATCTCGGTGGCGCCGAGCTCTCGCAGGTAGCCTGCCTGCTCGGCGCGACCCGTCGAAGCGGCGACCTGGAACCCGAGCCCGGCCAGAAGCACCACGGCCACCGAGCCGACGCCCCCGGATGCGCCGGTGACGAGCACCGGACCGTCGGCGGGCGTGAGGCCATGCCGCTGCAGGGCCATCACGCACAGCGCGGCCGTGTAGCCCGCGGTACCGATGGCCATTGCCTGCCGGCTGTCATAGGCGGCCGGGAGCGCCAGAAGCCAGTCGCCGTCCAGGCGCGCGCGCTGGGCGAGGCCACCCCAGTGGGTCTCGCCGAGCCCCCATCCGTTGACCACCACGCGGTCGCCGGGTTTCCAGTCGGGATGCGCGCTGCGTTCGACGACTCCGGCCAGATCGATGCCCGGCACCAAGGGCCAGCGCTTGACGATGGCACCGCGCCCCGTGATAGCGAGCGCGTCCTTGAAGTTGAGGCTCGAGTATTCGACGCGGACGTCGACGTTGCCCTCGGGCAGCGCTGACTCGTCGAGCGTGACCAGCGCCGCGTCGGTGCCGCGGCCGGCCTGGGTCAGCATCAACGCAGTGAACGAGCTCATGGCGCGATTGTGCGTCGCTTCGGCAGGCCGGGGAAGTCGGTCGGTGGTGCGTCTTGACTTTTGCCCCCTACCAAGCCGTGGGCGTACACGCACGGTCGAATTCGACAGCCTGGACGCTAAACATTCTCGCGATCCTCGGGATGTATTCGTAGAGGCCTGACCGGGATCACTTGGTCAGGAGGAGGCATCGGGTAATCCCTGCCGCGAATCCACACCGAGAGATCGAATCATGGTTGCAATCGTCAGCGGCAACAGCCTGGGCCTGAACCTCACGTCCGGCAGCGTCCTGGGGGCCCAGGGCACGTACGGCGATCCCCGAACGGGGCAGGGCGGCGAGCAGGTGTACGTCAACGCGTCCACTGGCAACCTCGTGATGCAGCAGTTGCAGGACCAGCTCGTTGCCAGCGGGCTGGACGTCACTTCGGTGCTCACCTACAACAGCCTGGGGCTGGCCAACGACGACAACGGCGACAACTTCTCCATCGGCAAGGTGCCGGCGCAGCTCGTGTTGAGCGGCACCGTCAACACCGCGGGCAGCACGCTGACGCGCACGGCCTTCGACGGGTCGCAGACCGTCTACACCTGGGACGCGGCCAACAGCCGCTACGTGGCGGTCAACGGTACCGGTGCCTTCGACACCATCACCTACGCGGCGTCCAAGTACACCTGGGTCGATGGCGCGACGCAGCAGCTGGAGACTTACGACGGAACGACCGCTCGACTCCTGACCCGCGCCGACGCGGCCGGCAACACGCTCATGTTCGGCTACGACGGCACCACGGGCATGCTGACGTCCGTGACCGACGCCAACGGCGAGACGGTGACCTACGTCTACAGCGGCACGTTGCTCACCCAGATCAACGCCCCCGTCACCACATGGGTCGGCGGCGTTGCCACGACCAGCGTCCAGCCCGTCGTCAAATACGGCTACGACACGAGCAACCGCCTGTCCACGGTGACGGTCGACCTGACACCCGACGGCTCCACCATCGACGGCAAGGTCTACACCACCAGCTTCAACTACGACGGCACGTCCAAGCGCGTGCACATGATGTCGCAGTCCGATGGCACGCAGCTGACCTTCGTGTACGACGGCTCGAACCGCGTCTACACGATCACCGACGCGCTGAACAACGTCACCCAGTTCACCTACGACACGGTCAACTTGAAGACCTCCGTGCTGGCCGGCGGACAGACGACCGTCTATGCTTACAACGCCTCCGGCCAACTACTGAGCGTGACGGCGCCGGCGGTCAATGGCGTGTCTCCGGTGACGCAATACGCCTACAACGCGAGCGGCGAGGTCGTCACGGCCACCGATGCGGATGGTCGAATCACCTCGATGGCCTATGACGCGGCCGGCAACCAGGTGAGCGTGCTCGATGGTGCGGGCAATCTCACCACGCGGGTCTACGACGCGAAGAACCGCTTGTTGACCGAGACGACGGCAACGGCACCCGTTCCGGCGTTGGTGGCAACGGCCGGAATGACCGTCAGCGGCGGCACCGCGGCCAAGTCCGGGGCGACCAGCGCCTGGGATTCGTCCGTGCGCAGCGCCGCGAGCGTCTCCGGCGCGGCGGCAGTGTCGTTCACGGCGACATCGGTGGCGACCCACGTCATGGTGGCGCTGAACTCCGACCCTGATACGGATGCGAACTATCCGTCGCTCGACTACGCGCTGTACCTGAACGCCGGCGGCCTCGCGGTCTACAGCAACGGCACGCTGGTCGTGAACCCCATCGGCAGCTACGTGGCCGGCGACCGCCTGAGCGTGAGCTACGACGGCAACGGACACGTCAACTTCGTGAAGAACGGCCAGGTTCTCTACACGATGGCCTCGACACCCACGCAGCCGCTGTACCTCGACACGTCGTTCAAAGACCAAGGCACGAGTGTCACCAACCTGACCTTCGGCACCGGCGCACCGGCCGACCTGACCACGCGCTACGTCTACAGCGCCGACGGCAAGGGCCTGCTGCGCTACAAGATCACGCCCGATGGACGAGTGACAGAGTACGGCTACAACACGCAGGGCCAACTCACCAGCTCGAACGAGTACGTCAAGACGACCTATTCGACCACTGGTTTGGCGCCAGGTGTCGCACCCACCGAAGCCGCGATGAACACGTGGCGTGGCACCCAGGATCTGACGCAGACCCAGCGTACCGACATCGCACGCGACAGCCGCCAGCAGATCACGTCGACCACGAGCTATTCGTCGACCGCGGCCGACGGCACCGGCGTGGCCGTGAACGCATTGGCAACGACCTATGTCTACGACCCGTCCGGACGCCTGCTCCAGACCGTCAAGCCCGGCATTGCCAAGTCGACCTTCGCCTACGACGGCCTGGGCCGCCTCACGTCGACCACCGACCCGCTGGGTCGCACCACGGGCACGGCCTACACCGACGCGACCAATACCGTCGCGGTGACGTATGCGAACCAGCTCGTCACCACCAGCGTCTTCGACAAGGATGGGCGCCTCATCAGCATGACCAGCGCCTCGTCGGGCACGACGCTGGCCAAGAACACGGTCGACTACGACAGCCTCGGCCACGTCCTGCGCAGCACCGACCTCACGGGCGCGAGCACCTGGTACCTCTACGACGCGGATGGCCGCAAGGTGGCGGCCGTCGACGGCAACGGCGCGTTGACCCAGTACGTGTACGACAACGCCAGCCAGGTGACCGAGACGATCGCCTACGCGACGCCCGTCAACTTGGCGCTGTTCGTCGACGGCACCGGCAAGCCGATCAATCCGGCGCTGTCCACCGTGGTTCCCGCGTTCAATCCGACGACCGACCACCGCAGCTGGACCGTCTACGACCTGGCGGGCCGCGTCAGCCAGCACATCGACGCAAAGGGCGCCGTCACCCAATTCAACTACGACGGCGACGACCGGGTGACGTCGACCTGCACGTTCGCCACGACCGTGGACGTCACGGCCTTCGGCAGTGCGCCGGCGTTCCAGGTCGTGACCACGACAACCGGCGACCGTGTCGCGCGCAACTTCTACGACGGCGACGGCGACCTGGTCGGCAGCCTCGATCCGGACAATTTCCTCACGGTCTACGGCTACGACGCGGCGGGACAGCGCGCAAGCGCACTGCGATACGCGACGGCGAGCCCGGCGGCCCTCGCACAGAGCACCCTGTCGCAACTCATTCCCGCGACTGACCCGGGTGACCAGCGCACGGTCACGCTCTACGACATGATGGGCCGCGTCACCGGCCAGATCGACGCGCTCGGCTACCTCACGCAGACGGTCTACAACGCCAAGGGCACCATCGACCATGCGACGCGGTACGCCACGTCCGTGGGCACCAGCGTGGCCGCAGGCACCGCCGTCGACTCGCTCACGACGGCCGCCGGCGCCGCCCTCAGCACGACGTCCTACCTCTACGACGGCGACGATCGTCTCGCCAGCAAGACCGATCCGACGGGTATCGTCACCACGTATTCGTACGACCCGAATACCGATGCGCTCGTCAGCAGCACGACCGGCTCGGGTCGCGCGGACGCAACGACGACACAGAGCCGTTACGACGCCATGGGGCGCGTCGTCGCGCAGCTCGATGGCGTGGGCAGCGCGCTGATCACCGTCGGAATGACGCAGACGCAGATCGATGCCGTATGGGCCCAGCATGCCGTGACGACGACCTACGACCTGGCGGGCCGCCGCACGGGTATGGTCGATGCGCTGGGCAACCGGACGCTGTACTTCTACGACGGCGACGGGCAACTGCGCTACACGGTCGATCCGCTGAACAACGTCAAGGAACTGCGCTACAACGCGTTCGGCAACGTGTCCATGACCATTGCCTACGCGACGCCGATCAATCCCGCGGCCATCGGTGCCGGCGGGTTGGTCACGTCCGGGCTGACCTCGGCCGTCGCGGCGGCGGCAAACACGGCCAAGGATCTCGTGACGCGCCAAGTCTATGACGGCGTGGGCAATCTGGCGCTCGCGGTCGACGCGTCGGGCGTGGCGACGGCCTACACCTACGATGCCTTCGGCAACGTGACCCAGCAGCGGCAGTACGCCAACACGGTACCAACCGGTGGCGCGCTCAAGGTGAACTACGTCGCCAGCACCAACAGCGCGGCAGCGTCGCTGCTGCTCGGTAGTTTCAACGTCGGCGACGTCGTTACGGCCACAGTGCGCTTCAAGTCGACGCCTGCGGCGGATGGTCACGCCATTGTGGGTCGTCTGTATGTTGGCACTTTTGGCGGGAACGGGACGGCCAGTCCGGCGACTCAAGTCACAGGCCTCTGGCAGACGCTGACGGTCTCGTACACCGTGACAGCCACCAATACCCCCATCTACGTCTACGTCTACGGGAATCGCGACGGACAGCCCGTGGCCGGTGATTCAGTCCAGTACGACAACCTGCGCGTGACCAGCGTGCAGCAAGGCGTCGTCATGGACGATTCAATCGACACCGTGGTGACGGGCACCGGAAGAGACCAGTGGATATTTTCCGGTAGCTCGCAACAGGTCTTCAATTCGCTCGCAGACGCCGGCACCGATGCCCAGCTGCAAGCGCTGGTGGCGACCCTGGCAGACGCGTCGCGTGACCGCGTCACGCGCACGGTGCGCGACGCCGATGGCCGCGCGACGCTGGTCGTCGATCCGACCGGTACGGCCACCCAGTACACCTACGACGCCTCCGGCAACGTGACGCAGGTGCGCCAGCTTGCAACGCCCGTGCCCGCAGGCGGCGCGGTTCGCGTCAATTACGTTTACAACACCAACAGCTCAACGGGCGTGGGCCTCGGCAACTTTGCCGTTGGCGATGTGGTCACCGCCACCGTGCGCTTTCGCGCCACGCCGAGCTTGACGCACGCCATCGTCGGGCGCGTCTGGGTCGGTGGCGGCGGGACGGGGGCGTACAGCCCGGCGACGCCGGCGACCGGCGGGTGGCAGACCATCACCACCACGTTTACTGTGACCACGGCGGGTACCGTCAGCTTGAACCTGTACGGCAACCGCGACGGCGCGCCGCAGGCCGGCGACTACGTCGACTACGACAACCTCGTGGTGACGAGCCAGCAAAAGGGCGCGGTGCTGAGCACGTCGTTTGATCCGGTCAATTTCGGACCGAACGTCGGCCAGTGGGCCAGCGACGGCGTCAATCAATTCCAGGTCTATTCGACGCCTGCCGATGCAGGCACCGATGCGCAACTGCTCGCCTATGTCAACGGCAGCATTGACGATGCACATGACCGGATCACGCGCACGGTGTTTGACGCCGATGGGCGCGCAACGCTGACAGTCGATCCTACCGGCGCCGCCACGTCGTACGCCTACGACGCGAACGGCAATCTTGTGCAGACCCGCCAGTACGCAAATAAGGTTCCGGCCGGCGGTGCACTTCAGGTCAACTATGTCGCGACCGTCAATCCTGCTGCCCAGCGCCTGCTGGGCACGTTCAACCAGGGCGACGTCGTCACGGCCTCCGTGTGGGTGCATACCGCCGGGACCCAGACAGGCATGATCAAGCTCAAGGATACGACCAACACCGGCGAGAGCTTATCGGCACCGGTTGCCAGTGCAGACGGCTGGTCGTTGTTGACCGTGACCTACGTCGTCCCGACTAACAACACTTCCTTGTGGATCTACCTGTACGGCAACCTGACGGCGAAGCAGCCCTCGGATGCCGTGCTCTATGACAACCTGTCGGTGACCAGCGCGAGCAAGGGGGTTGTTTACGCCGACAGCTTCGACACGGTTCAGGTGGGCGACGGAACCAGCGGATGGCTTGGAATCGCAAACGGCGCTGGGGGCCAAGCCTGGGTCACTGCGGCTACCGCTGGCAGCGACGTTGCGCTGAATGGAATGCTTGGCGGCCTGCGCGACGATGCGCACGACCGAGTCACGCGCACCGTCTACGACGCTGATGGCCGCGAAACGCTGTCTGTCGATGCCACGGGCGCCGCCACGTCATATGCCTACGACGCGAACGGCAACGTCGTGCAGACGCGCCAGTACGTCAACAAGGTTCCTGCCGGCGGCGCACTGCAAGCCACCTACTGGTCGGCCGGCAACCCGGTGGCCCAGCGCTCACTCGGTACGTTCAACCAAGGCGACGTGGTCACCGCCTCAGTTTGGGTGCATACCGCGGGTGTCCAAGCCGGCATGCTCAAGCTGAAGAATACGACGATCAACGCCGAAAGCGCGTCGGCTCAGACCGCCAGCGTCGATGGCTGGACGCAGTTGACCGTGACCTACGTCATTCCGGCGAACAACACCTCGTTGTGGGTCTATCTGTACGGCAACCTGTCGTCGAAGCAGCCGACGGACGCCGTGCTCTACGACAACCTGACGGTGAGCAGCGTCAGCAAGGGCAACGTCTATTCGGACAACTTTGACGCGGTTCAAACCGGCAACGGCCTCGGAAGCTGGGCATTCGCAGGCAATGCCGGCGGCCAGGCTTGGGTCACGCCGGCCACGGCAGGCAGTGACACCGCGCTGACCTCGCTGGTCGGCGTCCTGCACGACGACGCGCGCGACCGTACGATCAACACCGAGTACAACGCAGACGGGCAGCCGGTCTGGAGCTCGGATTCGCTGGGCCAGGTCACGCGCACGATCTACGACGCCATGGGCCGGCCGATCTATGTCATCGCGCCCGACGGCGCCGTGTCGCGCAACGACTATGACGCCGACGGACGCGTCGCTCGCACCACCACGTTCGCCAACAAGCTGACCACGGCCAATTTCAACAGCCTGCCGCATTCGCCCACGGCGACGCAGTTGGCTGCGATGCTGGTGGCGTCGCCCGCGAATGACGCCGTGCTCGCCCGCCAGTTCAACGCTTTCGGCCAGGTTCGATTCAGCATGGACGGCACGGGCGCCGTGTCCGAGATGCGCTACGACGCCGGCGGCAACGTCGTCGATTCGATCGCTTACGCCACCAAGATCGATCCCACGACGTGGAACGCGACGACGCCTCCGACGGTCGTCATCGACGTGGTGCACGATCGCCACGTCCACTCACGCTACGACGCGTTTGGCAACGTGCTGGCCCAGGCGGACGGCACGGGCGCCGTAGTGATCAACACCTACGACGCCGATGGCCGGCTGACGGACCGGGTGAGCTACGCCAACCGGATCGTGGCCGGAAGCTGGACCACGTCGGCGCTGCCGGTCGTGGTCGCCGACGCGACGCGTGACATCCACGAACGCTTCTCCTACGACAACCTCGGTCGATTGACCTATTCGGCTGACGGCACCGGAGCCGTGACCGCCTACGTCTACGACGCTGACAACCGCGTTACGCAGAAGACGCTGCTGGCGACCCTGGCACCCCCCGGCCAGGCACTTAACACGGTCGCTTCAAACGTCGCGGATCGAACAGAGCGCTTCAACTACGATGCCTTCGGCCGCCAGACTTGGCACATCGACGCGACCGGCGCCCTCGACTACACCGCCTACGATCCCGATGGCCGCGTCGCACAGACGATTCGCTACGCGCAGACGACAACCACGTTGCCGACGACCATGGCGTCGCTGCCGACATCGAGCAGCGACCGCGTCTCCAGCGTCTACTACAACGCCTTCGGCCAGGTCACATACTCGATCGATGCACTCAATCGGGTCTCGCTAAACATCTACGACGCGGTTGGCCGTCTTTCGACGACGACGCGGTACGCGGGAGCCATCGCGGCCGGCGTGGTGCCTAGCACGGTGACAGTTCCCGTCGATGCCATTAACGACCAGTCTACGAACTACCAGTACGACGGAGCTGGCCGCGTCAAACAGCGCACCGATGCGATGGGGGGCGTGCAGTCGTATACGTACGATGGCGCAGGCAACATGCTCACGTTGACCGACGAGAAGAACCAAGTCTGGTCATGGACTTATGACGCCGACGGCCACCAGTTGACGCAGACCGCCCCGTCCGTCTATGTGACCACGAACTCGGTGAACGGCAGCGGCGACCTGGCCGCCACGCCGTCCAACGTCAGCATCGTCACGGCGATGGTCTACGACGGTACAGGCAACTTGACGCAGCGAACCGAGGCCTACGGGCGCTCCGATGCGCGCACCACGGTCTTCGGCTATGACGCCGCGGAAAGAATGGTCTCGGCCCAAGGCCCGGCGTTCAATACCTACGACTATCAGGGCAACCTCGTCTCCAGCGCGGCGCCGGTTTCCAGCACCTTCTACGACGCCTTCGGCAACGTGGTGTCCTCTGTCGACGCGGCCGGCAACACGACCTACACCACCTACGATCAGGCCAATCGTGTCGCGTTCTCGGTCGATCAGCTCGGCTACGTCACGGGCAACGCCCGCAACGCGTTCGGCGACGTCCTGGCGCAGACCCGGTACGGCGCCCAGACCACGCTGATCGGTGCCGCGCCCACGAGCGCGGCAAACGCCCCCATGACCACTGCGGTGGCAAGCGTTGTCGGTGCCTCGGACCACACCAGCGATCGCGTCACGAGTTTCAGCTACGACGCCGTGGGCCGCGTGGCAAGCCAGTCGGGCATGGGCGGCTATTTCCTCGACGCGACAGCGGGCTTCAGCAGCAATGCGATGGAGACCGCAGCCACGCCCACCACGAGCTATCAGTACGACGCGTTCGGCGACCTGATCCTTAAACAGCAGTTGGTCAACCAAGCCCAGGGGCTCTACGCCTCGACCTACCACTACTTCGACCAGGTCGGCCAGGAGACGGACACGGTCGACGCCATGGGCTACCAGACCCACCGAACCTTCGACAAGTTCGGCAACGTGACGCAGACGATCGAGTACGCCAGCGCCAAGACGGGCTCGTGGAGCGTGGGCAACCTGGGCGCCACGCCAACGGCGTCCACCAACGACCGCACCACCAGCGACGTGTTCGATCGCCTGAACCGCAAGACGTCCGAGACGCGCACTGTCTCCTACAGCCTCACTGACGATGGCAACGTCTCCGGCAGCACGCTGACGACGTCGTGGGGCTACGACGCCGAGGGCAACGTCACGCGCACGACGGACGCGTCTGGAGCCAGTGCCTACTGCGAGTACGACGCCCTGGGGCAATTGCGCGCCGTCATCGCACCCACGCGTTCCAGTACCACGAGCGGCTCAGCGATCACGCCGGTCACGGAGTACGGCTATGACGCGTTCGGCGACGTCACCACGACTTCGCAACGCGCCAACAGCGCGACGAGCGTGAGCGAATTCATTGGCGTCTGGACGTCTGGTGGCGGCAATGGCTACGCCGTGTCGGCCAGCGGCGGCGATCGCATCACGCGAGCGTTGTACGACAACGGCGGCCACGCCGTCCAGGTCGACGACCCGTTGGCGGGGACGTCGGCGTACCACAACACCTGGAACTACTACGACGCCGATGGCCGCCTGGTCTACAGCAAGCACTACGACGCCGGCAACAACGGCGTCCAGTACACCGTCGACCAAGGTGAACAATACGACGCCAAGGGACAGAGAACGGCCGTCAGCCAATCGGTGGGCACCGCGTCCGCGCCACGCGAGGCGGTCACCGGCTATCGCTACAACGCGTTCGGCGAGGTGGTGGCCACCGGCGTAGACAATGGCTGGCAGGCGTTCTTCGACTACGACAACAACGGCAACCTGTGGTTGACCAACACGGGCAATGGTGTCGTCACTGCCTATGCCAATGATCTCCAAGGCCAGGTGAGCGCCGAGTACGTCAGCCAAGGCGTGGGCCACGGCGATGTCGACCTGTCCACCGCGACCTCGATCCAGTCCGTCGTGTCGCAGGCGGCCAACCTGCGCGTCACCAACAGCGTGCACGACCTCAAGGGCAACGTCGTGCGCATCGACGAGGCCACGCGCAGCACCACCGACGCCGGAGTCAACGTGCGCGTGGGTTCCACCACCTGGAGTATCACGCACTCAGGCACAACCGGTGTCGCCAACACGCTGACGCTGAACTTCAACTCGCTGCTGGCCCTCGGCAACGGTCAGGTGCAGTTCACGATCAACTACACGGCCACCGACGGTACTGCCAGCACCGTCACGCTCGTGGCCGACAGTGCCCAGGCGGCCAGTTCCTACGCGGCCAGCTGGACACCCGCATCGCATCCGGGCATCACAAGCGTCACGTCTGTGACCATCGCAAAGGCGGATGTCGATGGCGTGTGGCACACGGTCAACACGTCCACCTCCTCCGGGGTCAGCCACACGCAGCTCGAGATCGACACGCCCGACAATCCGCGATCGGTCGTGACGTTCACCTACACGAAGTCCGGTGGCTCGCCAGTCACGCTGACCGCGACGAACGGATTGATCAACTACGGCAGCGAATACTCGTTCGACACGAGCGCGCTGGCCGCGGGTACCTACAATTACTCGACGACGATCACCAGCCCCGACGGTACGGTCACCGCCCCGCGCATCGGAACGTTCGTGGTCGGCACCACCCAGACCGCCTCGCTGCAGACGACCCAGATCACACCGTCCGTGTTTCAGACCTTCGATCGTTGGGGCAACCTGCTGTCGGTCACTGATCCGAGCTCCGCGTCGTGGGTCACCACTTTCCAGTACAACGGCAACAATCAGGTCGTCAAGATGACCCAGCCCGCGCCGCTCACCGGCAGCGCGGTGCCCGTCACGCAGTACTTCTACGACCGCCAGGGCCATCGCGTGGCCACCGTGGACGCCGACAACCATCTCAGCGGTCAGCTGTTCGACACGGCGGGCCAGTTGGCCGAGACAGACGGCCATCCCGACGGGTCGACGCTGGTCAAGACGACGAACGCCTACGACATCTTCGGGGAACTGGTGCAGTCCGTGGCCGGCGACGGCTACACGAGCACGGGCACGGCGACGTCCAGCATCGCCAACTACACCACGTTCAACACCTTTGACGCCTTGGGCAACCTGCTGTCGGTGCAACATGGCACAGGCACGGGCAACGTGAGCGACGTCGTCGCCGGCGTGTCGACCGCCGTCAACGAGCGCCAGGGCTACACCTACGACGCCGATGGTCAGCGGCTCTCGTCGTGGGACGACACGACGTCCACGCACTTCGTCACTACCTACGCCTACGATGCCGCCGGGCACCTGGTCGCGACCACGTTGCCTCTGGTCACGGGCCAGTCCACGGCCTCCTCCACCACGTACTCGTACGACAGCGCGGGTCACGAGACGTCCGAGACGGACGCCAACGGCAACATGGAGACCTGGACCTACGACTACTTCGGGCGCGTTACGGCACACAAGGGCCTGGGAACGACGACCTACGCCTACACCTACGACCATGCGGGCCAGCTGTATCACCAGACCAACACTGCGGGCCAGAACCTCACCTATTCGTTCGATGCCGCCGGCGAGCAGACTGGCATCTACGACAGTGCCCTCAACGAGACCACCAGTTATACCTATGACGCCGCAGGCAGGCACCTGGAGGAGTCCGTAGCCCTCGCCGGCGTCTACTACCAGGACAACCATCTCGCCTACGACAACGTCGGCCGGCTGGTGGATTCGGCGGATGACCAGACGCACGTCAGCTACCAATATGACGCCGTCGGCAATCGCACCTACATAGGCATTCACGTGCTCGAAACCGGCTCGCTGCTTGGGCCGAGCGCCACCAGTCCAACCGACAGCACGCGCTACTTCACCTACGACGGCATGAACCGTCAGCTGGACGTGAACTGGCAGAGCCAGACCGTCCAGGGCCAACAAGGCCACGTGCTGACCTACGACGCCGACGGCAACCGCCTGTCCGACACCTTCTACAACAACCTGCTCACCATCACCGGCACGCTGACGCAGGCGGGCACGGCCCCTGACGGCAAGCCGATCTACACCGGGTTCGTCGCCCAGCAGACCTACAGCGTGGTCGGTGGCACGGTCACCGAGGCCTACAGCTACGACGCCGACGATCGGCTGACGCAGGCGCTCTACAGCATCGTCGATGGCAATGACACTACGCCGGGCTGGATCCTGATCGACGGGCGCAGCTACGACACCGCAGGCCACATGATGACGCGCGGCGCCAACCTGCCGCGCCCGGCCCCGCTCAGCTCGGCCCCCTCGCTGCTGAGCGTGCTCAACGAGAGCAACGCAAGCTTGCCTGGGCTCAATCTCGACACCGACCGGGTCGATTCGTTCACCTATGACCAGGACGGCCAGATGCTGACCGAGACCATCAGTGGCTCGGGTTCCTATAGCATCTCGTACACCTACGACGCCGCGGGCAACAGCACCGGCAACACGCTGACCACGCTGGGCAGCGACACCACAACGACCGTAGTCGATGTCGTCACCAACACGCCCGCGCAGGGATATCAAGCGACCAACAACACGAGTACACAAACAGTCTCGGACAGCGGCGGAACAACCACGACCATGGCGTCTGTGACCAACCACACGACCTACGATGCCAACGGCTACGCCACCGCCGTGACCACCACCACCAGCAATGGCACCACGACGACCAAAGCCTATAGCTTCGTCAACGACGAACAGGGCAATGTACTGCGGCGAACCAACGCCAGCGGCGTTGCGCAGATGCGCAATCTCGTGGTCAATGGCGAATCCATTGGCCAGTACGGCTATGACGACTCGGGGAAGGTCGCCACACAGCAGGAGAACTTGAGCTTCGGTTTCAAGTCCATGATCGCGACGGACGTGCAATCGGGCAGCACGACCCTCACGGCAGTCGAGGGCGAGACGCTGCAGCAGGTGGCCACCGCAGCGTACGGAGATGCCAGGCTGTGGCGGCGCATCGCCGCGGCCAACGGACTGAGCGACAGCGCCAGGCTGCAGGCCGGCCAGCAGATCATCATCGCCAGCGGGCCGGGGCAGTCCTACAACGGTGGCGCAACCTTCGCGGTCAACGACCAGGCTGCAATGACCAGCGAGCTCGCGCCGCAAATCGTCGTGAATGCCGGGGGCATGTCCGATTCGGAGCAGCACGACTACAGCACAAGCGCCGTTCGACCTTCGATTGCGCCTGTGATTCCACCTCTCATTGCCTCTATGCCGGACCTCTCCGCACCTATGGGCACCTACTTCGGCATGGATTTGATCTCCAACGTTGGCACCGCTTCGACGGGTTGGGGCGAGGCCCCTCCTATCGATCGCAGGCTCAGATATCGCTCGAGCGGTAATGATGCCAATGCGAATGGTCAGTCGTACTCCGTTAGCGCTGGCGGAAGGTCTGTCGACGTGTACTCGAACGGTACTCTGACGGCTCACGTCGACTTCACGCCCGACAGCGGCATCACTGTGAACAACGATGGCACGCTCAACTTTGGTGCGCCGAGCGTTGGCAATGTAGGTGGCGACGAGCAGGAGTCGGCCCGCTTCGCTAGCGCCGCGATTCAGGCTCTTACGCCATCCGGTGCTGGCGCGCAGGGCATAGAGGTGCAAGCCACGAATTACAACGATCCAATTCCTGCTGAAGAGGAGCTTCCCCTTCCCAAGACCATGGACGGCGGCTTCATCGGTGCGAACGGACAGATTCTGCACCCGTCTGTCTCTATTGCCGTTCAAGTGTTGCCTGAGGTAGTTGGGCCCTCTATGGCGCCGTCTGACGGACAGGCGGCAAGCACACTGGTTGGCTATCACGACAATCAATCCACGCAGCCTATCTATTCCGCTGGCTCATCGAATCCCGTTGGAGCGATGCGACCCACATCGGATACGTCGGGACTCTACTTTGATCCGAACCAGGTACCCTATGGCGCGAACAACCTGCAGGCATACGTGGATGACGCTGGCAACAAAGCCTGGGGCGCCGATGTCAATGGGCAGACTCAATTCTTCATCCATTCGCCGCCGTCAGATGATTCGAATGTAGTCGCAGAAGGTGCAGCGCTTGTGCTGGCAGGTGAACTGCGCTCCGGCGTCGTTCCGTTGGCGGTGGTCGCGGGCAGCACGTTGGTGTTGGCTGCAGCTATCCAGTCTCTGAAAGGCAGCGGAGGCGAAAGCTCGAATGCGGCTTCAGGAGGTTTTCAATCGCTAACTGATGAGGAGACACAGCGTTTTGGTGCACCGGTCATCAATTTGCCGCTCTCAGACGAGGACAGGCGCTGGTTCGGCGATCCGCATGGCCTTCCTCCGATGTCAGACGCAGAGCGGCACTTGCTCGGCCTGCCGCTAACGGCACCTATTGCGCCCCAGTCCTCGACTCAGCCCCCAGGTTATGCACAGGAGTTTCAAACTTGGAACGACCTTATCATGACCGCCGCTGGATTGCCGCCAGGTGAGCAGGTTGGCAATGTGGAAGGTGCTGCTAACGGCGTGCCCATTTCGAACTCCGTTCTGGACGAGACAAGAATCGGTTGGGGTCAAAAGGGCCAGGGAAGCGGCAACAAGGTCGACCAGGTTCCGAACTGGCCTGTGCTCGATGGAGCAGGAGCACAAATTCCTGTTCGACCGACGCAACCTACCGGGCCATTCGCGACGCAAGAGTTCCCCGGCGCGCCTTTGGCTCATGGCTTCCCTGATATAGTTGATAACTATGCAGGCGGTGCGACATCATTCGGTTTGAATAACGGCGCTACGCTATATCAACTGGACGGCTCCCTAAATGGTGTTGGCGGTCGGTTTGAATGGATTGTTGACCCGAATCTAGGCGGTGTGACCCATCGAATGTTTGTTCCTGGCGGAACTGTTAACGGAATTCCGGTGAAACCATGATTGAACAAGCCTTTGAAGATTTGCGTTCTCGCTCGCTCTTGGACTGGGGAGTTGTTCTTCTCGGGCTGCAAGGCAAGGTCGATAGTGCTTCTGGCAGGTTGAGCGGCAACCTTGTCCAGCGCTACGCCGCGAGTGCGTTGGAGACAGCGCAAGCGAGTGAGCCTGCTTTCGATGCCATAGCAGCGCTCGCGCTTGATGCAAATCTGCCGACTGAAGAGAAAGAGCAACTCGTCGAAGCCGTTTGCCAGGCTTATTATGTTGACATGTCGCTTTCCATGCGCAAGTGGCGCGCTGCTTTGATTGAGGATGGACTTCGGGGCGTTGACTCAAATCCTCTCTACGGACATATTCAGTTGTCTGAGATTTGGTCGAAATTGGGTTGGCCGGATGATGCGCCCCCCTCAATGCGAAAGAATGCTCAGTCGCCGGCAACAGGCGAGTTTGGCTCTGCGGCAGCATTCGCGCAGGCGAAGCGAGAAGTTGAGGACTGGCTAAAGAGCGAATTCCTTGCGCTGAGGTAAATGAACGATTCAGGCCCGCTCAGCGCGGGCCAACTTGATTTGGCAATTTGGAGATTGGCGGCGCAGCGCCCATAGCGGAGCCCGCCACTGGCCCAATACAGTCGGGCGAGGTGACCACGTAACGAGACTTTGTGAAGAGGTCTATCGTCGGCGACGATTTGGAGGGTCATGAAATGTGGCAAAACGCCAACCTCGAAGCGAATGGCATCGCATCCGGTCGCCTATCCACCGAGGCGTCCAAGGATAATCCCGTGATTGCGTTGGATAAGGCGACGCATCAACAGGTTAATGCCGCGCAGAGAAGCAACGGTGCCGGAAGCAACGGAAGCAACGATGCCGCGTCTTGCCTTTTGCCCGCAGCGTTCCGGCGCCGCACGCGCCGCAGTCGAGCCGCTTGCCCGCATGGTAGCGCCGTCGTGCGCACGGGCTGGCTGACGCGGACATGGCGAGAAGTGTCATCGGGATTCCCCGCCGACACTCGTCCATCGCTGATCGCGTTCATCTTTGGCGTCCGACGCCCGCCTCGTGCCGAGCGATCAATCGACTGACTCGCGACACCGAAAGGCTCAGTGCCTTTGCGATGGCAGACATGCTCATTCCGCCTTCCACGTGGGCGCGTCTCAGGCCTTCTTCGCGCGTCGAGCTTGCAGCTAACCATTGCGCCAAGTCACATGGAACCCGACGTTGCTGCTTCGGGATGTCGATTGCCAATCGGCGCGACGGCTCGATGTGGCTCTGAACTCGGGCAATGAAGTCGTCATCGCCCAGGTAGATCGCTTGGCGCAGGCCGCGATCCCATAGGCGGTCCTCGAGCCCGCTGCACACAAGCGCCTCGTAATCGGACTGAGCGCGATGTCTGTCTTTGGGAGATTGAACGTCGTGGCCGAGAAGAAAGCCGTGCAGATCGCTCGTGGCCAGCCAGGGCGGTGACTGAACGAGTCCGATGTGCGCGCCGTAGCTGGACCAGGGCCACTCGGAAGGGTGGGGGATGATTCGCGCGCGAACCGGATTCAACTCGACGTAGCGACAGAGGGCCACCAGATAGGCATCGCGATCGACCAGGATGGCCTTGAACCGGCTTTGGAACAGATGGCCCACCAAGCCATGACGTCGATTGAATGCTTGCGAGTACTTGGCGTTGATGTGTCGCATGACACGCGACAAGTTGGCGGCGCGCGTGCAGACGACGAAATGGTAGTGATTGGTCATCAGGCAGTACGCCGTGAGCGACGCGTCGAAGCGATCCATGGCCTGTTCGACGATCGCGAGCAGGCATCGACGATCATCGTCATCGATGAAGATCGCTTCGCGCCGATCCCCTCGAGAAGTGACGTGGTAGAGGGCTCCCGGAAACTCGATTCGCAGTGCGCGCGCCATGGATGAAGGCTAAGTGCATGCGCGCATTGCCCTGTCGGCAAATGCTCGGATTTTGATAGTGGTTGTCGGGTCGTAGGGCTTGGGGGGGCAACAGGCGAGACCCGGTACGTAGCAGCTCGGTACGTAGCAGTAAGTAGCACGTGGGGGGCAAAAGGCGAGACCCGGTACGTAGCGCGCTGCACGTAGCGCGCTGATTCCCGACGACGGGCGCGCACATTCCGCGCTGGGCATGGCGCAGATGCTCGCAGGCGACTTGCCTGCGGCCAGATCAAGCTTCGAGGCCGCGCTACGCACCATGCCCGAGCACGTCGGCACGTGGCTTGCGTTGGGTTGGGCAGCGATGCTGATGGAGGATCTGGCCGCCGCGCTGCCGGCGTTCGAACAGGCGGTCGAGCGGGATCGCAATTTCAGCGAATCACACGGCGGCCTGGCCGCGATTCAAGCGCGCCTGGGGCGCCGCGAGGAATCCTTGGCCAGCATCGAGCGAGCGCGCCGACTCGATGGCAACGGTTTGTCCCAGCGCTATGCGCAATTGGTTCTTGACGGTGGTGGCTTGCAAGGAGACCGCGACCTGCTGCCGCTGGCCAGGCGTCTTCTGGTTCGGCGCCCGGCGCCGCTCGGCGGTACCTTCGCCGACTGGCTGCCGCCGGAGCCTGTTGACGGGGACTGAACGGCAGGCGGGCATCTTTGGAGGGGGCGAAAGGCAAGATCTGACCCCGCGATGTTTGACCCCACGATGCATTGAGCCGCCCCAACGCCATGGAGGAGTCGATAGGCACGCCCATCAATTTCCTTGCTTCAACCTTGCGTCTGACTGAACCACCCCTTCGGCCCCCCCGAAATGGACAAGCCTTTCACGATCGCGCTTCCTTTCCTCAAACCTTGAATCTCTACAATCGAGGCACATCAAAGCCACCCGGCGCATCGCCAGGGTAGGCCGCCCAAGAATGGGCATGCAGGGGGGGAAGAGGAATGCACGCGGATCTCGCGCTGAGGATGCTCGGCGACCTGTTCTGGACAGGGATGCTTGTTTGTCTGCCCGTCCTGGGCCTGACGATGATGGTGGGCCTGCTGGTCAGCGTGCTGCAGGTGGTGACGCAAGTCCAGGAGATGTCGCTCACCTTCATCCCGAAGCTGCTCACCGCGGCTGTGTCGCTGGTGGTCTTCGGGCCCTGGATCCTGCGCACCTTGACCGCGTTTTCGACGCGCCTGTGGTCCGGCATCCCGGACATGTTCTGACGCGCCCCTGATTCCCATGTTCGACGTTTCCGGGGCGCTGAGCCCGGATCTCGTGGTGGCCTTCGTGTTGCTCGCCACGCGGTTCGGTGCACTGTTGTTGATGACGCCGCCGCTCGGTGGCGGCGCGGTGCCGCCTATGGTTCGGGTGGCGATCGTCGTGGCGCTCGCGGCTTGCTTCAGTCCGCTGGTGCCTGCGCCCGTGCAGGGCTGGAGTCTCTGGCAAATCGTCGCGGCGATGGCCGGCGAGGCCGCGCTCGGGGCGACGATGGCGCTCGGGCTGGGCCTGGCTTTCGCGGCGTTCTCCGTGGGCGCGCGCGTGCTCGACACGCAGATCGGCTTCGGCATCGGGCAGGTGTTCGATCCGTCCACGCGCCAGCAGATGCCGATCCTCACCGGCGCCTTCGCGCAGCTGGCCCTGGTGCTGTTCTTCTCCTCCGATGCGCCCCATGGCATGCTCCGAGGCGTCGTGCTGAGCATCCAGGCCTATCCGCCGGGCAGTGCGTGGTCGGCACGATCGGCGTTCGTGCCGGTCGTGGGGCAGGTGGCGGGGCTGTTCTCGCTCGGGTTCGCGATGGTCGCGCCGGTGGTCTTCTGCCTGCTGCTGGTGGAAATGGGGCTCGGCGTGATTTCCCGCAGCCTGCCGCAGATGAACATGTTCGTGATGAGCCTGCCCATCAAGGTGCTGGTGGGGCTCGCGGCGCTGGCTGTGTGGACGACGGCCAGCGTCGGCCTGCTGGCGTGCACCCACACGGCCGTCTTCAAGGGGTGGGAGGCGATGTTCCGCTGATGGCTGACCAGGATCTCGATCGCAACGAAGCGGCCACCCCCCACAAGCTCGAGAAGGCGCGCGAGAAGGGGCAAGTCGCCAAGAGCCAGGACGTCACGACGGTGGTCGTGCTCGCGGTGGCCGTCGCCTGGCTTTACGCGCAGGGCTGGGAAGGCACGCGCGCGCTGTTCCGGTTCGACCGCCTGCTGCTGGCGCAGACCGGCAACACCGCGCCGTTCGCGCTCGCCACGCACGCACTGGGCCACGCGCTGGCGATGCTGGCGCCGTTCTTCGGCTTCGTGATGGTGGCGGCCATCCTCGCCAACATCGCGCAGACGGGGCCGGTGTTCACGTTCCAGCCCCTGGCGCCTGACGCGACGCGTCTGAACCCCGCCAACGGATTCAAGCGTGTGTTCGCGTTGCGCAGCCTGTTCGAGCTCGGCAAGTCGCTGGCCAAGCTGGCGATCCTGGGCGGCGTGGCGTGGCTGGCGCTGCGCGCGATGCTGCCGCAGTTCCATCAGTTGGCTGGCGTCACGGCGCTTGGCCAGGTGCACCTGCTGCTGCAGGACGTGGGCTCGCTGGGCGTCAAGCTGCTGCTGGGCCTGGCGCTGATCGCCGCGGTCGACTACCTCTTCGTCGTGCGCCAGTTCAATACCCGCATGCGCATGAGCCGGCGCGAGCTGAAGGATGAGGTGCGCCATCGCGAGGGCGATCCGCGCATCCGTGGCCGCCTGCGCGAACTGCGCCGCGCGATGCTGAAGAAAGCGCAATCGGTGCGCCGCACGCGCGACGCCAGCGTCGTCATCACCAACCCGACGCACTACGCGATTGCCCTGCAATACGAGCACGGAAAGATGTCCGCGCCGCGCCTGGTGGGCAAGGGCGTCGGTGCGACGGCGGCCGCGATGCGCCAGGTCGCCGCGCGGCACGGCATTCCGGTGGTGCCGAGCCCGACGCTCGCCCGTGCTCTCTACGCCGGCCTCGAGATGGATCACTACGTGCCCACCGAACACTACGCCGCGGTCGCCCGCATCATGGTGTGGGTGCTCGCGCGCCAGGGCGCGCGCTCGCCCGCACCGGCGCCCAAGGGAGCGGTCGCATGAACGCGATCCGTTCCGCCTTCGGCCGCCACAGCGACCTGGCGCTGGTCGTGCTCGTGACCGGCGTGCTCACGGTGCTGTTCGCGCCGATCCCGTCGCCGCTGCTCGACTTCCTGATCCTGGCGAACTTCAGCTTTGCGTTCCTGATCCTGTTGCTCACGTTCTACATGGCGCGGCCGGTGGAGTTCTCCACCTTCCCGTCGCTGCTGCTCGTCGCCACGCTGTTCCGCCTGTCGCTGAACGTGGCGGCCACGCGCCTGATCCTGTCCGACGCCAACGCGGGGCGTGTCATCAACGCGGTGGGCGCCTACGTGGTCGGCGGCAACTACGTGATCGGCCTGATCGTCTTCCTGATCCTGATCGTCGTGCAGTACGTCGTCGTGACCAACGGCGCGCAGCGCGTGTCCGAGGTGGCCGCGCGCTTCACGCTGGACAGCATGCCCGGCCAGCAGATGAGCATCGATGCCGACCTCAACATGGGCTTCATCGACCAGGCCGAGGCCCAGCGCCGGCGCAAGAACCTGGAGAAGGAAGCCGCGTTCTACGGCGCGATGGACGGCGCGAGCAAGTTCGTCAAGGGCGACGCCATCGCCGGCATCCTGATCATGATGATCAACATCATCGGCGGCATCGTGATCGGCGTGATGCAGCTCGGGCTGCCGTGGAACCAGTCGCTGCAGACCTACACGCTGCTCACCATCGGCGACGGCATCGTCACGCAGGTGCCGGCGCTGGTCATCGCGGTGGGCACCGGCATCATCGTCACTCGATCGGCTTCCGACAACAACCTCAGCCAGGAGGCGGTGCGGCAGATCGGCTCGCACCCCAAGACACTGCTGTTCGTGGCCGCGGCCATCTTCGGCCTGATGCTGATGCCCGGCATACCCGCAGTGCCGGCAGCGGCGATGCTGGCGCTGCTGTTGCTGGGCGCCTTCGCGGCCTATCGCGCCAAGGCCGGCCGCGAGCAGTCCGCCGACGCCTCGGCCGACGCCACCGCGGAGCCCGTGGCGACCGGCGACGACGATCCCTACGCGCTGCTGCCCGTCGAGCCCATCGAGATGCACGTCGGCAGCCACTGGGCGTCGACCATCGCGCGCGAAGGCAGCCTGTTCATGGATCGCATCGCGAGCTTCCGCAAGCAGCACGCGCAAGACCTGGGCCTCGTGCTGCCGCGCGTGCGCTTCAAGGACGCGCCCAAGCTGGGCCCCGACCACTACGAGATCTGGGTCGACGGCGTGATGGTGGGCAAGGGTGAATCGCGCATGGATCGGCTGTTGGCGATCCATCCGTCGGGCAACGTGCGCACGGTGCCGGGCGAGGCCACGCGCGACCCCACGTACGGCCTGCCGGCGCTCTGGATCGGGCCGCAGCACCGCGAGGCGGCGATCGCCGCGCGCTGCACGCTGGTCGATGCGCAGACAGTGCTGATGACGCACCTCACCGAGGTGCTCAAGCGCGAATCGGCGACCTTGCTGACGCGTGCCGAGACCGAGCGCCTGCTGGCGCGCATCCGCCAGGCGCAGCCGACCCTGGTCGAGGAACTGATCCCCACGGTGCTGTCGATCACCGACGTGCAGCGCGTGCTGCAGGCACTGCTGCGCGAGAAAGTGAGCATCCGCCACGTCGAGGCGATTCTGGAGACCCTGGCCGACGCCGGCCGCCAGACCAAGGACGTCGCGTTGCTGACCGAGCGCGTGCGCGGCCGGCTGGGCCACGCGATCTGCCAAGCGCTGCTGGGCGAAACCAACGCGCTGCAGGTGCTCACGCTCGATCCGACGCTGGAGAGCCGCTTCCTGAACGGCCTGCGGCCCACGGAGGCGGGCCAGCAGGGCGCGCTCGACCCCAAGCTGATCGAGCTGTTCATGAGCCGCCTGGTGCAGCAGGCCGAGCGAATGATGAAGGGCAACCTGCTGCCCGTGTTGCTGTGCTCGCCCGAGCTGCGCCGCCACGTGCGCGCCTTGTCCGAGCGCGTGCTGCCGCACCTGCGGGTGCTCGCCATGACCGAGGTTCCGCAAGCGGTGGAACTCAAGTCCTTCGCCGTCGTCGGCGCCTGACGCCGACCGCCAAGACAGAAAGACGATCTCCATGAGCCAGGTTCTTCCCATCGCGCTGCAGGCCTTGCAGAACGACTCCACCGCGATGGATCGCATCAGCGCGAACGTCGCGAACATGACGACGCCCGGCTATCGGCGCGAGATGGCGTTGCAGGCGCCGGTGCTGCCGGCCGACGGTCTGCCGGGCGCCGCGTCGGTGTTCGCGAGCGTCGTCGATGCGCAGCGCCAGCAGGCCCAATCCGCCGCCGGCATCGGTTCGGCGCCGACTCCGTCGTTGCCTGCCGCGCTGCACTTCGATACCCGCCCCGGCACGCTCAAGACCACCGACGCGCCGCTGGACGTCGCGCTCCAGGGCACGGGCTTCTTCGAGATCGAGACGGAGCAGGGTCCGGCGTATACGCGCAACGGCCAGTTCCACCTCGACGCGCGCGGCACGCTGGTGACGGCCGAAGGCCACCCCGTGGCCGGACGCGGCGGCCGCATCACGCTGTCGCCTGGCCCCGTCACGATCGACGCCGTCGGCCAGCTGACCCAGAACGCCCGCAACGTTGGCCAGCTCAAGGTGATGGATCTCGCCGGCGCCGGCGCGCTGCAGCACGCGGGCGGCAGCCTGTACGCCGCAGCCGGTCCGGCGCGACCGATGGCCGACGCCGAGGTCCAGGCCCGCCAGGGCGCGCTCGAGAACTCGAACGTCGATCACATGACCGAGATGGTGCAGATGGTTCAGGTGATGCGCCACTTCGAGACCATGACCCGCGTCGTCCAAGGCTACGACGACATGGTGGGCACCGCCATCAACAAGCTTGGCGCCTTCTGAGCGCCCCATCTCTCCCCGATTCGACACAGAGGAACCCCCATGCTCGACGCCATGAACATCGCCGCCACCGGCATGCGCACCCAGCAGCTCAACGTGGACACGATCGCCAACAACCTGGCCAACGTCAACACCACCGGCTTCAAGAAGTCGCGCGTCAACTTCGTCGACCTCGTGACGCACGGCGCCGATGCGGCGGCCCAGGCGCTCGCGGGCGGCCAGGCGATGCCCGGACTCGACGCGGCGCAGCGCGCCGGGGCCGGCGTGGCGGTGACGGCGGTCGACAAGCTGTTCGACGGCGGCACGCTGCAGAAGACCGGCAACGTCTACGACGTGGCCATCACCGGCGACGGCTTTCTCGAGGTCGCGCAGCCCGACGGCTCCAAGGCGTACACGCGCGGCGGCTCGTTCAAGGTGGACAACGACGGCATGCTCGCCACGGCCACGGGACAGGTGCTGCAGCCGGAGATCCAGATCCCGGCGTCGGCGACCTCCGTCACGATCGGTGTCGACGGCAAGGTCAACGTCACGACCGCGACGTCCACCACTCCGATCGAGGTCGGCCGCCTGGCGATGGCGCGCTTTTCCAACCCGGGCGCGCTCACCGCGCTCGGCAACGGCCTGTATGCCGCCAGCGACCTGTCGGGCGAGGCCATCGCCGGGCACGGCGGCGAGGACGGCATGGGCACGCTGGCCCAGGGCTTTCTCGAAGGCTCCAACGTCAAGATGGTCGACGAGATGGTGAACCTGATGATCGCCCAGCGCAGCTACGAGGCGAGCGTCAAGGTGATCCAGGCATCCGACGAGATGATGGGCATGGTCAACAACCTGCGCAAGTGAACGCAGAGTCGACATCGAACACGCCGCAGCGCTCATGAACTCGTCGATCCTTCTCCGTGCCGTCGTCGCGCTGGCGCTCGCGTGCGCGGGCGCCCAGGCGAGCGCGCAAGGGCGGCCGCTGCTGCGCCTGGCGGCGTTGCCGCGCGCGAGCGTGGATGCGGATCGCGTGACGCTGGGCGATGTGGTGACGGTGTTGCAGGACGACGGCAACGTCGCCGACCGCCTGCTGGGCCTCGACTTGGGACCGGCACCGCGCGTCGGACAGCCTGCGCATCTACAGCAATCGCAGCTCGCCGATCGGGTGCGGATGGACCGGCCGTCGGCGTGCATCCAGGTGCAGTGGAGCGGGCCGGCCCAGGTGGATGTCGAACGCGCGTCGCAGCAACTGTCCGAGCAGGACTTCGAGGACGTCGCACGGCCGGCCCTGGAAGCCTGGCTCGCCAAGCGCAGCGAGTCGCACGCCATCGAGCTCGCCCAGCCGCTGGCGCCGGTCGCGGTGGCGACTGGACGAGTCACGCTCGACGTGCGCCCATTGCCCCGTCTCACCCAGCCCTCGGCGCACGCCACCGTGTGGGTCGACGTCTCGGTGGGCGGCCATTTCCAGCGCTCGGTCAACCTCGACTACCGCGTGCAGGCGTTCCGCACCGGCTGGCTCGCCGCGGAGGAGCTCGAGCGTGGTCAGGACGTCGATACCTCGAGGCTCGCGCAGTCGCTGGTCGACGTTGCTCAGCTGCCTGCGCCGCTGTGGGCGGATACGCCCGGTCGCTCCCGCATGCGCCGCGGTGTCCATCGGGGCGAAGCGCTCACGGCGCTCGACGCGGAGGCACGCCCATGGATCGTTCGCGGCGAGCGCGTGGAAGTATTCAGCCGGTCGGGCGAGCTGTCGATCGAGGCGCGGGCCGAAGCCCTGCAGGATGGCCACGCGGGCCAGGACGTGCTGGTACGCATCGCGAGTTCGCGTGCGCCCGTGACGGCCCGCGTGCTGAAACCCGGATTGGTGGAGATACGTCAATGAGAACCACAAGCGCGCTGGCAGCGATCCTGTTCGCCGTCACCGCGGCATCGGCCGCGGCGCAAAGCCTTTACGACCCGAAGACCTTCCGTCCGCTGACGGCGGACAGCAAGGCGTTCCGGACGGGCGACATCGTCACGATCCAGATCGTGGAGAACGCCTCGGCCTCGGCCAATGCCGACACGGACCTCCAGCGCTCGAACTCGGGCGCCGCCGAAATGCACTTCCGCTCGCCGATTCCGATCGCCGGCGCCCGCGCCACCGCCACGGGCCAGTTCGACGGCGGCGGCCAGACCGCGCGCACCGGCCAACTGCTGGCCACGCTGAGCGTCTCCGTGCGCGACGTGCTGCCCAACGGCGACCTGCTCGTCTCCGGCGAACAACTTCTGGTCATCAACGAGGAGCAGCAGCGCATCGACGTCGAGGGCCGCGTTCGCCCGCAGGACATCTCGGACCAGAACACCGTGCTGTCCAACCGCGTCGCGGATGCCCGCATCACTTACGTCGGCGAGGGCGACATCGCGCAACGGCAGAAGCCGGCCTGGTGGCACCACTTCCTGGATCTGTTCGGACTATGAATCGCACTCTTCTTCGCATGCTCGCACCGCTGGCGATCGCGCTCGCGGTGACCGGCGTCGGCCACGCGGCTCTGGCCGCGCCGGTCGCGGACGTCGCCACCGACTTCGTCCGCATGAAAGACCTTGGCAAGATCCAGGGCTGGCGCGAGAACGCGCTGATCGGCTACGGCATCGTGACTGGCCTGGCCGGCACCGGAGACTCGCCGACCAACCGTGCGACGCGCCAGGCCCTGGCCAACACGCTGTCGCAGTTCAATCTGACCATCCCCACCGACCAGGTTCAGAGCCGCAACGTGGCGGTGGTGATGGTCACGGCGGCGCTGCCCGCGTTCGCGCACGAGGGCGACGCCATCGACATCACGGTGACCTCGGCAGGCGACGCGCGCAGCCTGGTCGGCGGCGCGTTGATGATGACGCCGCTGAAGGCCGCCAACGGCCGCGTGTACGCGCTTGCCCAAGGCGCGCTGTCGGTGGGCGGCTACCGCTACGATGCCAACGGCAACGTGGTGCAGAAGAACCACCCGACCGTGGGCTCCGTTCCGGGCGGCGCGACCGTGGAGGCCAGCGTTCCGAAGGCCGAGCAGGTGCTGCCCGACCGGCTCACCTTCGTGCTGCAGGAGGCCGACTACACGACCGCGGAGCGGGTCGCCGAAGCCGTCAACACCCATTTCGGCGAGCAGCTCGCGCAGGCGCGCGACGCATCGGGCATCGACATCCGCGTGCCGCAGGCCGACCGCGACCACCTGGTGCGCTTCATCGCGAACCTGGAGACGGTCAGCGTCGAGCCCGATCGGCGCGCCAAGGTGGTGATCAACGAGCGCACCGGCACGATCGTCTCCGGCGGCGACGTGCGCATCTCGAGGATCGCCGTGTCGCAAGGCGACCTGCGCGTCTCGATCAGCACCGACAACAGCGTGTCGCAACCCCTGGTCGTGGGCCGTGCCGGCGAGGGCGTGCGTACGCAGACCGTCGCCAACAGCACGGTCGACGTGGCCGAGGCGAGCGGCACCGGCTTTGTCATGGCCAGCAACACCGTGGCCGATCTCGTGCAGTCGCTCGCGCGGCTCAAGACCAACACCCGCGACATCATCTCGATCCTGCGTGCGGTCAAGGCGGCGGGAGCCCTGCACGCCGAGCTGATCGTCCAGTGATCGCCCGCCCGACACCATTGCCCGAGGTTCCCCGATGACCCAATCGATCGAAGCCCTGACCACCGCCAGCCTGAGCCTGGCGCTCGACGCCGCCACGATGCGCCAGCAGGTCATCGCGGCCAACATCGCCAACGCCGACACGCCGGGCTACACCGCCAAGACCGTGAGCTTCGACGCCGTCATGGCCAGCGCCTTCAGCAGCCAGGGCGCGGCCACGCTCGACGCGCACGTCGTTCCGCGCCTGGACGCGAACGGCAGCCCGCAGCCCGTGCAGGTGGACACGGAGATGGCCGAGCTGTCGCTGAACCAGCTGCAGTACCAGACGCTGATCGCCGGCCTCAACAAGCACCTGTCCGTCCTGTCCGTCGCCGTCGCCGACGGCAAGAGCTGATTCTTCCGGAGGCAAAGAGCACCATGGACTATTCCCGGACATTCGCCATCAGCGCCGCGGGCATGAACGTCGAACGCCTGCGCGTCGACGTCGCCGCGCTGAACCTCGCCAACGCCAACGCGGCTTTCACGGCCGGCGGCGTCAACTACCAGCCGTTGCGCGTTTCCACCACAGCGTCGCACGTGCAGAACTTCGGCGCCCTGATTGGCGGCGGTCTCTCCGTGCCGCAGTCGGTCGTGGAGCCCAGCACCCAGCCGCCGCGCCAGGTGCTCGAACCGGGCAACCCTGCGGCCGACGCCCAGGGCTTCGTGCGCTATCCCGGCGTCGACACGACCGTGGAGATGATGAATCTCATGAGCGCCACCCGCGCCTACGAGGCGAATGTGTCGGCACTCAATGCGGCGCGCAGCATGGCCATGAAGGCCCTCGACATCGGAGCGACCAAGTGAGCGCCGACGCCATCGCCGCCATCGCGGCCATCCAGGAGCCGTCGCTCGCCCCCGCATCGGGCATCGCGGGCGTGGCAGGTTCGATGGGCGCCGGCGGTTTCTCGAACCTCGTCGCCGAGGGCATCGGCCAGGTCAACGAGCAGTTGATGACCGGCCAGGTGCAACTGCAGCAACTTGCGTCCGGCGCGCCGGTGAACCTGCACCAGGTGATGATCGGTCTCGAGGAGAGCCGCATGTCGTTCCAGTTGCTGATGCAGGTGCGCAACCGCCTGCTCGAGGGCTACCAGGAAGTCATGCGCATGCAGCTGTGACCACAGGCATGGGCAACAGACATTCGAAATCCATGAGGGAGTGATCAGGTGTTCAAGGAGTTTTGGGACGGCCTCGCGCCGTCGGGGCGACGCGGCCTGGCCGTCGGCGCGATCGTCATCCTCGCGTTGACGGCGGCCTTCGCCTTCTGGACGATGCGCGCCGACTACGACGTGCTGTTCGGCAACCTGTCGGCGCGCGACGCCGCGGCGATGACCGAGGAGCTCGATCGCATGAAGCTGCCGTACCGCCTGGGCGGTGACGGCACGTCCATCCTCGTGGACAAGGCGGCGGTTCCGGCCACGCGCCTCAAGCTCATGAGCAAGGACATTCCGCTGCACGGCGCAGTCGGTTTCGAGCTGTTCAACAACGCCGACTTCGGCATGACGGAGTTCGCGCAGAAGATCAACTACCAGCGCGCGCTGCAGGGCGAGCTGACGCGCACCATCCTGTCATTGCAGGAGATCGAGTCGGCGCGCGTTCACATCGCATTTCCAGAGGAGGGGCTGTTCAAGCACGACCAGTCCAGGGCCAAGGCCTCGGTGACGCTCGCGCTCAAGCCCGGCGAGGCGTTGCGGGCCGAGCAGGTGACGGGCATCCAGCGCCTCGTCGCCGCCTCGGTCGCAGGCATCGCGGCCGAGGACGTGACGATCGTCAACGAACACGGCGTCGCCCTGACGCACGCTTCCGTCGACGGTGAGACGGGCGGTGGTGCCGCGGCGGACCTGAAGCACGACATCGAGCAGGCGCTCGTGCGCAAGGCCACGCTGATGCTGGACAAGGCCGTCGGCCCTGGCCGCGCGGTGGTCAGCGTCGACGCCACGCTCGACATGAAACAGGTGCGCGTCACCAACGAAGACGTCACCCATCCGCCGGCGTCCGCCGGCGACCAGCCGGCCGGCGTCGTGGTGCGCCAGCGGGAGACCGTCAAGGACGACGGCGGCAGCGTGGGCACGCAGCGCGAGGCGAACGGTGGCGGCAACACGCAGCGCGACACCGAGTACCAGGTCGGGCGTCGCGTCGAGCAGGTGGTGTCGCAGCCCGGGTCGATCCAGCGCCTGCAGGTGGTGGCTGTCGTCCAGGGCGGACTCACGCAGGCGCAGCAGGACCAGATCCGCACCGTCCTGGGCGCGGCCGTCGGGGCCTCGGTCGAGCGCGGCGACCAGGTCATCGTGCAGCCGGTCGATCTGGTGGCGTTGCCCGCGGCCAAGGAGCACGTCGACGCGGCAGCCGTCGTGGCGGCGGTACCGGCCAGGCCCGAGGCGCCGACGCCTGCACCGGCACCGGGCAACCGCGTGCTGGCGGTGCTGCCTGTCCTCATCCTGCTGGCTGTTCTGGCGCTGGCTGTCCTGCTGTTGCGTCGGCGTGCGCCTGCAACAGTGGCGACGCGCGTCGAGCCGATGACCGACGCCCAGCGCGAGGCCGCGCTGCTGCGGCTGCACCAATGGCTGGCGGCCGACGATCGTTCCGCGTCGGCCAGCCCGGGAGTGCGCGATGCAGGTTGATCTCCTCGAACGCGCGAGCGTCGCCGCCGCGCCGCTGCGTCGGGCCGCGATGCTGCTGCATTCGATGGGCGAAGCTGATCGGCGCTGGATGCTCGAACGCCTCGACGCGGCCCAGCGTCCTCGCATCGAGGCGCTGCTGGCGGAACTGCGCGCGCTGGAGTTTCCCGTCGACGCCGACCTGGTGCGCGAGTCGCTCGCGGGTACCGTCTCGACACAGGTCGGGCCGCTCGTGCCGCCCACCGCACTGTCCGGTTGGGGCGTGGAGCAGGCGGCTCGGGTGCTGACGTCCGAACCCGATGACGTGATCGCGCTGCTGCTGCGTGCCGGCCAGTGGCCGTGGGCGGCCGGCCTGCGCACCCGGCTGGGTGCCGAGCGCGTCCGCCGGATCGAGGCTTCGCGCTATAGCCAGGCGAGCGCGGTGTCGTCGACGCTGCTCGACGCGGCGATTCGGGCGGCGAGCGAGCGCATCGCGCTCCTGGGCGACGAAGCGCCGGCAAGCCGAGATGCCAGGAAGCCGACACTGGCGAGGCGCCTCGCGTGAACGCCGCCAAGAAGCATCCCGACGGTGTGTTGCGCGGCGCGACCACGCATGCGCAGCCGCGTCATCTGCCGCGCCCGTCGCGTCATGGGGGCGCCAGTGAAAATGCCGCTTCGGGCGGTGCCCTGTCCCAAGTCGCATCGGTGAACGAACTCGACGCCGGCTACCAGAAAGGCCTGGAGCAAGGCCGGGCCGCCGGTCTCCAGGAAGGGTTGCAAGGCGCGCAGCAACGCATCGACGAGGCGATGCGTGTGGCGCGCCAGGAATTCGAGCAGGTGGCCAACCAGCGGCTGCAGGAATTCAAGGGCGAGGCTGGCGCACGTCTGGCGCAGCTCGAACGCCTGTTGGCGGGCTTCGAGTCGGCCGTGGCGAATCGGGTCGCCGAACTGGAAGCCGATGCCGTCACACTGGCCTACGCCGCCGTCTGCAAGCTGCTGGGCGAGCAGGCCGGGCATGCGCCTGCGATCGCCGGCATCGTGCAGCAGGCCATGGCGCAGCTGCGTGGCAGCACGTTGCTGGCGGTGCGGATGAACGAGCGTGACCTGAGAGCGTTGATGAACGACGAGCAAGGGCGCCGCCTGCAGGCCGCGGCGCCGCAGGTGCGGTGGATCGCCGATGCGGCGGTGACGGCCGGTGGGTGCCTCGTCGACACGACGGCCGGCAGTCTCGATGCGCGCCTGGACACGCAGCTGGCCTCGTTGCGCAGCCTGTGGGCGGCGCCTTCGGATTCGGCGGATCGATTGGCATGAGCGCGCTGGCCACGCTTCGTGAACGGACCGCGGCAGCGACGCTGACGCGGCGCGTCGGCGTCGTGCGCCAGGTGAGCGGCCTCGCCATCGAGGCCTCGGGGCCGGACGTGGTGGTGGGCGAGCTCTGTACCATCCTCGCGCGCGGGCAGGCGCCGCTGAAGGCCGAGGTCGTCGGCCTGCGGCCGGGCGTCGTCACGCTGATGCCGTTCGCGGCCTCGCACGGCCTGGCCGTCGGTTGCGAGGTGGTGGCCAGTGGCGAGAGTGCGGGCATCGGTGTCGGCCCGGAGTTGCTCGGGCGCGTCGTGGACGGCTTCGGCGAGCCGCTGGACGGCAGGCCGGCCCCGGCGACGACGCGCCGGCGGCCGTTGAAGTCGCCGCCCGTCAATCCCATGCGGCGGGCGCGCATCGAGCACGTGCTGGAGACGGGCATCCGCAGCATCGATGCGCTCGCCACGCTGGGCCAGGGCCAGCGCGTGGGCATCTTCTCGGGCAGCGGCGTCGGCAAGAGCACCTTGCTCGGTCAGATCGCGCGTCACGCGCGCGCGGACGTCAACGTCATCGCGCTGATTGGCGAACGCGGACGCGAAGTGCGCGAGTTCATCGAGCGCCAGTTGGGGCCGCAAGGCCTGGCGCGCTCGGTGGTCGTCGTCGCCACATCCGACCAGCCGGCGGTCGCGCGACTGCGGGCCGCCTACGCCGCGTTGTCGATCGCCGAGCACTTCCGCGACGAGGGTCGGCAGGTGCTCCTGACGATGGACTCGATAACCCGGTTCGCGATGGCGCGGCGCGAAGTGGGCCTGTCCGCCGGCGAGCCGCCGACGGCGCGCGGCTACACGCCCAGCGTGTTCGCCGAACTGCCCGAGCTGTGCGAGCGCTGCGGCACGAGCGACAACGGCGGCTCGATCTCGGCGCTGTTGACGGTGCTGGTGGAGGGCGACGACATGAACGAGCCCATCGCCGACTGCCTGCGCGCCACGCTCGACGGCCACATCGTGCTTTCGCGCCGGCTGGCCCAGCAGGCGCACTATCCGGCGATCGACCTCCTGCACAGCGCCAGCCGCGTGATGGCGGACGTCGCCTCGACCGAGTCGCGCGCGCTGGCGCTCGAGGCCGTCGCCACGCTCGCGCTAGTCGAGCAGTACCGCCAGATGGTGGACATTGGCGCCTACGTTTCCGGCAGCAATCCGGCGCTTGATCGGGCGCTGAAGCTGCGCCCGTCACTGACCGCCTTCCTGCGTCAGGCCGAGGGCGGCGTGCGGCGCGACGCCGCGCTGGCGCAGCTGGGAGCGCTGATGAAGGGCACGCCATGACTGCCGACCTGCGACGCTTCGACTATCCGCTCGAGCCGCAACTGCAGCGCCTGCGCTGGCGGCTCGACGAGCAACTGGGCGCCCTGGCCACGGCGCAATCCGCGCTTGAACCTTTGCGCGAGCGGCACGACGCCCTGGCGGCCGAGATCGCCGAGCTGGCCCGTGACCTCGCGCAGGCGCAGGCCCGACGGCTGGACCCGGCGCGTGCGCGGCAGGCACTCGATTACCTGGCCGGCCTGCAGCGCCGGCACGCCGCCGTTGAGCGAGATTTGGCGGACGCCGAGCGCCTTGTCGACCGGCGGCGCGAGGAGCTCAAGACGACGCAGGCGGAGATCGACAAGCTGGAGCGCGACCGCGAGGATTGTCTGCGCGAGCACGTGCGCGAAAGCGATCGGCGTACGCAGCGCGAGACCGACCAGGACTGGAGCGCGGGCAGCGCCTGGCGTGCACTTGACGCGCTGGCGCGGGAGGAACGGCCGTGAGCGCTTCCCAAGCCGCATCGCTGGCCCTTCTCCTGGCGCCTGTGAAGCCGCTGCGCGCGCTGCCGCGCGAGGATCAGGGCCGCGCCGGTGGTGGCTGGCAGCAGGCCTTCCAGGTCGCGGCACAGGGCGGCGAGCCTGCGCCCGGCGGGGTCGAGGAAGCCGCTCGCATGTTGGCGCTCGGCAACCTCGCGCTGTCGCCTGCTCAGGCCCTGCCATTGCCACCCGCAACTCACGCTGCTGCGCCCGGCGCCGATGTGGCTGGCGTCGGCAACGTGGCAGAGACGCCGAATGCCGCTGCCGCGCCGGCTTCGACGCCTGCTGTGGCGCCGGCGCCGGTGCCAGGAGCAACCCCTGTACGCGTCGCCTCGCAGAAGTCTGCCACGCATCCCGAGCATGCGCCGAACACGCCGAGGGTGGCCGCCGACGTCTACCCCGATGTTCGCGCCGCATCGCAGGCAGCCCCACGCGGTGCATCCGTTCGCGGCGGCGATGTGCATGCTGCAGGCCGCTTGTCGTCGGGTGGGCCGTTGGTGTCGCCGAGTCCTGACACGACCCCGCGGGCCGCCGTCGCGCGGCCGGTTCACGCGGCTCCCGAAACGGCCACGCGGCAGGCCATCGCGAGCTATGCGGCGGCAATGTCCGCGGCGCATTCGTCCTCCGAACGGGCGACGGACTTCGCGCTGTTCGCAGGTTCGTCGAAGTTGCCGGTGCGCATCCACGTGCAGTGGCGCGACCGCGTGGCCGACGTCTGGATCGGCCTGCATCGCCAGGCGTTCGACCAACTGCCCGACATCCGCATGGGTGTTGAGGATTGGGTCGCTTCGCGAGGCGGCGTGCTGGGCCGCGTCGTCTGCAACGGCGAGGCGCTCGGGCGCGTCGCCCCTTCCGTTTCTTTCCTTGGAGCACTCTGATGGCAAGCATTGGCGCGGTCGCCACGACCGGTTCGACGAATTTGCAGGCCAACAACCTGAACCTGCAGGACTTCCTCAACGTGCTGCTGACGCAGCTGACGTACCAGGATCCGCTCAAGCCCATGGACAACCAGGCGTTCATGGCGCAACTGGCCCAGTTCACGACGCTGGGCCAGACCGAGCAGCTCAACACCAACATGAGCGCGCTGCTGAACACGCAGGCGACGTTGCAGTCGGTGGGGCTCATCGGCCGCACCGTCGACATCACGTCCGATTCCGGCACGGTGACCGGCACCGTGCAGTCGCTGTCGCTCAGCGGCGATACGCCGACGATGACCGTCCTGACCTCCACGGGCGGCACGCTGAGCAACGTCACGATGAGCCAGCTGGTCAACGTGCACTGAACCACCACCTCGCAATACATCAACCGAAGGAACAACGATGCTCGACTCGATCTACGTTGGAATGAGCGGCCTGAACGCCTACGCCGAGGGCCTGCGTGTCATCTCGAACAACGCCGCCAACCTGAACACGCCCGGCTTCAAGAGCGCGACGCTGCAGTTCGGCGACATGTTCTACACCCCCAACGGCAGCAGCGGCGGCGTCGGCGGCCAGCTGGGCTTCGGCGTCGACACCTTCGGCACCAGCCTGAACTTCAAGCAGGGCGACATGCAGCAGACCGGCAACACGCTCGATCTCGGCGTGGACGGCCAGGGCCTGTTCACGGTGCGCGACGACAGCGGCAACCTGCACTACACCCGCGACGGCCAGTTCACGTTCAACTCCGACGGCCTGCTTGTCGACAAGACGGACCAGGCCAAGGTGATCGGCGTCGACGCCAACGGTGCGCAGGCCACGTTCACGCTCAACGGCTTCCGCAACAACGCTGCCAAGGCCACCACCAAGGTCTCGTTCAACGGCAACGTCTCCAGCACGCAGACGACGGTGTCGGTCGGCACGGTGACGGTGCTGGACGCCACCGGCGGCTCGCACACGCTGTCTCTGACGCTGACCAACAACAAGGCCACGACGCCGGGCGAATGGCTGGTGTCGATCAAGGACGGCACCACGGAGGTCGGCACGGGCAAGCTCGAGTTCCCCAACGGCGAGATCGACCCGTCGTCATCGACGATCGCCTTCTCGTACCAGCCGGCCGATCAACCGGCGCAGTCGATCACGCTGGACTTCGGCTCGGACGTCACGTCGTTCGCCTCTGGCACGTCGTCCACGCTCGCGCAGACCACCCAGGACGGCCTGGCTGCCGGCGAACTCACGGGCGTCTCGTTCGACGCCACCGGCACGATCGTCTACGCGTACTCCAACGGCCAGACCACCAAGGGCAATCGCCTGCAGCTCGCCCGCTTCGACACCACTGACGCGGTGAAAGCCGTCGGCAACAACGAGTTCGACGTGACCAACGTGGCGCTGTGGCATACGGGCGTCGCTGGTGACCAGGGCTTCGGCAACATCAAGTCGGGCGTCGTCGAAGTCTCGAACGTGGACTTGTCGCAGGAATTCAGCGACCTGGTGATCATGCAGCGCGGGTACCAGGCGTCTTCGCAGGTCGTGTCCACGGCCAACGAGATGCTGCAGCAGCTGTTCTCGATGACGGGCGGCAAGTGACGACGACGAGACCTTTGGCCGTCGTGGCCTCGCAGGCCGCGCGTGCGCTGCGCCACTGGCCGGATGCGGCGCTGGAGCGCGCGAGCCGCACGCTCGAGAGCGCCTGGCGCGACTGGTGCGCACGCTGGCAGCTGACGGGGGCGGAGGTGGCCGCCTGGAATGCCTGCGACGACGCGGCCGCGGCCGACTCCTTGGCTCGGGCGTGGACGACCGGACGGTCGTCCTGGCTGTCGACCGGAACTGATGACGCGGGCGCGACGCTGGCCAAGCTTCTCTTCGGACACGACTCGCCCACCGGTGCGCCCATTGCGCAGGCGCTCGCGGCAGATGCCTTGTCCGATCTTTTGAACGCGCTGGAGCAGGCGAGCGTCCGCACCGACACGACGGCGAGCCGCATGGGCAATGCGCCTCCCGATGCAGAGCTGCACCGCTGGTCGGGGGCACTTCGCGTGCGCCTCGTTGCGCTGCGCGACGACCATCCCGTGTCCTGGCATTTGCACTGCAGCGAACCTCTGGCTGGCGTTCTTTGCGGCGGCGTTCAGCCACCATCCAGCGCGAGTCGCGCGCCGCTGGCAGAGGTGGCCGACGCCATCGGCGCGCGTCCGCTGGCGTTCAAGGTCATGCTCGACGAGACGACCCTGACGCTCGGCACCCTGCAATCGCTTCACGTCGGCGACGTGCTGCCGCTGGCGCACCGCCTCGACCAACCGCTGCGCGTGGTCCCCACCGACGCGACGCGCGACGCGCCTTCCTTCTGCGCGGCATTCCTCGGCAGCCGCGGCGACCACCGCGCCGTGGAGCTCGTTTCCGCCGCGCCTACTTCTCCATCGATCGAATCATGACCACCGGCTCCCCCTCCCATCCGTCGTCCGACGAAGCGATCCCGACCGTCCACTCCTTGGCGCTGCCGCCGCTGACCGAAGGCGCGTCCGACGCGGCGCGTCTGCTAGGGACGGCATCGGTCAATCCGTTGCACCAGATCAAGACGCAGCTGCATGTATGCATCGGCGACATCCACCTGACCGTGGGCGAGCTGATGGCCGCACGCGAACACCAGGTGTTGGTGCTGGATCGCCGGCTGAACCAGCCCGTCGACGTCCTGCTGGAAGGCCGCGTCGTCGCGCGCGGCGAGCTCGTCGCCGTCGACGACCAGTTCGCGGTGCGCATCACCGAACTCCCGCTACCACTGAAGCCGTGAGCCAGGATCTCGCCTCGACGGTGGCCGCATCGGTCCCGGCGTCCTCGGCCTGGACGGTCGCACCCGGCGCCGCGCCCCTGGCATTTCGCAAGGACGCGGACGAGCCCTTCCCATTGGGCGGCGCGATCCTGCTGGTCGTATTGATGTCCGCGGCCGTCTGGGCGTGGTGGTACGGACGTGTGAAGGGCGGGCGCGTGGGTCGCCTGCCGGGCTTGCCCGCCTCCTGGATCCGGCCCGCCGCCGTCCGCGGCGAGCTGCACGTCGTGGAGGTGCTGAATGCGGCCGGTGGCACCCGCTTGATGGTCGTGGAATGGGCGGACGGCCGGCGCGTGCTGGTGGGCGCCAACGGCGCAAACGCGCCGGTGGCACTCGACGTGGTGCCGGCGCCGACCGGGCAGGGCGGAGGCCAGGGATGACGCCGTACGTGATCCGCGGGATCAACCGCGTCGCACTCGGATTGGGCGGCGTTCTGCTGGCGCTTGTGACGACGCTCGCGCATGCGCAGGCCGTCGATCAGGTGGCGGCGAGCCTGAGCGTTGCCGCGTCGGCCGTCGCGGCTGTCGAGAGCGCGAGCGCGGCGTCTTCAAGCGAAGGTGCAGCGGCGCCTTTCACGCGTGGCGCTTCCACGCACGTCCCGCTCGCGGGTGCGGAGGCCGGTGTGCCCAAGCCGGCGTCGCCGCTGAACATGGTTCTCCCGACCGCCAGCACGGAGGGCCAGACAGCGCTCGCACTGCGCGTGGTGATCGGCCTCACGCTGCTGGCCGTCCTGCCGTCGCTGCTGATCTGCACCACCGCGTTCCTGCGCATCATCGTCGTGCTGTCGATGCTGCGCACCGCCATCGGCATGCCGGAGACTCCGCCGAACCCCGTGCTCATCGGCCTGGCGTTGTTCCTGACGCTGTTCACGATGCAGCCCGTGTTCCAGACGATGGGCCACGACGCGATCGAGCCCTTCATGCAGGGCCGCATCGACGCCACCGCCGCCTACAACGGCGCCAGCAAGCCCCTGCGCGAGTTCATGATCCGCCAGACGCGCGAGCACGACCTGGCGCTGATGGTGGAGCTGTCGAAGGCGCCGCAGCCGCGCACGATCGAGGACGTCGGCATGGTGCAGCTGGTGCCCGCCTTCATCCTGTCGGAGCTGCGCGCCGCGTTCCAGATCGGCTTCGTCATCTTTCTGCCGTTCCTGCTGATCGACCTCATCGTCTCCAGTATCTTGATGGCCCTCGGCATGATGATGATGCCGCCAGTGACGGTGTCGCTGCCTCTGAAGATCCTGATGTTCGTGCTGGTCGATGGATGGAGCCTGATCCTGAAGGCCCTGGTCGGGTCATTCCACTGACGAGCCCATGATGACCGCCGCGGCTCTCGCGAACACCGGCGACGACGGGCTGGAGTCCGCCACGCCGGCTGACGCGTGGCCGGAAGAGAGGCTCTGGCAGCGACTCCGCGAACATGGAGATGCTGGCGCACGCGCGGCGCTGATCGAACGCTATCGCCCGTTCGCGCGCATCGTCGCGGCCACGTACTTCGGCCGGCGCATCGATGACGACATCGAGTTCGACGACTACCACCAATGGGCGCTCGTCGCGATGATCGAGTCGATCGACCGCTTCGACGCCACGCGCGGCTTCCAGTTCAAGACCTTCGCCAGCCGGCGCATGCACGGCGCGATCCTCGACGGCATCGAGTCGGCCACGGAGAAGCAGCGCCAGATCGGCATGCGTCGCCGGCTCCGTGACGAACGCGCCGCCGCGGCGCTCGAGGCCGCCAAGGGAGCGTCGAAGCAGGGTGGCGACGGCATCGACGACATCTTTCGTGTCCTGGCCGAGGTCGGCATCGGCCTCGCGCTGGGACTGATGCTGGAAGACAGCGGCATGATCGCGCCCGCGGCCGACGCAGTGGCACCTGACCAGGCCTATGTGCACGCCGAGCAGCGACAATTGACGATGTCCGTGCAACGCGCGGTGAAGGCGCTCACGGAACAGGAGCAGGTCGTGATCCGCGGCCACTACGTCGAGGAGCAGTTGTTCATCGACATCGCCACGCAGCTTGGCCTGACTAAAGGGCGTGTGTCGCAGGTGCACAGGCAGGCGCTGGAGAAGTTGCGCCGTTTCATGAGCCCGGGCGACGGCCTGGACGTCGCGCTATGACGCGCATCGTTCGTTCCCGAATCGAAGTCTTCGGAGTCACGCCGACATGACACGCATCAACAGCGACGGCATCCAGGCCCTGGCCGCCATCATGCGTGCCCAGGTGCAGGCGCTGGGCAAGCCGACCACGACCTCGGTGCCCGCAGCCCCGGTGCGCGGCGACGGCAAGGCAAACAAGCGCAGCAAGAGCGAGGATCTCGCCGCCCGCCTCGCGCGCCGCGTGCGCGCGATCGACCCGTCCGACCCTGATGCGCAAGGGCAGGCGATGCGCGTGTTTCTCGAGTCCGTGCTGCTGGCCGAGTTCGGGGAGCATCTGATCAACGATCCAGGGTTTCACCAGATCGTCGAAGGGGTGTATCAGCAGATGCAGGGGAATGCGGAATTGGCGGGGATGATGGGGAAGGCGGCGCAGGCGATGCTGGAAAAATGAGTGGCGCGTCGGCGGCGCGGTTGCCCGAAGATTTGGGTTGAAGTCCTGCAAGCTCCTGCGCTCGCTATGATCCGCTCGGCCCGCCCCACGGTGGCAAGGAGAGTGCCGATGACCCCGCCCCGCCTCAGTGTCCTGATGCTTGCTGCGGCCGCGCTGGCAGCGTGCGCCGGGCGAGTTCCGGCACCGGCACAGTCGCCGGCTCCGGCGCCGGTCGCCACCAGCGACTCGACGTCCCTCCTCGACTTCTCCACCCAGCCGCCTTCTCGCGACCCGCGTTCGCCCGGCTATCCGCCCGCCACCGAGCTGCCCGACGGCCAACTGCCGTCGCCACGCCAGGACGGCAACTTCATCATCGGCCCCACGCATGCCGCCGCGCCGGAAATGGCCGTGCAGCCGGGCGTCGCCCGAGGCCGTGTCGTCACCTTCACGCTGTCGTCGACCGACAGCGCGATCTTCCCCGGCCAGGTGCGCGACGAATCGGTCTACGAGGCGCCGGCCGATCCGGCGGATCCGGCGACGCTGGTGCTGACGACCGTGCATCCGGGCCCGTGGACGCGTGTCGTCAACGTCTGGGTGCCCGCCGGCTACGTGGCGGGCACGCCGCTGCCGTTCATGGTCGACCAGGACGGCCCGGATCCGGACCTGTTCACGGCGGTTGAGAACCTGGTCGCGCAGCGGCGCCTGCCGCCGATGGCGGTGGTGTCCATCGGCAACGGCGGCGGCGACGCGCAGGGCAGCGAGCGCGGGCTGGAGTACGACACGCTGTCCGATCGCTACGAGCGCTTCGTCGAGGCCGAGGTGCTGCCGCGCGCCGGCACGGCCGCGGGCGTCACGTTCACGCGCGACCCCGACGGGCGCGCCGCCTCGGGCATGAGCTCCGGCGGCATCGCGGCCTTCACGATGGCCTGGTTCCATCCGGAGCACTACCACCGGGTACTGGCGTACTCCATCACCGCGGTCAACCAGCAGTGGCCGAAGAATCCGGCGCAGCCGGGCGGGGCGTGGCAATACGCGCAGTCGCTGGTACCCGGCACGCCGACCAGGCCGCTGCGAGTCTGGCTGGAGGTGGGCGACCGCGATCTCTACAACCCGAACCCGCGCGTGCGCGACGACTGGCACGACTGGACGCGTGCCAGCGAGAACCTGGCCAAAGCGCTGGAGAACAAGGGCCATCACGTGCAGTTCGTGTTCACGCGCAACGCCGGGCACAGCGACGGGCCGGCGCGGCGCCAGACGCTGCCCGAGGCGCTCGAATACGTCTGGCAGGGCTACCCGATCCGCTGAGTCGAGGCGGCCGCGGCGCCATGGCGCCGCCGACGTGACGTATTGGGGAAAGCAGCCAAACGCCCGCGCCGGTTTCGAGACTTCCGTCACTCGCGCATTGTTTCGGTCTCGACATAATTCGTTCCCAGGAAAATACAGGGAGCGGTATGTTCGGGTTGTCATTGAATCGAATCTGTCTTGCGGCGGCCGCCATCGGCCTGATCGGCACCGCGATGAGCTGCTCGCAGCGGCGCGACGACAGCGCCTTCGACCTCTACGGCAAGAAGGCGCTTGCGGAGCCGGTCGATCACGTCCAGCAGGTGACGCGCACGCGCAACAACTATCCGACCGAGGTGAGCTACAACGCCGACCTCACGTTCAAGACCGAGGAGGGCGAGACCGTCACGGCCAAGCACGTGCAGCTCGACCAGGACAAGCTGGCCACCCTGCGTGCCGGGGGACGGGTGGAGCTCGTCTACCTGCCCAAGAAGCCCACCAAGGTGCGCTTCCCGGGCTGGGTGCCGGAGCCCGCCTCGTCGACCGCGTCGTTGTTTCTCGTGTTCCTGGTCGGCGCGTCGGCGTCCTGGTTCCTGTCGAAGCGACGCTGAAGCGGCCGCTTCATCCGCGCGATTCGCCGGTCCGTCGCGCGACCCTGGTCACTTCATGCGTCGGCGACGACGATGCGGGCTTGTCGCACTCGCCCGCATCGCCATGACCCGATTCCTGAACGGCGCCGCCGTCGCGCTCACCGCCGCATTGCTCGCGGGCGCCGCCCGGGCCACGCCGGCGGACTGCCACGTGGGCCTCTACGCCCTGGCCGACGGCACCACGATCGACGTCGCCCCGTCGTCCGACGAGCAATTGCGCTGGCGCCGCGTCGACGGCACCAGTGGCGCCTTCCCAGTCGCGGGCGCCAAGGCGGGCGTGAGCCGACTCGGCTGGACGACTCGGCCCGACGGGCACGTCGTCGTGCTGCCCGATTGCGACAGCCTGGAATTCGACGGCATCGCGGGGCATCGCGTGCCGCTGGTCGTGCAGGAGGTGCGATTCCAGAGCGACGGCGTGGAGCTCGTCGGCCGGCTGGTGCTGCCACCCGGCGACGCGGCCGTGCCGGTGGTCGTGCTGCTGCACGGCTCCGAGCACGACTCGGCGCTGAGCTTCGAATCCTTGCAGCGCCGCCTGCCCAGCCAGGGTGTTGGCGCCTTCGTCTACGACAAGCGCGGCACCGGCGCATCCGGCGGCCAGTACACGCAGGACTTCGACCAACTGGCGCGCGACGGCGTCGTCGCGCTCGCCACCGCGCGTCGCCTGGGCGGCCAACGCATTGCGCGGATCGGCTTCGAAGGGCCCAGCCAGGGCGGCTGGGTGGCGCCCATCGCCGCCACACACGCCCAGGTCGACTTCGTGACGGTGGTCTTCGGCCTCGCCGTCTCGGTGATCGAGGAAGACCGCTCGGCCGTCGCCAAGAACATGGCCGACCACCACCACTCGGCCGCCGATACCGCCAAGGCGATGGCGCTGGTCGACGCCGCCGACGCGCTCGCGCTGGGCCCCACGCTGGACACCTATGATCGGTTCGCCGCGGTGCGCGACCCGCTGCGCGGCGAGCCCTGGTACAAGGACGTGCGCGGCGACTTCACCTGGGCCATCCTGCCCCTCAAGCGCGACGAGGCGCTGCCCTTCGCGAAGCAGACCGACTGGCACACGCCCTGGCTTTACGACCCGCTCGCCACGATCGCGGCCGTGAAGCCGCCGCAGCTGTGGGTGCTCGCCGAGGACGACCTCGACGCCCCCAGTGCCGAGACGGCCCGCCGCCTCGCCCAACTGCGCCTGGCCGGCCGCCCCATCACCACGGCGCTGTGGCCGCGCACGGAGCACGGCATCTTCGAGTACGAGACCGGCGCGAACGACGAGCGCACGTCGGTGCGCCAGCCCGACGGCTACCTGGCCCTGCTGGCGGACTTCGCGCGCGGGGTGCCGCTGAAGGCGGCGTATGGCGGCGTTGCGCCGAGTCGTCCGTAGCATGAGAGCATCGGGGTTCGAGAACACGAGTCGAGCCCCGCCATGCCCAGCCTTCAAGACGATTCCTTCGAGCGCCAACGCGTGGACAACGCCCGCCTGTCCGGGCAGGTCGCCGCGCTCGAGATGGCCGTCAAGCTGCTGTTCATCCAGCACCCCAACTCGGTGGCGCTGACGGCGCTCTATTCGAAGGCGATCGACGACCTGCTCGACATCACGCTGGCCACGCGCATGCCCGAGGAGATGCGCGACGCGCTCGACATGGCGCGCAGCGGCATCATCGAGGCGGTGCGCCAGCAGCCCAGGTTCACCTGAGCGGAATGCCCAGCGCGCCGGTGTCGTTGCTGCCCCAGCACCAGGCGGCGCCCACCATGTCGACCGCGCAGGTGGCCACGCTGCTGATGGCCAGGTTGCGGAAACGATGGTTGCCGGCGACGGCCACCGGCGTCGTGCGCGGGTTGCCCTGGCCGTCGCCGATGTTGCTGTCGCCCCAGCACCAGGCGCCGCCGTCGGCGGTCAGGCCGCAGCTGCGGTTGGGACCGGCGGCGATGTGGCTGAAGCGCTGGCTGGTGGTGACGGCCACGGGCGTGGGCTGGATGGCCGTGGTGGCGGCGCCGTTGCCCACGCCGGAGCCGAGTCCCCAGCACCAGGCCTGACCGGCCGAATCCAGCGCGCAGGTGTGCTGGATGCTGGCGGCGATGTCGGTGAACACATGGCCGCCGGCCACGGCCACGGGCGTGGCCGAAGCCATGCCGGCGCCGTCGCCCAACAGGCCGTAGGACGCGCTGCCCACGCACCAGGCGTGGCCGTCAGTGTCGAGGCCGCACGCGTGGCCCTGGCCGATGGTCAGTCGCGTCCAGGTCACGCTGCCGCTGATCGCGTCCCAGCGCAGCGGCGTCGTCGATCCGGTCGGGCCCTTGGTGCCGAAGCCGAAGCCCGTGCCCCAGCACCAGACGCTGGCATCGGCCTCCAGGCCGCAGGTGAGGCCCGCGGTGGCGCTCGCCGCCAGCGAGACGAAGACGTGGTTGTCGGCGACGGCCACGGGGCTGGTGCCGCCGGTGGCCCCGGCGTCGCCGAGGTGCCCGGCCATGCCCCAGCAAGACGCCGCGCCGGCGGCGCTCAGGCCGCAGCTGACCAGGTCGCCGGCCACGATCTGCGTGTACGCGGCACCGCCTGCCGCGGCGAGCGGCGAGGTCGAACAGTCGAGGTTGCCGCCCATGCAACGCTGCGTCGACGCGGCGCCCAGTTGCCCGTGCTCGTTGCTGCCCCAGCACCAGGTCTGGCCGTCCGTGCCCAGCATGCAGACATGCCAGTTGCCGCCCTGGGCGCTGGCGAAGTGCGCGCTGGTGACGACGGCGGTGGGCTGGGTGACCGTCTGCGGCCCGGGGCCGCCCGGGGCGGAGGTCGATTCGCTGCTGCCGCAGGCGCTCAAGGCGAGCAGGCTCCCGGTCAGCACGATGAGCCGCATCCATCGAGCGGTCCGCCGGTCCGGCACCTGTTCGTTGCTGATCATGGCAACCCCCGAGTCCGTGGCGCGTGTCGCCGCGGCGGAAGTGCTGCAGGCGAGGCGCCAGCGCAGCGTAGCAGAACGCCCGCGGGCAGCTTCTTAGCGCTCGTGTCCGGCCTGCAGCTCGCTGCGCGTGGCCACGAACAGGTTCGCGAGCACGCCGCGCTGGCGCTCGTCGAGATGCATGTCGAGCTTGTCGTAGGCCACTTTCAGCTCCGCCAGCGCCTCCTGCCGTCCTTCGCCTTCGTCGACCTCGGCGGCGATGTAGCTCTTCAGGGGCGCGACGGCGCTGACCGTGGCGGCGCTGCGCCACAGGATGCGTTGCAGGCGCCGCTCGTTGTGCTGGCCGACCTCGGTGAGGCTGGCCACGAAGTCGCCGAACAACGCCTGCTGGGGCGGGGCGAGCGCGAGCTCGGGCACGCCGTCGTGCAGGCGCCGGGCGTACGCGGAGACGAGGTCGCGCGGCGGCGCGCCGTCGGCGCCGCGGCTGTTCTTCGCGTTGTCGGCGGGCCGCGGCGCGTCCTGCTGCTGGCCGCGCATGCCGCGGCCGCCGCCTCCGCCCATCTGCGCCAGCGCCGGGCCGCCGACCGCGGCGAGACCGAACAACGCGGCGAGGCTCGCACGCCGGCGGGCGGCCTGGGCCGGCATCGGATCGGGCGGAGTGGAGACGGGAGGGTCGGACGGGTTCACGGCGGGGCGCTCGAAAGCGGAAATGGGCGAGGAGACCCCATCTTCCGACACGATAGTTGCCGGCGTGTGAGGACGTCGCATCGCACGCGACACACGCCTTCTGCCGCGCAGGCTCCTACGCGATGTCCGCGGTGGCGAACGCGAGGGCCGCGACCTGGTCGTCGGTGAGTGCGCACCCGCCGGCGCGGGCGTTCTCGAACGCGGCCGCGCCGATCTCGGCGACGGCCAGCGACTGCACGCGCTGGCTGGCCGCGGCCTCGTTGCGCTCGCGGCCTTCCGACTTCAGGCGATAGCCCTCATCCGAGTAGCCGGCGAGCCAGGCGGCGGCGTACGGTCGGCGCTCGACGGCCGCGAGCAGGGCCAGGTAGTCGGCGCAATAGGGCTGCATCTCGAACGCGCCGGCCTTGGCCCAGGCGGCCTGCAGCATGGCGCGCGCGGCCTCGGTCTCGTCGAGGGCCAGGTGGCACGCGCCCAGGTTGAGTCGGGCGTAGGCCAGGATGTGCTCGTTGCGCGAGCCCGAGAGCTGCTCGATCAGCGCGCGGCCGGTGCGCGCCGCGGCGTCGACGTCGCCCGACGCGAGCTCGGCGTCCATCAGGTTGTTGAGCGAGGTCTCCAGGTCGTCGCCCAGCTGCGCGGAGATGGCGGCGGTGCGGCGGATCAGCGCGAGGCGTGCGGTGGCGGCCTCGGGGCCAGCGTCCGAGCGGCTGAGGAAGAAGGATTGCGCTTCCAGGCCGATGTCGAGCCGATGCGGCGGCCAGCTCGCGTCCTCGATGCGGGCGAGCTCGGTCAACGCCGCCGTCAGCGCGGCGGGCGGCATGTCGGCCAGGCTCGAGCCGCTGACCACCCATTGGCCCAGCGCGCGGTACAGCAGCCAGCGATCGGGGGCGCTCGCGTCGATCGTGCGCGCCAGCTCCAGCGCCTGGTCGACCGCCGCGAACGCGCGCCGCTTGCGCGGGTTGGTCCACGCGCGCGCGGTGGCCAGCGCCGCGCGCATGCGCAGTTCGGGCGCCTGCGCCTGGGCCGCGAGCGCGGTGCAGGCGTCGGCCAGGCCCATGCGGTCGGCGTGCATGAAGCGGCTCATGGCGTGCAGCCACGTGGCGCCGATGGTCAGCGCGCAGTCGGCAAGGCCGGCGCGGGCGGCCCAGGCCATCGCCTCGGTGGCGTTGGCGGCGTCGAGCTCGATCTCGCGCTTCCAGTCGTCCACGCGCACGGCACCGGAATGGCGGGTGTGCCAGTGGCGGTCGAACAGTTCGCCGAGGGCCAGCGCGTGGCGGCGGCGCAGCGGCTCTTCCTCGCCCGCGGCCAGCAGTTGCTCCAGGGCGAGCGCGCGCGGCGAGGCGAGCAGGCGGTAGCGCGGCTCGGCGTCGTCGACGCCGCCCACGACGGCCACCAACGATCGGTCGACCAGGCCGGACAGCGCGTCCAGCACCGCCCATTCGTCGAGCCCCGCGTCCGGCGGCGAGTCGGCGACGACGCGCTGGATCATCGCCAGCGACGCGCTGCCGGCGAAGACGGACAGGCGCCGGAACACCGTCTGCTCGCGCTCGTTGAGCAGTCCGTGGCTCCATTCGACCGCCGCGCGCAGCGTCTGGTGGCGCGCCGGCGCGTCGCGGTCGCGGCTGGTGGTGAGCAGTTGCAGCCGGTCCTGCATGGAGGCGGCCAGCCGCTGCACGCCGAACATGGGCACGCGGGCCGCCGCCAGTTCGATGGCCAGCGCGAGGCCGTCGAGGGCGGCGCACAGGGCGATCACGGACGGCGCGTTGGCGTCGGTGAGCGCGAAGCGCGCGTCGGCGGCCTGGGCGCGTTCGGTGAACAGGGCGACGGCGCCGAAGTCGACGGCCTGGGAAGCGGGCAGAGGGCCTTGCGGCACCGCCAGCGCCTCGAGCCGGAACACGCGCTCGGCGGCCAGCTTCAGCGGCACCTGGCTGGTGACGACGATGCGCAGGCCCGGCGCCTTGTCCAGCAACGCGTGCGTGACGCGGGCCACCTCGTCGAGCAGGTGTTCGGCGTTGTCGAACGCGATCAGCATCTGCAGCGGGGCAACGGCGCCCGTCAGGCCCGCCAGCGGCTCGCCGGCCGGCGGACGCACGCCCAGCGCCGAGGCGATCGCGCCGGGCAGCGCGGCGGGGTCGCCGACGCTGGCCAGCTCGATCCAGCACACGCCATGACGGTAGGCCTCGCGCTGCACGTGCAGGAAGGCCTGGGCCAGGCGCGTCTTGCCCATGCCGCCGGCGCCCACCAGCGTGACCAGCCGATGCGCGTCGACCAGCGCGGCGAGCGCGGCCAGGTCGCCGCCGCGGCCGATCAGCGGCGGTGGACGCTCGGGCAGGTTGGTGCGCAGCGTGGGCGGCTCGGCGTACAGGTGCGAGTCTTCGGGCGGCAGCGCGGTCGCGAGTGTCGCCGCCGCGTCGGCGGGCGCCGCCCCGGTGCGGGCGGTGAAGCGGTAGCCGCGACCGGGAATGGTGGCGATCAGGTCGCCGCCCAGCACCTTGCGCAGCGCGCTGATCTGCGCCGCGAGGTTGTTCTCCTCCACGATCACGCCGGGCCAGACCTGGTCCATCAGGTCGTGCTTGGTGAGCAGTTGCCCGGGGCGCTCGGCCAGCACCAGCAGCAGGTCGAATGCGCGCGCGCCAAGGTTGGCGGGCGCCCCGTCGACCAGGAGGCGACGCTCGTGAGCCTGCAACTCGAAGCGGCCGGCGGGGCCGAATCTGAGCGGGTTGGCGGAAGAACTCATGGCGGTCGCCCTTGAGGCGGTGCGGGATGGGCGCAGCGTAGCAGGGACGGGCACGTGGCGCGAGGGGGGCGCCCGATGCGGTTTCAGCACTTTTCAGAACGGTTCACGGCGCTTTCAGGACTTCGCAGGCGCGATCCGCGAAAGTTCATTCACCGCAACGAACCCCTTCAAGGAGACCGCCATGAACCAAGCCACCCGCACCGCCGCCCAGCAATCCACGCAGCAATCCGCCGCCGCTCCGGCCCGCCTGCCGCGCCGCCAACGCCTCGGTTCCGCCATCGCCAGCGTGGCCGTCACCAGCGTGCTGTTCGCCGGCGTCGTGCTGGGCATGACGTCGATGTCCGACGACGGCAGCCCGCTCGTCGCCCAGGCCCAGGCCCACGCCGTCGCCCACACCTGAACCCTTCGCCCACCGTTGCACTCTTCGCCCCAGGAGCCCGCCATGACCACCACCCACGACGCCATCGTCACGCCCAACACCGACGCCGACCAGGCCGCCAACCGGCCCGCGCGCCTGCCGCGCCGCCAACGCGTCGCCTCGGCGATCGCCAGCGCCGTGATCTCCGGCATGCTGCTGGGTGGCGTCGTCTACGGCATCACCGACACGAGCCCCGCTTCGGTGGTGACGGCCGGCGAGGCCGCGAGCGCGCACCGCGCCTGACTCAGTGCAACTTGACCAACGGCCGCGCCCGCTTCACCAGGAAGCGCGCCATCGCGAGCACCGCCGTCCGCATCGATCCCATCACGGCGCGGTGGTGCATCAGGTGCAGGCTCACATAGACCATGCGCGCGAACAGGCCCTCCACGAACCAGGTCGTCGACTTGAACAGGTTGCCCATGAGGCTGCCAACCGTCGCGCTGGAGCCGATCGACACCAGCGAGCCGTGGTCGTGGAACAGGTAGGGCGGCCGTGAACCGAGGTCGGTGCCGGCCGGCAGCTGCAGCAACGCGTAGAGGTAGTCGGCCTGCTGGTGCGCCGATTGCGCGCGCGGCGGCACCGCCTTGCCGCCGGGCTGTGGACACCACGCGCAGTCGCCGAACGCGAACACGCCCGGCACGCCCTCGACCCGCAACTGGCCGTCGACCGTGACCTGGCCGCTGCGCGCCACCGGCAGCCCGACCTGCGCCAGCAGCGGCGGCGCCTTGATGCCCGCCGCCCACACGCACAGGTCCGCAGGGTAGACGTTGCCGTCTGCATCGCTCACCCGGCTCGAATCGATGCGCACGACGCGGCACGCCGTGTTGACCTCCACGTGGCGCTGCTTGAGCAGGCGCGTGGCGGCGGCCGACACGTTCTCGGCCAGCGGCGCCAGCAGGCGCGGCGCGCCTTCGAGGATGCGGATGCGCACGTCGCGCGCGGCGTCGATGTGGCGCAGCCCGTACTGCGCGTGCAGCGAGCTCGCCTCGCGCAGTTCCGCGGCCAGCTCCACGCCGGTGGCGCCGCCGCCGATGATCACGATGTCCAGGCCCGCCTGCGGATCGTGGCTCTTGCGCACGTCGGCCAGGGACAGCAGTTGCAGCATGCGCAGGCGGAAGCGCTCGGCGTCCTGCGGGCCGTCGAGCGAGAACGCGTGCTCCACCACGCCCGGCACGCCGAAGTCGTTGGAGACGCTGCCGATGGCCAGCACCAGTGATTCGTAGCCGACCCGGCGTTCGGGCAGCACCTCCTCCGCGCCGTCCAGCACCGCGCCAACGACCAGTTCGCGCGTGGCCGTGTCCACGCCCGTCATCGGGCCGTAGAGGAACGAGAACCCGTTGTCGTGCGCGAGCATCTGGTACGACAGGCCCTCCTGGTGGATGTCCAGCGTGCCGGCGGCCACCTCGTGCAGCGACGGCTTCCAGATGTGGAACAGCTTCGCGTCCACCAGCGCCACCCGCTCGGCACCCCACTTGCGGCCCAGCTTGCAGGCCAGCTCCAGTCCGCCGGCGCCACCGCCGACGACGAGTACCTTGAACGGTTGGTCAGTCATGGAGTTTCTTGTTCGTGTGCGTCACCTAAGTGTTTACCACGAGATTCGCGAAGCGGGCCTTCGCGTCTCGGACAGCCGGGCTTTCCGGCTACCGGCCCGGCGCCTTCGGGCAGGCGGTGGCATGCCGTGGGCGAAGTGAGTCGGCGCTTCGCGGGCTGTCGGCACGCACTGCCACCGCGCTGAACTCAGGCCTCGTCGACGATCGAATAGAGGCGGCGCAGTTCTTCGCGCGCGCTGGCGACGCACGCCAGGCAGCCGTCGAAGTCGCCGGTGCCGTTCATGATGGCCACGCCCCAGTTGGCACCGGCGGCGTCGCGCTGGTGCCAGTACACGCCGCCGAAGAACACGTCGGAGCAGGCGTCGCAGGGCAGGGCGATGGCGCTGATCATGCGGCGGATGTAGTCGCGGGTCATGACATGGCGCCCGGTGGCGTCGCGCTCCGCGTCGGCGTGCACCGCGACGTCGGCCGCGGCCTCCATGGCGGTCTTGAACGACAGCATGGACGGCGCGTCGACGGCGATCCCGAGCATGTCGGCCGCCTCCGGCGCGCGCGCATGCCAACGCCAGCGTCCGTCGGCTTGCCGGACGAATTCCACCGTATCGTCGGTGATGATCTCGCTGCGATCCACGCACGTCTCCTCGAGCGGCCTGCGGCTGAGGGAATCGTAGGCCTTTTTCGGTGTCCAGTCCTTGCAGATTTTGCCGATGCCGGGCGGCCCGCGCCGCGGATGCATCCTGTCACGCCACGGCCGGGCTCGCCGATTGCCGATGAGCGACTGAAAACCCAGGAGGTGAGCCATGATTTCAGTCGTCACGATCCCCGACGCACGACCTTCGTCCCACCCAGCCCCGTTCGACAAGGGCTGGGTGCCGCACGACTACGTCGGCCCGGTGGCACTGCCCGGCACCGGCCGCATGATCTTCTGGACCGGCCGCATCGCGATCGGCCTGCGCTACGCACCGCCGGAGCGCGTGCAGCACTGATCTGGACGGAGTGGCGCCGATCCCGCGCACGATCGGCGCCAGGCACCGGATCACCCGCGAGTCCGTGATGCGCTGCGATCGAGGATCTGGCGCGGGCAATCCGATGCCAGGCACCTCTGGCAGCCCGGCGTTGCGACCATGAAAAATGCCCCGCGATGCGGGGCATTTTTCATGGCGAAGGCGGGACGCGCGACGCGTCCGCCGCCGCCGTGCAGGCTTACTTGACGATGATGTCGTTGCGTACGCCTTGCACGCCGTTGGTTTCGCGCGCCAGGCGTTCGGCCACCATGCGTTCCTCGGGCGACTTGGCGAAGCCGGACAGCTGCACGACGCCCTTCATCGTGTCGACCTTGATGGCCATCGCGCTGACCGTCGGATCTTCGGCGAACTTGGCCTTCACCTTGGTCGTGACGGCGGAGTCGTCGACATAGGCGCCAACGGTTTCCTGCTGACGCTCGACGGCGCAGCCGGTGGCGGTGACGAGGGTGGTGGCTGCGATCATGGCGGCGATGGTGAGACGGGTGAACATGTTTGTGCTCCTTCTGGATCGTTGTGGAAGTTCAGTCCTTGAACGATAGGCCGAGAAGCGCGCGCCCACGATAGGCGAAGCACGGTTCGCGTTGTCGGACACCGCCGACAGCCCGCGCACGATGCTGCGGGCGCACACGCCTCACTCGGTGCGTTCAGCGGGCCGGCCGAGGCCGGACGGCGGCTGCGGATAGCTGCCGGGGCCCAGCAGCGTGGCGACGTCGTGCGTCGAATCGACGGCGTCCTGCACGTGATCGGGCAGCGGCAGCCGCGCCTGGATCGTGGTGCCGTGTCCGGGCCGCGACTTGATCTTGAGCTCGCCGCGCGCCGACTGCACGCGAAAGCGCATGCCCGCCAGGCCGTGCGCCGCGGCGCGTGCGGCGGCCGGATCGAAGCCGACGCCGTCGTCGCGAACGGCGATCATGGCCCAGCCGCCGCGCGCGGCGAGGGTCACGTTGACCGTGGCGGCGCTGGCGTACTTGGCCACGTTGGTGAGTGCTTCCTGCACGATGCGGTAGACGGTGAGCTTGCCGGCGTCGTCGAGCGGCAGCTCGTCGATCTCGGTGCGCACCGCCAGCTCGCTGCGCTCCGCGAACTCCGCGCACAGGATCTCGAGCGCCGCCTTCAGGCCCAGGTTGTTCAACGAAGACGGCCTCAGGTCCTCGATGATGCGGCGCTTCAGCGCGATGCCTTCGTCGAGCGTCTTGACGAGGTGCACCATGCGTTCGAGCACTTCGGGCGGTGCGGCGGCGAGGCGGCTGCGCATGCGCGCGACGTCCAGCTTCGCGGCGGTGAGCAGGCCGCCCAGCTCGTCGTGCAGTTCGCGCGCCAGGCTGCTGCGCTCGTCCTCGCGCGCGGTCTGCAGGTGGTTGGCGATCTGCGTGATGTCGCGCGTGCGCCGCTCCACCTCCACCTCCAGCCGGTCGCGCTCGAAGCGCAGCTGCGCGGCGCGTTCGAGTCGCTCGTCGTCGAAGCGGCGCGCCTGGCGGGCATACAGCAGCAACGCGGCCAGGCTCAGCACCACCAGCGCGGCGATGCCGATTCGCGAGAACAGCAGCGTCTCGGTCAGCAGCTCGCGCGACTCGTCGATGCGTGTCGTCTCCACGCGCGCCATGTTGCGCGCCTGGCCTTCGATCGCGAGCATGGTCTCGCGGCCGATGTCGGTCAGCACCACCTCGCGCCAGCTTTCGCCGGCCTGCTTCTCGAACATCTGGATCGTGGTGTCGAGCTCCGACATGCGCTGGCGCGTCAACTCGTCGAGCTTCTTCACGTCGGCGCTGCGATCGGGCCAGCGCGAGTAGATCTGCGCCAGGTGCACGAGCTGCGTCTGCACCTGCGCGGAGGCGCGCGCATACGGATCCTTGTATTCGGGACGGCCGGTGAGCAGGTAGCCGCGCTGCCCGGACTCGGCCGCGATCACCTCGCGCATCAACAGGCTCACCTCCACGCGAGCCTCCAGCAAGGCCTCGCGACCGGCGATCACGGTGAGCGCGCGCCGGTGCCCGATTTCATTGGTCAACAGCACGGCCAGGCCGAGCAGGAGCGCCACCGGCGCCGCGAAGCGGCTGCGCCGCGCGGTCTCCAGCGTTCTCAGAAAAGACATGTGAGGTTCCCCGCTACACTTGAATGAACAGGCCCGTCGTTTGCCCCCAACGCGACCGCAGGGCCCTCGAGGCGAACCCACCGGAAGTTCCGGCAAGTCGCCGACCCGAATTCAAGTTCATAGATTCCGCGGGAGACTACATGATTCGCGTTGTGATCGTCGACGATCATGCGATCGTTCGCTCCGGTCTTCGGCAATTCCTGTCCGACCACGTCGACTTGCGCGTCACGGGCGAGGCCGCCGATGGCCGCGAGGCGTTGGAGCTCGTGCGCGGCGGCGACCTCGACGTGTTGCTGATGGATCTGTCGATGCCCGACCAGAGCGGCGTCGACGCGCTCGCGGCCATCAAGGCGCGCCGCCCCGACCTGCCCGTGCTCATCCTGAGCGGCTTTCCCGAGACCCACTACGCCACGACGCTGCTGCGCCAGGGCGCCAGCGGCTATCTCAACAAGGGTTGCGACCCGGACGACATCGTCAAGGCGATCCGCACCGTGGCGATGGGCCGGCGCTACATCACGGCCCAGGTGGCAGAGATGCTGGCCGACGGCGCCGCGGGCGTCGGCGGCCGGCCGCCGCACGAAGGCTTGTCCGAACGCGAACTGCAGGTGTTCCTGCGGCTGGCCAAGGGCGAGACGGTGGGGCAGATCGCCGAGGGCATGTTCCTCAGCGTGAAGACGGTCAGCACGTACCGGGCGCGC
>FSZR01000972.1_pt1 | contig 67114 bp, 43 predicted proteins | sample 1638781 | NCBI WGS metagenome assembly FSZR01 (sample SAMEA3914813, study PRJEB12502) | metagenome | biome: forest; material: soil | place: Canada | collected 2011-07-07 | depth 0.3 m | reverse complement strand
CTTCAAGAGCGTGCTGACCTACCGGCCCGACACCGCGGCCGACGATTTCGTCTCGCTCACGATGCCGGTGCGTACCGAGTCCTATGTCTGGGACGACCAGTTGCCACCGGTGCTGCAGATGAACCTGCCCGAGGGCTACCTGCTGCAGGTGCTGCAGGAGCAGTTCGGCCCGCACATCGGCGCGAGCCCCATCGCCCTGCTCTCGGTCATCGGTCGCAACATGGTCGGTCGCCTGCAGGTGGCCGCACCGGGCGCGCTGCTGGACGAACCGGCGCGGCCCATCGAGGTCGCCGCCTTGCTCAAGGGCGACAACTCGGAAGAAGCGTTCGCCGAACTCGTTCGCCAGCATGCGACCAGTGGCGTGTCGGGCGTGGTGCCGAAGTTCCTCGACGCGGAGGACGAGGCGCGATCACCGTTGGCAGGGCACGGCAAGGCCAGCGTGGTCACGCGGCGGCACATCGTCAAGGGTTCCAGCCAGCAACTGCCCTTCGTCGCGCTCAACGAGCACCTGTGCATGCAGGTCGCCGCCCGCGTGATGCCCTCGGCGCGTACCGAAGTCTCCGATGACGGCCAGGCCCTGGTCGTGCATCGCTTCGACGTCGGAGCCGATGGGCAGCCGCACTGGGGCATGGAAGACTTCTGCGCGTTGCTCGGCCTGCGGCCGGCCGCCAAGTACGACACGACCTGGGAACGCATCGCGAAGGCCGTGCGCGACCACGTGCCGGGAGATCGGCGTCTCGAGACGTTCCGCCAGCTCGCCACGCTCCTGCTCCTGACGTACGCGCTACGAAACGCCGATTGCCACGCCAAGAACGTCGCCCTGCTCTACTCGTCGCGAGCGGACGCCCATCTCGCACCCACATACGACATGCTCACGACGCAGGTCTACGCGGGCTTCCAGCACAATCCGCCCGGCATCGGGTTCATGGGCAAGAAGACCTGGGCGCCGGGCAAGAGCCTGCAGAAGTTCATCGCCGCGAACTTCGGCATCCAGCCCAAGGAACAGTTGGCGATCGTCGAATCCATCAGCGATGCCGTCTCGGATGTAGCGGTCGCCGTGCGCGCGGCAGTGAAGCTGCACAAAGGGTTCGACGACATCGGCAAGCGCATGCTGCTGGCGTGGGCCGAGGGGGTTCGAGGGCTGCGCGATGAACGAACGTATTCCGCTCCAGGCTGGACGCCCGGCCCGGCATTCGACGCACTGTCCAAGCCCCCAAAGCTGAAGAGCGAGACGAGCAAGATCGGTCGATCGCCATTGCTCGGCAAGAGGTAGCCGACGCGTGCGCCGTCCGATTTCTCAATGTGGCGGTGCAAAGTACGCCAAGATCCCGCTTCCTGCCGGCAAGAGCGTGGTCTCCATCACCTTGCCCAACCAGCCAGCACTGCGCATCTTCTCCATCACCACGTCGCAATAACCCGTCAAGACCGCGGGACACGAGGGCGCCTCCTCTTGCCTTTTGATACCCGCCACCGTATCAAAGGACAAGACGCGGCACCATCCTCCTCACGGGGTTCGTCCTGAGAGCCAGGTCGGCCCGGCATCGGGAAGCCGGGACGGCGGGCGCCATGCTCTTCGGCCCGCCGGACCGCAGGCTCATTGCAAGCGCGCCACCGACACGCTGTAGGCGCCACGACCGGCATACACGCCGGTGCCCGTTCCGACGCCGGACAAGTGCAGCACGTACGGCACGCCGGCCGTCATCGCCAGCGTGACATTGCCGTCGGTCAGCGGCCAGGTGCCCGAGCCATCGGTCAGGGTCTCCGAGGTGATCGTGGTGACGATGGACCACTTCGAATGACAGTACCGCGTGCTGCAGCCGCCGTAGACCGTCGCTGCCACAACGTCGACGTTGTAGACGCCGGATACGTCGGGAGTAAACGTGACGGTGTCATCGAAGCCATAGCGAACCGATTCGTCGAGCGGCGTTCCCGACGGCAAGTTGTACGTGTAATCCGCGGCGAATGCGCCGGCGGTGCTCAGCAACAGGGCGGCAGCGAACGGGAGTGACGTCGATCTCATGATGGGTACCTCGAAAAAGGGGTTGGGCTTTTGAACTCACTTCCCCCTCCTTGTGGCACTCCGAGGACGGCCGACGTCGACGCCGGCGAGGTGCGCGAACACCGGCTCGCGCCGATGCCGAGCATCACGCGGGCGGTCCGCCGTACGGCGCAGAGACCAGCTACTCGGTGGCCAATGGCAATCAGGATGCCCCGCCGAGTTCGCGTCATCCGACGCGCATCGTGGTTAGCCGGGTCGGCCGCGCGCTCGGCGCCGCGACCGGCAGGTCAACTGCCGGCCAGGGCGGAACGCACGTCCAAGGCGATCTGCTCGGGCGTCGCGTCGACCCCGATGCGAACGCGGGTGCGCCCGCGCGGGTCGATCAGGTAGCCATCCGGGGAATGGCTCACCATCACCTCGCGTCGGTAGGTGGTGATCTCGTAGCGGAACTTGAACGCCGCGGTCACCGCATCCGTCTGCGCGACCGAGCCCCGCAATCCGATGAACGCCGGATTGAAGGCCGCCACGTAGCGTTCGACCAGGCCGGCCGTATCGCGCTCCGGGTCGACGGTCGCCCACAAGACCTGCACCCGTGACGCCTCGACGCCAGCGAGCAGCCGCATGGCCTGGGCCACGCGCACCAGTGTCGTCGGACAGACATCGGGGCAACGGGTATAGCCGAAGAACAGGAGCACCACCTTGCCGCGGAAGTCCGCGAGCCGGCGAACGCGGCCGGACCGGTCGGGCAGGTCCAGCAGCCCGCCGAGGCCTTGCGCCGTCACGTCCTTGCCGCTGGCCGGCATGCCCAGCACGCGACCCGTGGCCAGGCCGCAGGCCATGGCCAGGATGGATCGCCTGCCGACGCGCGGGAGCGGCCCGCCGATGGTCATCGCATCCGCCCTTCAGGGCTTGCCGCCGGCCGACGCGCCGGTCACGTCACGCACCTGCGCCTGCACGGTGACCATGCTGTCGCGGCCATCCGCGCCTCGGAACGTGAGCGTCAAGGGCACCGTCTGGCCCGTGCGCAGCGGCGCCCGCAGCCCCATCAGCATCACGTGCAGGCCTCCCGGCTTGAGCTCCACGCTGCCGTGCGCCGGTACCGTCAGCGATTCGACCGGCTCCATCTTCATCATGCCGTCGACCATGGCCGTGCGATGCACGTTGGCGTCGGCCGCGGCCGGCGATGCCACCTTCACGAGCCGGGTGGCCGTGGTGCTGCGGATCGTCATGAACGCGCCCGTGGTCGACTGCCCCGCCACCACGCCCCGGATCCACGGGGCCTCGACGATGACGTCCGCGAGCGCACCCGACGTCGCGACGACCAGGGGCAGCGCCACCATCGCGCGCCGAAAGAACGAGTCCATCTCCCCCTCCGATCGATGTGCGGACGTCGCTTGTCCGCCGCGCGCCCTGCTCAAGTTATAGCAATGGCGAGGGAGCGTGTCGATATCGTTGACACCGTCGGAGGATTCCGAGCAGCATGGGGGAGACCCCGCGGAAACGCGGCGGCGCAACGCGCGCGGCCCTCGCGTGGACCGTTCAGCGCAGGCGCAGGCGCTGCATGGCGCGCGTGGCCAGCAGCACGCCATTGGCCTCCGCCCGATGCGCGGCCGGCTTGTAGTCCTCGAGCAGGCGGTTCGCGTCTTCCGGCGACCGCACCTGTCCTTCTCGGATCTTGGCGAGCAGCTCCATGTACCCCTGCTCGTAGGTCCGGGAGTCGGTCCGGATCGCCGTCAAGGATTGGCGATCCTCCACGGCCAGGTTGGCCGACCCGAGGGCGTCCATGCTGCCTTGCATCGCCACGCGGGCCTTCTCCCACTGCCTGGCGTAGGCCTCGGTCTCGATCGGATCCGACATGTTGATGATCGAGTCCTTTTCATAGCGACGCTGCTCGAGCAGCATGGCCGTCAGGTACTCGGCCTGCCGGCCCACCGCCAGGTCGGATGCGGCGGCCTGGGCAGAGGCGCGGCTGGCGGAGACCTGCTGGACGACGACGAGCATGGAAAAGGCGGCCGCGACGACCGCCATGCTCTTGGCGGTGCGGGACTGGATGCCGATCGACCCCAGGAACGTGGCGGGCGCCGCGGTGGGTCGGTGGGTCGATCCGGCGAGTGCCAGTTGCACCGCGGTCAATGCGGGCTCCATCACGGTGGCCGGCCGGCGCTCGAGCCAGGCCTTCACGCGGGTGGCCTCGCGGCGGGCCCCCGCCTCCCCGTCCGGACCTTCGTCAAGCGCGCGCCGGGTTTCACCCGGCTCCGAACAATCGCAGATGGCCTGGACGTAGCCAAGCCCCGTCAACTCGGCCACGCTGCCTTTTTCGGACTGGAGGTACTTCAACAGCTCGGTGGCGGTCAGGCAACCCGAGTCGGCATCGTGGATCGCCATCCAGTAGCCCGTGGCCATTGCCCGCGCCTCGTGGCCCGTGCCGCCCGCCAGGTCTTTCAGCAGTTCGTCGGCCGATTGGTACGCGCGCGCCCCGTCCGGCATGCCGGCATGCTTCGGGCGCTCGGTTTCGGAATTCATGGTGCCCTCCGTGTGGCCGCTCCGACTGTCGATGGACAGTGGCGCCGCCGTTCAGGCAAATTCTGACCGATTGGCACACGTCTTGCAAAGTAATTGCGTCAATGCGGGCGGTGCCAGGCGTGCAAAACCACCGGTGCCGGCTCCCTGCTCCGCTACATTCGGTCCATGCGGCGATCCGGCATGACGAACGGCAGGGGCCTCGAGTCGCTCCCTCACCGGCCCCGGCGCGCGCCTTCGCGGCGCGGCGCCCTGGCATGGATTGTCGCGTCGCTGGCGTGGGCGCGCAGCGCGCAGGCCGGGTCGCCAGGGACGCGGCCGGGCGAAGTGGCGATCGGCGAGGCGCTGCTCGACGGTTCGCTCACCGGCCTGAACGGACCGTCGCACCGGCTCTCCGACTTTCGCGGCCATCCGTTGATCATCAACGTCTGGGCCAGTTGGTGCGGACCGTGCCGGCAGGAGATGGCGTCGCTCGAACGCCTGGCATGGCGAGGCGACGCCCGGTCCTTCGCCATCATCGGCATTTCCACGGACGACGATGCCGCGGCGGCGAAGCGGCTGCTGGCGTCGACGAACGCCACCATCGACCACTTCATCGACCAGCGGCTGTTCTGGGAATCCATGCTTGGCGCCTCGCGCCTGCCGCTCACGGTGCTGGTCGACGCGCGCGGCCGGGTCGTGGGCCGCGTGGTCGGGGCACAGCAATGGGACGGCCCCGACGCGGCGAAGTTGATCGCGCGCGCGTTCGACGGCACCGCGCGCTGAAGTCGAGCTTGCGCCGCGCCGCAAGGCAGGCGCTCCGGCGCATTCGCGTTGACCTCTTGAAACGCTTTGTGCACCGCTTGCGCGTAGCATCGGACGCCCCGCAAGGTGCGCGCGCCGCGCGCTGCGGGCCGACAACGCGTGGCCTCCGACGATCCGAGCAACCGCGGCGGTCGATCCGCCAAGGACGATGCGCAGCCGGCCGGAACGCCACAGCGCGTTCGCCGGCGGCCCAGTCGCGGGCAGCTGTTTCGTGACGCGGCTCGTCGGGACGCCGCGGCCCGGCATCGCGACGATCGACGCCTGGCCTGGGCGGTGCTGCTGTCGCTGTCGGTGCACATGCTGCTGCTCCTGCTGCAGTTCGACGCGCCCGGCATCGGGCTCCCCGGCATCACGCAGTTGCTGAAGCAAAGGCGCGTGCTGGTTCCCGATCTGACGGTGGTGCTGGTGCCGAGGCAGGATCGCGCCGCGTCGGCAGGCGGTGAAGGAAAAGCAGACAGCGTTGCCGCGACTGTCGCGCTGACGTCGACGGATGCCCGTCATGCCGAATGGTCCGCGACAGGCGCGCCCGCGCCGGGCCAGCCGCCCGCACCGTCGCCCACACCCGCGGCGCCGCCGGCGGCCAAGGCGCCGCCGCCTCCGCCGCGCTCGGAGCGCCCGCCTGTCGCGGTGGCGCCCCCGCGGCCGAAAGCCGCGCCGCCGGCCGCACCGCCACCGGTACCGCGCGAGGTACCGGTGCCAACCCCTCCGCCTCCTCCGCAGCCTCCGCCACCACCACCACCGCCGCCAGCGCCGGTCGCGCCGGCGCCCCAGCGCGACACGACGGTCGCGGAACGTGCCGTGATGACCGCCGACGATCGATCACAGGACCCGATCCGGCTCGCCAAGGCGGAGGCGTCGGCCACGCCCGCGTCCGACGCGGCGAGTACCGCACGCGCGCTCGCCGATGTTGAGGCGGCGCAGAAGCTCGCGCTCGCACGCGCCGAGACCGAACGCCAGGAAGCGGAGCGCGCGCGTCAGGAGGCAGCGCGCAAGGAGGCGGAACGGCAGGAAGAGGCTCGCAAGGAAACCGAACGGCTGGAGGCCGAACGCAAGGAGATTGCACGTCAGGAGGCCGCACGCCGGGACGCAGAGCGGCAGGAAGCCGCGCGCAAGGAGGCCGAACGACAGGACGCTGCGCGCAAGGACGCCGAACATCAGGAGGCCGCACGCAGGGACGCGGAGCGGCAGGAAGCCGCGCGCAAGGAGGCTGATCGTCAAGAGGCAGCGCGCAGGGATGCAGAGCGACAGGAAGCCGTGCGCAAGGAGACCGAACGTCAGGAAGCCGTGCGCAAGGAAGCCGAGCGACAGGACGCCGCACGCAAGGACGCCGAACGTCAGGAGGCCGCGCGCAAGGAGGCTGATCGTCAAGAGACCGCGCGCAGGGATGCAGAGCGGCAGGAAGCCGCGCGCAAGGAGACCGAACGTCAGGAAGCAGCGCGAAAGGAAGCCGAGCGGCAAGACGCCGCACGCAAGGAAGCCGAACGACAGGACGCTGCGCGCAAGGACGCCGAACGTCAGGAGGCCGCGCGCAAAGAGGCTGCTCGCCAAGAGACCGCGCGCAGGGATGCAGAGCGACAGGAAGCCGCGCGCAAGGAGACCGAACGTCAGGAAGCAGCGCGCAAGGAAGCTGAGCGGCAAGACGCCGCGCGCAAGGACGCCGAACGCCAGGAGGCCGAACGCAAGGAGGCTGCTCGTCAAGAGGCCGCGCGCAAGGATGCGGAGCGACAGGAAGCCGCGCGCAAGGAAGCCGAACGCCAGGAGGCTGCGCGCAGGGACGCGGAACGTCAGGAAGCCGCGCGCAAGGAGGCCGAGCGACAAGACGCGGCACGCAAGGAAGCCGCTCGAGTCCAGGAGCAGCGCGACGCCGACGCACGGGCGGCGCGCGAGGCCGCCCAACGACAGCAACAAACGGCAGGCCGCGACGCCGGCCCGCCCGCCGGCAGCGCGACCGGCCCCGCCACCACGCCGGCCAAGGGAACCGAGGCGCCTCGCGCGACGGCGTCGTCGCCCGCCACGGCGCCAGTCGCGCGGGCGCCATCGGCCGACAGCCCCACCCCATCGGTGCTGCCGCCTCCCGCGCCCCGGCCGATCGCCGGCGCCACCCGGCCGTCGACGGCGAACAGCCAGCGGCGCCACACCTTGCTCGGCCGTACCGACCGCGATGCCAACCTCGTCATGTACGCGGAGGGATGGCGCCAACGCGTCGAGATGAACGCCGTCTTCGACCTCATCAAGAAGGCCAAGTCGGGCGTCTATGTCGACCCGGTGGTCACCGTGGCCCTGCGCAGCGACGGCAGCGTCGAGTCGGTGACGTTCAACCGTTCGAGCGGCCTGCCGGAACTCGACGCGGCGGTGAAGGCCATCGTGCAACAGCTCGCGCCGTACGACGAATTCCCGCCCGACGTCGCGCGCGACTACGACGTTGTCGAGATCCGAAGAACGTGGACGCTGGATTCCGCAGTTCGCCTTTTCGCCGGCCGCCCCTGAGGGTTCTTAAGCGACGACTAAGGCACGGTAACTCCGGGTTTCAAAGGAAAGACAGGGTTTCAGCAGCTCCGAGCCAAGGGAAAACATCCCGTTGCAAGGGACAGGAACGGCAGAGCAAGTGACCGATGAAACAGGTGGTTCTTTTGCGCTTCGAACTGGCCTTGGCCCGTGAGAATGTCGGCAATTGCCCGAGGTTTCCAGGTCCAGGGCGAAAAAACTCTCGACACGCGCGGCCTTGCACGCCACGCGCGACCTAACTTTTACTTCCAGCGCCTCTACATGTCGACCCTGCTCACCGCCAATCCCGCGCAAGTCGCCGTCGCAGAGGACGACCCCCCCCCCAGGAAGGCACGGTTGTTCACTGATGTCTCGCTGTACATTCTTCTGACTCTGCTCATCGTGGGCGCGTGGCGCTTCTCCAGGATGGGCTACTACCGCTCGGGTGACGACGTCGGCTACTGGATGGGCGTCGCGGGCGGCGTGATGATGCTTCTTCTGTTCTCGTATCCGCTGCGGAAATACTTCCGGTTCATGCAGCGGCTGGGCAAGGTGAAGTGGTGGTTCGTCGTCCACATGGTCCTCGGCATCGGCGGTCCGTTGCTGATCCTGCTGCACACCACGTTCCGGCTTGGCTCGGTCAACGCGGCGGTAGCGCTCTTCAGCATGCTCATCGTCGCGGGCAGCGGCGTCGTGGGTCGCTTCCTGTACCTGCGCATCCACCGCGGCCTGCACGGCGAGCGCAACAACCTGGCCGAGCTGCAGCGTCGGGTCGGCCTGGCCGAGGGCGAGATCAAGTCACGCTTCCGCTTCGCACCCGGCGTGGCCGAGAAGCTGCTCGCGTTCGAGACGATGGCGGTGAGCGGCGGCAACGGCTGGGGCCTCACCTTGAGCCGACTCGTGGTGCTGCCGATTCGCCAACGCATGATCCTCGAGACCTGCTCCGGCGAACTGCGCCAGCGCCTGCGCATTGTCGCCAAGGAACGCAAGTGGACGCGCAGCCAGTTCGAGCGACGCCATGCGCAGGCCCGCGCCACCACCCAGAGCTACCTGCGCAGCGTTCTGCGTGTCTCGCAGTTCTCCGCGTACGAACGCGTGTTCGCCCTGTGGCACGTGCTGCATGTGCCGTTCGTGTACCTGCTGCTGGTCACGGCCGTCTTCCACGTCATTGCCGTCCACGCCTACTGAACGGTCGCGCGGCATCCGTCGCGAACCCGCCTCCTGCACGGCGGTGCTACGGCGGTACGCCCTACGGCCTGCTGGCAGCGCTGCTGCTGTGCCTGCTCGGCTGCTGGGCACCTGAGTCGCGCGCGCAGGGCAGCCTCGAATCCGTTCTCGCGCCCGGCCCCTTGTCCCAGGCGCACGCCAAGTTCGACGAGGACTGCAAGGCCTGCCACGTCCGCTTCGATCGCACGGCGCAGGATCGCCTGTGCGCGGACTGCCACAAGGACGTCGGCCAGGACCTGCGCGCCAAGACAGGCCTGCACGGCCGCATGGCCACGCAATCCTGCAAGGCCTGCCACGCGGAACACAAGGGCCGCGACGTCCACATCGGTGCGTTCGACCTCCAGAAGTTCGACCATTCGACCACGGCCTTCGTCCTGCGCGGCGGACACGCCAAGGTCGACTGCGCCAAGTGCCACACGACGGCCAAGACCTATCGTGTCGCGGACCGCACCTGCATCGCCTGCCATCGCAAGGACGACACGCACAAGGGCTCGCTCGGTCCGAAGTGTGCCGACTGCCATACCGAAGCGTCATGGAAGCAGGCGAAGTTCGACCACTCAACGACGCGCTTTCCGCTGCTGGGCAAGCACGACGGCGTCAAGTGCGACGATTGCCACAAGGACGGCCACTACAAGGACACGCCGATGGCCTGCGTGGCCTGCCATCGCAAGGACGACCACCACAAGTCGCAGTTCGGCGACCGTTGCGACACCTGCCACGCGGCCACGGACTGGAAGTCGATCCGCTTCAACCACGATACGGACACCACCTACGCGCTGCTCGGCAAGCACCGCGTCGCCAAGTGCGAGAGCTGCCACACGGGCAACCTGTATCGCGACAAGCTCGCGACGACCTGCGTCGAATGCCACCGCAAGGACGACAAGCACCAGGGCAGCCTGGGCACCAACTGCGCGAACTGCCACAGCGAGCGCACCTGGAAGGAACCGAACCGCTTCGATCACTCGAAGTCGGACTTTCCCCTGCTCGGCAGCCATGCGAAGGTGGCCTGCGCCGACTGCCACAAGAGCACGATGTTCAAGGAGGCGCCGCTCCAATGCATCGGCTGCCACCGCAAGGACGACAAGCACAAGGGCACGCTGGGCGAGGCCTGCCAGACGTGCCATGACGCCACCAAGTGGACGAAGACCAGCTTCGACCACGCGAAGACGGTCTTCCCGTTGCTGGGCAAGCACCAGCCCGTGAAGTGCGCGGCCTGCCACAAGTCGCTCAACTACAAGGAAGCGCCAACAGATTGTTTCGCTTGTCACCAGTCCGACGACAAGCACCGCGGGCAGGAAGGCAAGGCCTGTGGGTCTTGCCACGACACCCATGGGTGGACACCCGCCCCTAGTTTCGATCACGGTTTGACAAGGTTCCCACTGCTAGGCAACCATGCCCGAGTCGAGTGCAAGTCGTGCCATGCGAGCGCTCTTTTCAAGAGCGCCAACATCTCCTGCTATTCGTGCCACGCCAAGGACGACAAGCACAAGAAGACACTCGGTCCGCTGTGCGAGCAGTGTCACAACGCCAAAGCGTGGAAGGCATGGGACTTCGATCACGACAAGCGCACCCGTTTCCCCCTGGACGGAAAGCACGTGGGCCTTTCCTGCGCCGCCTGCCATACCCGTCCGATGGAGACGCGGGTCACCGCGTCCAGCCAGTGCGTGAGCTGCCATGTCAAGGACGACGTCCACGACGGCAGCTACGGCAAGACGTGCCAGCAGTGCCACGTGACCTCGAGCTTCCGCAACATCAAGTCACGCGGCGCGAACCCCAAGGCCGGATAGGCGATCCGTCGCACGGTCCGCCTGCACGCTGGCTACGCGCGACGCTCGCGCTGTTCGCATTGCTGGCGTGCATGCTGGGCTTGAACGGACTCGCGCTCGCACAGGGCGCGTCGTTCGACCACGTGACGACGGGATTCCCCTTGCAGGGCGCCCACGAGCAGGTGCGTTGCGAGACCTGCCACATCAAGGGCATCTTCAAGGGAACGCCGCGCAATTGCGACGCGTGCCACATCGACGGCAACCAGCGCGGCGCCATCGCCAAGCCGTACAACCACATCCAGACGGCGCAGACCTGCGACACCTGCCACCAGATGGGTTCCTTCAGCGGCGGGGTGTTCACGCACACCACCGTGCTGCCGGGCACCTGCGCGAGCTGCCACAACGGCATCCGCGCCCAGGGCAAGGGGCCCACGCACTTCCCGACGACGCTGTCGTGCGACCAGTGCCACCGCACGAGCGGCTTCACGCCGGCGTTCGGCTTCGACCACTCCACGCTCAACGGCGTGCTGACCACCTGCGCGACCTGCCACGACGGGAAGCAGGCCACGGGTCGTCCAGCCAACCACATCGTCACGCCCAACCCGACACAGTGCGCCACCTGCCACCTGGTCTCCACGCTCACCGGCTTCAAGAGCTTTGCCGGCGGCCAGATGGACCACACCGGCATCACCAGCGGATGCGCCACGTGCCACGGCCCGAACGTGGCCGGCGGCACCTTCGCGGGCATCACGAACATCGTCGCCATGCCGCCCACGTCGCCCATGGGTCCCGGTTCGCACATTCCCGCGGCTATCACCTGCGAGTCCTGCCACGTCTCGCCCGCCGGCCTGCTGCCCGCGAACGCCACCATCACGCCGCCCGGCACGCGATTCGCCAGCCCGGCGCCCACGACCGCGCAGATCCACGCAGGCGTGACCGGCAACTGCGCGTCCTGCCATGAGGCCAACTCGGTCTGGATGGGCATCACCGCCTACCCGATCTCGCCCACCACGCTGATCGCGAACGCGCAGTACACCGGGTTCCAGACGCGGCCGGCCGCCAACGCCACGGCGTTCTCCGTCGCGGACCCGGCCCACCCGGACAGCGGCGACTGCTCGCAGTGCCACGCGGGCACCGACTTCTTCTCCGGCCAGGCCAAGCCGGCCAACCACATTCCCACGGCGCCGACAGCCACGTGCGTGGCCTGCCACACGCTGTCCGACTACTCGGTCATTCCAACGCTGGCGGCCATCCACGCGAATGCCCCAAGCACCACCGGCGGCTGCGACCAGTGCCACGGCAGCGCCGCCGCCAGCTTCGCGATACCTGCGGCCAACTTCAGCATCGTCGGACTGCCGTCCAACCACTTGCCCACGACGGCGTCGTGCGAGACGTGCCACGTCGGCGCCGGTTCCAGCGTCACGACGCTGCCCGTGCCCAATGGCGCGAAATTCAGCGGCTCGCTGATGAGCCACAGCGGAATAACCAGCAATTGCGTCGCCTGCCACGGGCCGTCGATCACGGGATCGACCTTCGTGGGCGTGCCGCAGATCGTCGCGATGCCGCCGACGTCGCCCGCCGGGGCCACGTCGCACATCCCGTCGTCCACCACCTGCGAGGCGTGCCACCTGGCGACGCTGCCTGCCGCGCCGGTCGCCGCCGCGGCCACCCGGGCCGCGCCGGGCACGCTGTTCGCGACGCCCGCCCCCACGACCACGCAGATCCATGCGGGCGTCACCAGCGGCTGCACGAGCTGCCACGACACGAGCATGGTGTGGATGGGGGTCGGTGCCTATCCGATCGCCCCGAGCGTGCTCACGGCGGGCGCCCAGTACACCGGCTTCCAGACGCGGCCGCAGGCCGTTGGCGGCACCTACACCGTGGCCGATCCGGCCCACCCGGGCACCGGCGATTGCGCCCAGTGCCACAGCAATACCAACTACTTCACCGCGCTGGACAAGCCCGCCAATCACATCCCCGTCTCCGGCACGGCGCAGTGCACGGCCTGCCACACCAACGGCGGCGACTTCTCGGTGTTGCCCACGCTGGCCAACATCCATGCGAACGCGCCCAGCACCACGGGCAACTGCGCCCAGTGCCACGGCGCCGCGGCGCCGAGCTTCGCGATCCCCGCGGCCAACTTCAGCATCGTCGGGCTGCCGTCCAACCACATTCCGACGACGGCATCGTGCGAGACCTGCCACGTCGGCGCCGGCTCGAGCGTGGCGAGCCTGCCGGTGGGCAACGGCGCCCGGTTCACCGGCTCGCTGATGAACCACTTCGGCATCACCAACAACTGCGCGGCCTGCCACGGACCGGCCATCACCGGAAGTTCCTTCGTGGGCATCGCGCAGATCGTGGCGATGCCGCCCACCACGCCGGTCGGCGCGACGTCGCACATTCCGTCGTCGACGACCTGCGAGACCTGCCATCTTGCGACCATGCCCAGCGGTGCCATTGCCGCCGCTGCGACGCGCACCGCGCCCGGAACGCTGTTCGCCACGCCCGCGCCGACGACGACGCAGATCCACACCGGCGTCACCAGCGGCTGCACCAGCTGCCACGACACCAACTTCGTGTGGATGGGCGTGTCGGCCTATCCGATCGCCCCGACCGTGCTGACCGCGGGCGGCCAGTACACCGGCTTCCAGACGCGGCCCAAGGCCACCGCGAGCACCTATGCCGTGGCGGACGCGGCGCATCCAGCCACCGGCGACTGCTCGCAGTGCCACAGCGGCACCAACTTCTTCACGGCGCTGGACAAGCCCGCCAACCACATCCCGACCTCGGCCACGGCGCAGTGCACCGACTGCCACACGTCGACCGACTTCTCGGTGCTGCCCACGCTGGCCAACATCCATGCGAACGCGCCCAGCACCACCAGCAACTGCGCGCAGTGCCACGGCAGTGCCGCCGCCGGCTTCGCGATTCCCGCGGCCAACTTCAGCATCGTCGGCCTGCCCTCGAACCACGTGCCCACCACCGCCTCGTGCGAGACCTGCCACGTGGGCGCCGGCTCCAGCATCGCCGCGCTGCCGGTGGCCAACGGCGCGAAGTTCTCGGGCTCGCTGATGAGCCACAGCGGCATCGCCAGCAACTGCGTCGCCTGCCACGGCCCGGCCATCACCGGATCGAGCTTCGTCGGCGTCAACAAGATCGTGGCGATGCCGCCGACGACACCGGTCGGGCCGACCTCGCACATCCCGTCGTCGACCACCTGCGAGACCTGCCACCTGGGCAGCGTGCCGAGCGGCTCGATCGCCGCCACGGCCACCGCCACCGCGCCGGGCACGCTGTTCGCCACGCCGGCGCCGACCACCGCCCAGATCCACACGGGCGTCAGCAGCGGCTGTGCCGGCTGCCACGACACGAGCTTCGTCTGGATGGGCGTCGCCAACTATCCGATCGCGCCCAGCGTGCTCACCAGCGGTGCGCAGTACACCGGCTTCCAGACGCGCCCGAAGGCGACCGGCAGCACCTACGCCGTCGCCGACGCCGCGCACCCGACCGCCGGCGACTGCTCGCAATGCCACAGCGGCACGACCTACTTCACGGCGATCGACAAGCCCGCGAACCACATCCCGACCGCGGCCACCGCCACCTGCAACGCGTGCCACACGTCGACCGACTTCTCGGTGCTGCCCACGCTCGCGAACATCCACGCCAACGCGCCCAGCACCACCGCCAACTGCGGGCAGTGCCACGGCAGCGCCGCGGCCGGCTTCGCCATTCCCGCGGCCAACTTCAGCATCGTCGGACTGCCGTCCACCCACCTCCCGACGACCGCGTCGTGCGAGACCTGCCACGTGGGCGCCGGCTCCAGCATCGCGGCCACGCCGGTGGGCAACGGCGCCCGCTTCGCCAATTCGCTGATGAGCCACAGCGGCATCACCAGCAACTGCGCCGCATGCCACGGGCCGTCCATCACCAGCAGCTCGTTCGTCGGGGTCGGCAAGATCATCGTGATGCCGGCCACGTCGCCGGTGGGCGCCACCTCGCACATCCCCTCGTCGACCACCTGCGAGACCTGCCACCTGGGCACCGTGCCCGCCGGCACGGTGGCCGCGACCGCCACGCGCTCCACGCCTGGCAGCCTGTTCGCCACGCCCATTCCCACCACGGCGCAGATCCACACCGGCGTCTCCAGCGGATGTGCCAGTTGCCACGACACCAACTTCGTATGGATGGGCGTGAGCAGCTACCCGATCTCGCCGACGGTGCTCACTGCCGGCGCGCAGTACACCGGCTTCCAGACGCGGCCCAAGCCCACGGCCGGCACCTACGCCGTCGCCGACGCCGCGCACCCGACCACCGGCGACTGCTCGCAATGCCACAGCGGCACGACCGCCTTCACCGGCGTCGACAAGCCGGCCAACCACATCCCGACCTCGGCCACCGCGACCTGCAACGCGTGCCACGCCACGACCGACTACTCGGTCATTCCGACGCTGGCCAGCATCCATGCCAACGCGCCCAGCACCACCACCAACTGCGCCCAGTGCCACGGCAGCGCGGCGGCGAGCTTCGCCATTCCCGCGGCGAACTTCAGCATCGTCGGCCTGCCGTCCAACCACCTGCCGACGTCGGCGTCGTGCGAGACCTGCCACGTGGGCGCGGGCTCCAGCATCGTCGCCCTGCCCGTGGCCAACGGCGCGAAGTTCTCGGGCTCGCTGATGAGCCACACCGGCATCACGAACAACTGCGCCGCCTGCCACGGACCGTCGATCACCGGGACGAGCTTCGTGGGCGTCGCCCAGATCGTGGCGATGCCGCCCACGACGCCCATGGGCCCGAACTCGCACATCCCGTCGTCGACCACCTGCGAGACCTGCCACCTGGCCACGCTGCCCGCCGGCCCCATCGCGGCCACGGGCACGCGCACGGCGCCGGGCACGCTCTTCGCCACGCCCGCGCCGACGACCGCGCAGATCCACACCGGCGTCAGCGGCGGGTGCTCGGCCTGCCACGACTCCAGCTTCGTCTGGATGGGCGTGTCAGCCTATCCGATCGCGCCGACGGTGCTCACCGTGGGCGCCCAGTACACCGGCTTCCAGACGCGCCCGCTCGCCGCGGCCGGCACCTTCACCGTCGCCGACGCGACGCACCCGACCAGCGGCGACTGCTCGCAGTGCCACAGCGGCACCACCTTCTTCACCACGCAGGACAAGCCGGCCAACCACATCCCCACCGCCGCCGCGGCGCAATGCAGCGCGTGCCATACGTCGACCGACTTCTCGGTGTTGCCCACGCTGGCCAACATCCACGCCAACGCCCCCAGCACCACGGCCAACTGCGCCCAATGCCACGGCAGCGCGGCGCCGAGCTTCGCGATTCCAAGCGCCAACTTCAGCATCGTCGGACTGCCGTCCAACCACCTGCCGACGACGGCGTCGTGCGAGACCTGCCACGTCGGCGCCGGCTCCAGCGTCGCGACCGTGCCCGTGCCCAACGGCGCGAAGTTCTCCGGGTCGCGGATGAGCCACAGCGGCATCACGACCAACTGCGTGGCCTGCCACGGGCCGTCGATCTCCGGCTCGAGCTTCGCGGGCGTGAGCAACATCATCGTGATGCCGGCCACCTCGCCGCCGGGAGCGACGTCGCACATTCCGTCGTCGACCACCTGCGAGTCGTGCCACCTGGGCACCGTGCCTGCCGGCTCGGTGGCGGCCATCGCGACCCGGCCGACGCCGGGCAGCCTGTTCGCCACGCCCGTCCCCACCACGACGCAGATCCACGCCGGCATCACGAGCGGATGCGCCAGTTGCCACGACACCAGCTTCGTGTGGATGGGCATGGGCAACTACCCGATCGCGCCCACGGTGCTCACGGCCGGCGCGCAATACACCGGCTTCCAGACGCGGCCGAAGACCACCGCCAGCACCTTCGCGATCGCCGACGCCGCGCACCCGACCACCGGCGACTGCGCCGACTGCCACAGCGGCACCGCCTTCTTCGTGGGCCAGGCCAAGCCGGCCAACCACATCCCGACGTCGAGCACGGCCGCCTGCAACGCCTGCCATACGTCCACCGACTACTCGGTGCTGCCGACGCTGGCCAACATCCACGCCAACGCGCCGAGCACGAGCGCCAACTGCGCGCAATGCCACGGCAGCGCCGCCGCGAGCTTCGCGATCCCCGCGGCCAACTTCACGATCGTCGGCCTGCCGGCCAACCACCTGCCGACCACCGCGTCCTGCGAGACCTGCCACGTGGGCGCCGGCTCCAGCGTCACGACGCTGCCCGTGCCCAACGGTGCGAAGTTCACCGGCTCGCTGATGAGCCACAGCGGCATCACCAGCAACTGCGTCGCCTGCCACGGTCCGAGCATCACCGGCACGAGCTTCGTCGGCGTCGGCAAGATCGTGGTGATGCCGGCGACCACCCCGGTCGGTGCCACCTCGCACATTCCGTCGTCGACCACCTGCGAGTCCTGCCACCTGGGCACCGTGCCGTCAGGCAGCGTCGCGGCCACGGCCACGAAGTCGGCGCCCGGCACCCTGTTCGCGACGCCCGCGCCCACCACGGCCCAGATCCATGCCGGCATCTCCAGCGGCTGCTCGGGCTGCCACGACACCAACTTCGTCTGGATGGGCGTGTCGGCGTACCCGATCGCGCCGACCGTGCTGACCGCGGGCGGCCAGTACACCGGCTTCCAGACGCGGCCCAAGGCCACGGCGAGCACCTACGCCATCGCCGATGCGGCCCACCCGACCACGGGCGACTGCTCCGCCTGCCACACGGGCACGACGGTCTTCACCGGCACCGACAAGCCGGCCAACCACATCCCGACCTCGGCCACGGCCACCTGCATCGCGTGCCACACGTCGACGGACTACTCGGTGATCCCGACGCTGGCCAACATCCACGCCAACGCGCCGAGCACCACGAGCAACTGCGCGCAATGCCACGGCACCGCGGCCGCCACCTTCGCGATCCCCGCCGCTAACTTCAGCATCGTGGGGCAGCCCGCCAACCACCTGCCCAGCAGCGCGTCGTGCGAGACCTGCCATACGGGCACGGGCTCCAGCGTCGCCACGCTGCCGGTGCCCAACGGCGCGAAGTTCTCAGGCTCCCTGATGAGCCACAGCGGCATCACCAGCAACTGCGTGGCCTGCCACGGGCCGACGATCACGGGCACGTCGTTCGTCGGCGTCACGAAGATCATCGTGATGCCGGCCACGTCCCCCGTGGGCGTGACCTCCCACATCCCGTCGTCGACCACCTGCGAGACCTGCCACCTCGGTGCCGTGCCGTCGGCCAAGGTGGCCGCGACGACGACGAAGTCCACGCCGGGCAGCTTGTTCGCGACGCCCGCGCCGACGACGGCGCAGATCCACACCGGCATCTCGACCAACTGCGCCAGTTGCCACGACACCAGCTTCGTGTGGATGGGCGTGACGGCGTACCCGATCGCGCCGACGGTGCTCACGGCCGGCGCCCAGTACACCGGCTTCCAGACGCGGCCGAAGGCCACCGCCGGCACGTATGCCATCGCGGATGCGGCGCACCCGTCCACGGGCGACTGCTCGCAGTGCCACAGCGGAACCACCTTCTTCAGCGCGGTCGACAAGCCGGCCAACCACATCCCGACCTCCGCGACGGCCACGTGCAGCGCCTGCCACACGTCGACCGACTACTCGGTGATCCCGACGCTGGCCAACATCCACGCCAACGCGCCCAGCACCAGCGCCAATTGCACGCAATGCCACGGCAGCGCCGCCGCCAGCTTCGCGATTCCGGCGGCCAACTTCAGCATCGTGGGCATGCCGACGAATCACGTCCCGACAACCGTGTCGTGCGAAACCTGCCACGTGGGCGCCGGCTCCAGCGTCGCCACGACGCCCGTGCCCAACGGCGCGAAGTTCTCGGGCTCGCTGATGAGCCACAGCGGCATCACGAGCAACTGCGTCTCGTGCCACGGCCCGACCATCAGGGGCACCTCCTTCGTCGGCGTCACGAAGATCATCGTGATGCCCGCCACGTCGCCGGTGGGCGCGACGTCGCACATCCCGTCGTCGACCACCTGCGAGACCTGCCACCTCGGCACCGTGCCGTCGGCCAAGGTGCCCGCGACGACCACCCGGTCGACGCCCGGCAGCCTGTTCGCGACGCCGGCACCGACGACGACGCAGATCCACACCGGCGTGTCGAGCGGCTGTTCCAGCTGCCACGACTCGAGCTTCGTGTGGATGGGCATGGGCAACTACCCCATCGCGCCGACCGTGCTGACGACCGGTGCCCAGTACACCGGCTTCCAGACCCGACCGCTCGCCGCCGCGAGCACCTTCTCCGTGGCGGACTCGGGCCACCCGACCACGGGCGACTGCTCGCAATGCCACGCCGGCACCACCTTCTTCAGCGGCCAGGCCAAGCCCACCGGCCACATCCCGACCACGCTCGCCTGCACGACCTGCCACGTGGTCGCCGGCGACTTCTCGGTGGCCGGCTTGGCGCCCACCGCGACACTGCACACCGGCATCACCGGCTCGTGCATCACCTGCCACGGACCGCCCGGCGGCGGCGGCAGCGGCCCGTTCGCGGGCTGCGCCACGCAGGCCGGCTGCGCGTCGCCGCCGCCCGTGACCTACCTGCCCAAGGTGCCCCCGCTCGCGGCCGGCGGCTCGCCGACGGCCCCGAGCGCGTCGACCCACATCCCGGTGGTCGGCATCGAGTGTTCTCTGTGCCACTCCAAGACGGTGTTCACCGGATTCAACACGGTGCCCGGGGCGACGGGCATGAAGGGCAGCACACCGGATCACACCGCGGTCGCCGCACTGACCTGCGAGACCTGCCACGAGTATCCGTATGTCTGGTTCGGCGTGACGATCAAGACACCGGGCTCGGCCAATCACCACGGCCGCACGGCCGGCGAGGACTGCGTGAGTTCGGGGTGCCACCGCAAGAGCTACAGCGGGTTCAGCACGGGCGCGCGGGTTCGCCCGGTGATTCGCTCGGCGCTTGTCGGCGCCCTGCCTCGAGGGCTACCGGGCGAGCTGGGCGACGAGACCGCCCCCGGCCAGCCGTTCAACCACCAGGGCGTGTCACAGGGCCAGTGCGTGACCTGCCACAACGCCACGCTGGCCACCGGCCGGCCGGCGAAGCACCTGGTCACCAGCCAGTCCTGCGACGCGTGCCACCGAACGACGGCCTGGGTGCCGGCGCAGTTCACGCACCAGGGGCTCGCGCAAGGCCAGTGCCAGGCCTGCCACAACGGCCTGTCGGCCAGCGCCAAGCCGCCGCGTCACTTCCTGACCGCACGTTCGTGCGACGCCTGCCACCGCACGATCGCCTGGGTGCCGGTCAACTACTCGCACCTGTCGCCGCTGTACCGGTTCGCGCCCGACAAGACGACCTGCGCCAGTTGCCACGTGACCAACGGCGAGTTGATCCCACGCCAGCTGCGCGGTGGCCCGCGTCCGCGGCCCGTCCCCCCGGGTGGTTGAGCCATGCGCACGCCGATCCGCCCGCACTCGATGCCCTTGCCGGCCTGGCGCTGGCTCGCCGCCCTGTGGCTGGCCGCCTGCACGCTCGGCGCGCAGGCCCAGACCATCGACGACGTCCAGCTGCTGCCGCAAGGCGACGACATGGTGGCGCGCGTGACCTTCAATGCCACGGTGCGCTACCTGCAGCAATCGCCGGCCACGCCCGCCTCGCTCTACCAGATCGGCTGGGACCTCGTGGCCGCCGACGAGGCGATCCTCAACCAGTCCACCGACGAGTCCAAGCGCATCGCGGCCCAGGGCGCCGTTCCGGAGATCACGCTGACCTACGCGCCTGCCAAGGGCAAGCGCACGAGGCAGTTGACGCTGGAACTTGGTGCGACGGTCGCCGTCACCACGCGCCAGGGGCCGACGTCGCGGAGCATCGACATCGTGTTCACAGGCCTGGCCGATGTGGCCACGCCGGCCGCATCGGCCAGCGCGGCCGGCGCCGCGGCCGCGGCGCCGCCCCCTGCCGCGGCGGCGAGCGCCGTCGTCGGCTCGCCCGAGGTCGAGGCGCAGGCCGCGCCGCTGCTGGAAAAGGCCAGGGCGGCCCTGGCGGCGCGCCAGAACGAGGACGCCGTCACCGCCCTGAACCAGTTGCTGCTGCTGCCGCCCAACTCCGCCTCGCAGCAGGCCCAGGAGCTGGTGGGCGTGGCATGGGAACGCCTGGGCAACGTCGATCGCGCGCACACCGAATACGATCTCTACCTCAGGCTCTATCCCGACGGCGAAGGCGCCGACCGCGTTCGCCAGCGGCTGGCCGCGTTGACCGGCGAGGCCGTCGCCGCGCCCGCACCGCCGGGGCAGGCCGCGAGCGGGGTGGAACCGTCCGCCCCAAGGCCGGCTGCCGTGCGCAACCGCTTCAACGGCAACATCGCCCAGTACTACTACGGCGGCAAGGCGCGCACGCATTCGCTGGTGAACCTGCCGGCCGGCATCGACCAGTCCACGCTGACCAACACCACGGAATCGGCGATCGTCACGAGCGTCGACGTGGGCGCGCGCTACGAAGGAACGGACTCCGACACCCGCGCCGTTCTGCGCGGCACCAACTCGATCAACCTCAGCTCCGCCTCGCATGCGCAAAGCCTGCTGAGCGCCGCCTACCTCGACTACAAGCGCAACGAGAGCGGCTTGTCGATGCGCGTCGGCCGGCAATCGGCGATCAGCGGCGGCCTGCTGGGCCTGTTCGACGGCGCGTCGCTCACGTATCCGGTCACGCAGGGATGGAAGCTCGACCTCATGGGCGGCGCGCCGTCCAACCCGCTCGTCAACGCGCCGCAGGAGCGCATGGCCGCCGGCATGGTCGAAGCCGACGGCATCTTCGAGCACTGGGGCGGCGACGCCTACGTGATCGACCAGACCACGCAAGGCATCACGAACCGCCGGGCGATCGGCGCCGAGCTGCGCTATTCGGACGAGCTTTTCTCCACCTACACGCTGCTGGACTACGACCTGCTGTTCCACAAGCTCAACGCGTTCTCGCTGCAGGGCTCGGCGCAGGTTCCCGGCCAGACCACGATCACGCTGCTCGTCGATTCGCGCAACGCGCCGTCGCTGGACCTGACCAACGCGCTGATCAGCACCGGCGCCACATCGCTGAAGCAACTGCTGCAGACGCAGTCGCTGGCCGAGGTGCGCGCCGATGCGCTCGCGACCACGGCGCGCGCGCGCCAGGCCCTGCTCAGCGCCTCCCGACCGATCAACCAGAGCTGGCAGGTCGCGATCGACCTGCGCTACAGCGACGTCGGGGCGACGCCGGCCGTCGGCAACTTCGAGGCGATGCCCGCCACGGGCGCGCAATACGGCGCGACGCTGCAGCTCACCGGCTCGAACCTGTACTCGAAGCACGACATCAGCAACTTCAACGTGAGCCTGCTGCACGCGCCGACCTTCACGGGCTCGCAGGTGTCCTACGGCAACCTCACCGCGTTCCAGGGCAACGACCTCACGCTGGAGCCAACGCTCACGTATTACGAGCAGCACGACGACCAGGACGTGCACCTGCATCGCGTCGGGCTCGGCCTGCGCGGCACCTGGCGCCTGTCGCGGCGCGCCAGCGTGCTGGGCGAGAGCGTCTTCGAACACACGCACACGCAGGCCCCGCTGAACCATGACACGACCAGCTCGATCTTCTTCTATGTCGGCTACCGCTATGACCTGTTCTGAGCAAACGCGATGACGGACGACGCCAGCAACCTGGTACTCGTCGGCGCGCTGGCCGTCGCGGCGGCCCTGGCCCTCGCGTCGGTGCTGTCGTGGCAGGCCGCGCGCAGCGGGCGCAAGCGTCTCCTGCGCGGCGACATCGAAGCGTCGCAGGCGCTGGCGGACGATCTTCGGCAACGGCATCTGGCCGGCGAGCTGACGCGCGAGGAATTCGACCGCCAGCAAGGCCTCGTGGCTCAAGGCCTGCTCGACCAGGCTACGCCCGGTGACGCGCCCCCCGGTGCGCTGGGCCGCCAGGTCCGCGCCAGGACGCTCGCCGTGGGCGCGCTCCTCGTCGCCCTCGTCGCCGGTGCGTTGCAAGCCTGGCTGCACCGGGCGGGACCGGCCGGCGCAGACTCCCGAGCGACGATCACCCGGTCGGCACCGGCGAGCCAGCCCCTGCATGGCACGCTTGCGCTGACCGACGAGCAGCTGGAACACATGATCGCCCAATCGCGCGAGCGCATCCGGCAAGCGCCGCAGGACGCGGCCGCCTGGGCGATGCTGGCCCATTCCTACGACATGCTCGGCAAGTTCGCGGAGTCGAGCAAGGCCTATGCGACGCTTGCCATGCTGATGCCCAAGGACGCCCAGGTGCTGGCCGACTATGCCGACGCGCTGGCGGTCACGAACGGCCGCACGTTCACGGGCGAGCCGACGGTGCTCGTGAACAAGGCGCTCGAGATCGATCCGCGCAACATCAAGGCCCTGACGCTCGCCGGCTCGGCCGCCTTCGAGCGCCAGGACTTCAACGAGGCGATCGCGCGCTGGCAGGCCGCCCGCGATCTCGCCGCGGATCCGAAGTTCGCAGCCGAGATCGACGCCAGCGTCGCCACCGCGCGGGCCGCGGCAAAAGGACTGCCGGCGCCGGCGCCGCGCGCTTCCAGCGCCAAGGTGCTGGCGGCCGCCAGCGCGGTCATCGCGGGACGCCTCACGCTGGCCGATGCCCTGCAGTCGGGCGCGCCGCCGGACGCCACCGTCTTCGTGTTCGCGCGCCCCGTCGACGGCTCGCGGATGCCGGTGGCGATCCTGCGCCGCCACGTGCGTGACCTGCCGTTCGACTTCACGCTGGACGATTCCATGGCGATGGTGCCCGAGGCGCGGCTGTCCAAGGTGGCCATGGTGGTGGTCGGCGCGCGCATCTCCCGGCGCGGCGACGTCGCCCCCCAGGCGGGCGACATGCAGGGCCTTTCCGCACCGGTGAGCGTGGGCACGCGCGGGGTCAAGCTCGAGATCGGCGAGGTGCTGAAATGAAGGCGGCGGCGTACGTCGCCCTCGCCTTGTCGCTCGTCGCCGGACCGGCCCGTGCGACGCTCGGCGAACCCGTGGCGACGGTCGAGACAGACCGCGCGCAGCTTCGCAGCGACCATCGCGTCGTGCAGGCGCAGGCCGCGCGCTTCCAGGTCCATGTGCTCACGCTGGCCGACGGGTCGGCCATCCGCGAATACGTCGCTCCCAGCGGCATCGTGTTCGCGGTGGCATGGAGCACGCGCCTGAAGCCGCGGCTCGACAAGCTGCTGGGCGCGCAGGCCCGGCGCTACGCCGACGCGGCGAGCGCGGCGATGGCCGCGCCCGGCATTCGGCACGCCGTGTCGTTGTCCAGCGCCGACCTGGTCGTCCAGGCGAGCGTGCACCTGAACGCCCACGTCGGCCTGGCGTACCTGCGCTCGCTGGTGCCGGAAGGAGTGCGCATCGATGAGCTGCGTTGACCGCTTGCGCCTTGCGCTGGCCGCCGTGCTCGCCGGCGCGCTGGTCGCCTGCGGCGGATCGTCGAGCACGACGACGGTCACGGGGCCGGGCGGCGGTGACGGCAGCAGCGTCGCCGAGGCCCACCTGGACATTCCGACCGGCGACAACACGACGCAGATCACCGTGGACGCCGGCCCCGCGGGCGGCTTCGCCATCGGCGCCGTCAACGTGCCCTACGTGACGGTCACCGTGTGCACGCCGGGTTCCGCGAGCCAATGCACGACCATCGACCACGTCTTCCTCGACACCGGATCGATCGGCCTGCGCCTGCTCGGGAGCAAGGTCGCCGGGCTCGCGCTCCCTGCCGTGGCCGTGCCGGCCGACGCCGCCAGCGCGACCCCCGCCGGAGCCGCGCTGGAGTGCTATCCGTTCGTGCTGGGCGCGGTGTGGGGGCCGCTGGTGAGCGCCGACCTGCAGATCGCCGGTGAACGCGCCGCCTCGTTGCCCGTGCAAGTGATCGACGACGCCGCCACGCCCGCCCATGCGGCGCCGGCCGATTGCGTGGCCGCCTCGAACGGCCAGCTGATGAATTCCGCGGCCTCCCTGCAGGCCAACGGCATCCTGGGCATCGGCATGCTGGCGTTCGACTGCGGGCTCGCCTGCGCCAACGGCGACTACAGCAGCGGCTACACCCTGTACTACTCCTGCACCACCGCCTGCGTGCCGGCCGCCCTGCCCGCTCCGATGCAGGTGCACAACCCGGTCACCTACTTCGCCACGGACAACAACGGCACGCTGATCGCCCTGCCCAAGCTGCCTGCGTTCGGCGCGGGAGTCGCCACGGGGCGCCTGGTCTTCGGCATCGGCACGCAGGCGAACAACCAGCTCCCGTCGACGGCCACGGTCGTGCACGTCGACGCGAACCCCGCCGACGCCGCCTATCTCTACTTCACGACGACGGTGGCCGCCAACGCCTATCCGGACAGCTACATCGACAGCGGCTCCAACGCCTACTTCTTCGACGACAGCGGCGTCGCGCGCGGGTGCCAGAACGTCACGGGCGGCGCGTCGAGCTGGTACTGCCCGGCGACGCTGCTGCAGCGCGCGGCCGTGGTCTCCGACACCGCGGGCGCCAGCGTGTCCGTCGCCTACGAAGTGACGAACGCCGACGCCTTGTTCGGCACCTCCAGCCTCGCGCTCGACGACCTCGCGGGCTCGATCTCCAGCGGCTCGCCGAGCTTCGTCTGGGGCCTGCCGTTCTTCTACGGCCGCACGGTCTACACGTCGATCTGGGGCCAGGCGCTGTCGGCCGACGGGCCGTGGAACGCCTTCTAGCGACCCGGCCTGCGCCGCAGCCCCGCGGCGGCCAGCAAGAGCGCGAGCAACCACCCTGGCGCCGCTGCGCCGCCGCCGGAGCTGCCGGCAGGCGATGAGGACGGCGACGACGCCGGTGGCGTCGAGGAAAGCACGGGATCGGCGGTGCGCGCCACACCGGCACGCGTGGACGCGTAGATGACGCCGTCTCCCGGACGCAGCTGGCGCACCTCCATCGAGGGCAGGGCCGTCACGCCGGAGCCCGCGTAAGGCGTCCACGCGAAGCTGGTGCCGACCGGACTCACGTAGACGCCCCGACCGCCGGTGGAGGCGAAGATCGTCGTGCCGTCGCTGTAGAGGCTCGTGACCGAGCCGAACGGGTCGGCGATCTGCTGCGCGCTGTCGGCGCTCGTGTTGGCCGAGCTCCAGCTCGTGCTCGCCGACGCCACCAACACCAGGTTGCCGTTGGTGGCCGCCAGCAGGTTCGTGTCCACCATCAGCAGGCTGGTGATGCGGCTCGTGCCGGCGGAGCCGACGCCGAACGCCTGCCACTGCCCGGTGCCTTGCGCCGCGGCCGCCGCGCTGGTGAACAGGACGTAGTTGTTGTCCGTCGCGTCGATGGTGCCGGCGATCACGATGGACGGCGTGACCAGCAGCGAGCGGACGCTGCTGCCCGCCAGGCCCGCGGCGACCGGCGTCGCTCCCGCGGGTGCCGGGCCTAGCGGGAGCGCGAAGACGCCGTTGTCGGTGCCGGCGAACAACGCGCCGGCCCCCGATGCCAGCGCGCTCACGCGTCCGGAGATGGTTGCCGGGCTGACGCCCGCCCACGTGCCTGCGGCAGCATCGTAGGCCAGCAAGCCCTGCGTCGTGCCGACGTAGAGGATCTTGTTGGCCGTGTCCGCCAGCATCTCGATGAGGGACTCGCCCATGCCGAGCACGGCCTGGATGCCGGTCGGGGTCCAGGTGGCACCGCCATCCGTGCTGGCGAACACCTCGGCGTACTGCGTGCCCTGGGCGGCTGCGAACAGGCGCGTGCCGACGACCGCGGTGTCGACGATGCTGGCGTTGTCCAGGCGCTGGCTGGCCACGCCCTCGGCCACCACCGCCGGCCCGTTGCTGGCCGACCAGCCGGCGCCTGACTGCACCGATGCAACGGGCGCGGCAACCACGCCGAATCCGGTGCCCACGAACAGCTGCGACGCCATCGCGCCGGGCTGCCGGCCGACGGCGAACGCATTGGCGGACGGCCCCGGCCCCACGGGCAACATCGCCTGGAAGCTCGAGCCGTCGACGCTCACGAACACGCCCTGATCGGTTCCGAGCAAGCCCTGCGGCTGGCCGCCCGCGGCGACCGGGATCGCCGCGAACGCGTTGCACACCGCCGCCACCATGCCGCCGGGCACGGTCGCCGGCGACCACAGGGCCTGCGCATCGAGCGGATTGCCGGACACCCAGGCCGACCCGCCGCTGCAGGCGAATGCCTCGAGGAATTCGGGGCTGAAGGCCAGGGCCGCCAGGCTGCCCGTGGACAGCGCGCCCATCGGGTCGGCGTCCGTCCACGCAGGCGCCAACAGGAACGCGGACGCGAGCGGTGCCGAATAGACGCGCCCTCCCGCGCTCGCCAGCACGCTCGCCGTCGCGGCCTGCGCCGCCGGCGGCACCACCGCCAGGCCGTCGATGGCCAGGCCCGCCGTCGCGGGGGGCAGCGCAACAAAGGTCCACGCGAACCCCGTGCCTTGGGTGGCGAGGGTGGGTGCGACCCAGAGGCCGGGCACGGACACGCCATCGCTGGCGCCACCGGCGGCGATGAGCCAACCCGAGGTCGGGTCGACGGCAAGAAGAGTGACGGGCGACGCGGCACCGGTCGCGGACAGCGCGCTCCAGGCCGGCGCTCCACCGAGGGGCGAATCGAAGACACCAGCGTCGGTGGCCGCATAGACGAAACCGCCGTCGCTGGCGAGCGCATGAACGTCGAACAGCAGTTGTCGTCCGACGGTGGCAGGCGCGAGCCCGGCGTTGGCGACGCTCCAGCTCGAGCCGCCGTCGGCGCTGAAGAACACGCCGTTCTCCGGCGTCCCGGCGTAGACCGAGCTGGGCGAGGCGGGATCGACCAGCAGCGCGCTGACGCTGCCGCCCGGGGGTCCCAGGGCGACCCAGGAGGCGGGGGTCTGCGCCTGCGCCGCGAGGCAGGCGAGCGCGATCACGCAAAGCGCCGGCGCGGCGCGCAGGGAAGCAGGTGACGTGCGACCGGGGAGCGAACAGCGAAGCTTCATGCACGACCTCCGTGGCGATCCGCGCCGAGGCGGAGGCAACGCGGCCTGCAGCAAGGTCGCCGCTCGCCTTCGATCGGACACCTTGCCGATCATGCCTCCAACGGCCAAGCGCTCCAGCAGCGGCGCGATCGAAACGTGGGGCGGGTGCACCCTCTCAGGCGCACCCTCCGACGTAGGGGCTCGCACCCCGCCTGGCGGCATCGCCGCGCTGGTTCAGGTCGTCCAGGATGCGCTTCACGTAGGCCTGCGTCTCGGGGTAGGCCGGAACGCGGCAGCCCGCGTTGACCACCGCCTGCTCGCCGGCGTTGTAGGCCGCCAGCGCGAGATCGAGATGGCCGTCGAACATCGTCATGAGCCAGCGCAGGTAGCCCGCGCCGGCCTCGACGTTCTGTTCCACCGAGAACAGGTCACGCGCCCCGAAGCGTTGGCCGGTCGCCGGCAGCAGCTGCATCAGGCCGATGGCGCCCTTGGGCGAGACCGCGCGCGGATCGAAGGCCGATTCCGCGCGGATCACCGCGTCGAGCAGCGCGGGCGACAGCTTGTGACGGCTGGCGACGCGGTCCACGACCGTGCGGACCTCGGCCGACGGCCGCGCCGCCGTCGCTGCAGCCGGGCGCGGAGCGCTCGGCGCTGGGGTGGCGCGTGGCGCCGGGGCTGGGCGTGGCGCAGCGGCTTCCGTCGGCTGGGTGGTGCCGTCGACGAGCGTCGACGTCTCCTGGCTGCGGAAATTCGACAGCACCACGGCGCCTGTCGCCGCCTCGGAGCCGGCGTAGATCTGGGCCTGCGCGGCAGCGGTCGCGCCAAGCAGGCAGGCGGCGAAGACGACCCGCGCAGTGCTGGACCACGCAGTGCGAGGCACGGCTCGAATCGACGGCGTCCTCATGGCACCGTCCATTCGCCGTCGGCCACGACCGCCGTGCCCTGCGCCGACGCGAAGCGCACCATGTAGCCGCCCTTGGACGCATAGCGTTGGCCGGTAGCCACGCCCAGGCGCGGGTAGTAGCCGGTCAGGATGCGATGCGCCAGCGTCTCCTCGAGATGCTCGACCAGATAGTCGCGCACGAAGGTGTCCGTCACCCCTTTCAGCGTCTCCGACAGCAGGCCCAGCGCGAGGTAGGTGTCGACCTGGGTCCGCTCCGCCACCAGCGGGATATGCCGCGCGCGGAACCAGCCCATCGCGAAATCGACGCGCACACGGCGGCGATCGGGCAGGTCGCAGGGGTAGGTCATCTCCACGCCGGCGCGCCACGCGGCCGGCAGCGGCGCGTGCTCCAGCGCCGCCATCTGTCCGGACAGGTAGAGGGCGGCATTGGCCGGCGGTTGCGACGGCAGGCCCGCGAGATCGGACGGCCGCAGCCACAGCACGACCGCGTCCGGATGCTGGTCGCCGCGCAGCGCGGCGGCCACAGCCGTCGGCGGTGCGGCGCGCGGGATCGCGCGGCGGGTCACTCGGATCGAGCTCGACTGCAGCGCGCGCTCGAGCGCGGCCGCGGCGGCTTCGCCGCTGTCGCCTTCACGATAGACCTGCAGCACGCGCACCGGCACGCCGTGGCCGAGGGTGTCGCGCAGTCGCGCGCCCAGCAGCTCGGCCTCCAGCAGCACGCCGCGCGAGAAGTACACCGAGTAGAAGTTGCGATCGGCGTCGGCAGGCGGCGCATCCACGTTCGGGAACAGGCAGGGCAGCGACTGGCGCTCGCAGAAGGCCTGCACAGGGGCCCAGTGAGCTCCGCCGAGGCCGGAGATGACGGCGAACACGGGCTCTGCGGCAAGGTGGCGCTCGAGCTGCGCCTGCCACGTGGCCTCGGGCCCCGTCAGCTCCCAGACGTGCAGTTCCCAGCGGCGCTGCACCTTGAACATCATCCCGCTGAAGGAGGTGCGGCCCGAGGTCACCATGTGCGGCGCCGACGCCATCTGGCGGGCGTTGCGGTCGGTGACGAACTGGTTCATCACCGCCAGCATCCCGGCCTTCTTCGCCGGGTCCGCATCGGGGGTGATGATGGTGGCGAAGTGCAGCGTGGTCGGGGTCACGCCGGGCACGGCGGCCTTGTCGAGCCGCTTGAGGTGTGCGATCACCGCGGCCACGTCGCCGTCGCTCAGGTCGTAGCGCGGCATGAGGAAATTCAGCGGCTTGCCCTCGGAATCGAGTCCGTCACGGATCGCGCGTGCAAGCGTCGCGTCGGTGTAGGGTTCGCGGTCGCCGTGCATGCCGGCGACGAACGGGATGTCGCGCTCCTCCACCTCGCTGGTGCGCGGCCGGAACAGGTAGCGCGTGGTGACCGGCGGAATGAGAAAGCGTCCTTCGCGGCCGCCGAGTCCGCTGCGCTGGTGGCAATTGGCGCACGCCGCAGGTTGGCCTTCGACGCCGGACTGGGCGCCGCGCGTGGCCGACACCGCGGCGCCGCCGGCCGTCGCGCCATGCAGGTAGATGGCCTCGCCCGGGTCGGCCTGCGCCATGTCGCCGGAGGTCGCCGCGCCCACCGCGGCCGCCAGCAGGAGCGACAGCCCCGCGACGGCGGCCAGGCGCGGGATCATGGCCGTTGGGCGCTGGACGGTCGACCGGCCGTCGCGGCGGAGCGAGTATCGACGGTGATGCGGCCGCGCCGCGTCGGCACGAGCTCGGGCTTGTCGAAGACACTGTCCTTGATCGGCGGATTGAGGCCGATCCGCTCGATGATGAGGCGGTTGACGGGCTGGCCCGGGCCGCCGCCGGTCTCGATGGTCACCGGCAACAGCAGGCCCTCGAAGGTGCGGTAGTCGTGAAAGCGAACGCTGGCCACGGCGAGGTGCCCGCTGGCGTCGGTGAACTCGCGATCGTGGCGCATCTCCAGGAACGACTCGGCGTCGATCCAGATGCGGTGCAGGCCGCCGGACGGCATCCGCGCGTCGAGCACATACGCGCGGTGGCCGTCGACGACGTCGATGCCGGCCACCGAGAGGACAGCGCCCTTCTGCGCGTAGTCCATGAGCGGCCCGTCGATGACCTGCGCGCCGCGCGCGAAGCTCAATTCATCACCGCCGTAAGGCGTGATCTCCGGCATGCCGCCCGCGCCGGCGCGCATCTTCCATCCGACGACGCCGTCGTAGGCGCGAACGGCCTTGCTGCCGGACGGCTCGACCACCTCGAAGCGCACCTTGCCCGGACGCTTCTGTTCGAGCATGAACGGCACCTTGCGGCCGGGCGAATTCGTGTTCTCGGCATAGCCGGTCCACGCCATCGTCTCGATCTTGCGCCAGGCCGGGGCGCCACCGCGCGCCGCCTCGTTGCGAGCGACGATCTCGGGCGCCGTCATGGCCGCGCCGCGGCTGGGGGTGGCGATGCTCGCCGCAGGCAGCGCCCATGCCACGTCGGCGGCGGCAAACGCCAGCGCCAGGCCAAGGCCCCAGGCAGCGAACATGCGCATGGCCGCCCCGTGCCTCAGCGCGCCGAGGCCTGCTTCACGGCGGCCGGCTGCGGCCGCGCAAACAGCGACTCGGCCAGCGGCGTGTTGACGGTCACCGTCTCGAAGCTGATCCGGCGGGTCTGCCGCACGCCGTCCACGACCGTCTCCAGCGTCATCGGTACCTTGAGGCCATCCACCGTCTTGAAGTCGCGGTAGAACACGCCGACCTTGTGCACCTTGTTGTCGAGGCGCCGCGGCTCGCCGTCGATCTTGACGTCGAGGAACGTGGTCGTGTCGATCCACAGGTTGGACTGTCGCCCGTCGGCACGCGTCAGCAGCAGCCGGTAAGCCTTGCGGCCCTCGATCGTGTCGGTGCCTGCGAGCTCGATGCGGGTGCCCTTCCGGGCGTGGTCGATCAGCGGTCCGTCCAGGTCGGCGTCGTCGGCGGCGGCCTGGGTCTCCTGCGGCGAGAAAGCCTCGACGTCGTCGCGATTGAGGAAGGGGCGCAGCTTCCAGCCCTGCTGGCCGTCGTACACCTGAACGGCGGTCTGGTCCTTCACGTGCAGTTCCAGCCGGCTCTTGTGCGGACGCTTCAGGCTCATCTCGAACGGCAGGCGCACCGGGGTCGTGCCGCCGGCGTCCATCTTGCCGGCCAGTTTCATGGAATCGACCGCGCGCCATGCCGCCAGCCCGCCGCGCGCCGCGGCATTCTTGTCGGCAATCTGCTCCGCGGTCAGTCCCGCGGCCATGGCGAGCGGAGCCGCGAGCAGGGCCGCCGCGCACGCCATCGACAGGATCTTCTTCATGATTCGTCCTCCCCTCGTTGCGCGCCGCGGCGCGCGTTCACTCGACCAGCAAGCCATCGGCGTGGAACGCACCGATGACGACGTTGACGCGATCCCCGGACTTGACCAGGCTGCCCTTGTTGGAGAACGCCATCCAGTACTCCTTGCCCGCGGTCATGTCGTTGGTCTGGCGAAGCGGCCCCACCTTGTCCATGACCGGTACCTGCAACACCGCGAGGCTGCGCTGTCCGACCATCAGGGGCGTGCTTGCCTTGTCGACCAGCGGCCTGGCACGCGCGGGATCGATGACGCGATAGCTGAAGCGGATCAGGTTGCCTGAGGCCGTCGATCGCACGACCAGGTCCTGGATGCCCCAGGCAGCGCTGTAGTAGCTCACCGCGTGTTCGCTCTGGCGTTGCTGGCGACGCGTCACCGCAGGGCTGATCGGTGCGACGTGTGCGGCGGGTTGGGCCATCGCCGGCCTCGACGCCGCGCGCGCAACGGCCGCCGTGGCCTGCGCTCCGGCACCGCACGCCGCGGCGAGCAGGCCCGCGGCGAGAGAGCAGTGCAGCACGTTCTGCGCCAGCCACGGACGGCGGGAAGGCAGGGAGACTGGCGTCGCTTCTGACATGATCGAATCCTGGTCAAAGATCGCTTGCGTGCATATCGGGATCTACGCCGATCCACTTCAACCGCGACGTATCGAAGTGGGCATGCGCGGTCGATGCTGCATCAGCGGATTGACCTTCGGCGCAGGCGCCGACGCCTCCTGGGCGCGCTGGCGCGCCGCCCGGACGTAGGGCGAGACACGCGCCGACCGCGCCGCCGAAGCCGCCGACGCGGAGCCCGCCACCGCGACTGGCGGCGTCGAGGCTGCGCCCGCAACGAGGATCCAGGCCATCGCCAGCATGCCGGCCAAGGCGCGGGGAGTTCGGCTGCGCCTCATTGCCCGGCCTCCGTCGCCATCCACGCCTGCACGTCCGCGCCGGGCGCCCCCACCGCGGCCTCGCGCTGGCGCGGCTGGATGTACTTGCGACGCTGGGACTCGTCGAGGAGGCCGCGGATCGACTCCGCGGTACGGTCGCTGATTCCCTGCGTGCGGCCGATTCGAAGCGCCGGCGCCACGTTCGGCGCGCTCCAGAGCTCGCGCACCTGTTCGCGTTGCTGCAGCAGCAGCGCGCGCACCTTCAACTGCTGCTCGGGCGTCAGCTGCAGTTCCGCGGACAGCAGCTTGACGCGTCCGTCGAGCGTCGCCGCCGCATTCCCATGAGTGCGCACGACCGGCGCCGCGGAAGGCTCCACCGTGCCGGCGGAAGCGTCCGTCGGCAGGAACGCGGCCAGCGCCAGCGCGAGCCCTGCCAGGCCAATGGCGCCGCGGCGACCCGGCGTCACCCGGCGCACGCGCGCGACGGCCGCCGACGGCCGTGTCCCCGACGTCGCGGCCGCCTGCTCGCCAACGCCGCCCGCGATGCCGCGCCGCACCCGGGGACGGTGGATCCGTCCGCCGGGAACGACGCCGTCCCATGGGCCGCGGGACATCGCTCAGCGCCCCGTCACGGTCAGCGTGGCCGGGCTGCCGAGGTCACCGACGTACGGCAGTTGCAGGCTCGCCGTCCGGTTGGCGTTGCCGGCGCCGGCGAACGTGACGGTCACCTTGCAGGTGGCACCCGGCGCGAGCACCGCACTGGAGCACGTGTCGGTGCCCTTCGTGAACGACGGGTCGCTGCCCGCCGCGAACGTCGCCGCCTGGAACGTGACCGTCGCGGTCCCGACCACCTTCACCGTGACGGTGCTCGACACCGTCCCGCTCTCGTTGCCGAAGGCCAGCGTCCCCGTGCCCGCGTTCAGCGTTGCGGAGCCGTTCGCGGCCGTGAACGTGACCGGCGGCGGCACGACCGTGAAGAACGCCGCGTTGGCGACGCTGGTACCGCCCGGAGTCACGACAGTGATGCTGCGCTGCGTGGCGGCCGCGTTGCGCGCGATCGTGAAGGTCGCCGTGATCGTGTGGTCATCGACCACCGTCACGTTGCCGACCGTCACGCCCGCACCGCTCACGTTCACCTGCGTCGTTCCGGTCAGCCAGTTCCCGGTCAGCGTGACCGGCACGGCGCTGTTCTGGACGCCGCTGGCCGGATTCGCGTTGGCCGTCAGCACCGGCAGCGCCGCCGTGGCGTTGCCGATCAACGTGACCGGGCCGGCCATCGCGACGGCCGGGCTGGAGGCCAGCGTCAGCGTGCCGCTGGTCGAGCCGGGCAGCATCACCGAGTAGGTCACGCCCATCGTGCACGAGGCACCCGCGGCCAGCGTTGCGGTGCAGGTCCCCGTGGCATTCGACGTGAAGCCGGTGCCATGCACGGTGTCCGCCAGCCCGGTCACCGCTGCGCCGGACAGGTTCGTCAACGTCACGAACTGCGCGCTGCTCTGTCCTTCGACGATGGTCGGGAACACGAGCGTCGCAGGCGAGACGTTCACCGCGACGACCTGGCCGTTGCCCGTGAGCGATACCGGGGCGCCCAGGATCGGGCCGCCCGCGGTGGCCGTCACGGTCACCGAGCTCGTCGCCGGGCCGCTCGCGACGGGCGTGAACGACACCGTGACGGTGCAAGTGCCCTTCGCCGCGATCAGCGTGGGGCAGGTGGTGACGGTGAACGGGCCCGAGGTGCTGACCGCCGCATTGGCGAGCGGGGTGTTGCCCGCGGTCAACGTGATCGTCAGCGTGCTCGTCGAGCCGATCGCCACCGTCCCGAAGGCCAGCGCCATCGGCCGCACCGAGGCCGCGGTCGTCGTCAGGGCCACCGCGCCGATGTCCAGCTTGGCGCTGTTGTTGATGACGCGCGAGTTGCCGAAGTAGTCCGACCCGACCGTCGCGGGCAGGCCGTTGCCGACCGTGCCGTTGCCCGCCGCGTCAGACCCGCCGACGATCGAGTAAGCCCCCACCGTCGTGCCCAGGCCACTGCCGCCGCCCACCAGCATCTGCTCGCCCGGCGTGCCGGTGCTGACGTTGGGCTTGGACAGCGTGAGCGGGCCGTACACCAGGTTGAGCCAGTTGTGGCCTTCGTCCACCGTGGCCGTCGGCTGGATGCCGTTGAACACGAAGACCTGCGCCAGGCCCGTCGTTTCCGACGCGCCCGCCGGGGCGTTGTACCCCTTGCAGGACGGGCTGCCGTTGTCGACGCCGCCGTCGGTGCAATGCTCGGGCGGCATGCGCGCGCCGTTGCAGAACGGAGCCACCAGGGGCGAGGTCGACGCAGGGTGGTTGTTGGCGCTGACAGGGCTTCCCACGACCGTGGCCGACCGGGTGTCGCCTGCCGTGTAGACCGAATTGATCAGCGCCAGACGCGTGCCGGCGGGGATGGTGCCGCCATTGACGTCGTCGGTGCGCAGGCCGATGTCCCAGTAGTTGGCGCCAACCGAGCACTCACCCGTGGAACGCTGCACCAGTTGCGGCGTCAGCGCGATCAGGTTCTGCTGCGACTGCAGGCCGCTTCCCGTCGGCGGAGCCGAGGCGTTCGTCACGATGTTGCCGTTCGTGTCGACGATGTTCACGCTGAACGTGCGGTTCTGCCAGAACAGGTTGTTGACCAGGTGCGGCTTGGACACCTTGCGGCAGTCGTTGTTCGCATTGGTCGTTCCGGCATACCCGTAGGCGTTCAGGCTCGAGCAGTTGGTGCCCACGCCGACGAGCGCATTGACCAGGTTGACCGTGTGCGCGGACACCACCAGGCCGGATGGCTGGGGTCCGTGCGGCGCATCGGCCACCAGGCAGTTCGGGCTCTGCGGCAGGCTCGGGTCCGTCTGCGGCGTGCAGCCCGGAGGCGGCGTGTTGGACATGATCGCGCCCAGCGTCTTGAACAGCACGCCAGCCGAAGCCGTCGTGTCGTTGGTCGCCACCGTGTTGTTGACCATGTTGACCTTCAACGCGTCCTGCAGGGACACGCCGCCGCCGTCGTAGCCGGCCACGTTGTTCGCGATGACGTTGTTGGTCACCGTGATGTCGTACCAGCTGGACGGGTTCGTCGGGAACGCGATCAGGTCGGCCGAGCCGTTGACCTGCTGGATGCGCAGGCCGCCGCCGCTGCCGCTCTCGGCGCTGTTGCCGACGATCAGGTTGGCGTCGATCACCAGGCCAGGCCCGATGCCTTCCGTCAGCCCGGGCGGGCAGTCCTGGTCGTTGGTGCTGCCGCACTCGTTGCCGTTGAGCGTGCGGTCGAGGTTGGCGCCTTCGATGGCGATGCCGCCACCGTTGGTCGGCAAGGTCGGGTTGGTGCTCTGGTTGTACAGGATGAAGTTGTGGTCGATCCGGCCGTTGAAGGCCAGGCCCAGGTGCTGCACGCCGCCGCCGTCGCCGGTGGACAGGTTGCCCGAGATCCAGTTGTGGTCGATGCGGTAGTTGTCCGCACCGGCACTCACGGTGATGGCACCCGCGCCCGAGGGCGTGCCCGAGAACAGCGCGTCGCCGATCGACGCGTTGTCATAGAGCATGTTGTGGTGGATGCGCACACCGGTGTTGAACTGGAACGGGATGGCCGCGCCCGGAGCCACCGTCACGCCCAGAGGATTGGTGTTGATCGGTGGGCACGAGACGACCGACGGAACCACGCCGCACTCCACGCCGTCGTTGATGAAGGCGTCGGGCGTCTCGCCGTTGCCGAGGTTGATCGCGCCCGCCAGGGTGCCTTCGTTGGCCGAGATCCGCGTGTTGGCGATCTCGAGGTTCTGGGCCCAGCCGTGCACGAACACGCCACCACCGCCTTGCGAGCTGTTGATGATGGACACGCCGTCGATGCGCGACGGATTGCAGAAGAAGTTGCCGGTGCCGTATTCACGGCCGTCCACTTCCGCCGGATTGATCGCGCAGTCGTTGCCGCCGGTGCCCGGGTAGCCGAGCGCCGCAGCCTGCAACGCACTCACGTTGCCGCCGGTGAGATAGCGACTGCCGTCGGTGAAGGCGCCCGCGCCGCCGGTGGCGTTCTGGCCCCAGAAGTCGCTGTTGTTGGCCGGGATGCGCACGCCACGGGCGAGCACCGTGATGCCCGCGCCTTCGTACGCGCCCATCAGCGTGGGCTCCTGCAGCACCTGCGCCAGGTTGCCGTTGCCCGAGGCGTCCCAGCCGACGATGGCTTCGAACGGGATGCGGTCGACGCGCTCGAACATGTTGTTAGGGCACGAGTACTGCCCGTTGGGGTCGTATTGCGCCTGCTTGTTGCCCAGGTTGGGCACGCCGTTCAGGTCGAGGCCGAACGCGCAGTTGATCTGGCGCCGCCATTGATCCATCTTGCCGGCCGGGTGCGCGTCGGCATTGATCGTCACCGAGTAGGCGCCGACGCCTTGCAGGCGCACCGGCTTCCACATGATCAGGTTTTCCTTGTAGGTGCCCGGCTGCACCAGCAGCAGGTCGCCCGGGTTGGCCTGGTCGATGGCGAGCTGGATCGGACTCAGCCCCATGCGCCCGAATGCGGCGCCGTTGTCGCTCACGGCGGTGCCGCTGGCGTTGGTCACGCCGGTGGGCGTCACGATCCAGGGCTTGGTGCCGCCGATCGTCACCGTGACGGCGTCGATCGACTGCTTGCCGTTGTCGGCACGCGTGATGACCAGCTGGCCGCAGCGCGCCGTGGCATTGCTGCCCGTGTAGCTCTTGTTGGACGTGTTGCACAGCGGCACGTTCGCGGGCACGTTGCCCGTGATCTGCGTGTCGCTCCAGACGACGCCCGTCAGCGCGTGCGAAACACCGTCCGCACCGACGAGAGCCACCGTGCCGCCGGTGCCGAAGCCATAGTGGCGGGTAATGGTCTTCTGGTTGTACGGCGACCCGGTGGAGTTCGGGCCCGAGAAGTTCGGGTTCTGAACCGTCTTGTCGCCCAGCGCCGTGATCGTCAGGGCGCCCGTGGTGGAGATCGACGCGACAGCCGTCGCGCCCGATCCGCCGCCGCCGGTGAAGGTCACCGCCGGCGCGCTCGTGTAGTTGCTGCCGCCGTTGGTGATGTTGATCGCCACCACGGAGCCGGCGATGGACGAGGTCGCCAGGGCCGTTCCCAGGAGCGGCTGTCCGCCGCCGCTGAACGCGACCAGGGGTGCGCTCGTGTAGCCGGTGCCCGGCGCGGTGATCGCGACGAAGCTCACGCCCAGCGTCGCGGTCGCCACGGCGTTGCCGCCGCTGAAGGTGATCGTCGGTGCGGCCGTGTAGCCGCGGCCGACTTCGGTCACGTTGATGGACGTCACACGGCGCGTCGCGCCGGTGCCGGTCGTGCCGACCGTGCCCACTGCCGTACGGCAGGTGGCGGACGCGGGCGACGGACTGGCGCAACTCGGCGCCGAGAAGCTGACCGTCGGCGCGCCACCGGCGTAGGATCCGGCGCCGCCGTTGGAGATGTAGATGCCGCCTCCCGCGATGAGCTGCGAGAACCATGAGCCCACACCCAGGTACGCGGTACCCGTGGCGCCGCTGCCGGCGCCGCCGGTGAAGGCCACCGTGGGCACGTTGGCGTATTGCGCGCCGCGGATGGCGATGTTCACCGCCGAGACGCCGGACGAGATCACCGCGGTCGCCGCAGCACCCGCACCGCCGCTGCCGGCGTTGTTGATGACGACGTTGGGCACGCCCGTGTAGCCGGCGCCGCCGCTGTTGAGGGCGATGGTGGTGACCACGCCGCCGTTGCCGCCGGCCGCGAGAACCCACGGGCCCGCAACGTCGCCGGTCACCTTCGTGATGGCCGGGGTGCCGTCGGGATATTCGCTGTCAGGCAGGTTGTAGCCGTCGGCGAACGCCTGCGTCGGGATCACCGGAGTGTCCATGTACGTGGTCGTACCGGGCATGAACGGCTGCTCGTAGCAGAAGTTGCTGTAGGCCGGGTTGTACGACGGGTCGGTGATCATCGTGCCGTTGGGTCCCGCGATCGGGCCCGGATCGTTCATGCACGCGATCGACATTTCCGGCGCATACCCGGTCGGGTTCGGCGGGTTCACCGTCCACGTCGAGTAGTACATGCCGTTGTAGAGGCCCCATTGGTCGGAATAGACGCGCGCCACTTCGTAGCCGTTGAAGTCGCGCAGGCCGACGGGCAGGTTCGGCGGGCCGAACTTCTCGCCGAACTGCGGCGAGAACGGGTCGAACTCCGACGCGAAGTCGTTGGTGATCGTGCCCGTGAAGTGGCCGGCCACGTGCGTGGAGCTGAAGATGTAGAACTTGGCCAGCGAGGACGACTGGTCGTCCAGCTGCACTTCCTTGCGGTCGCACAGGCGGCGCTTGGCACCCGCGAACGGCGAGGCCTGGCCGGCTTGCGGATAGAGCGAGTTCAGGTCCGGCACGATGCGCTCGGTGCCGACGCAGGGCCAGTAGGCCTCGATGCTGCCGGTGTCGCCCTCGTGGCGCGGGAAGGTCACGGAGCCGAGGTTGGCCGTGAGGTTCAGGTTGCCCAGGTTGTTCTGGTTGTAGTTGGCGTTGATCGTCGCCTGGTCGGGCATGATGAAGACGTTGCCGAAGCCGGCGAACTGCTGCGTCACGGGCGCGACGAACACGTCGCCCAGCAGGATGTTCTTGTCCTCTTCCTTCACGAGCTCGTAGCCCGTAGGCACGACGACCTCGACGACGTACTTGCCTGCCAGCAGCACCGGCTTGCCGTAGTCCCAGTCGGTTTTCGCCGCGGCCATGTTGGCCTGGCAGCCCCAGGGCTCATCCTTCGTGGCCATGTGACAGTTGGAGCTCGCCGGCTTGCCGTCAGCACCCACGGTGTTGACGCTCGGGAAGTTGTACTTGCCGTCATAGGGCGCGGGCTGCGCCTGGTTCAGCTGCGACCAGCCGTCGTAGCACTTGAACTGCGCCTGGTGGGCCAGCGGCTTCTTGTTGCCGGTCGCGTCGGCCACGTCCAGCCACATCTTGCTGTTCTTCAGGGTGGCGAAGAACGGGCTCGATGCGTCCTGGCCCGGGCAGTTCATGTTGGGCACGTAGCCACCATCCGCGGCCTTCAGCAGATTGCCGCCAGCGTCGGTGCGGAAGCCCTGCGCCCAGTCGTCCCAGCCCACCGAATTGGTGGTGTCCGCCAGGTGAAGCTGGGTGTTGCCGTTGGCATCGACCGTCTCGCTGTAGAGATTGATCTTGACGTGCGGAACGCCCGGCTCCCAGCTCAGCTGCAGCAACAGCATCGGGTCGTCGAACGGACGCGTCGAGGCGTAGACCACCTGGCCGTTGATGCCGCCGTTCTCGCCCGGGTTGAAGGGCTTGACGGGGAACTCCATGAACGTGTTCTGGCCCAGCATGCCCTGCCAGCCCATGGTGGTGCCGAAGGGTTGCGGAGGCGAGATCATGCCAGTGGACAGGCCGCCCGAGGTCGCCACCGCAGCCGCGGTCGCCGGGCTCAGGTTCTGCGTCTTGCAGTCGGCGTCATCGCAATACACGCCACCGGGCATGCGCAGGTCGGTGGGCAGCGGCACGCGCACGTCGGTGTTGGCCAGGTTGGCCGCGATGTCCGTGCACAGGGCCGACTGCGCGGAGCAGTCCACCGGGCCGCCGCCGTCGTACACCGAGTGCACGCCCATGGACTTGAAGCGCGTGGCGGACGTCTCGACCACCAGCCAGTTCATGAATGGGAACACCTCGTTCCAGCCGGCGTAGCCGTTCAGGTCGGTGTTGTTGAAGAAGGCGAAGCTGCCGTCGCGATAGCGGATGTTCGTGTTCACCAGGGCCAGGCCCAGTTCGCCCGGATCCTGCGACACGCCGTCACCGCTCGTGTCGACGAAGGTGCGGGTGTACAGGTTGGTGCGCCATTGCGTGACCGGGAAGATCTTGGTCGTGTCGCCGCTGACCGACACGGTGCCGACGAGGCCGTCGAGCATGATGTCGTTCCACTGGTCGAACACCGAGATCTTGTAGGTACCGTTCGGAATATTGTTGAACACCGCGGTGCCGTTGGCGTCGCACTTGGCCAGCGCGAAATCTTCCGCGTCGGCCGGCCCGATGGAGACGTAGCAGTTGGTGAACGAGTAGTTGTCGTAGGTCTCGCTGCTGTAGGTGCGCTCGTCGGGCGCGCGGCTCATGTGGTTGTTGGTCACCTGGACCGTCAGCTTGTTCGCGCAGGCCTGCGCGCCGGTGGCGGAGCCGACGCCGTTCGCCGCCGAGCCGCAATAGGCGGCGAGGCGGTTGTTGATGATCTTCGGATTGGCGAAGCCGATGGTCACGTGGTAGCCGCCGGGGCCGAATTCCTGGAAGTAGCCGGGCTCGTTGGGCTTGATGAAGGCTTCGTGCGGCTTGCCGCCGTCCAGGGTGTTGGTCTGCAGCCATTCCTCGCCGCGACCGATGCGGTCGGCCGCCGGGTAGGCCTGGATCTCGTACAGGCCCGGGTACAGGTTGGCAATGACCGCCTGGCCCGCCAGGGGCGACAGCGTCTTGCCGTCCGACTCGTACTTCGGGCAGGTCGGGATCATGCCGACCAGGCCGTCGCCACGCGCGTTGATCGGGCAGGCGTCCAGCTTGGTGATCGGGTCGATCGTGTTGGCGAGCGAATTGCTGACCGGCTGGTTGAACTCGTCGTACGTGATCTGGCCCGTGTTGTCGCCGAGCTGGCCCGCCTGGTCGAACAGCTTGATCTCGAAGCCGCCCAGGCCCGCCTCGTTGGGCGCGAGCACGTCCACGCCGCCACCGGCGTCGTTCTCGCCATTGAGAGGGTTGTCGTCCTGGAAGACCAGTACCGAGATCTTGGCCGTCGGCAGCGGGGTCTCCTGCGCCTTGATCGTCAAGGTCGGATTCGCGCCGGCGAGCAGCTCCTTCGAGATCTGCGCGCCGGTCATGCCGTGGCCGCAGATCGCGTTCAGGCCAGCCGGGGCCCAGGGGCCGTCGGTGGTCGGGCCGGGATATGCGCCGCAATCCTTGCCGATGTCGAACTGGCGCATCTTGCTGTTCGGATCCGCCGGATTCACCGGCATCGCGCCCGGACCACCGATGGTCGGATTGACGCTGTCGCCCGGCAGGATCGAGATGAAGTAGCGCTTGGTCGGATCCAGGTGCACGGCGCCGGGCAGCAGCGGCGTCTTCTGGGTTGCGCCGGTGCGGCAGATGCCGTCGCCGATGTCGCACGCCGCCGCCACGTGGGCGTTTTGCGCCGGATCGTAGACCGTCTGCTGGTCCTCGCACGATGCGGTGCCGACGCAGCCTTGCGCAATCACCGGCATGCTGGCGACGTGAAAGCTGTAGCCCAGGCTCTCGACCGGCAGCGGCGGGCACGTGGACGGCCGCAACGCCGGATTGGTGGAGTTGATCTGGCACTTGGGATCGATCCAGAAGGTGCGATCCTCCTCGATGATCCACCGGTAGTCGGTGATCGCCTTCGTCGGATCGACGGCGTCGACGACGTTGATCACGAGGTTGGACGCGGGCAGGAACGCGACCGTGGCGACGGCCATCGCCTTGCTGCCCTGGACGTTGGTGACGGTGTAGGGCACCTGCATGCAGGTGGCGCCCGCGGGCAGCGCGCCCTTGGTGGCGTCCCACGTGCCGCAGTTGGCGGCCGCACCGGGGCCCGCGACGGCGAACGAGCCGTCCGCGCTGATGTTGGCGCCGCTGGCGGTCAGCGCCAGGCCACCGGGATTGGTGACACCGGCCAACACGCCCGGGGGCGACGAGGTGAACAGGGTCGCGACGTTGCTGACGAACTGCAGGTTGGCAGCCGACGGCCCGGCCGCGAGCTGGCAGGTACCGGGCGGCATCGAGGCGTCGCACTGGGCGATCGTGACCGTCTTGACGAGCGCCGCGTTGCCGTTGGGCAGATACGTGAACGTGCCGCCGCAAGTGGTCCCCGCGGTGGGCACGTAGGTGAAGGTGCCGTTGGACAGCAGCGTGAGTGTCGCGCCGCTGAGGTCGCCGGTCATGGTGCCAAGCGCCACGCCGTTGACGCCGGTCGCCCCGGCCAGCAGGCCGAGGCCCGGATTGGTGATGGCGAGGGTCTGCCCAGCCGAGCAGTAGTAGTTGCGATCGCTCGCCGAGGCCGTCGTGTTCAAGCTCGAGGAGCCGACAGAGCCTGCGGCCGCGCCGCCGTTGACGCTGATGAAGGCCTGCATGCCGCCGTCGCGCGTGTTGCCGGTGGACAGGCTCAGCTGGCGGTCGAAGACCGGGTACGAGGCGGGGACGTAGGCGCCCGTCGTCGGGTTGGGCTGCGCCGGCGCGATCGTGACGTCATAGGTCTTGCCGGCGGTCAGCAGGACGGAGTCCTGCACGCGCGGCGTGCCGAGCGGCGGCAGCTTGTTGCCGTCTTCGGCCAGGAGCGTCATCGGTGCGCCGACCACGCTGGGAACGTGCATGCGCAGGCCCGCGTTGGCGAAGCGCAGCAGCACGTTGCCGGTCGTGGGCGTGACCGTCGAGGCGATCGCCAACGACGAGCCGCCGATGTTCGTGCGATCGAACGAGACGCCGTTGACCAGGTAGTACAGCGGCGAGTAGTTGACGATGGGCGGATAGCAGGTGTGCACGGCCGCGTCGCCGCACTGGCCGGGCAGCCCGCTCCACACGGCGCGCGCGTCGAAGCCAGCGGTGTTGACAGCCTTGTTGACGGCGTCGTTGAACTCCGGATCGACTTCGCCGAGCAGCAGCGCGACGTCCTTGTCGAACGCCGTGCCGTAGGCCGTCGGCGAGCCGGAGGCCGCAGCGGGCTCCGTCACGACCAGGATGGCGTAAAGGCCCATCGTGTGCTGGATCGAGGTCTCCGTGCCGGAGTGCAGCAGGTAGGTGCCCGGACGCAGGTTGGCCCAGACCAGGGTGCCTTGCGCGCCGGTGACGACCTCCGTCGCCAGGGAGCGCACGCGGTCGAACTGCGGCGGCGGCACGAAGGTGGCGCTGCCGTCGGTGCTGGACAGGACGTTGGCGCTGATCGTCGCGGTCGCCTGCACGCAGGTCGAGCCGTCGATCGTGCAGGGGGGCGGCGAGATCGCGACGCTGAGCGTGTCGGAGGCGGCATAGCCGCTGCCGGGATTGCTGACGACGATGCGCGTGACCGCGCCGTTTCCGATGTTGGCCAGGGCGGCGGCACCACTGCCGCTGCCGCCCGAGATCGTGACCGTGGGCGGCGCCGTATAGCCCGCGCCGCCGGTGCCGGTGACGGAGATCGCGGTGTTGGCCGGATCGATGCCGCCCAGCGTGCCGGGCCACGTCGTTCCCTGCGGCCCGTGCAACGGGCTGGGCGAGGTGGTGCGGCTGTTGCCCAGGCCGCCACCGACCTGGCCGTCGATGATGATCGAGGTCGGGATGTTGGCGGCACCGCTGCCCGACAGGTTGTTGACGAGCGTGATCGTCAACTTGCCCGCGGGCACCGTGATCAGGGGTGGCTGCCAGCTCGCGCCGGTCTGCGCCGCGCCGGTGGCCGCGGCGCAACTGGCCCCGGTCGAAGGCGCGGAGGCTGCCAGCGCGTCACCGCAGGTGTAGCCCCACATCGGGACCACGCGGCCGTCTGGCATGGTCGTCGAGCTGGGCGCAGCCACGAGCGTGACCGCTCCGTCCGCCAGAGCCGAGCCGGTTGCTGCAGCGGAAAGCGCCAATGCGGCGGCCGCCTGCAGCAGTACCGACTTGAAGGGGTTCGAGTTCATCGCCTGTCTCCCTCACCTAGTTCGATTCGATGATCTGGAAGACCCACGGGTCGACCAGCATCATCATCATCATTCCGCCCGGGAAGATGTTGTTCGTCGTGATCTCGCGTTCGTTATGCGAGTGCCACATGAACGCGTAGCCTGCTTCGACACCCGGGTTGTTCGCGATCGTGCCGAACGGCGGGATCGGTGTGTTGCCCATGGAACGCACGTTCGCGTCCGGCCCGAGATACGGACTGCCCGAATACCAGGCGCCGTTGGTCAGGATGTTGGGATCAGGCAAGGTCACCGGGCCGCCCTGCGACACCGTTCCGAACGGATGTGCCTCCAGCGCCTTCTTGTGGTCCTCGCACCACTCGAAGTAGTTGGGGGCTTTTGGATCCGCGCCGCTGCCGGTGGTGTAGTAGCCGTTCGCGTCGGGCACGCAGGGCGCGCCGCCGTTGCCTTCCGCGCCGACGCCGGGCAGGGCCGCATCGGCGATGTGGCCGTAGACGTCCCAGTTCAGGCCCTTGGCGGTGTACTGGAAGATCGCGTCGATCGTCTGCCCCGGCGTCGCGCTGGTGGTGAACAGCAGCGGGCCGGCCAGGTTGCCCTTGGACGTGAGCAGCATGTTGCCGTCGTGCGCGAGCACGCGCACGTGGTTGGCGTGCTCGTGCAGCGGATGCTGCAACCGGCCCTGGCCGACGATGCGCAGGAGCACCAGTTCGCCCGGGTGCATGTGCGGGTTGCCGTTGTACGGCTGCAGCGGATACTGCGACGCGTAATTGGGGTCCATGTCGTCGGGCATGGAGCGGCCGTTCACGAGGAAATACGCCGGGTGGTACGGCTCGGTGGCGACGACCATGCAGCCGGCGGTATTGGCGCAGCCCAGGTCCTTCTGTGCCTGCGCTTCGTTGTGGATGCGGATGTCCATCTCGGAGAGCTGGAACAGGTACTCGCGGTCGTAGCAGGTTTCCGCGTGGTCGTAGGCGGCGGCGGCAAGGCGGAAGTCGGGGTCGCCGTTGGGAAGCGTGGCGGCCGAGGTCAAGGCGTGCGAGAAGCAGGTGTTCGGCAACCCCTGTCCCGGGGTCGCGCCCGGACTCTTCGCGACGTACGACGGTGGCACGGCACCCGCCAGCGCGGCCAGGCTGCTGCCCGTCACGTGGGCCGGCAGCACGATGAGAGCGCCATACAGCCCCATCTCCACCTGCAGGTCGCCTTGAGTGCCGCTGTAGTACGAGTGCGTCCCGGGCGTGTCGGCGACGAACGTGTAGGTGACGCTGCCGCCGGGACCGGCCTCCTGCGTCAGGACGCCGGCGGATCCGCCGGACGGCGTCACGCGGAACCCCGGAAACAGGATCGATGTGCTGCCCGCGGCGGGCGGCAGGCCGTTGTGCAGCGTCACCGTCACGGTGTCGCCCTGGTTGACCACCAGGGTCGGTCCGGGCAGTTGCATCTGGCCGGCCGGACACCTCGGATTGGCGATCGTCGCGGGCACGAAGCCGCTCGGCGCCGAGTTGCAGCCATACCCCCAGGTGTAGACCGAGGCACCGTCCGGCTGCGAGGTGTAGCCGTCCTTGGCGACGAGGTCGAACGTGGGACCGGTGATGCCGGGGGCCGCCGCGAACGCCGTGCCGGCCAGCAACGCCGCCGCCGTGACGGACGCGACGCGCCGCAGTTGCACCAGGACTCGATGGAAGTTTCGCATGTCCCGCTCCCTACTTGCACTGCTTGGTCTGGGGATTGAAGTTGGCCGGCGTGCAGCTGAGCACGCGGACCTCGGTCATCATTCCGCCGAAGTTCTCGGCGTCGTTTGCCAGGTGATCGAGCTGCGGCGTGTACAGGTAGAACACGCTGCCGGCCGGATACGCCACGGTGTCGCTCGCATCCAGGATCACGTCCGCGGTCTCGCCGCCGCCCAACGTGATCGAGTTGGTGTAGTACGCGGTGTTGCCGCCGTCCTGGTCGCGCAGCAGGCGCGCGTTGAAGCCGATGACGTGCATCGGGATGCCCAGCGACGACAGCGTGTGGTACTCGGTCACGTTCAGGTCGGAGAAGCGCAGCAACGCCTTGCCGCCGACCGGGATGTTGACCAGCGACGACAGCGGCTGCGAGAAGTGCGCCGTGCCGTCGGTGGCCTGCGTGCTCAGGGGCGCCGGGTTGACGGTGTCCGGATAGCTGCGGCCGTTGAGGAGGAAGAACTTGTCCTTGGTGTCGACGAACGACTCGGGGTTGAACGTCATGCCAATGAAGTGGAAGTTCGGGTCGAACCCGTGCATCTGGATCGGGTACTCGACGTCGTAGGCCGTCGTTCCGTCGCCGTCGTTGAACGCGTAGGTCTTGGCCAGGTTCGTGACGGGGTCGAGGACGGGTGCTCCCGTGTCGACAGCGGGCACCTGTGTGGAGCACAGCATGTCGCTCGACGAGCACTTCGTGTCGATGGACGCCTGTGCCCCCAATGCTGCTGCCATCAGCGTGGCATAGATGGGCTTGTTCGTTGCAGGATCGAGCGGGATCGCACTCTGCCGCGGGCGCACGTACAGCTGACCCACCATGCCCATCTGCAGGTGTTCCGGCGGCGAGATGTGGCAGTGCCACATGTAGGTGCCGGCCTCGGGCGCCAGGTAGTAGTAGGTGAAACTGCCGCCGATGTTGATCGCGACCGACGCGTCGGGCACGCCGTCGTAGAACGCCGAGGCGTTGGGGTAGCCGTGGAAGTGGACGGTGTGCTGCTCGAACAGGTCAGGCCGCATCACCATGCCGACGTTGGTCAGCGTGAGGAACAGCTCGTCGCCCTCCTCGATCGCGATCATCGGCGCGGGGATGTTGCCGTTCATCACGCCGACGTCCATGATCAGGCGCGGTTCCACGTGGCCGTCCATGGCGTTGACGGCCATCACCAGGGAGGCGACCGGCTGCGCGCCGGTGCCCTGGGCGCTGACGATGGAGACGCCGGGCAGCGAGTTGTAGTCGTGGCCCGGGTTGGTGACCGAGATGGCCCCGATCGCACCGGTATTGCTCACGCTCGAGACGACGCCCGTCGCACCACTGCCGCCGCCGCCGGAGAAGAGGACGGCATCGCCGACCTTGTAGCGCGTCCCCGTGATCGGCAGGTCGGTGGCCGGGTCGATGTTGAAGCTGATGGCGCCGACCTGCTCGGCGTTGACGTCAGGCGCCAGGCCGATGGCGCCGTTGAACGCGTAGTCAGGGCTGTCCGGCGCGCCGATCTTGACGACGTCGAGCACGTTGCCCTGCGCATCCAGGTTGCTCTGGTTGAATTCATCCGGCGTGACCGTACCGGGCAAGCCGTGGACGATGTTGCCGAGGCCGGACAGCGGACCGAACGAGAACATGTAGGTCTGCGTTCCGTCGGCCATCGTGGCGAAGCCGTCGCCGCCGCCCAGTTGCTGGCATTTGATGTGCGGATTGGGCAGGTTGCTGTCCGGCTTGCCAGCCTGGCCCAGCGCGTTGACCAGCGGGTGCAGCGCCGTGCTGGCCGGGCACTGGACACGGAAGCTCTGCGCATGCGCCTGGATCGCCCAGAAGCACGTCATCGCGACGATTGCACGAGTCAGATGCGGGTAGCTGCGCATGTCGAATCCCCTGTCGTGTCTGTGATGCACCGGTGCGTTGCTTGTGTTCATGGCCGGCTATCGGATATCCATCGCCGGCCGCAGTTCGGCCAGCAACTGGTCGGCGCTGGCGAAGCCTTCGAAGCGCACCCATCGCGCGCCTGGCCCGGTTCGCAGCAAGGTCACGGGTGCGTGGCTCATCTTGTCGCCGCGGTACACGTCGAAGGCCCGCTGGCTGGCGACGCTGGCGCCGACGGTTCCCGTGTAGTGATGCCACTCGGGCCCGGCGCCGAACTTCAATGCGTATTCACGCAGGCGAGCAGGCGTGTCCTGCTCCGGGTCGATGGAGATCGAGACCAGGTGGACGCGATCGCGCGCGCCGCCGAGCCTGGCCTGCAGCTCTGCCAGCGTCATGCTGGTGAGCGGGCAGATCGTGGTGCACGTGGTGTAGACGAAGCTCAGCACCACCGGCTTGCCGTCGTCGATCTCGTTGCTCAGTACCACGTTCTTGCCGTCCTCGCGCACGAGTGCGACGCGTGGAATCGAATAGTCGGCCAGGGTGCGCAGGGTGTCGGGCGCCATGTGATGGCGATGCGGGCTGTCGTCCGCGCTGGTCGACGCCTGCGCGGCCTGGCCGAAGAACGTCGCGGCAAGAAACAGCAGCCCCGAGAGCACAAGCGCCAGGCGCATGACGACACCGAGGCCCGTCCCGGACGCGCTGCCGACCCGCCCCGGGATCCGGTGCGCAGCGGTCGAACGACGTTGCTTGTACATGCCCCCTCCTTCTTGTCGCCGGGTGACGATGCACACGCATCGCATCCGACACCACCGTTCTACCGACGCACGCGGCGGCCAACCATCGGGCGCGGATGAGATGCATCTAGGAATGCTGAGTAGTGGTCTCGGAAATTTCCGAGACCGGTCGGGTCGGGCAGACCTTCGTCGCGATGCTCCGTGGACGCGCCAGGTCTGTACGCACATAGGAACAGCGGGCGCCTTCGTACCCACAGGCGCGGAGGGCGTCGACGCCAGTCCACGCTCGCGAACAAGCCCCGGGACTTACCCTGTGCCATCCAAGGGAGAGCGCTGGAGGGCCTCGCGGCGCTAGCCAACACGCTTCATTGCTGGTGCAATCCTCACATGCGCAAAAACACCGACGATGCCCATCGTGCGCCGCCCGTCACATGGGGCCGGCGCGCCGCGGACCACATTCCGGTGCACGATCGCGAGCGCCTGGACAGGCTGGCCGAACTCGCGCGTCATTCGGTGGACGCGCGCGAGGAAGAGCGTCGGCGCCTGGCCGCCGAACTGCACGACGTCGTGGGAACCAACCTGGCCGCGATCAAGCTCAACCTGAGCTCGCTGGCCACCGCACTCCCGGCGCACTCCACCCGGACCCTGGAAGACGCCCAGAAGCTGCTGGCCGAGACCATCGCCGGCATTCGCGACCTGTGCGGTGCACTCCGTCCCGCCACGCTGGAGTACGCCGGATTCACGGCGGCTCTGCAGGCGCATTGCGCGCGCTTCAGCCAGCGCACGGGCATCGCGGTGGACTGCGACCTGTCCCGTTACCGGGCACCGCGTGCACGGTCGACGGAACTGATGCTGCTGCGCGTGGCGCAGGAAGCGCTGTGGAACAGCTCCAAGCACGCCGATGCGCGGCGCGTGTGCATCGCGTTCGATTGCGTGGGCAGCCGGAGCCGATTCACGATCCGCGACGACGGCTGCGGCTTCGATCCCGCCACGCTGGGAGCCAGCGGCAACGTTCCGGGTCTCGGGATCCTGAACATGCGCGAGCGCGCCTTGTCGGCCGACGCGGTGTTTTCACTCGATTCGGCGCCCGGCCGCGGAACGCTCATCGCCGTCGATTTCTGAGGCGCGCCGTCGTCACCGGACGGATGGCGGCTGTCCTCAGGGTTCGGTGAGCCCGGCCGCCGCGCTTTCCGGCGCTTCGAACAGAAGACACTGGATCAGCAGGCCGTCCATCGCATGGCCCAGCCCGCGCCAGGCTTCCGGAGAGCCATAGGCCAGGCCTTGCAGCAGCCGTTCGAGGTCGCGTACGCAGCGCAGTTGATCCGGCCTCATCTGGATCGCCGTGCGCGCGCCGCGCTCGCGTGAGACCTCGGTGCCGAATGTCTCGCGCGAGAGCGAGATGATGCTGCGCAGGAGGTCGACGAGCCGCACGGGGTCGGCCTTCAGTACCGCCACCGCACGAAAACGATCCGCCAGTACCAGGATGCGCTGGACCCTGGCCGACGGCGAATCCGCCGTGATGTCGACGCGCTGCCGCGGTCGCCTGCCACCTCGGGCGAACTGGCTCGACCCCAGCGGATCGGGCGGCTTCGCGGTGGGGTCCGCGGTGCGGCGGTGTTGCGGCATGTCGTGCAGGCTCCCTCGGTCCAGGATTGTTCTCGCCGCCGGCGTCGCGAGCGACATCGACGACAGCGAGGACGACGGAACATGCGCGACAGCAGCTCGCTCGCCCCACTTCTTCGGGTGAATATCCGCCAGGCTGGCCTCGGCACGGTAACGGCTTGCACAGAGTCTGGCCCGGGCGCGAGGCGCCGGACGCGAGCGCACGTCGACGCCTATGCCGCGACGAGCTGCTCGCGGATCGCGTAGCGAATGAGCTCGGTTCGATTGGCCAGGTTCATCTTCCTGAGGACGTTGACCTTGTGCGTGCTCACGGTCTTCTCGCTGAGCGAGAGCTCCGACGCGATCTCCCATCCACGCTTGCCCGCCACCAGCATCTCGAAGACGCGGTACTCGCGGTCGGACAGGCGCGAATGGCGCTGGTCGCCGTGCTGGTTCGTGGCGATGCCCAGCGCGAGACGCTCGGCGACTTCGGGGCACAGGTAACGCCCGCCCGCACGCAGGCGGCGGATCGCGGCGATCATCTCCGACGCCGCGATCTCCTTGGTGGCATAGCCATCGGCGCCCGCGCGCAGCGACTGGGTCACGTGCGGCTCCTCGGCGTGCATCGTCAGCACGAGCACGCGCATCTCCGGACGCAGCGACTTGGCGTGACTGATCATCTCGGAGCCGCAGCGACCCGGCATCGACAGGTCGAAGACCGCGACGTCGATGTCGTGCCGTCTCACGGCCTCCAATGCCTCCGAAGAGCTGGCCGCTTCGGCGACCACCTCCAGGTCCGGTTGGTCCGACAAGAGACGACTCAGGCCTTCGCGAAACATCCTGTGGTCGTCGGCCAATAGCAAACGAATCATGCTTCCCTCCTGCGTGACTTGGGTACATCGCGTCACATCTCGCACATAGAGTAGCAATCGTTGGGCAAAGCGGAAGTGGGCGGCGTCCTATCAACAATGGGTACACAACCCCAGGCCTCCCCAGATTCGGGGAGGTCCTTGCGACGACGCGTCGCTCGGTGACACGCGCATCCGTTGCGCGAAGCGATGGACACGTGCATGCCCTCCTTGGTATTTGTCCGCCCCCGAAATTGGGGGGGATCGCCCCTCGAACTTAAGCAGTCCTTAAGCACGCATGCGCAGACTGCGTAAAAGACAAAAGCATCAGGGAGGGACCCGGATTGCTGCAGCTCCATCACATCATGGGATCGTGTGCCACGCCGCGCCGACCAGCGCGGAACGCATGCAGATTCGCAACATCTCGCGGGTCGCGGTCTTCGGCGCTCGCGCAGGTGGCGGGCTTCACGTTGCTCGAGCTGCTGGTCGTGATCGTGATCATCGGCCTGCTCGCAGGGCTGGTGGCACCGCGCTACTTCGATCAGGTGAGCAAGAGCAACACCAAGATCGCCAAGGCGCAGATCGACTCGCTCGAGAAGGCGCTCGATGAATACCGGCTCGACGTCGGCACCTATCCGACGACCGAACAAGGACTCGAGTCGCTGAACACGCGTCCGCAGAACCTCGAGAAGTGGGCCGGGCCCTACCTCAAGAAGGCGGTGCCGCTCGACCCGTGGGGAGCGAGCTACGTCTACAAGTCGCCGGGCGATCACGGCGTCTACGACCTCCTCTCGTACGGCAAGGACGGCCAGGCCGGCGGATCTGGCGAGGCTGCGGACGTGACGTCCTGGTAACCAACGGAGTACGGACTCGATCATGGCTTCCAGCTTCGAACTCGTGGTGCGCGGTACGACCGGCGTGAGCACGCTCACGATGGAAGCCGTGGACGGCGCCGCGGCACGGCTGCAGGCGGTCGGCCGCGGGCTCGAGGTTCTCGCCTGTCATCCGCGCGCGACCGGTTCGAGGCGCGGCGCCGCACTCCAGCCGGTGTCCGCGCGGCAGCTGGACATCGCCACGCTGTCCTACGAACTGTCGTCGTTGATGGGTGCCGGCCTCTCGGTCATGGACAGCCTGCGCACGCTGGCGCGCAAGGAACGCAACGCCGGCCGGCGCGCGGTGCTGATGGACGTCGTCGCCGGCATCGACGAGGGCCTGCCCCTGTCCGCGGCGCTCGCGCGCCATGCAGGGCGCTTCCCGCCCTTGCTCGTCGCCACCGTCAGCGCCAGCGAGCAGACGGGCGACCTCGGCACCGCCCTGCGGCGCTATGCCGACCATCAGCAGAGCGTGAAGGCCCTGCGCGACAAGGTCGTCGGCGCCGCCATCTATCCGCTGCTGTTGCTGGCGGTCGGGTTCTGCGTCGTGCTGTTCCTGCTGGGCGTCGTCGTGCCGAAGTTCGCGGTGCTCATCGAGAGTTCGCACGCCCAGCTTCCCTGGACCTCGCAGCTGATGATGTCGTGGGGGCGGATGGTGGCATCGCATTTCGCCGTCGTGGGGATCTGCGGGCTGGCACTCCTGGTGGCGGTCGTCGCGGGTGCGCGCCACGTGATGCGCACCGGCGCGCGGGCGCGGTGGATCGAATCGCTGCCCTTCGTCGGCACGACCATCCGCCAGTTCCGCCATGCGCAGCTCTATCGGACGACCGGCATGCTCGTGCAGGGCGGCATCCCGGCCCCGCGCGCGTTCGGGCTGTCGACGAGCCTGCTGGGCGAGGCCGACCAGGTTCGCCTGACCAAGGCCATCGCGCTGCTGCGCGAAGGCCGCAGCGTCAGCGGCGCGCTCGACGACGCCGGCCTGGCCGATCCCGTGGCCGCGAGCATGTTGACGGTGGCCGAGCGTACGGGCGCGCTGCCCGAGATCCTCGAGCGCATCGCCCAGTTCCACGAGTCCGGCCTCCAGCGTTCGGTCGAACTCACGACCCGCCTGTTCGAGCCCATCCTGATGGTGGGCATCGGGCTGGTCATCGGGGGAATCATCGTCCTGATGTACCTGCCGATCTTCGACCTCGCGTCGAGCCTGCAATGAAGACGCACGGGAGGCAGCAGCCATGAACACCGAAGCGACGACCGCCGTTCTGCTGGATGCCGCCCTCGTGCGCCAGGCCATCGCGGCAAGCGTGCCGGGAAGCCGGCCGCAATGGCTCGCCGAACGGCTGGACTCCACCGAGCAGGCGCTGCTGCCGCAGTTCGCCGGCCATTTCAGGCTGGCGCCGCTGGACATGGCGGCGCTGCGCCAGCTGCGGCCGGACTTCGAGATTGTCTCGTTCGCCGACTGCCAGCGCCGCGGCTGCCTCGTCGGTCGCTTCAAGGACCACGGCGACCTGCTCGTCGTCGTCGCCGACCCGACCGACGAGCGCTTGCGCCAATGGCTCGAAAGTCGCACGCGAGCGCGTTCGCCGCGGTGGGCCATCGCAGCCGCGGCCGACCTGCGCGCCCTCTTGGTCACCGCCGAAAAGACCATGCGAGCCATGGACGGCGTGCGCCTGCGCGAGGAGAGCACGCCTGCGGCGGCCTCGGATTCGACAAGCGCGCTGTCCATCTCGATCGCGCAGATCGATGCGACCGAAAGCCCCGTGGTACGCCTGGTCGATTCCACGCTGTACGACGCGCTGCGCACCGGCGCCAGCGACATCCACCTCGAGACGCAGCCGGGTGGCATGGTGATCAAGTACCGCCTCGACGGCGTGCTCGAGGTCGTCAAGCAGGTCGACAGTCTGGAGCTGGCGCATCGCACGATCTCGCGCATCAAGGTGATGTCCGAACTCGACATCGCGGAGCATCGCGTGCCGCAGGATGGCCGCTTCCAGGTGGTCGTGGACGATCGTGACATCGACTTCCGCGTGTCCATCATGCCCAACCTGTTCGGCGAGGACGCGGTGCTGCGGGTGCTCGATCGCAAGCACCTCACCGGCCAGTTCAAGGCGCTCACCCTCGACACGCTCGGGTTCGATCCGGGCATCCGCGCGTTCATCCGCAACTCGGCCCAGATGCCCTACGGGCTGCTCCTGGTCACCGGGCCGACCGGCAGCGGCAAGACCACCACGCTGTACGCCGCGCTGTCCGAGATCAATACGGGCCTGGACAAGATCGTCACCATCGAGGATCCGATCGAATACCAGCTGGCCGGCGTGCTGCAGATCCCGGTCAACGAGAAGAAGGGACTGACCTTCGCGCGCGGCCTGCGCTCGATCCTGCGCCACGACCCCGACAAGATCATGGTGGGCGAGATCCGCGACGCCGAGACCGCGCATATCGCGGTGCAGGCCGCCCTGACCGGCCACCAGGTCTTCACCTCCGTGCACGCCAACAACGTGTTCGACGTGATCGGCCGCTTCGCCAACATGGGCGTCGACAGCTACAGCCTGGTCGCCGCGCTGAACGGCATCGTCGCGCAACGCCTGCTGCGCATGTCGTGCCCGCACTGCGCGGAGCCCTGCGTGCCCGAGCCCGAGCTGCTGCGTCGCAGCGGCTTGTCCGAGGCCGTGCGCGCCAGCGCCGCGTTCCGGCGCGGGCTGGGCTGCGCCAACTGCCGGGGCACCGGCTACAAGGGACGCCTCGCGATCGCCGAGACCTTGCCGATGAGCGACGTGCTGCGCGAGCAGCTCGTGCAACGCGCCTCGCTGGCGCAGATTCGCCAGACCGCCCGCGACGGCGGCTTCACCAGCCTGCGCGACGCCGCCGTCGCGCTGGCATGCCGCGGCGAGACCACCCTGGAGGAGATCAATCGTGTCACCCCGGTGGAATAGATCCGTGCGCCTGCACATCGGCACCGACGCCGTCAGGGCCGTCGCGCGTGGCGGCTGGCCGCGCGCGGCGACGATCGCCGAGACGCATCGCGCGGTGGCGTCCGCAACGGCGGCGGCGGCCGGCATGGTGCCGCACGCCCAGGCGATCGAGGCCGCGCTGGACGAACTCGGCGCGGCGGCGCGCATGAAGGGCGCCCGGCTCGAGGCGGAAATCGCCAGCACCCTGCTCCACCTCGATGTCGTCGAAGGCGACTTCGGGGCGCAGAGCGATCGCCAGCTGCAAGGGGTGGCGGCGGCCTGCGTGTCCGAGATGCTCGGCGACGAGGCGGCGCAGCGCGCGGTGCGCTGGTACCTGCAGCCCGACGATCGTCACTTGCTGATCGCGGCGCTCGCCGAGGATTGGATCGCGCTGGTGCAGTCCGCCGCGACCGCAGCGGGCCTGCGCTTCGCGAGCCTGGAGCCGGCGTTCATCGCACGCTGGAACGAGTCGGGCAAGGCCATGCGGGCGGGCAACGGCATCTTCGCCGTCTGCGACGCCGCGGAACTCGCGATCGCCGCCGTCGCGGACGGCGCCATCGCCGCCATCAGCGTCGGCGCCGGCGTGGGCCTGCAGGTGGACGCCCCTCGTCCGGTCGCCAAGCCGGCGCCGGCGCCTTCCAACACGAGCCGGATCGTCTCCAGCGGCTTCTCGCCCGAGCGCCAGGGCGTGGTGACCATGGACGAACGCGTGGATCGGTTCCTGAGCGGCCGTGGACAGGATCCCGACCTGCAATCAGCGTTCGTCCTCGTGGCCGCGGACAGCCCACCGGTGGCGGCCTCGACGCGCTGGTCGGTGATCGCGTCGCCGGAGATGCGGCAATGAGCGCCCGCACCATCCGCATCGACTTCGCGCCGGGCGCGCGCCGCACGGCACGCGGCGGCCGCGTGCTTCTGCTGGTCGGCGTCGCGCTGCTGGGAACGGTCCTGTGGCAAAGCGCGCGTCTCGTCGCCGAACGTGGCGCGGCGCTGGCCACGTTGCGCGACATCGAGGCCGAGCGCCAGCACGGCTCGGCACCGGTGCCGGCGGCGAAGGCCGACCCTCGCCAGGTCGCGCTGGCGCGCACCACGCGCCAGGTCGCCTTCACGTTGAACACGCCCTGGTCCGGGCTGCTGACGTCGCTCGGCTCGACCGCACGCCAGGACGTCGCGCTGCTCGGCGTGGAGCCGTCGGTCGCCAAGCGTTCGGTGCGGCTGACGGCCGAGGCGCGCAATGACGGCGAGATGCTGGCTTACCTGGCGGCCCTGCAGCATGACCCGCGGCTGTCGTCGGTCGTGCTCGCCTCGCACCAGGTGCAGTCGCAGGCGCCCGGTACGCCGGTGCGGTTCCAGATCCAGGCGCAATGGGGGGAGACGCCATGAAGCAGGCCCTGCTGAGGATCTGGCTCAAGCTGGTGCGACGTCTGGGCCTCTCCGGCGTGGCCGGCGCGGTCGCGCTGGTCGCCGGCATCGCGCTCGCCGCCACGCTGCCGCAACTGCAGCGCGAGACGCGCGCGACGGTCGCCTCGCGCGCCGCGCAGGCGCTCGCGGCGCAACAGCGCGCGCAGGCGCGACCCGTCTCCCTGTCGCCCGCCGACGCCGCGCGCGCCTACGTGGACGGCTTCCCGATGCTGAGCCAGAACGCGGCGGACCTCACGCAGGTCTTCTCGGCCGCCCAGGGCCGCCATGTGCAGCTGACCAAGGGCGAGTACCAGCTGAAGTCCGAACCGAACGCCGCATTCGTCGTCTACACGGCGACGTTTCCGGTCCATGGGGACTACGACTCGCTGAAGGGCTTCAGCGCCGACGTCCTCAACGCGCTGCCCCATGCCGCGATGGACGAGCTCCACCTGTCGCGCGACAACGCCGGCAGCACCGCGCTCGACGCCGTCGTGCGCTTCACCTTCTACTACCGGAGCCTCTGATGGCACGGGCGTCCAAAGGCGTGCAGTTCCTGGTGCTTGGCGGCGCGGGCCTCGGTGCGTTCATTGCGGCCGCCCATCTCGCCGGTGGCACCCAGAGCGACAGCGCGCTCGTCGCGCCCACGCCGCGCGCCCAGCGGGCCGCGTCGCAGTCCGATGCACACGCGGTGTCCGCGGCGGGCACCGTCGCGCCCGCGGCGTCTGCCGCCAGCGCCGCCGTCGCGCACGCCAATCGAGGCGACGTCATTCCCGGAGACACCGGCCAGCCGTTCGTGTCAACCAGCTGGCTGCCTCCGCCGCCACCACCGCCCAAGCCGGTCGTGGTCGTGGCGGCACCGCCCGCGGCCCCTGTCGCGCCGCCGCTCCCGTTCACGTTCGTCGGCCTGGTCGAGAAGGGCACGCCCAAGCCGCAGGCCTTCCTGGCACGCGGCGACGAACTGCTGGTGGTCTCGCAGGGAGACCTGCTGGACAACGGCGCCTATCGCATCGACACGCTGAGCCCGAGCCAGATCGTGTTCATCCATGTTCCGACCAACACGAAGCAGATCATCAGTCTGTCAGGAGGGACCTCGTGAAAACAGCGCGATTTCAATTCGCGAAGCGGCTCCCGCTGCTTTGCACGGCGGCGGCGGCCCTGGCCGGGTGCGCCGGTTACCAGGCCCACACGGACGGGATGAGGCTGGCGGCCGAAGGAAAGGGCGACGCCGCGCTGCCGTTGCTGCGCACGGCGTCGCAATCGGACCCGCTCAACGGGGAGTACCGCATCGACCTGCTGCGCGAGACGGCGCAGTACGTGGGCGACCTGCTGGTGCGTGCCGATGACGCGCGGCGAAATCTCCAACCCGCCGTCGCCGCGGATCTCTACAACAAGGTTCTGCGCGTCGAGCCGGCCAACGACCGGGCCCGGCGCGGCCTGGATGCCATCGAGCGGGATGCGCGCACCACACGCCTGCTCGGCGAGGCCGAGACCCTCCTGCGCGAGGAGCGCATCGAGTCCGCGCGAGCCAAGCTGGATGCCGTGCTGGCCGCCGAACCGGGCAACGCGACCGCGCGTCGACTGCAGATCAAGCTTGCCGACGCTGCCGATCGCGAGCGCGAGGCGAAGGCGACGGCGCTGGCCGCGCGTTCGGTGATGAACAAGCCCGTGACGCTGCAGTTCCGCGACGCCAACCTGCGCATGGTCTTCGAGGCGCTCTCGCGCACCACCGGTCTGAACGTGATCCTCGACCGCGACGTGCGCTCCGACCTGAAGACGACCATCTTCGTGAAGGACGCGGCCGTGGAGGACACGGTCGACCTGATCCTGCTGCAGAACCAGCTCGAGAAGCGCACCCTGAACGCGAACACGCTGTTCGTCTATCCGGCCACCGCGGCCAAGCAGAAGGAATACCAGGATCTGCAGGTACGCACCTTCCACATCGTCAACGCCGACGTCAAGTACATGCAGACGCTGCTCAAGGGCGTGCTCAAGATCAAGGAAGTGTCGATGGACGAGCACAGCGACATGCTCGTCATCCGCGACACGCCCGAGGCGATCGCGGTGGCGGCCAAGCTGATCGCGGCGCACGACGTGCCCGACGCCGAGGTCATGCTGGAGATCCAGGTGCTGGAGGTGTCGCACGAGCGCGATTCCAACCTCGGCGTCCAGTTCCCGACCACGTTCGGCGTGGCCACGCCCAGCGACTCCAACGGCAACCTGACGCTGTCGGACCTCAAGCACCTGCGCGCCGGCAGCTTGCTGGCCAGCCCGAACCCGCTGTCCATCGGGTTCAATTTCCAGCTGAAGGACACCGACGCCAACCTGCTCGCCAGCCCGCGCATTCGAGCGCGCAACAAGGAGAAGGCGAAGATCCTGATCGGCGACCGGGTGCCCATCATCACCAACTCGGTCACGCCGGTGGCGAGCGGATCGAGCGTGGTCACCGGCTCCGTCTCGTACCAGGACGTCGGCCTGAAGCTGGAGTTCGAACCCGACATCTACAGCGAGAGCGAGGTCGGCATCAAGATCAGCCTCGAGGTCAGCACGATCGCCGAAAAGATCAGCGGGCCCAACGGTTCGCTCGCGTATCGCATCGGCACGCGCAACGCGCAGACCGCCCTGCGGCTGCGCGACGGCGAGACGCAGATCCTGGGCGGGCTCATCCAGTCCAACGAGCAGAACACGGCCGACAAGGTGCCCGGCCTCGGACACCTTCCGGTCATCGGCCGGCTGTTCGGCAACAACAACGGCTCGGGCAGCAAGTCGGAGATCGTCCTGTCGATCACGCCGCACATCATCCGGCCGCCCGTGGTACTCGACGCCTCGGCCAGCGAGTTGTTCTCCGGCACGGAGGGCAGCATCCGCCAGCGCGCGCTGCAGCTCGATCCGGTGGGCGGCGTGCGGATGCCGGCGACCTCTGCGCCCGTGCCCGCGCCGATGCCCGCGCCCGCGGCCACGCAGCCGCGTGCGCCGGCGCCTGCGCCTGCGCCGGTCGTCCCCGTCACGGTCCTGGTGCCCCAGGTGGCGCCGCAGCCTGCTGCGGCATCGCCCGCGGCGACCGCCGCCGCCGCGGGGACAAGCGCGGGCCAGGTGCCTCCGGCCGGCACCGAGTCCTACATGCGCAAGCTGCTGCCCTTGATGAACGGGCACCGCAACCTTCCGGCGAGCGCCGCGCCAGCGTCGCCCGCAGCGGCCGCGCCGCCGCCCGACGCGACGCCGGCCTCGGGCAACGCGGAGGCCGGTCAATGAGACTCGCCCGCGCCACCGGCTTCACGCTGATCGAGCTGCTGATCACGCTCGCGCTGGTGGGCTTGCTCGCCGTCGTGAGCCTGCCGCTCTACGAGGTCACCTCCACGCGTGTCAAGGAGGAGCAGCTCCGCGAGGCGCTGCGCACGATCCGCGCCGGCCTCGACGCCTACAAGGCGGCGGTCGACTCGGGCGTCCTCCCGCGCGAGGCCGGCGCCTCCGGGTATCCGCCGTCGCTGGACATCCTCACGGAGCCGCTGGACATGGCCAACAAGACGAGTTCCGGGTTCGGCGCCTCGGATACGCCGCAACGCCTGGTCATCCTGCGCCAGTTGCCGCGCGATCCGTTCTTTCCCGATCCCGCCGTACCCGCCGCAAAGACGTGGCTCACGCGCAGCTACGGCACGCGCAGCGACGATCCACAGCCCGGCGCCGACGTCTACGACGCCTCGTCGATGTCCACGCGCGTCGGCCTCGACGGCATTCCCTACAGCGCCTGGTAGGCCATGCAGACGTCGTCCGCCTCCTCGCGCACTGGCCGTCACCGGCCGGACGGCTTCACGCTGCTCGAGATGCTCGTCGTGATGACCTTGATCGCGCTGCTGCTGACGCTCGCCTTGCCGCGCTACTTCCATGCGCTGGACTACGGACGCGCCAACGTGCAGAAGCAGAACGTGGCCACCATCCGCGACGCCATCGACAAGTTCCACGGAGACCTGGGCCGCTACCCCGACACGCTGGACGAGCTGGTGGCGCGGCGCTACCTGCGCCAGGTGCCGGTCGATCCGGTGTCCTCGACGTCGAACTGGCTGGTGATCGCTCCGCAGGACACGACGGAAGGCAACGTCTACGACATCCAGCCGCCCCAGGTCGATGCCGTCGCGAAGGAGACGTCGCCATGATGCCTCGTTGCGGGAGGCGGCGAGGCCGCGGCGTCGTGATGCTGGCCTTCCTGCTGGCGCTGGCGCTCGTGGGTCTCGGTGCGGCGGCGGCCTTCGACGTCTGGAGCGTCACGCGGCAACGCGAGCGCGAACAGCAATTGCTGTTTGCAGGACACCAGATCCGCGCCGCCATCCGCGACTACTACTACGCCGGCCCCGCGGGTGCCGGGCGCAGCCTGCCGCCCAGCCTCGACGTGCTGCTGGACGACGACCGCTTTCCCGTGCCCGTGCACCACCTGCGCAGGCTCTACGCCGATCCGATGACCGGGTCGACGGACTGGGGCCTGCTGATGGTGGGCGACCGCGTCATGGGCGTGTACAGCAAGTCGGAAGCCCAGCCCGTCAAGCAGAAGGGCTTCGCGCTGATCGACTCCACGTTCGAGGACAAGACCTCTTACCGCGACTGGGTCTTCGCGTTCGTCGCCGGCCGCCACACGGCGTCGATCGCCGATCCGCCAGCGCTGCCGGCACCAGGGCATCCCACATCCGATTCGACTCGCACGTTCACCAACAAGAAGGCGACATGACCACCCGAATCATCATCGTCGGCGACAACCAGCTGTTCCGCAAGGGGCTGTCGGCGCTGCTCTCGACGGACTCGGACTTCGCCGTCATCGGCGACGTCCCGGTCGGTCCGCACATGGCCCAGGCGGCGTCCGACTTCCAGCCGGACGTCGTGCTCATGGATCTGCAGGACACCGGCACCAACGGTCTCGATGCGGGCACCCAGATCAAGCGTCGACACCCCAACACGCGCATCGTGCTGCTCATGGCGCTGAAGACCGAGGAACAGGTCAGGAAGGCGCTGCGCGCCGGCGCCGACGGCTGCCTGCTGCGCGATGCGTCGGCCGAAGAGCTGAAGGCTTGCCTGCGGGCGGTCGCAGCGGGCAGGAAGTACCTCAGCGCCGACGTCTCCGCGCTGGTCGTCGAGAGCCTGATGCGGCCCGACGACGGTCACTCGCGGCATTCGCTGCTGGACGTGCTGACGCCGCGCGAGCGCAGCATCCTGCAACTGGTCGCCGAAGGACGCACGAATCGTGGCGTGGCCGAATTCCTCAACGTGAGCCCGAAGACGATCGAGAAGCATCGCTCGAGCCTGATGCACAAGCTGGGCCTGCGCAGCGCCGCCGAACTCACGCTCGCCGCGGTGGACCTCGGCCTGATCGAACGCCCGATGTCGGTGAGCCGCCTGGCTGGCCAGGGGAGCGGCCGATGACAGGCAGGCCGGCCGCATCCAGGGAGAAGGGCGCGTTTCTAGAGGCGTTGCGGTCCCAGCTGGTAGCCCAGGCCGCGCACGGTCACGATGACGCCAGGAGCGAGCTTGCGGCGCAGGTAGTGGACATACACCTCCACCGCGTTGCTGTTGACCTCCTGCCCCCAGGCATAGAGCGATTCCTCGAGCACCGCGCGGCTGCAGACCTGGTGCTTCTTGCGCATCAGCGTCTCGAGGACGGAGAACTCGCACTGCGTCAGCTTCACTTCGCGGCCGGCCAGCACGGCGCAGAGCCGTTGCGCCTGCAGGCGCAGGGCGCCGTGCACCAGCGCATCGTCGACCGCTTCGGCAGGTCGGATCCGACGCATCAGCGACCGGATGCGCGCCGCCAGTTCGTCGAAATCGAAGGGGCGCATCAGGCAATCGTCCGCCCCCTGGTCGAGCAGCGCCGCGCGAGCCCTCGACGATTCCGCACCGGTGAGCAGGATCACCGGCAACGGCGCCTGTTCGCGGCGAACGGACTCCAGCAAGGCATCTCCGGACACGTCGGCCATGGGCACGCCCACGACTGCGCAGTCGTACTTCTGCGTGGACAACGCGCCGTGCAGATGCACGCCCGTCTGCACCCAGTCCGTGGCATAGCCGACCCGACTGAGGGCGACGCGCATGGAATTGCCGCGATCCTGGTCGCTCTCCGCCAAAAGAAGTCGCATCGCCTTTTCCCCTCCACGGCACGCGCTTTTACTATTTCAAATCTATACAAGCGCTTCACGTATGTAAATGGGCCACCGGCCCAGTTAGGGCTATCAAATCGATTCTTAAGCCTGAAGCAAGCTATGGAAACGCCAGGAGCACGGCCATGACGCTGTTCCTGCTCGCGTCCGCACTCCTGTTGGTGACGGCCGTGGCAATCGTCACGTGGCCGGTGTGGCGACGCCCGGGCAGCGGCATCCCGCTGCACCGCGACGTGGACGTCATGGGACGCCAGTTGCGCCAACTCAGGCAACTGCATGCCGGCGGCGCGCTCACCGATGAGCAGTTCGTCGCGAGCAAGGCGCAATTGGAACGCCGCCTGGTCGACGCCCTGGTGCCCACGGAGGACAACGCTTCGCAACATGCGAGCCGGATCCGCCGCCTTCTTCGTCTTCCGTTGGCGCTCGCGCTGTTCATGCTGGTCGTGACCGGCGGAGGCTACTGGTTGGTCGGTTCTCCGCGCCACCTGGGCGTCGGCCCGGGCCATCCCGCGGCCGACGAGGCGGCCCAGGACACCGCCGCCGACGCCGCGTCGCCGGCCCCGCACGAGCTCACGGCGGTGCAGATCGGCGAGATGGCCGACAAGCTGGCGGCCCGCCTCAAGTCGAACCCCGACGACGCGCAGGGCTGGACGATGCTGGCGCGCTCGCGCGTGGCGCTCGGCCAGCACGCCAAGGCCGTCGAGGCCTTCGAGCGCGCGGAACGCCTGCGGCCTCGGGACGCCGACCTGTTGGCCGACTACGCCGACGCGCTCGCCATGTCCCAAGGCCGGAGCCTGGAAGGCGCGCCCGCTGCCCTGCTGCGGCGCGCCCTCGAGATCGATCCGCATCACGCCAAGGCGCTTGCCCTCGCCGGCACCGCGGCCTTCGATCGCAAGGACTACGCTCAGGCCGTGCGCGACTGGGAGACCCTGGCGCAGTTCGAGCCCCCCGGCGGGCCGTTCGCAGGCCAGGTGCGCGACGGCATCGCGGAAGCCCGCCGGCTCGGCGGCCTGCCGCCGGCGCCTGCAAGCGCGCCCGCCGCCGACCTGCAACCCGGGGCCGCGACGATCGCCGGCACGGTCACCCTGGCGCCGGCGCTGGCCGGACGGGCCTCGCCCGACGACGTGCTGTTCGTCTTCGCCCGCGCGGTGGACGGCCCGCGCATGCCCGTGGCCATCGTGCGCAAGCGCGTCAAGGACCTGCCGCTGCAGTTCACGCTCGACGACAGCATGGCGATGTCGCCCGATGCCAAGCTCTCCAGCGTCAGGCGCGTTATCGTCGGAGCACGCGTCTCGCACAGCGGCAACGCGGTGCCGCAGGAGGGCGACCTCCAGGGGTCGACGCCGGCTGTCGACGTCGGTGCGTCCGGACTGCGCCTCGAGATCAACCAGGCCGTTGCGAACCAGGACAAATGACGATGACGGCGCTTGCGCCATTCCCCGTGAACCGCCGGCCGCGATGACCTACGCCCTGCTCATCGTCGGCTTTGTGCTGTTCCTCTGGTTCCGCCACGCCCGCAAGCGCCGCAGGAAGGAGTCGGCGCACGTCGCCGAGTTGCAGGAAGCCCTCGCCAAGGGCATGACGGAGCCGCCTTCGCTGCATCCCGTCATCAATCCGACGCGCTGCATCGGTTCCGGCTCGTGCGTCCGCGTCTGCCCGGAGGAGGCCCTGGGCATCATCAACGGCAAGGCCGTGCTCACGAACGCCTCGGCCTGCATCGGGCACGGCGCCTGCCTCGCGGCCTGCCCGGTCGATGCGATCGCGCTGGTGTTCGGCACGGAGAAGCGCGGCATCGACATCCCCAACGTGCGGCCCGACTTCGAGACGAACGTGCCAGGCATCTTCATCGCGGGCGAGCTCGGCGGCATGGGGCTGATCCGCAAGGCCGCGGAGCAGGGCCGCCAGGCCATCGAGACGATCAGGAACCGCAAGGCCGGCGGTGACGCGGAGTTCGACGTGATCATCGTCGGCAGCGGCCCGGCGGGGATCTCGGCCGGACTGGCGGCCATCCAGCACGGCCTGCGCTACAAGCTCCTCGAGCAGGAAGACTCGCTGGGGGGCACGGTCTACCACTACCCGCGCAACAAGATCGCCATGACGGCACCGGTCAAGCTCGCGCTCATCGGCACGGTGCGCATGGGCGAGATCCAGAAGGAGGCACTCCTGGAGTTCTGGCAGGGGGTGGTCGAGAAGACCGGCCTGAAGCTGTCGCTGCGCGAGCGCATGGACAACATCGAGGTTCGCGCAGACGGCACGTTCGCCGTGCATACGAACGCGGGCGTGTACACCGCGCGCGCCGTGCTGCTGGCCATCGGCCGGCGCGGCTCGCCACGCAAGCTCGACGTGCCAGGCGAGGAGACCGCCAAGGTCGTCTATCGGCTGGTGGATGCCGAGCAGTACGCCGGACGCGCGGTGATCGTCGTGGGCGGCGGCGACAGCGCGCTCGAGGCCGCGATCGCACTCTCGGAGCAACCGGGAACGGACGTCATCCTGTCCTATCGCAGCAAGGCCTTCGGGAGGGTCAAGGCCAAGAACCGCGAGCGGCTCGAGGCCCAGGAACAGGCGGGCCGACTGAAAGTGCTGCTCGAGTCCCGGGTGCTGTCCATCGAGTCGGAGACCGTGACCCTGGAGCACACGGGCCAGACTCGGCAGGTGCGCAACGATGCCGTGATCGTCTGCGCCGGCGGGGTCCTGCCCACGGCGCTCCTGCAGACGGTGGGCATCCAGTTCGAGACCAAGTTCGGCACGCGCTGACCGGAGGCCGGATTCGCCCAGCCCATCGAGGGCTGGGAGGAACGCAACGTGCCGTTCTCGGTGCTCTGACCCGCGCGCTCGCCCAACGGCGCGCGCCGACCTCAGCGATCCATCAGCTGCCGCGTGAAGTACACGTACTCCACCGCGCTGGTGTGTGCCCGCTCCTTCTGGTTCGCGCCTGCACCGTGGCCGCCCTCGATGACCTCGTAGTAGTAATACGGGATGCCGTATTCGGACAGGCGCGCCGCGAACTTGCGGGCGTGCTGCGGGCCGACGCGGTCGTCCTTGGTCGTCGTCCACACCAGCGCATTGGGGTACTTCGCGTCGCGGCGCAGGTTCTCGTAGGGCGAGATCTTTGCCAGGAAGGCGCGTTCGTCGGGGTTGGACACGGAACCGTACTCGCCGACCCAGGAGGCGCCGGCGGCGATCTGCTCGAAGCGCAGCATGTCGAGCAGCGGCACCTGGATGTCGACCGCGTTCCACAGCTCGGGATGCTCGGTCATCTCCACGCCCATCAGGAGGCCGCCATTGGAGCCGCCCATGATGCCCAGGTGGCGTTCGCTGGTGACCTTGCGCGCGACCAGGTCGCGCGCCACGGCGGCGAAGTCGTCGTAGATCACCTGGCGCTTCGTCTTGAGGCCGGCCTCGTGCCAGGCCGGGCCGAACTCGCCGCCGCCGCGGATGTTGGCGAGCGCGTAGACGCCGCCGTGTTCCAGCCACAGCTTGCCCATCGTGCCCAGATAGCCCGGCGTCTCCGACAGGCCGAAGCCGCCGTAGGCGTAGAGGATGGTGGGGTGCGTGCCGTCGAGAGGCATGTCCTTCGGGTGCACGATGAAGTACGGAATCCTGGTGCCGTCGGTGGACGTGGCCTCGAACTGCTCGACCGCATCGTGCGCTGCGTCGAACTGCGCGGGCAGCGAGCGCAGAGTCCTGGCCTGCGCGCCGTCGGCGCGCCACTGGCTCTGCGGCTGCAGGAAGCCCGCCACCGACAGGTAGGCGGTCGACGTGTGCGTGGAGGTGTCGCTGATGTCGACCGCGGTGTTGTCGGGCACGGCGATGGACGTGGCCGTCCACGCGCCCCCGCGCGAGCGCGTGAACAGGCTGGCGCGGCCGCGCACGTTGTCGAGCGAGGTCACGACCAGCCCGTCGCGAGTGGCCGAGACCTCCTGCACGGACTGGCGCGCGGCGGGCGCGAACACCAGGGTCGGATGCAGCGCGGCGGGCGCGGCGATGGCCTGGGCCAGGTCGATCGCCACGAGCGCGCCCTGCACGAACTGCGGGCCGGCGGCCGGCCAGTCCTCGTCGAGCTTGACGATCAACTGGCCGTCGAACAGCTCCTCGATGGCGACCTTCCTGGGCAGGCCGAGCGTCTTCACGCCGGACGCCGTCAGCAGGCTCCACTCCGACTCGAAGAAGGTCACGCCGCGTTGGAGCAGCACCACGCGGTGTCCCTTGGCATCGGACAGCGCCTGCGCCTGCACGGACACGTCGTCGGGCTTGCCGCGGAACACCTCCACGGCGGCCGACAGGGGCTTGCCGCGCTGCAGCCGCTTGACCACGTACGGATAGCCCGACGCGGTGAGCTCGCCCGGCGTCCATTCGCGTGCCACCACCAGCGCGTCCTGGCCGTCCCAGGCGGCGGTCTGCTTGCTCTTGGGCAGCACGAAGCCGCCCTTCACGAAGCGCCTTGTACGCAGGTCGAACTCGCGCGCGGTGGACGCGTCCTCGCCGCCGTCCGACAGCGACACGAGGCAACGTTTCT